>Ga0209236_1001811_pt1 | contig 12971 bp, 11 predicted proteins | sample GraSoi013_1_40cm_FD_185819 | JGI IMG/M metagenome (GOLD analysis project Ga0209236, IMG submission 185819) | Grasslands soil microbial communities from the Angelo Coastal Reserve, California, USA - Sample 09_27_2013_1_40cm (SPAdes) (version 2) | ecosystem: Environmental > Terrestrial > Soil >... | reverse complement strand
GAAAACGGCAGCGTGATTGTCGTCAGACCCGAACCTGCTTCGGCCAAGGAACGAACCGCGCAAGCCGCAAAACCCGCGCCCGCCCCAACGGCCCAACCTGCTCCGAAGCCGCAAGCGAACCCGGCCAGCGAGCCGCAGACGGCGAGCGATGGGAAGAAGCAATCGTATATGGATGCGATAGCGGCGGCGGGTATCAAGATCACGGACGTAGACGAACTCATCGCCCTGAAGATTCAGGGTGTGACGCCGGAATACATCAAGGGGATGCACGATCTTGGATTACAACCCAACGCGGAAGAACTTATCGGGATGAAGGTGCAGGGCATCACGCCGGAATACGTTCGCGAGATGAGGAAGTTTGATTCCAACGCCAGCATTGATGAGCTGATTGGGATGAAAGTGCAGGGCATCACACCGGAATACATTAACGAGATGCGGAAGTACTACCCCAACCTCAATGTCGAGGATTCAATCGGAATGAAAGTGCAGGGAGTTACGACGGAATATGTCCGCGAGTTCCACGACTTGGCGCTGCAACCGAGCGCCGAGGATCTTATCGGGATGAAGGTGCAGGGCGTAACGCCGAATTACGTAAAGGAAATGCGGGCCATTGGACTTAAGCCCAATACCGACGAACTGATTGGGATGAAGGTGCAGGGAGTCACGCCGGAGTATGTGAAATCGATGCAAGCGGCGGGCTTCAAGGACCTGGATTGCGACGAGCTGATCGGCGCGAAAGTTCAGGGGGTAACGCCAGAGTTCATCGAAAAGGCGCGGAAGCACGGGTTTCAGAATCTGACGCTGGACAAGTTGATCGCGCTGAAGCACGCGGATATTTTGTGAATTTTGCGGGAAATACGGAGAGGAGCGAAGTCCCATGAATCTGAAACGAACCATCGGTCTCATCCTGGTGATCGCTGGCGTCATCCTGGGTGTCGCGAAGGCTCTCGGCGGCGAGACGCAGAGCGGCGACTGGACCATCCGGCGCTCCGATACGCCAGGGAAAGTGGAGTTTTCGTTGATGGATTCCCGCGCCGGGCGTCACTTTCAGTACAGTTTGGAGTGGCCGGCGAGCGATTTTTCGGGACTGGATTTTTCGAAGCCCGGGCGGCAGGAAGTTCATTTTACAATCTCGCGGGATGCGGGAAAATTCGAATGCGAGGGGTTTCTGCATGACGGTGAAGGCGCGGGCCTGTTTCATTTCCTAGCCGACGCCAGGTACCCGCAGGAGATGAAGTCGCTCGGATTCGAACGGATCGATGGCGACAGGCAATTGGCGATGGCCATCCATGACGTGAGCTTGAAATTCGCCAGGGAAATCAAAGCGAAAAACCTGCAGGGGCTGGACACGGACAAGCTCATAGCATTCAAGATTCATGGAGTGACGCCGGAATTCATCGATGCAATTCGCGCAGCGGGTGTGAACGTCTCAGGCAGCGACAAACTTATTGCTTTCCGGATTCATGGCGTGTCTCCGGAGTTCGTTTCAGGGATTCGCTCGGCGGGGCTGAATGTCGTGGACAGCGACAAGCTCATTGCCTTCCGCATTCACGGAGTGACGCCGGAAATGGTTCACAGCCTCAAACAGGCAGGCTACGAGCCTGACGCGGACAAGCTTATCGCCATGAGAATCCACGGCGCGACGCCGGAGTGGGTAGAGGATTTGAAAAAGCAGGGCTACGAGCACGTGGATCTCGACAAGCTCATCGCCTTCCGGATTCATGGAGTGTCGCCGGATTTTATCGGGCAGCTAAAGAAGCTGGGATACGCTCATCCGGAACCGGATCAACTGATTGCCATGCGCATCCATGGAGTGACGCCGGATTTCATCACCGGACTGCAATCACGCGGAATGAAAAACTTGAGCATCGACCAGCTTGTCAGCCTGCGGATTCATGGGATTGATTAACCTTTCCGGCCGTTCGCAAAGAGCGGGAAAAACTCGCAAACATGGAGCTGAGAAGAAGATCGACCGCTGTACCCTGTAAAGAAGTTCTAATCGAAGAAGAGATTCGCTAAAAACTACGGTTTCGGACCGGGCTGCAATTCCGCCAGGCGGGCCTTCAAGCGCTCGAGTTCCTGCTGCTTGTCGGTGACCTGCTGCTTCAGGTCGTCGAGTTTGGCCTTTTCCGCGGTATCGTGGGCGTAATCGGTTTGCGAATAGTACCTGTCGTTTTCCAGGGATTGTTCGCGCTGAAGCAGATCGAGATCGCCCTGGGCCTGTTTGATCTTGACTTTCAAATCGGCCACTTCCTTCGAATCCTTTTGATCCTTGGCGTCCGGCGCCGGGGAAGAGCTGGCGGCGGGAGCGTTGGCGGCAGCTGCGGTTGCCGCCGCAGTGGCGGGCTGCGTCGGCGTTTCCGGCGAACCGGGCATTCTGGGTTGCTCAGCGGTAGCGCTCTGCACATCCCCCTTCTTTACATTCAGAGTTTCGTCAGTGATGACCTTCGCAGGTTTCTCGGAGTTCTTCTTCTGCGCGCGCGCTCGCCGGGCGGCTTCCGCAACAGACTGAGAATCCTGGGATTGGGCAAAGGCAGCGGCAGGAAGCAGCGATGCCGTCAGAACCATCGGCAGGGCAAGGCGCAATGTGATGCAGCGCAACATGGTGTTACTCCTCATGAAGAATCTGAGCTGGGTCAAATCTCAAGATACGCTGGCAAAACTGGAATGACAATCCCAAGTATTCGACGGGTGCGAATGCGCCAACGGAGCATGCCAGGACGAATGCCGATTTAAATGTGAGCTTTAGAAGTGCGACGTGATGAAGCCGCGGACTCGTCAGTAACCTTGCGTGGCGAGTAGCGCCGCTGCGATTATACTGAACTGAGAAATAAAATACAGGGAGACACCCGAGGGGGCAGAGGAATTGCGGAACTTCAAGATAGTTTTGTTGCTTGCTCTGGCGATGCCTATGGGGGCGAGCAAAGTCTCTGCGCAGGCACCGGCGACTGAAGCACAAGCACCATCGCCAGCAACTGTACCGACTACCGGCAAGAACCAGACCAAGGAACAATCTCAGGAACACCGCTTCTGGGACAAGAAGAATGGCTGGTTGTTCGCGGGTGTTGGAGCAGCGCGGACGTTTGATTATTTTTCAACCTTGAACTTGAGGCGGCGCGGAGACCAGGAAATCCTGGTTACCAACGATCTGGTAGACAACCACGCGGCATTTGCCGTGGTCGAGGCGGCCGGAACCGGTGTTTCGATTGGGACGTCATACATATTCCATCGTTACGGCCATCACAAGCTGGAACGTTGGACCTCGATCGTACATTTTGGATTGGCGACGACGGGCGCTGTGCGCAATTACTGTCTGAAAACGGCACATCCCAAGGTCACCCCGTAGCCTTGCGCGAAGCGACATTACGGAAACGCTGGCCCGTTCCTTCCGTCTAAATCAAGGAGATGAAGTCTTGCAGTTCGAATGGCGGTGCGGCATACTCGCGGCCCGTGCGGGCCTTGGTCGGTAACGCGCGGGAAGTATGGCTGCGAACTAGGCGAGGTGGTCTTATGGAACGGTGGGTCTACCTTCACCGTTTCGCGCTGGTTCTTTGTGCGAGTCTCTGTTTCTCGATAACTTCGCACGGTTCTGCGGGCCCCGAGGCGGTCGCGCTTCCAGAGATACGGGCGGCGCAAGCTACGCTGCCACCGCAAGCAAATACCCCGCAAAGTTTGGGTTCAACATCGAAGACAGCGGAACAGGCAAGAACCGAGCAATACACGCTTTCGCACGATCGCCAGGCGAAGGCGATGGCGTACTCGCGGGCAGGCTACACTCTTTATTTCGTCTCCTATTTTCTTGGCGGACTCTATCTTTTCCTGATTCTTCGGCTGGGCTGGGCGGCAAAGTTTCGTGACATCGCTGAAAATGCCAGCGACAAGAAATGGATTCAAGGGTTGGTGTTCGTCCCGCTACTTTTTCTGACCATTGATGTTCTGAAACTGCCGGTGCACCTGATCTGGCATTCGCTTTCCTTGCACTATCAGCAATCTGTGCAAGGCTGGGGGTCGTGGTTCTGGGATTGGAGCAAGGGGGAACTTCTCGATATCGCGCTTGGAATCGTTCTGGTCCTGATCCTGTTCGCCGTGATGCGGCGCAGTCCGCGGCGCTGGTGGCTGTATTTCTGGTTTCCTGCGGTCTTGATTCTGCTTGGATTGATCGTGACCACTCCCCTGGTGATCGATCCGTTGTTCAATAAATTCGCGCCGCTGAGCAAGGAGCATCCAGACCTGGTTGCTTCCATTGAAAAACTTACGAAACATGCAGGTGTTCCCATTCCACCGGAGCGCATCTTCCTGATGGAGGCGAGCCGGAAAACCAACGAGATCAACGCTTACGTGACGGGGCTGGGAGCCTCGAAGCGCGTGGTGATCTGGGATACCACGATTCAAAAAACTTCGAACGATGAATCTCTTTTCATTGTGGGACATGAGCTCGGACACTATGTCCTGGGACACGTTTGGCAGGGCTTTTTACTAGGGGCGACCGGCGTATTGTTAGCGCTCTATCTTCTTTTTCGAGGCTTGCACTGGGCGCTCGATCGCTGGGCCAGGGATTGGAAGCTCTACGGACAGGAAGATTGGGCTTCGCTCGCGGTGTTGCTCTTGCTTCTGCAAGCGCTATTGTTTGTTTCTTCGCCGGTCATCAGCGGCTACAGCCGCATGCAAGAACATGCCGCGGACGTTTACGGATTGGAAGTCATTCACGGGTTGGTCCCAGATTCGGAGGAGGTCGCCGCGCATGCGTTTCAGGTTCTAGGCGAGCTGGATCTGTCGGATCCAAACCCACCGCCGCTTATCACTTTCTGGCTTTACTCGCACCCGCCGCTGGCGGACCGCTTGGTATTCGCGCATAGCTACGATCCGTGGTCAAAAGGGGAATCGCCGAAGTACGTGAAGTAGCAGTGGCTGAGGCGGTTCCGATCCCTAAAGCGGCGCGCGCCCCGATGCGTGCTTGCGGGTAAAAGCGGCTACTTTGCTGCGGTTGCCGCAGACAGCCATCGAACACCACCGGCGGCGGCGAGTGCGCGAATTGTCGTAGAAGAAGAGGCCACAGTGTGCATTGGCGCAAAGCCGGAGGCGCGCGCGGGCTCCCTCGGCGATAATTTCCGCCCCGGATCGAGCCACGGCGGCAAGCAACCAATCAAGGCCTCCTTCACGCGCCACGAATTCGATTTTCCAGAGGCCATCCTGACCGACAAGTTCATCGTGCCCTTCGGTGATGCGAAGGACTTCGTTTACGGGCTCGATCCATTCTCCGGCTGTCCGCTGCTTTCGGAGCATGGCTGTGAACACTTTACGTAAGGCGGAGCTGAGCCGCCGGGCCTTAAGGAGAAGACCTTCAGCAGCCTGGTGGTCAGATTGCGGCAGGTTTAGAAGCTGTGCGCCGCGCTCAGGGGAGACAATGTCCGTCGAATTCAGGAAGTGGATGAGACGTTCCCAGGATAATTCGGCGTTCGGCGGGGTCGCGTTGACAAAATCGACGGAGAGTCGCCCTCCCAGCAGTGGGAGGGGTTGAGCGGCATAGGACATGATCGGAGGCTCCCTAAGACGGCACAAATCTAAACCATCTTGAAAGAATTAACCAGTAAAATATATCATAACGGTTATCGGGAGAAAAGCCCTCCAAGATCCTGCCTCGTGGTAACCTTTTTCAAGCCATGAAATCAGATGTTCGTGGCAGGTTAGAAATGTCTTCTATGAAACAGCTATTGACGGGCTTGAGCCTCATTTCTCTAATTCTAGTGGCGACTGCGGCCTTGATTCGACCACAGGTACACGCTTCTGCGAGTCCGCAGGACACGCAGCGCATACCGGTAATAGTTGAACTGTTTACGTCCGAAGGCTGCTCCAGCTGTCCCCCTGCGGATGCTTTGTTGGCTAGGCTGGCCAACGAGCAGCTCGCGGCGAACATACAGTTGATTGCATTAGAGGAGCACGTCGATTATTGGAACGATTTGGGTTGGACCGACCCTTTTTCCTCACGAGATTGGACGGCGCGTCAGTACGTTTATGCGGGAGCCCTCAGAAATGGGAACCCTTACACACCGCAAATGGTAGTGGACGGGACGGCGGAGTTTGTGGGCAACCACGCTCAGAAAGCTCGTGAAGCCATCGTGAGAGCCGCGAGCAAAGCAAAAACTCCGGTGATGCTGGCGCCGGGTAATCCAAGGGGTCGGGTAAAGAAAGTTTTTCCGTGAAGATTGGCAAGATCGAAGGAGGCACAAAGAGTGATGCCGAGGAAGTCTGGCTGGCCATTACGGAGACCGGATTGCACTCCGCGGTAACGCGCGGCGAGAACGCGGGCGAAGATCTTCACCACGCCGCGGTTGTGCGCTCCATGCGCAAGATCGGCGAAGCCAAGGCCAATGGCGACACTTCCTTTGTTGGAGACGCGAGTGTGTCTTTGCAGAAAGAATGGAAGCGCGAGAACCTGAGGGCCGTGGTCTTCGTGCAGGAAAAAAAGAGCCGTCGGATTCTTGGCTCGGCAGAAATTCGCATCCCACAATAGATTCAGAAGGGTTCGAGGCGATTTGGCCGACAAGCCAGTTTGATTCCGGGAAGTGAATACTCTGGGGCACTATCATTCTCGGCAGCAGAAAAAAATATTCCGCACGGGGACTCTTCCCTCGATAAAATCTATCTTAGTTCACTGCCAGGCTTGCTTACGGAGAACCACGCGGCACGTCAGACAGCGATGCAGGCGTGGATCTTTCCCCGAGGTGATTGTTGGACGTCGAACCAGTAACCGATCCATCTCCAGCTCCTCCCGTTCGGCCCCGACCTCCCGAAGGAATCCTCAGTAGGATTTTTTTGAACGACAAGGGGGTGCGCGGGATTTGGCGCCTCCCGATTTATGCAACCTTCGTGGCCGGGCTCGGATTCGGCGGTTTAATTCTCCTCCAGCTTTTCGTTGGCCCCACTCGGGGCGCTTTTTCACTCCACTATTGGTTCCCGTACGAAGCGCTCTGTTTCACCGTCGTTTTTGGCGCTGCTCTGATCATGTCTCAGATCGAGGGCCGCTCCCCGGGCGTGTACGGTTTGCCGCTTAGAGGCACGTTCGGAAAATTGTTCTGGCAGGGTTGCTTCATCGGATTGGTAGAAGTTTCAGCATTAATTGGTTTGATTTCGGCCTGTGGGGGGTATTCTTTTGGCGACGTTGCGCTGCATGGCAAAGAGCTGTTGCGTTGGGGAGTGTTGTGGGCTGTCCTCTTTGTTTTTGTGGGCTTGTTTGAAGAATTCTCGTTCCGGGGATACACGCAATTCACGTTGGCCGAAATTGGTTCATGGCCGGCTGGAATTTTGTTCTCAGCGCTCTTTTGGCGCTTTCACTCGAGTAACCCCAGGGACGGCATCGGTTACTGGCTGGCGGCAATTTGGCTTCCACTGCTCTTCGAGCGCGTTCGTTCTAGTAGTAAGGGGGAGAACGCCAAAGGCATCGGATTCTGGCCAGCCGCAATTTTGCTTTCACTGCTCTTCGGACGCGTTCACTTGAGTAATCCAGGGGAGAGCCGCGCGGGAGTCTTGGGTGTGGTGATGATTGGGCTCATTTTCGCTTTTGCGCTGCGCCGCACCGGCAGTCTCTGGTTGGCTGTGGGATGGCACGCGAGTTTTGACTTCGGCGAGACATTCCTTTACTCCGTACCGAACAGCGGCATCGTCTTCCAGGGGCACTTGTCGAACGCTTCCCTGCACGGCCCCAACTGGTTGACGGGAGGATCTGCTGGCCCCGAAGGCAGCGTTTTCAGCTTTGTGACAATGGGGATTCTCGCCATCGCCATTCATTTTCTTTTCCCGGCGAAGAAAGCGGAGCCCGCGCTGAAGTAAGGGAAACAATCTAATTACTGGGCGAGTTCGGAGGCGAGCACCAGGCGGATGCCTTGCGTTTTTGCTTGAGGCAAGACTTCGCGCAGAGCCTGGAGTGTTGCAGGGTGAGGGTGGCCGATCGCCACGGCCTCGCCCTTCTCGCGCGCGCCGCGCAGAGCCAGTTCAAGTTGTTTGCGGACCGCGGCTAACTCGGTGACGTCGTCGAGGAACGGGACATTCCGGAAGGCCGAGCGAACTCCAAAGGCTTGCGCCGTATCGTAAGCCACGGTAGCCGCAGTTGTGCGGCTGTCCACGTAGAAAAGGCGCCGGTCGCGCAGCACGGGCATCAACTCATCCATCAGCGTGGCGTCAGCAGTCGCCTGTGATCCTTGATGATTGTTGACGCCGACCGCGTCTGGAACATTCTTCAGAAATTGATCGACTAAAGCCGCAACTTCGGACCCCGGCATACCAGGGTGCAGTTCCTGCGCTTCAGGCGTCTCGTTCGCGACCGATTGCATCGGCAGATGGAGCATGACCTCGAAACCGCGGCGATGCGCTTCCGTGGCGATCTCCACGGAGTGCTCGTGATTGGGCAAAACGGAAATAGTGAGGGGATAACCCAGAGCGAAAATGGCTTCGGCTGCAGCGCGGTCGTTGCCGAGATCGTCGATAATGATGGCGAGCCGCGGGTTTGCAACATTTCCGCTGGAATTCACGGCTCCCGGACCGGACCCGGTTGGTGCACGGGTCACGATTTCGATTTCGACCGCCGGAACGCCTGCATGTCGAAGCTTGAATTGAAGCAGATCTCCAGTCTGAATCGGAGGATCCTGCGTCAAGTGATTTCGCGTTGCCGCAGCATTCAGACTCTGAATGAGCTTCGCAACTTCGGCACGATTCGCTTCTGCCGACGAATCATTCTTCAACCCAATGCGAAGGTAATCGATGCCTCCGGATGGCCCGCTGGATACGCCTTGCCGAAGTTTGATAGGAGTCCCGGGAGGCACCGCAGAAGAGGCAGCCGCCGCCAGATCGCGCGTGATTTGATGAACCTGTGCGGGGGTGAGACGGTTCTCTTCGCTCTTCTTGCAGCCACCGGAGAGAACCGCGAGAAGAAAGCAAATTCCCAGCAACGTGAGATTTCTCGAACCGCTTCTTTTGGTTCTAAAGAAATGCAGGTTTAATTGAATCGAGTCGGCGTGCCCTGTCACGGAAAACTAGGCAGCCTTTTTCGCAGCAGGGGCCTTCAAGAGGTCGAGCGCTCGGTGAAAAATTGGGTCTTCCGGGGAGAGCGGACGCGGTCCGAGCCCGGGTTCCTTCTGGGTCTGCGGAGCTGGCGCGGCTTCTTCATCGGGCGTATCCGAATCATCTTCCGGGACCGCTCGCACCACTTCCGTGGGGGTCACGCCTTCTTCCATGATCGATTTGCCACCTGGATTGTAGTAGTTCGCAACCGTAAGGATGAGTGCAGCGCCATCATCCAGCGTTATAAGTTTCTGCTCGGATGCCAGACCAAAAGTGCGCTCGCCAACCACATCCCCGCGATGATTCGCAACGATGGCGGAGGCCAGAACTTCCGCGGCTCCAGACGTCGTGGCGTCAATCAAGACTGAGACGGGGTTCTTCCAAATCACTTGCTTGGGCTCAGCCGAAAAGACCTGCGCCGAGACTGTCTGGCCGCGTAGCGTTGTCAGAGTGCCCGAAGGAACGAAAAGCCGGGCGGTCGAAATCGCCTCGGAAACCTGTCCTCGGCCACATTCCCGCAAATCCAGGATGACCTTGCGAATGCCCTGTTTCTCCGCGTCCAGGAGACGATTGCGAATTTCATCCGCGCGGCCACCGTCGAGCGACGGGATGCGCAGAACGACAATGTCAGGATCCACTTTCTGGGTGACAATCTTCGGCGCAGACAACTTCTCGCGAACGAGATCGACTTCCTCCGGCGTAGCCTTGCCGCGCCGGATCACTCCGACCTTGATGCCCGTGCCGGGCTGGCCGTTAAGAAGATTGATTGCCTGGCCCACGGACATGTCGCGTGTCGTGAATCCGCTGATGGATTCGAAGATATCGCCGCTGCGAATTCCCGCCCTGGTGCCCGGACTATCCGGAAGGACGGAGAGCACGATGATGTAACCATAGCGCTTGCTGAGCGTCAGACCGGTTTCCGCAGTGCCGCCATTCGCGAGCTTTTTCTTGTATTCGTCGTACTCACGCGGCGTCAGGTAGCTAGATTGAGGGTCGAGGGATTCCAGCATCCCGTGCAAGGAGCCAGCGGTTACCGTCCGCATGTTGGGGTCGTCGACGTAATCCTGTTGTACCTTCTGCAGAACTTCGCCGTAGACCGTGAGCGACTTGTAGGCTTTATCGTCCTGCGTGCGGCCCAGGACGTGGCCAACCAATGCGTAACCAAAGATGGCTACCGATACGCAAAAAATCCCGATGCGAGCCGCTCGACTCATGCCCCACCCTTCCGATAAAAACTACGGATGCTAATTATACCATCCTAAACAAGTGGGACGCGGCTCCAATTACAAAGGTAGCCTGAGAAGAGTGCAATGCTGGTGGAGATGTTCCATGACGAGACACGTTGGAATGGCTATATGTTGTGTAAAAACCACACCAGAGGAATTTCATGCTGTTCAATTGTCTGTAAACTATTGATAATAAAGAATAAACAAACGAAGCGCTGGCAAACAACATGCTATAGTAAATTCGGGGATAATGTTCCAGACAACCATTGCTAGTGAGTCGTTTGCCGAGGGTGTAGGCCTCCACACCGGCGTGCATGGTCATGTCCGCTTGGTACCCGCTCCAGCCGATACAGGCATCGTGTTTCGCCGCGTTGACCTGGACAATTTCCCTATCGAAGCGCAGGGGCACAACGTCGCTCGCGTCAGCTACGCCACGAGCCTCATGAAACAAGGCGTTTTGCTCTCCACCACCGAGCATTTGCTTGCCGCTATCTATTCCTGCGGCATCGACAACATTTTTATCGACATTAACTCCATCGAAGTACCTATTCTCGATGGCTCGGCAGAACCTTTTATGCAGATGTTGGAACACTCAGGTGTTCGCAAATTGCGCAGAAAGCGGCGCTATCTGAAAATTCTGAAGCCGCTGGAGGTCGTCGAGGGAGACCGCCGGATCGGCATATTTCCCGCCGACGAGTTTCGCGTGCGCTGCTACGTGGATTTTCCGCACCCGCTGGTGGGCCAGCAGGAAGTGGAGATGCGGGTTGGGCCCGATACCTTCCGCCACCTTTTGGCGCGCGCTCGAACTTTCTGTTTCCAACGCGACATCGAGCCGCTCAAGGCCATGGGCCTTATTCGCGGAGGCTCGCTCGAGAACGCCATCGTTCTCACGGACGACGGCGTCATGAACGGGCCGTTGCGCTTCCCCGACGAGTTTGGAAGACACAAAGCACTGGACCTGATTGGTGATCTGGCTCTGGCGGGCTTGCCACTCTTGGCACGCGTCGAGGCGCACAAGGCCGGCCACGCGCTGCATACGCAGCTTGTCAGCCGCCTGTTGGCCGATCCCTCGCTTTGGACCATCACGACCGGCGAAGCCGCCCGCCCCGAAGCCGGCGCCTACCTGACTGCCCTCTCTCCTGCCCCGGCTACTGATTAGCGATTCGCCGCCTGGTAAAGAACCCTCCGTTGCGAAATAGCCGCGGCTCCCGCAGAATGGGCTCAAAACCATGTCCAACAATGATTTAGCCATCGTCGTTCTTGCGGCCGGTAAAGGCACCCGGCTGAAATCCAGCTTGGTCAAAGTACTGCACCGCGCCGGTGGACGCACGCTCGTCGAACATATTGTGCGCGCTTGCGAACCGCTCAAGCCGCGCGAGACCGTCGTTGTCGTGGGCCATCAGGCCGAACGAGTGGCCGCCGTTGTCGAACCCCTCGATGCCGTCACCGTCACGCAACAGCCGCAAAACGGTACGGGCCACGCCATGCAAGTCGCGAAGCGTGCCTTAGGCCGGGCGAAGTTTGCGGTCGTGCTTCCGGGAGACGCTCCCCTCGTGCGCACGGAAACGCTGAAGGCGCTGATTGTCGCTCATCGCAACGGAAACGCGGCTGCAACGATTCTCTCCGCAGTGCTCGCCGATCCTTCCGGCTACGGCCGTGTCGTGCGCAAAACCGAAACGGCAGTCTCTGCAATTGTCGAGGAATCGGAGCTCACGCACGAGCAGCGCGAGATCAACGAAATCAATTCAGCAATTTATTGCTTCACACTGGAAAAACTCTGGCCCGCGCTGGCGCAGGTGAAGCCCAACAACAAACATCGCGAGTTGTATCTGACCGACGCCATCGCGGTGCTGAACGCCAAGGGCGAGACGGTGCTGGTGCAAGTGGCCGCCGATTCGCGTGAAGTGCTCGGTTGCAATACCCGCGCGGATCTTGCTGAAGTGGACCGCATATTCCGGGAACGGAAACGCAACGCGCTGATGGATGACGGCGTCACCATCCAGTTGCCGGAGACCGTGCTGATTGATCCGGACGTGAGCGCAGGCGAAGACACCATCCTCGAACCCGGCGTGCAGTTGTTGGGCAAAACGAAAATCGGAGCGCGTTGCATCATTCGAACGGGCAGCGTACTAACCGATGCCATCCTTGGTGACGACGTGACCGTCGAGCCGCATTGCGTCGTAGCGCAGAGTCGCCTCGATGACCGCGTCATCATCGGACCGTTCGCCCGGTTGCGCCCGAACAATCACCTGAAAGCCGGTGCGCGTATCGGCAATTTCGTCGAACTCAAGAAAAGCACGATCGGCGAAGGCACGAAGGCTATGCATCTCTCGTACCTGGGCAATGCGAAGATCGGAACCAAGAGTAATATCGGCGCAGGCACGATTACCTGCAATTACGACGGCTTCCACAAGTATCCGACGTCGATTGGGAGCAAGGTTTTCATCGGCAGCGATACCGCCCTGGTGGCGCCCGTGCGCGTCGGGGACGGTGCATACATCGCCGCCGGTTCGACAATCACGGAAAACGTGCCTTCGGATGGATTGGGAATTGCCCGTGGCCGCCAGGTCAACAAACCCGGCTGGGCGGCAAAGAAACGTCGCGAGTTGGCCGTCGCGGATAAACCGAAAAAGACCAAATCAAGAAGAAAGCCACGCCGAGCTTCGAAAAAGCGCAAAGGGTAACTCTCCG
>Ga0209236_1001810_pt1 | contig 12971 bp, 13 predicted proteins | sample GraSoi013_1_40cm_FD_185819 | JGI IMG/M metagenome (GOLD analysis project Ga0209236, IMG submission 185819) | Grasslands soil microbial communities from the Angelo Coastal Reserve, California, USA - Sample 09_27_2013_1_40cm (SPAdes) (version 2) | ecosystem: Environmental > Terrestrial > Soil >... | reverse complement strand
GAGGGAGAAGGTCCCCAACTCGCCCTCGGAGATCAGCGCGAGCGCGGCGTCCACCAGCGCCCGCCGGAGATCTCCGTGGTGGTATCTGCGCTCGGGCCCGCTAGGTCGCTTTCTCGGGAGGGCCATGATGGGCTTCCGGCCCGCGGTCGCGGATTCCGTATCCGGTGGCGCTGGTCTACGCCGCCGTCTCCCAGACCTGGGCGAAGATCACTGGGGGAAAGACCCTTGTCACCCTGCAGGCCGTGCGAATGATGCAGGCGCGGCTGGCCGTGACCTCCGCGAAGGCCGAGCAGGAGCTGGGCTGGAAGCGTCGGCCGCTTCGGGAGACCTTAGCCGACGAGGTGGCCTGGTACCGCTCCGAGAGGCTCGCCTCGCAGTCGGCCGCGCACACCAGGGCGACAGCGGCGTAGCGGCAACTTCAGCTCGCCGTCCCCTGGGAAGCATCGCTTCGAGCGTGGCACGCTCGAATTTCCGTTCCCGCGTCCGACGATAGTCCGGCCGACATTGGTCCGGATCCACTTCGCACGACGGCCGCAACCCGGCTTAATCGCGAGCGAAACCGCGTGGCTTGGGCGTTGGCCTTCGTCGACACGCTGCTTTCCCTTTTCACAGAGAAGTCAATCGCACGACACGCGCGGGGGCGCAGGCTGCGCGCGCTCTGCCAACCAAAGCCGATCGTGCGCAAGCACGATCAGGAGTGTTCTTCGATGAGAACCTGTTTGTTCGGCCTCGTAGCGATCCTTGCACTCTCCGCGCGTCCGCCCGCTGCGCGTGCCGATGGACGAGACGGCGTACCCGAGCTCGATCACGTGTTCGTGATCGTGCTCGAGAACCACAACAGCTTTACGAGCTTCGGGAGCAACGGAATCCTCGACAACCCGATGGCTCCGAAGATCACCGAGCTTGCGAAGACCTACAACGTGGCGCCGAACTATCACGGTGTCTGGCACCCGAGCCTGCCCAACTATGTCGCCATGATCACGGGCGACTGGACCGGGACTGACGTCGTCGGGACCGGGCACCTGTATCCAGCGGGAAGCACCGTCGGCGTCAGCGACGACGACTCGCCGTCTGTCGCTATCGACTACGGTCCACCGGCCAATGCCTCGAGCCATCGCTGGCGCGTGAACCTGCCTTCGCTTGCCGGCCAGCTGATTGAGGCCGGTAAGGACTGGCGCGCCTACCTGCAGAACATTCCGGAGTCGGGAACGCATCTCGCCAACTGGCCGGGGGACAACAACGACGGCAAGTTGTACGCGGTCAAGCACAACCCATTTCCTTACGTCGCCGAGATCCAAGACGACCCCAAGCAATTCGCAAAGCAAGTGCCGCTCGAGCAGCTGTTCAGCGATCTTGGCACGAGGAAGGTTCCAGAGCTCTCCTACATCGTGCCCGACCAATGCCGCGACATGCACGGGCTCGGCAATCCGCTTGCGCCCTGCGGCGGGGCGTCCGACACAGACGACAACGACGTCAAGCGTGGAGACGACGAGACTTCGTGGCTGGTCAACGCGATCATGGGCAGCCCCGTCTGGCACCAGGGCCGCAACGCCATCTTCGTCGTGTTCGATGAGGGAAACGGTCCGCTGACTTGCCCCGACTACGATCCCGACCACGGAGCGGGTACCGCTCCCGGCTCACTGCTGCCGGCTGCCGGGTGCTACGATCCGGCCAACTTCAACGATCGGGTTGTCCTCATCGCCATCACGAACTACGGCGTGAAGGGCGTTCAGGACGCGCGCTTCCAGTCGCATTACTCGCTGCTGAAGACGATCGAGGCCGCCTTCGATCTTTCCTATCTGGGTCACGCGGCTGATCAGACCACCAATACGCTGGCGCCACTTCTCGCGCCGACGCACCGCGAATAGTCGGGCAATGGGGCCTGGCGGGAATGAAGTCCCGTCGGGCCCCTCTACTGACTTTTCGCCGACGCCGGGCGTGCGCAGCACGCCGCATTCATCGGGGCTCTCCGGGGTCAGCATTAGTCCTTCGGTGGCAACAGGAGCGTCAGGCGGACTGGCGCCTGCTGGCGCGTGTTGCCGGAGGCTTGCAGCAGGATGTAGCCGTATGCGCTCGCCGCCTCATCCGCATTGAATGTGAATGCTACGGTGATCTGGCACGAGGTGCCGCTCGGCACTGAATCGCCGCAGGTATCCGTCATGATGGTGGCCGTACCGACGTTGTTCCACGTCGACGCTGCAAACGTGGGGCTTATCAGGTCGGCTTCGCCAGCCGAAGTCAGCGTGAACGTCGCAGTCGCGTCACCGTTGTCGACCCCGATCAATGTGTAGTTGGCGCCCACGACGTGGGCCTTGACGGGGTATGCCGTCGAACTGCCGCGCACCCGGAGGCGGCTGCTCGACGCGCCCGCTATCGTAGCGACGTAATCGCCGCCGACATCGGCAACGAAAGAGACGATAGCGGAACACGACTGCACACCAGAGCATGCACTCCCGTCGATCGTAAACTGCTGGTCGCCGCTAATACTCACCCCGCCTAACGGGCTGTAGGAAGCGCTGATGCGGTAGGTATTCTGATATAGTGTGCTCTGTTGCAGCACGCTCCAGTCGTAGAGGCCGGTGATGGCCACGCGGGAGGTAATGTAGTAGGCCGTACCAGCGGCAAATGCAGGACCGATCACGAATACGATGATGCTCGATAGACGTCTGAATATCTGTCTCATGTCACTTCCTCCTCGCTCACCGCAGCACCTCGCAGACCGCCGGAGGGATCCTCCCACAGCGTCGTCGCCTTCTGGCCGCCCTTGCCGCGCGGCGGATCTCCGACGTGAGAGTCGTCGTAGAAGAGCTGACTGACGCAGGAGACGCGCGCCGGATGCTTCAGCTTGCCGTGCGCGTACGGCGCGATCGGCGCCTGCCCGGGACCTACCCACCGGGCTGAATCCTTGCCAGTCATGAAGGGCGGATTCGGCGTCTCGACGATGAAGACCTCGGTCGCGCCGGGCTTGAGGGCGGCCTGGTAACGGCGGTCATTCTCCCTGACGCCGGGTGGATCGTCGAGCAAGTGCATCAGCGCGGCGAGCCCGACCCAGGTGGCGTTCTTCGTGTAGGCGCCGGCGGGGACGGACGTCTTGATCCCCCAGCGCTCGACGCCAGGGTGGATCGCGAGCGCGGGCAGGATGGCGTTCGGGATGCGCGCCCGCCGCTTCCATGATCTGCGCCGGACCGGAGTGACAGTCTACCGGCAAGCGGGCGCCGACAAGGACACCCTGCGACTCTGCACCCATGGTGCGCCAGGCCAGGACGTCATCGAGCTCTACACGTCCTTCGGCTGGGAGACGCTCTGCTGTCAGATCGCTTTGTGCGCCCTTTTGCTGACGCGAAGCGTCCGAGTGAAAAAGTGAGTGGAGGCGGCGGGAATCGAACCCGGCCATTTCGATGATCTTGGGTACGGGTCTCGGCTGCATCGCGCAGAGGTCGGCAATTTGCCGAGAGAGATGTGTGGCTCACGTGCGCTATCTCGCGTGGCGAAGGTCCTCATCAGTCTCAACGCGGGTGCGCCGGTCGGCACGGCGGACCACATTGGCCGTCAGAGATAGAGCTCCTGCAGCGCGCGGAGGAGGAGCGGCCGCCGATCGCGCATCGGGACGTCGTCCGCTCTCCATCGGTGGCGGAGCGTCTCCCCCAACTCGACCCACGCCTCCAGATCTGCGGGGAGGAGGCGATCGAACGCCTCGCGCAGAAGCCCGGCCAGCGCCGGAGAGCGGCCGGCGGTGGAGATGGCCAGCGTCACGTCTCCCCGGCGCAGCACGCCGCCGAGCCAAGCCGAAGCGCCATCCGCGTCGTCGACGGAGTTGACGAAGAGCCCGCGCGCCTCGGCGGCCGCGGCCACTGCGCGGTTCACCTCCGGCGGCGCGGCGGCGACGACGAAGAAAGCTCCCTCGAGATCCGCGGGCGAGAACGGCCCACGCCGAAGCTCGACTCCGGGATGCTCTAGCTCGGCGCAGATGTCCGGCGCGACAACGGTGATTCGCGCGCCTGCATCGATCAGCGCGGGAAGCTTCGCCGCTGCCACTCTGCCGCCTCCGACGAGCAGGGCGCGCCGGCCTTCGAGGCGCAGGAAGACGGGGTACGATTTCATGAGGCCGTTCTCGCCGGCTCGCGCCGGGGCGCGGCGCGCAGCGGCAGCGGCGGCGGTCCGAACCAGCGCAGCTTCGCCGCCAGCGCGGCCACCTCGCCGACGACGGCGATCACCGGTGTTGGGATGTCAAGTGAATCGAGCCGGGCCAGCTCCTCGAGCGCGCCCGTGTAGACCAGCTGGCGCGCGGTCGTGCCGGAGCAGATCAGGGCGACGGGCATCCGCCGCGGGCGGCCCCACGCGAGCAGCGTCCGGGCGATGCGCGCGATGGTCGAGCCGCACATGAATACGACAAGGGTGTCTGCCTCCAGCGCGACCTTGCCGGGATCGCAGCCCGGATGCCCGCTGACGAATGCCACGCTCGAGGCCCGCTCGCGATGCAGGACCGGAATGCCGGCGTAGGCAGCCGCTGCGATGCCGGCGGAGATCCCCGGAACGACTTCCCAGGCGATGCCCGCCGCGACCAGCGCCTCCGCCTCCTCGCCGCCGCGGCCAAAGACGAAGGGGTCGCCTCCCTTGAGCCGCACCACCACGCGGCCGTCGCGGGCGGCCTCGATCATCAGTCGGTTGATTTCCGCCTGCGGCAGCGAATGGCGGCCGGAGCGCTTTCCCACGCTGCGGATCTCGACGCCGGGCCGAGCGTGCGCGAGCACCTCGGGATTGATGAGATGATCGATGAGGACCAGATCGCTTTGGCGCAGGGCGCGGACCGCACGCAGCGTAAGCAGATCAGGATCTCCCGGGCCGGCGCCGATGAGATAGACCTTGCCCGCCCTGGTCATGAGCGCCTCGAAAAGCGCTCGGCGAGAGCGAGGAGCATGCTACCCATCTTGGGATTCTCGGGAACGACGTGCGGCGGTGCGCCCAGCTCCTCGAGCACGCGCGCGCAGGTCGGGCCGACCGCCGCAACCAGCGTGTCGCCCCGAAGCGCCTCACGCAGCGCCTCGGCGCGGCCCATCTCGGCGGCGACCTGGAAGAGGTGGCGCGCCTGGATCTGGCTGGTGAATGCGACGGCCGCGAATCGCAGCTCGGCCAGCTCGGCGACGAGGCTGCGCAGCGGTCCGAGATCCTCCGGCAGTCGCCACTCGTAGAGGAGCAGCTCGCGGACGCGCGAGCCTCGTGCCGCGAGGGCAGCGACCAGCGGCAGGTTGCGCTCGCCGTAGTGGAGCAGGACCAGATGGCGGCCCGCCAGATCGAGCGAGGCGAGGGCCTCGAGCAGATCGCCGGTGGTGAACGGGGATTTCGCGTTCACGGTGGCGCCGAGCCCGACGCGCCGGAGCGCAGCCAGAGGCTTCGGGCCGCGGCAGACGGCGATGCCGCCGCGCACCGCGTGCGCCAGTTCCTCCTCGCGTTCCAGGTTCCGCGCCCCGGCGAAGAGCGCGTCCACTCCCACACCGGTCGAGAAGACGAAAACCGAGGAGGACTCGCGCCGCAGATCGTCCAGCAGCGCGGCCACCTCGGCGCCGCAGTCCCGCCGCTCCTCGCGGACCGCGGGACAGCAGTGCGGCTCGGCCCCGTAGCGCCGGAAGAGCGCGGCCAGCTCCTCGCTCAGCCGCGCCTCGAGCAGCGCGACGCGGGCACCGCGCAGGCTCACCCCGGCTCCGTGAAGAACAGCATCTCGCCGTCGGCGCCCAGCTCGACGCGATAGGTTTGCAGCGCGGGGCAACCGTTTCCCAGCGGCTGGCCGCTCTTGAGATCGTACTTGTAGGCGTGCAGCGGGCAGATCACCGTCCCGCCACCGACGACCCCGTCGGCGAGCGGTCCGCCCTTGTGCGGGCAGGCGGCCTGCGTCGCGTACAGCTCGCCGCCGCGAGTGCGGAACACCGCGACGCGCCGGCCTCCGATTTCGAAGGCCTTGCCCTCGCCGGGCGGAACGCGATCGAGCGGGCCGAGCTTGCAGGCTTCGGTCGACGGCCCGCTTGACCCCGTCAAGCGGTTTGGGCCGCTCATCGCCGGTCCCCTGCGACGAGCCGCAGCGGGACGAGCCGCGGCTCCTCTGCCTCCATCTCGCGGACGAACTGCGCCGGGTGTACCGGCTGCGCGGCCTCCCGTGACCAGGGATCGACATAGGCGTCCACCGCCGCCTGGATCTCCGCGTCGAGTCGCGCGGCGATGCCTTCCTCGTCCTCGATCAGCACGCTGCGCAGCTTCTCGATGCCCACCCGCTCGACGAAGTCGTAGGTCCGTTCCAGGTATTTCGCGTGCTCGCGGTAGTACTGCATGAAGCGACCCATCTGCTTGAGCACGTCTTCGTGCGAATCGACTACGCAGAGCACGTCCCCCTTGCGCACCCTCGAGCCCGCCGCCCCTCCGATGTAGACCTCCCACTTGCCGCCCTCGATGGCCACCGCGCCCAGGTCCTTGGTGGTGGCCTCCGAGCAGTTGCGCGGGCATCCGGCGGCGGCGAGCTTCATCTTGTGTGGCGACTCGATGCCCTGGAAGCGTTTCTCGATGGCGATGCCAAGCGCGGTCGAGTCCCCCACGCCGTAGCGGCAGAAGTCGGTGCCGACGCACGTCTTGCAGGTGCGGAAGGCTTTGGTGTACGCGTGCCCCGAGGGCATCCCCAGGTCGCGCCACACTTCGGGCAGTTTCTCCTTGGAGATGCCGAGCAGGTCGATGCGCTGGCCGCCGGTGATCTTCACCATCGGCACCTGGTGGCGCTCGGCCACCTCCGCGATGCGCTTCAGCTCAGCCGGCGTGGTGACTCCGCCGTAGATGCGCGGCACGACGCTGAACGTGCCGTCCTTCTGGATGTTGGCGTGCACGCGGTCGTTGATGAAGCGGGCGTCGCGCTCGTCGTCGTACTCCTTGCCCCAGAGGGTCTTGAGGAGCGAGGCGAGGCCGATCTTGCTTGGCGCGTCCTCGCGACCGTTGGCCAGCGCGGCGAAAACTGCCGAGACGCTGCGCAGGCCGCGCAGCTTGATCTCGCCGATCAGGTCGGGTTTCGGGAGCGGCACACCCGGCACGTACCAGTGCACGGACGGGTCCTCGACAGGCGCGTCTCCGACGCAGCTTTCGAAGAGCGCCTTGACGTCTTTCTTGCACGAGCCGCAGCCGGTGCCGGCGCGGGTGGCGTCGCAGAGCGCCTTGAGCGTGCGCTTTCCGCCGCGGACGGAAGCGAGGATCTCGCCCTTGGAGACGCCGTTGCAGTTGCAGACCTGCGCTTCGTCCGGCGCCTCCAAGATACCCTGCGGTCCGGCCGCCTCCGCCGCCGGAAAGAGGAACCGGGCCGGATCGTCGGGGAGAGCTGCTCCGCGATCGAAGGCGTGCAGGAAGCGCGTCGCCGACTCGGCCTCGCCGAGCAAGATGGCGCCCGCCAGCTTCCCCTCGCGGACGACCAGCTTCTTGTACACGCCGCGCTTCTTGTCGACGTATTCGACCTCCTGGTCCTCCTCGGTGACCGACTCGCGCGCGCCCATCACGGTGAGGTCGACGCCCATTACTTTTAGTTTTGTGGAGATGCGCGAGCCGGCGTACGTCGCGCGCGGCTTCTTGCCCGAGAGCCGTTCGGCCAGCACCTGCGCCTGCTCCCAGCAGGGCGCGACCAGGCCATAGGTGCGGCCGCGGTGCTGCGCGCATTCGCCGAGCGCGTGGACGTGCGGGTCGCTGGTGGCCAGATCGTCGCCCACCACGATGCCGCGCTCGACGAGGAGGCCCGCCTCGCGCGCCAGCTCGACGTTGGGCCGGATGCCAGCGGAGACCACCACCAGGTCGCAGGCCAGGTCGCCCCCCTCTTCGAATCGCACGCCGGTGACTCGCTCCTCCCCGAGGATCTCCTTCGTGTTCCTGCGCAGGTGCACGCGGAGGCCCATCTGCTCGAGCTTGGCTTGAAGCAGCGCGCCGCCGCGCGCGTCGAGCTGCATCTCCATCAGGTGGCCCATCAAGTGAACGACATGCACCTCTAGGCCATGCCCCAGGAGGCCGCGCGCGGCCTCGAGCCCGAGCAACCCACCGCCGATGACCACCGCATTCTTGCAGCGCGCCGCATAGGCGGCGATCTGGTTGCAGTCCTCGAGAGTGCGGAAGACGAAGAGCCCTTTCTTGGGGGCGCCGTTCTTCCCCTTCATCCCCTCCATCGGCGGCACCAGCGCGCGCGAGCCGGTGGCGAGGACGAGCTTGTCGTAGCGCTCGGTCGCCCCGTCCATGCCGTGCACGACCCTCGCGCCCGGATCGATGCGCGCGGCGCGCACGCCGGCGTGCAGCTTGATCTCGTTCTCCTCGTACCAGGCGAGCGGATTGATGAAAATGTCGGCCGGCTCGTGGCTCTGGGCGAGCACGCCGGAGAGCAGGATGCGGTTGTAGTTGCCGTAGGGCTCGTCGCCGAACATGGCGATCTGCCAGCGCTCGCCGCCGTCCCGCGAGAGCAGCTCCTCGACGAAGCGCGCGCCCGCCATCCCGTTGCCGATCACCACCAGCCGCTGCTTCAACTGCCACCTCCTTCGATGCGCGCCGCGCAGACCTTGAACTCGGGCATGCGGCTCACCGGGTCGAGCGCGGCGTTGGTGAGCCGGTTGGCTCCCTCCCAGTGGAAGGAGACGAAGACGGTGTCCTGCCGCAAAAACGGGCTGCATTCGACGGTGAAGCGTGCGCTGCCCCGCCGGGTGGAGAGCGTCACCGGACCGCCGTCGGCGAGGCCGTGCAGGCGCGCCGTCTCCGGGTGGATGCGCGCGACCGGCGCAGGCGACAAGCGCACGAGCTCGGCCACGCGGCGCGTCTGCGTGCCGGATTGGTAGTGCGCGAGAAGGCGGCCGCTGGTGAGGTAGAGCGGGTAGTCAGCGTCCGGCTCTTCCGCCGGAGGGCCATGCCGCACGGAGTGAAACCTCGCGCGCCCGCTCGGCGTGGCGAAGCTCGTAGTGAAAGGACGCGGCGTCCCGGGATGGTCGTCGGCGGGGCAGGGCCAGAAGACGCCGCCCTGCGTGTCGATCTTCTCGTAGCTGATACCGGAATAGTCGGCGGGCCCGCCCTTGCTGGCGCGGCGCAGCTCCTCGAAGACTTCGCGCGGACCGGCGTAGCTGAAACGGTGAGCGTGACCGAGGCGCGCTGCGATGTCGCACAGCACTTCGACGTCCGTCCGCGCGCCCGGTGGAGGGGGCTGGGCGCGGCGGCGGCGCACCACGCGACCCTCGAGATTCGTCATCGTTCCTTCTTCCTCGGCCCACTGTGCCGATGGCAGGACGACGTGTGCCAGCGCCGCCGTCTCGGAGAGGAAGAAGTCGGAGACGGCGAGGAAGTCGAGCGAGCGCAGCCGCGCCTCGATCCGCCCCGCGTCGGGCGCGGACACGACGGGGTTCGAGCCAACGACCAGCAGCGCATGCACTCCGTCCGGCTCGCCCAGCGACGAGAGCAGCTCGTAGGCGGAGCGGCCCGGGCCGGGGATCTCCTTCTCCTCGACCTCCCAGACCTGTGCGAGATGGCGCCGCGCCGCGGGATCGTCGATGCGCCGGTAGCCGGGGAGTTGATCGGCTTTCTGCCCGTGCTCGCGGCCGCCCTGTCCGTTGCCCTGCCCGGTCAGGCAACCGTAGCCGGTGAAGGGCCTGCCCTTCCTGCCGAGGGCGAGCGCGACGTTGATGAAAGCGAGCGTGTTGGCAACTCCTTGCGCCTGCTGCTCTGGCCCGCGGCCAGTCAGCACCATCGGGCTGCGCGCGCACCCCAGCATCCGCGCCGCCTGGACGAGCTGCGCCTCGGGCACGCCGGTGATGCGCTCGACCAGGTCCGGCCAGTAGCCGGCCAGACTGGCCCTGACCCGCGCGAAGCCTTCTGTCCGCTCCTCGATGAAAGCGGCGTCGAAGAGTCGCTCGCGCACCAGCACATGCAGGAGGCCGTTGGCGAGCGCTGCGTCCGTCCCAGGCACGATCTGCAGATGAAGAGTGGCTGCCTGCGCGGTCGGGGAGCGCACTGGATCGACCACGATGAGCCGGCCGCCCTTCGCCCGCTGCTCCTCGAGGTATTGCATGAACGGCGGCATGGTCTCGGCCGCGTTGCCTCCCACAAGGAGCACCGCGTCTGCCTGGGCGATGTCGTCGAGCGGGAACGGCAGGCCGCGATCGAGCCCGAAAGCGCGCAGCGAGGCGGCCGCAGCCGAGGACATGCAGAAGCGGCCGTTGTAGTCGATGTTCGGCGTGCCCAGTGCGACCCGGGCGAACTTTCCCAGCAGGTAGGTCTTCTCGTTGGTGAGCGCGCCGCTGCCGAAGACGCCCACGGCGCCGGCGCCGAAGCGCGCGCGCGTCCGCTGTAGATTGGAGGCGACGCGGCCGAGCGCCTCCTCCCAGGTGGCTGGCTCCAACTCGCCGCTCGCGCCGCGCACCAGCGGCGTGGTGAGCCGCTCCCGGTGGCCGAGCGCGCCGGCGGCGGTGAATCCCTTGATGCAGAGCTGACCCTTGTTGACGGGGAAGCCAGGATCTCCGGTGACGGAGAGCGCCGGGCCGAGCCGCATGCCGCACTGGAGGGCGCAGTACGGGCAGTGCGTCGCCGTGCCGCCGCGATCGGCATCGGCCGCCGCGAGCGGGCGTCCGATCACGGGGACCGCCGCGCCATCATGCACGCATCGAGGGAGTGCAATGCGAATGCCACCGCGCCGCGCGTCGCCATCGAGAGGAGAGTTGCGGCGGCCCCGATCGCTGGAGCGACAAATTTCGTAGGAGAGGGCGGACCAGCCAGACAATTGCGTAGCGTAAGGCGGCGCGCCGCTACAGGTCGGGCTCCTGCGCGAGGCGCTCGATCGCCTCCTCCCCGAAGAGCCGGGCCGAGTTTGGGAACACACTCGGCCGGCGATGGATAGCGGACGCGTCCGATGCGAACCGGCAGCCCGCTCCGACTGCACCCCGCTGCAGGAGCTCCAGTCCTGACGGCCAATTCTGCAAGAACGATCAGCGAAGGCGACCAAACTGTAGCGATTCACACCGACGCGTCGCGCGACTTCCCTCTGCAGGCTGCGTGGCACCCCCATTGCTAATGCGCGGTGCCGGAATTCCTTATCTCAGGCCTGGAGACGACATGTCGAGGTGGATCAAGGATTGGAACCCCGAGGACGCCGATTTCTGGGAGAAGAGCGGAAAATCGATCGCGCGCCGCAATCTCGTCTGGTCGATTCTCGCCGAGAACCTGGGATTCTCGGTGTGGCTCGTCTGGAGCATCGCCGCGACGAAGCTGGCCAGCGTCGGATTCAAGTACACCACCGCGCAGCTCTTCACGCTGGTGTCGCTGCCGGGTCTGATCGGATCCTTCATGCGCTTTCCCTACACTTTCGCCGTGCCGCGGTTCGGCGGGCGAAATTGGACGGTGGTCAGCGCACTCCTCTTGCTCATCCCCACCGTGTCCCTGGTCGTGCTGGTGCGCCATCCGGAAACACCGTTCTGGCTCATGGCGCTCGCCGCCTCGACGGCGGGACTGGGCGGCGGCAACTTCGCCTCCAGCATGGCGAACATCTCCTTCTTCTATCCCGACCGGAAGAAGGGCTTCGCCCTCGGCCTCAACGCGGCCGGCGGCAACATCGGCGTGAGCACCGTGCAGCTTCTCGTGCCGATCGTGATCGGCATCGGCGCCGCCAATGGATCGCCGCGCCTCGAGAACGCCGGCCTGATGTGGCTGCCGCTCATCGTCGTCTCCGCCATCGGCGCCTTCCTCTTCATGGACAACCTCTCCTCGGCCCGCTCCAACTTCGGCGATCAGCTGGTGATCGCGCGCCGGCAGCAGACCTGGGTGATGTCGTTCCTCTACATCGGAACTTTTGGCTCGTTCGTCGGCTACTCGGCGGCCTTCCCACTGCTCCTCAAGACGCAGTTCCCGGCGGTCACGGCGAGCCTCGCCTTTCTCGGCCCGCTGGTGGGCTCGCTCTCGCGGCCGCTCGGCGGCCTCCTCTCCGACAAGATCGGCGGGGCCCGCGTCACGTTCTGGAACTTCGTCGCCATGGGCGCGGCCACGCTGGCGGTGGTTTACTTCGTCGACCACCGGATCTTCGCCGGCTTCCTTTTCGCCTTTCTCGTGCTCTTCATCACCTCTGGCATCGGGAACGGATCGACCTTCCGCATGATCCCGGCCATCTTCCGCGCTGAGAAGCTCAAGAGGGTCAACGGCGGCGGCGAGGAGGCCGTCGCCGCGGCGATGGCCATCGCGCGCCGCGAGACTGCGGCGGTCCTCGGCTTCAGCTCCGCGGTCGGCGCGCTGGGCGGGTTCTTCATCCCGCGGGCCTTGGGCGCGTCGATCACCGCGACCGGGGGCGCCACCACTGCGTTCGGCGCGTTCTTCATCTGTTACATCGTCTGCGTGGCGGTGACCTGGTGGTACTACCTGCGGAGCAGCTTCCTCGTGGGGCTCGCGCCCAGCCTCGCGCACGCTAACGCTTGAATCGGGCAGCCCTCAGGCAAGCACCAAGAGCGGAGCAAGCTGTGGTGGCCGCCCAGTCCGCCCACCGAACGAGTGAGTTTCGGGCGACTTCAGCTCCGGCGAAGGGTCGACAAGTGCGCCGGCACCTGGCCGATGGCCAGATCGACCGTTCGCCGATCACGTCGGATCTTGCCGAGCAGCATCGCGCCCTGGATCGACGCGATGCAGAAGTCGGCGAGCGCGGCCTCGTCGGCGGCGGGCTTGAGTCGCTGGCTGGCCTTCTCCCGGACGAAGAACGCGGCGAGCTTGTTGCGCACCTCCTCGAAGAGGAGGGTCAGATCCTGACGGACCAGCTCGTCGCTCTCGGTCTCGTTGCCGATGGTGCCGAAGGGGCACCCGCGGGTCATCGCATACCGCGCCTGGAGCGCGGTGTGAGCGCGCAGCCATCGACCGAGATCTCGTTCAGTCGTTCTGTCGGTGTGAGACCGACCAATTGGCGGTCTCTCCCGTACACGTACGGAGCAAGGCTGACTTGCGCGCACAAGCCGATG
>Ga0209236_1001809_pt1 | contig 12972 bp, 15 predicted proteins | sample GraSoi013_1_40cm_FD_185819 | JGI IMG/M metagenome (GOLD analysis project Ga0209236, IMG submission 185819) | Grasslands soil microbial communities from the Angelo Coastal Reserve, California, USA - Sample 09_27_2013_1_40cm (SPAdes) (version 2) | ecosystem: Environmental > Terrestrial > Soil >... | reverse complement strand
CAGCACCCGGTAGCGCCAGCGCGCCCGCTGGGCGATCGCGGCGAGCAGCGCCCGGCGCACGTCGTCGGGCGAGGCGCTCGCCGGCAGGCCCTCGAGCCGCCTGGCGGGCATGTCGGGCGACACGAAGTAGACCTCCTGCTTTCCCCCCACGGCCGTCGTCGTCCGGGTGATCACCACCTGTCCCCCCATCGCGACGAGCTCGTCCGCCAGCGCGGACGGCATGACGCCCCCCGGCTCGCTCGTCGAGTCGCGGTAGGCGCCGAGCAACGACTGGGTGAGGTCGACGGAGTGTTCGAGCGAGCGCCGTAAGGCCATCTCCGCGGCCGCGGCGAACAACGCGACGACCAGCAGCGCGTACACCGCGAGCCCGGTCCAGGCCACGCGCGTGAACCGTCGGGTGAGCACCGTGCCGAGCCGGGTCTCGCTCATGGTGCTGCCCCCTCCAGGCGGTACCCCACTCCCCGCACCGTTCGGATCGGCGCCGTGCGGCCCCCGAAGCTCAGTTTCTTCCGGAGGTAGTTGACGTACACGTCTACTACGTTCGTCTCGGGATCGAACTGATAGTTCCACACGGCTTCGGCGATGCGGGAGCGAGACACGGAGCGGCCGACGTTGCGCATCAGGAACTCGAGCAGGGCGAACTCGCGGGGACTCAGATCCACCACGCGCTCGCCCTGCGTGACCCGACGCGTGAGCGGGTCGAGCGTCAGGTCGTCCACCCTCAGCGTGGCGTCCTGGTGGCGCAGCTCGGCGCGGCGAATCAGCGCGTGCACCCGGGCGAGCAGCTCCGGCAGGTCGAACGGCTTGGTGAGATAGTCGTCGGCGCCGCCTTCCAGGCCCTTCACCCGCGCCTCGAGCTCGTCGCGGGCCGTCAGCAACAGCACCGGCGTGAACACGCCGCGCGCACGCAGCTCCGACACCACACTGAATCCGTCCCGCCCCGGCAGCATCACGTCGAGGACGATGCAGCCGAAGCCGCCGCCCAGGGCGCGCTCCAGCGCGCGGTCGCCGGTCTCGGCCTCGGTGACGCCGTAGCCTTCTTCGCGGAACGCCTTGCTCAGGAAGCGTCGCAGCTCGCGGTCGTCTTCGACGAGGAGTATCTGCACGAGAGCCTAAGCTACGGCGCCCCGGCCGGCACGGGGAGTGTGACCTCCGTGAGAAAGCTCTAAGAAACCGCCCGGGTGCTTCACTGGCACGTCGCGCCCGACTACGTTCAGCCCATGAATTTCCTACTCGCGCTCGTCGTCACGACCGCGCCGCTCGACACCGCGACCTTCGCGGGCGGCTGCTTCTGGTCGATGGAACGTGCCTTCGACCAGGTCCCGGGCGTCGTGTCCGCCACTGTGGGCTACACGGGCGGCACCCTGCCCCATCCGTCGTACGAGCAGGTGTCCACCGGCCAGACGGGTCACCTCGAGTCGGTGCAGGTGGTATACGATGCCCGAAAGATTTCGTACGACCGCCTAGTGGACGCGTTCTGGCACGATATCGACCCGACTCAGACCGATGGTCAGTTCTGCGACCACGGCCCGGAGTACCACACCGCCATCTTTTACCGCGATACGGCCCAGCATCGCATAGCCGCGGCAACGCGGCGCGCGCTGGAGCACCGGTTCGGCCAGCCGATCGCGACCGAGATCCGGCCGACCACGCCGTTCTACGCGGCCGAGGAGTATCACCAACACTATTACCGCAAGAATCCGGTCCGGTACGGCATGTATCGTGTGGCGTGCGGCCGCGACCAGCGCCTGCGGAACATCTGGGGCGCCGATGCCCCAGCGACGGAGGTACGAACCAGCATGCATGACACCAAGCCGAGCGACGCCGAGCTGCGGCGGTCGCTGAAGCCATTGCAGTATCAGGTGACTCAGCACGAAGCCACCGAGCCGCCGTTCCACAACGAGTACTGGGACAACCACCAGGCGGGGATCTACGTGGATGTCGTCTCTGGGGAGCCGCTGTTCAGCTCGCTCGACAAGTTCGAGTCGGGCACCGGGTGGCCCAGCTTCACGCGGCCGCTCGAGCAGGCGAACATCACCGAGAAGACCGACCGCTCACTTTTCATGAAGCGGACCGAGGTCCGGTCGGCCCACGCCGATTCCCACCTCGGCCACCTGTTCGACGACGGTCCCGCGCCGACGGGGCTGCGCTACTGCATCAACTCGGCCTCCTTACGCTTTATTCCGGTCGAGCGCCTGGAGGCGGAGGGCTACGAGCGCTTCCTGCCGCTGTTCCAGACGGCACAGCGCTGACCTGACCGCTTGAACATCAAGCCCCGCAGCGACTTCTGCTGTGGGGCTTTTGCTTGGCTCTGCGGCTCAAAAGGCGCAACACCAGGGTTGCATATTCAGGAAGGCGCTGCTATAATACGCAACATCAATGTTGCATATCTGGGAACCAACCCCTGGGGGTCACGATGAGAACGGTTAAGGCAATTGCAGTTACTATCGGCCTATTGTTCTCGCTTACAGCGAGCGCACAAGATAAAACCACTCTATTACCGCGAGATTTGGAAATCCAGTTGGCTCTGAGCGCCCTGCCGCCGCATCTCAGAGACAATGCGACGGTGTACGTCTTGAACCCTGCCAAGGGCTTTGAAGTCGCCCGCCAGGGTACCAATGGATTCCACGCCTTTGTTGCCCGAACCGGCGATGACGCGTTCAGGGGATCGTGGCCACTGAGGGAATACAGAGACGATATTCTCTACCCGATTGCCTTTGACAAGGCGGGCGCCAAGGCACAGATGCGGGTCTTCTTTGACGCAGCCGAGATGCAAGCCAAGGGCACTCCTCCCGGCGAGCTGAAGAAGATCATCCAAGGCCGCTACAACGCCGGATACTACAAGGCGCCGGCGCGTGCCGGCATCTCGTACATGCTGTCTCCAGTGCTGCGGACCTACTGGAACCCGGAAGAGAACGACAGTGTCGGGACCTTGAACGGGCCACACATCATGTACTACGCCCCCAATGTATCCAGTGAAGACATCGGCGCCGGGAAACTCGCCGGCATGTATCCCTTTGTCATCATGCCCGGCCGCCATGGATACATGATCCAGTTCATCGGCGTGACGGAAAGAGCAGGCGTTAACAAGGAGTATGAGGAGATGCTTGCGCAGCTTTGCCAGATCAAAGCAGTGTGGTGTTTGTAGCAACTCTCGGCCTTCTCAATAGCCAAAGCCCTGCAGTCGTCCGACTGTGGGGCTTTTTGCGTCGAAACTTTCCCATCCGCTCGTTGCGTATGAGAACACATGAACCAGGCCCGCAATCCAGGAAGAGTGGTTGGATTCTGGTACCTGCTCCTCGTACTGGGCGGCCCGCTGCGCCTCATCTACATCCCCAACAAACTCTTCGTGCACGACAACGCGGCCGCGACGGCCGGCAACATCGCCGCGCACGAGTGGCTCTTCCGGTTCGGCATGTTGAGCGATTTGTTCGGCGCCGTGGTCCTGATCTTCCTCGTACTGGCGTTTTACCGGTTGTTCAAAGGCGTCGACCAGCAGCTCGCGGTGCTGCTCGTGATCGTGGGCGGCGTGATGCCCGCCCTCATCAACTTCGTGAACGTGGTGAGCGATGCCGGCGCGCTCATGGTCGCCCGGAGCGGGAGCGCCGGCGGCACCGACTTCTTGTCGGTGTTCGACAAGCCGCAGCGTGATGCTTTGGTCCTGCTGTTCCTCCGGCTGCATCACGCTCAGATCGTTGCCGCCGAGGTCTTGTGGGGGCTGTGGCTCTTTCCCATGGGGGCCCTGGCGTACAAATCGCGTTTCGTGCCGCGGTTCATCGGCGTGTGGCTCATCATCAACGGCGTCGCCTACGTGGTCCTGAGCCTCACGGGGCTGTTCTTTCCGGATTATCAGGACAAAGTGTTTGCCTACTCCCAGCCTGCCCTGTTCGGAGAGCTGGCGATCATGTTGTGGCTCGTGATCAAAGGCGCCAACCCACCTCAGCCTGCATAAACCGATCGAGCCCCGCGCGGCGGCGGGGACCTGGCAGGAATCGCCGCGCGTAAGCAACGTATGCGTCCGAGACCCACGCATACGGAGGAGCCCTTGCTCAAGACCCTGCTGCTGTTCATCAACGCCTTCTGCGCCTCCATCGTTTGGGCGCAGGCACCGTCACCACCGTCGCCGCAAACCAAGCTGTCGGTGCATTGGGAGGAGCTGAGCGCCGCCGAGTTCCGCGACGCCATCGGCCGGGCACGAGGGACGTGCCTGCTCCCCTTCGGCATCCTGGAGAAGCACGGCCCGCATCTGCCGTTGGGCAACGATCTGCTCAACGTCCGCTACGTGGCGCTCAACGCCGCCCAGCAGGAATACGCGATCGTGTTTCCCGAGTATTACTTCGGGCAGATCTTCGAGGCCAAGCAGCAGCCCGGCACGGTCGCCTACAGCGCGCACCTGCAGCTCGAATTGCTGCAGGAGACGACCGACGAGATGGCCCGGAACGGCTGTAAGAAGATCATCATCGTAAACGGCCACGGCGGCAACAACAGCCTGCTCCCCTATTTCGCGCAGGCGCAGCTCGAGGCGCCGCACGATTACGTCGTGTACGTAGCGGGCATCGCGCGCAGCGGGAAGGGCGAGCCGGCGCACAAATCGAACCCCGCGACCGACATGCACGCTGGTGAGAGCGAGACGTCCATGAGCATGATCGCCCGGCCCGACCTGGTGCACCTGGATCGCGCGACGCAGGAATCCGGCGCCGATCAGGCGCGCCTGGCGGCGTTACCGGAAGGCCTCTACACCGGCATCTGGTGGTACGCGCGGTTCCCGAATCACTACGCCGGCGAAGGCGCCGCCGCGACGCGCGAGCTGGGCGAGTTCGAGGCGAAGACGTGGATCAACGGGATCGTGCAGGCAATCCGCGCGGTGAAGGCGGACCAGGAGAGCCTGCGGCTGCAAAACGAGTTCTACGAGCGGAGCAAGCATCCGCTCGACACACACTAAAGCCGCTCAGCCCAGGAGCCATGCAGGACCTCACCACCGGCCCCATCACCCGCCACCTGCTGAAAACCACGGGCTTCATGCTCGTGACGATGCTGTTTCAGACCCTCTACTTCCTGATCGACCTCTACTGGGTGGGTCGCCTTGGCACCGCCGCCGTCGCCGCCGTCGGCATCGCCGGCAACCTCACCTTCATCGTGCTCGCCCTGACGCAGATGCTCGGCGTCGGCACCACCGCCGTGATCTCTCACGCCGTGGGCCGGAAAGACGCGCCCCAGGCGGTGATGCTCTTCAACCAGGCGCAGGTGCTGGCCATGGTGACGGGCGCCTTGTTCCTCGTGGTCGGCCTGGCGACGCGCCTCCCCTACGCCCGCGGCATGGCCGCCGACGCGCAAACCGCCGAGCTGGCGACGCAATACCTCGCCTGGTTCGTCCCGGCCATGGCGCTGCAGTTCGGCCTCGTGGCCATGAGCGCCGCCCTGCGCGCCATCGGCAACTTCAAGACCGGCATGGTGGTGGGAACGGTTACGGTCATCCTCAACATGATCCTCGCGCCATTCCTCATTTTCGGCTGGGGCACCGGCCATCCGCTCGGCGTCGCCGGCGCGGCCGTGGCCTCGCTCATCGCCATCGTGGTTGGCCTGGTATGGCTCACCGCGTATTTCCGAAAAGTCGGCTCGTTCCTGCGGTTCGACCCAACCGCCTGGCGGCCACGACCCGACGTCTGGAAGCGCATGCTCGGCATCGGCCTGCCGAGCGGCGTGGAGTTCGGGATCATGACGGTGTATCTCGGCCTTGTCTACGCGATCACCCGGCCGTTCGGCGCCGCGGCGCAGGCGGGCTTCGGTATCGGCATGCGCATCATCCAGGCGGGCTTCATGCCCGTGGTCGCGCTGGCGTTCTCCGTCGCTCCGGTGGCGGGTCAGAACTTCGGCGCGCGCCTGGCCCAACGCGTGAAAGACACGTTCCGGGATGCCGCGTGGCTGTCGGTGGCCATCATGGCGGTGTTCGCGATCGCCTGCCATTTGCTGCCGGGGCCGTTGGTGCGCGTGTTCAGCAAGGATCCGGCGGTCATCGCGGTGGGGACCGAATACCTGCGCATCATCTCGTTCAACTATGTCGCGTCGGGCCTGGTGTTCGTGGCTGGGAGCACCTTCCAGGCGATGGGCAACACCGTCCCCTCGCTGATCGCATCGGCGGCGCGGATCGCCCTCGTCGCCGTCCCCGGCGTGATGCTATCGCGCCTGCCCGGCTTCGAGCTGCGCTGGCTGTGGTGGCTGTCGGTGGCGTCCGTGTTCGTGCAGCTGGTGCTCGCGATGCTACTGCTGCGACGGGAGTTCCGGTTGCGGCTGGCGTGGAGCTCACCCTGAGGCTTTGGCCTGCTTGTTGTAGTCCAGCGACAGGCGGACCCAGTAGTCGAGGTCGCGCTTGGTCTTCACGGCCGCCTCATCGACGTACACCCACCCGCGGTACTCTCGCCCTTTCATTACTACTGTTCGCGCTCCCTTGCGCTTCAGCGCGGCATCGTGCCGGGCTGGATCGATGCGGCACATGATCCGGCCCTTCCCGGCGCTGACGCACATCTTGCCGCGGACCATGAATGTCACGCCGCCGAACATGCGCTTCTCCTGGAGGCGGGGGGCACCGGCTAAGGCATCCTTGACTCGGCGGACGAGCGCATCGTTCGGTGGCATGAAGATGATCTTACGCCTGCTCGTGTCTGCTCGTCAGGTGGTGGAGTGGAGCAACGTGCCGGCCAACAGGATGGCCAACCACAGCACGAGGCTTGCAACCGATGCCCGCCGGAACCCACCCCATCCGGCGGCGGCGCCCTTTCGGAGCGCGGTCTCCGCTCGCATCCGCACGTAGCCATTACCGAGTAACAGGGCGATGAGCCCCATCTTGGTCCAAAACACGACCGAGCTTGCAAACGTGCCGAGCTCCGCGAGCATCATCAGCAGGCCGCTCGCAAAAATGAGAGTAAGGCCCCCTAGCACCCAGCGATGCACACTGGCAAGGCGGGCCAGCTCGTGGGACCAGTCCGGCGTCGCGGGCGAGAGCCCGAGCGACGCGCGATCGGCCGAGACGGCCACGCCGCCCCCTACCAGGATGCCGAGGAGATGGAGATAGGTCACCGAGGCCCTCACGGGCGTGTGGCCGTAGAAGTGCCCCCACCGCGCGAGGAGCTGCGATACTGCCGTCGATACCACCATGGGTCCTCCTCCTGACAGGGTTCGGGAGTAGCGTCTCCCGACAGGACCACGGGGGCCCGGCGGAAATTCCCGCGGGAATACTCTCGCGGTGACCGGAGTCCAGCTCCAGGTGGTTGAAGGGGCGGAGCTCTTCGTCACGCCTCGGCGAGCAGAGCCTCGCCCTCAATGCGACAATTGGACGAGGTCTAATGCGCGGAGGGATGATTTCGCATCGTCGCAGGCCCGAGCCGGAGTTGCGCGGCCATGTTCACCAGGTCGGCGAGCGAGCCGGCCTTCATTTTTCGCATCACCTTGCCTCGGTGCGCCTTCACGGTGATCTCGCTGATGCCCAGCTCGCCGCCGACCTGCTTGTTTAACCGGCCGGAGACCACCAATGCCATGACCTCCCGTTCGCGACGGCTGAGCAACGCGTAGGAGTCCCGGAGCGCGCGGATCTCCGCCTCGCGACTCAATGCCGTACGGCTGCGGTCGATGGCGTTCCGGATGGCTGTCAGCAGTACGTTGTCGCCAAACGGCTTCGTGAGGAATTCGACGGCCCCCGCCTTCATTGCCTGAACGGACATCGGCACGTCGCCGTGACCCGTGATGAAAATGATCGGCATGTCAGCGCGCTCAACAGCGACGCGCTGCTGCAGATCGAGGCCGTTGAGTCCCGGCAGGCTCACATCGAGCACCAGGCAGCTCGGACCGGGGACTAGCGGCCGGGACAGGAATTCCTGCGCGGACGCGAATGTCTCCGGCTGCCAGCCGGCGCAGCGGATCAGCAATTCCAGCGATTCGCGTACCGACACGTCGTCGTCGACAACGAATACGATGGGTGTCGCGTCCGGCATGTGTGCTGACCTCGATTCACCCTACTCTCAAAGCAGCGTTCAGCGCCCGGAGCAGCGCGGCCTCGCTAAATGGCTTGTGCAGACACTCCACCGCGCCCCCAGCAAGCATGCGTGGGCGGATGGTCTCATCGCCATTCGCGGTAATGAACACGATGGGGATCTCGTGCCCGCGACGCGCCAAGTCCTGCTGCAGCTCGGGACCGGACATCCTCGGCATCGCGATGTCGAGGAGCAGCGCCCTGGTCTGCTCGACACAATCCGATGCGAGAAACTCTTCCGCCGACGCGAACGCCTGGACCTCGAAACCGAACTCCCTCAGCAGGTCGGGGAGCGATTCGCGCACTGACTCGTCGTCGTCGACGATCGCCACGAGCGAAGCCACGGCCATCACACAGTCCTCTCGACGGCGTAGGGAATGGCAAACGCAAACGTGGCCCCCGGACCGTCATTCGGCTCTGCCCAGATACGTCCATGATGAGACTCGATGATCGAGCGACTGACTGACAAGCCAATCCCCATACCGCTGGGCTTGGTCGTGTAGAACGCTTCGAAAAGCTTATCCACCGTGTGGGAGTCCAAACCCTCCCCAACGTCCTTCACGGTGAGGCGCACCCGGTCGCCTGGGTCGCGCTCGGTTCTGATCATCAACTGCCGCGGGCGATCGTCAACTGCGACCATCGCGTCTGAAGCGTTGCGGAGCAGGTTCAGGATGACCTGCTGGAGCTGGACACGATCACCTTTGACAGGCGGGAGATCGTCGGCGAGCTCCGACTGAAGAACGACCCGGTTTCTTTGAAGTTCGCTGGAACACAGGGCGATGACCTCTCGCGCGGCCTCGTTCAGATCCAGCGACTCCAGCGTGAGTTCCTTCTTGCTGAACAGGGCACGTAGCCGCGTGACGACATCCGAGGCGCGGTTGCCATCGCGAATCGTCCGCTTCGCCGTTTCGCGCGCGCCGTCGACGTTCGGAGGATCGGCATCCAACATCCGCAGGCACGTACTGGCGTTGGTGATGATGCCCGAAAGCGGCTGGTTGACCTCATGTGCAATCGACGCGGTCAATGCCCCAAGGCTCATGACCCTGGTGACGTGCGCGAGCTCCGATCGGGCTTTATCGAGCGCCTCTTCTGCGAGTCGACGCTGCGTCACTTCCTGAGTTGCGCCAATGTACTCCACTTCGCCGCTCTCGGTTTTCGTCCCGTGTGCGATCAGATGAAGATGTTTTACCGATCCATCGGGCATCAGTAAACGATGTTCGTATTCAAAGTCGCTGGCGGCACTCCTCGCTCGGTCGATCATCTCGTGTAACAGCGTGAGGTCTTCGGGATGGACTCGTGTTCCGATCAGGTCGAGCGTAACGGTCACCTGAGGATCGAACTCGAAGATGCGATAGAGCTGCTCGGACCAGGTGATTTCGTTCGTAGCCACCCGCCAGGCAAAGCTGCCGACGCGGCTCAGATGTTGGGCTTCCGCAAGAAACGCTTCACTGCGCTTCAGCGCCGCTTCACTCGATGCCCGCTCGATGGCGATGCTGGCAATGTGTGTGACCTGCGCGATCAGATCTTGCTGAATCTGCGTCGGGCTCGCGGGTTCGCGGTGAAAAATCGCAAAGGTTCCCAACACCCGCCCGTCTCGAGCGTAAATCGGCGTAGACCAATGCGATCGTATTCCGTGTGCGAGTGCGAGTGGTCGAATTGCCGATTCCTGCCACAGAGGATCTGTCTCGAGGTCTGTCACGATCACCTGCCGCTTGAACAGCGCCGCCTGCCCACATGGTCCGATCTCACGACGGACGGGCAGTCCGTCAATCGGATCGTTGAAGGTCGCCGGAAGGCTCGGAACAGCCCCATTCCGGAACCTCGGACCACTCCAATCGATCAAGTACACGCCGCAGTGACAGTCGGCGGAAATGACTTCCACAAATTTGCACAAGGCAGTGAGCACCTCGGTGAGTGGGCAGCTCGAGGCCACCATCTCGAGCAGTCGCTTCTCGCCGGCGAGCTGCGCCTCGGCCCGCTTCCGTGCGTCGATGTCGGTGAGCAAAACGTACCAGCGGACAATACGGCCGTTCGAATCGCGCAGGGGGAGCCCGCGGACTTGAAACCATCGATACACGCCATCGAAACGTCGAATCCGTTCCTCGATCTCGTGGGGATCGCCCGACGCCATGGATTGGGTGATGACCTCAATGACGCGAGGAAGATCCTCTGGATGAACGGTGTCGCTGGTCCCCCACTGTTTCAGCTCTTCCAGCGTCCGGCCGCAGTATTCGAGGACTTGGTTATTGACGCCTTCGACCTCCCCGGCCGGGGTCAAGGTTGCGACCAAGCCGGGAATACGGTCCACGATCAGGCGCGACTCGCGCTCGCTTTCGAGGAGGGCCGCTTCTGCGCGTTTTCGTTCCGTAACCTCCTTGTCCAATTGGTCACGCAGTTGCGACAGCTCGTCGACAACAGATGCGAGTGAAGTCTCCATGTCAGAACCTCCGTCGACCGAGGCGTACGCTGATTCGCGAATCCGTCTATAGTCTCGTGCGAGGAAGACCACTGTCAAGGATTTCGAAGCCCCTTCATTACCGCATCGAGTAGGGCTGTCTCGGTGAATGGCTTGAGCAAACAGGCAACCGCGCCAGCCTCGAGCACCTGGGTACAGATGTTCTCGTCGACGTGAGCGGTAATGAAGACAATCGGAATCCTCCGCCGACGACGCCGCAGCTCTTGCTGCAGAGCAGGGCCGCTCATCCCAGGCATCGCGACGTCGAGGATGAGGCACTCGGTGTTATCAAGGAACTCCGAGGCGAGAAACTCCTCGGCCGACGAGAACGCATGCACCACAAAGCCGAGCTCCCTCAACAAATCCGGCAGCGACTCCCGCACCGATTCGTCGTCGTCGACGACCGCCACGAGTGAGCGGGTCAACCTACGCTCGGCTTCGGAGTGAGCACCAAAATCCCATCACGTGCATTCGCCGAAGCTGGTGAGGTGTTAGTCGGTTCTCATTCGTGCGGACTCGGCCGTGCAGGGAGAATATGCCGGTGGCGGCAGCAATCTCCATGATACGTTGGTATCGGTTTCTGTCGATATGTCGCCCCACTGATCCCATGGTATCGACGATACGATCGTCCAATGGATACACCCCCACGCCTCGGTGACATTGCGGGTGCGGTGCGGAGCGCGTCCGATTGCATCACGCGCCATCGACAGTCCTCCGAAAGGTCGGAGAGATAATGGTCCACGCGCTGAGCCTGACAAACGACCTCTACTTACGGCGCCTGCGTGTGCTGGGCGCATGGTGGTGCCTGGGCTCAAGCTCGGTCGAGCCGGAGTTGCTCATCGAATACGAGGCGGGTGCGGAAAAGAAGGCCGCATGAAGGTGGCACTCGTCCGGGGCTTCATGAAGTACCGGAAGGGAGAACAGCAGTGATTCGAACCCACCAGCCAGGCCAGGCCGTTTTCACAGCGGTCCTGCCCGAAGACATTGACTGGAAGCCATTCCCGGCGTTCCCACCTTCGGTGCGCCTCGCCGTCGTTGTCGGTCAGCCCTCAGAGCCCGGCCCCTACGCGATCAGGGTCAGAGTGCCCTCCGGCGTGAAGCTGATGCCACACAGACACCCGGAGGACAGAGTGTACACGGTCATGTCCGGCGTTTTCTACATCGGCCTGGGCGATCGGTTCGACGGCGACAAGGTGGAGGCGTATCCGGCCGGTAGCGTGATCGTTCTGCCCGGCAATACGTCCCACTTCCACTGGGCAAAATCCGGTGAGTACGTCACCCAGGTAACGGCCATTGGTCCGTTGGGCCTCGAATACCTTGATCCCGCCGATGATCCACGTGAACACCAACAACAGAAGTGACTTCGCGCTGCCGAGGTACTGGCTGCCGAGGTACTGACTGATACGATCGTGCAATATCGCGCGTGTCGACGGATCGGCATGCTGCGCATTCGCCAATGCCATTGTCGAAGCCGACCACTATTAACCGCGTCAGGAGATGTCAATGTTGAGGATTGACCGGAGTTCACAAATGCGAGCATTCGCCTTGGTTGCCTGGAGCGCCGTGCTCCTGGCGACGACGGCACGGGCCCAGGTCCCCTCGTTTCCGGCCGACTTCAAGACCCGAACGATCTCGACTCGCGGTGCACAGATCTTCGTGCGCGTCGGCGGGCAGGGGCCGGCGGTCGTGTTGCTCCACGGCTACGGAGAGACGGGTGACATATGGGCGCCGCTCGCCGCCCGGCTGGCGCGCGGCCACACCGTCATCGTGCCAGATCTGCGCGGCATGGGCCTCTCCTCCCACCCGGCCGGTGGCTACGACAAGAAGGCCCAGGCGGGCGACGTCGCCGCCGTCCTCGACACGCTCAAGATCGACAAGGTCGATCTCGTCACCCACGACATCGGAAACATGGTGGGCTACGCCTTCGCAGCCGGCCAGCCGGGACGCGTCACAAAATTCGCCCTCCTGGATGGACCGGTGCCGGGCGTCGGTCCATGGGACGAGATCCTGAAGAGTCCGCTGCTCTGGCACTTCCGTTTCGGCGGCCCAGATATGGAACGGCTGGTCAAGGGGCGCGAGCGGATCTATCTCGACCGCTTCTGGAACGAATTCTCGGCAGATCCGAAGCGCTTCGATGAAGCCTCACGCCGGCACTACGCCAGGCTGTACGCCCTTCCTGGCGCTATGCATTCCGGCTTTGAGCAGTTCAAGGCCTTCGATCAGGATGCCATCGACAACAAGGCGTTCGTGGCCAAGGGCATGCTGCCCATGCCTGTGCTGGCGGTGGGCGGCGAGGCATCGTTCGGCCCGATGACGGCGGTGGTCATGCGCGCTGCCGCGAGCAACGTCCAGGAGGTCGTCATTCCGCACTCCGGGCACTGGTTGATGGAGGAGAATCCGACCGCCACGGTTTCCACCATCGTGGACTTCCTCCACTGAGCAGGCTCAACGCTCGACGCGGCGGTCGAGCACCGGCCAACTGTTATCGACTGAC
>Ga0209236_1001805_pt1 | contig 12979 bp, 13 predicted proteins | sample GraSoi013_1_40cm_FD_185819 | JGI IMG/M metagenome (GOLD analysis project Ga0209236, IMG submission 185819) | Grasslands soil microbial communities from the Angelo Coastal Reserve, California, USA - Sample 09_27_2013_1_40cm (SPAdes) (version 2) | ecosystem: Environmental > Terrestrial > Soil >... | reverse complement strand
GATGGATCGACACGAGCGCGTGGTAGTCACCGAGCGAGACCACCATGGCCACGCCGATGCACAGCATGGTGAGGACCATCACGGCCATCGTCCAGTGCAGCAACCGAGAGACGGCGGGGAATCGAGGTTGGGCTGGCATGTCAATCCCTTCGACGCACGTCGGCCGGCGTGATCGCGCTCGGCTGTTTTGCCTCGCCTTCACGCCGGGTAAACGACCGTGAGTACACCGCCGAACGCGCGCTCAGCAACGGATCGTCCGAGGGTGCGATGCCGGCGGGCAGCACCAGGGGGTCGAAGTTGATATCGGTCGCGACACTGGTCTCTTCAGCGTCCACCCGCTCGAGCGTCAGGGTTCCCACATCGACTCGTTCCCGTCCCGCTGGCCACGCCATGGTGGCGTCGTGGGTGGGATCGCCTGGTTGCCCGATGACGAGGATCAACCGCCATCGCAATGGCTGTCGGTGAATCTGCGCGATCAGGGCATCGAACAGATAATTCTTGCCCTGGCCTGATGAAGCGGCGCTCGCCGCCTCGAACGGCTGCGTCGGCGTCAGGACCCACCGGACCGGGACGGAAGCGCCCGTCGAATTGACGAGGCGAAACGCATGCAGACCATGAAACGTGCTGTTGTCGAACCCCGAGGCGAGCGGCTGGCCCTTGATGACGTTCATCGCCCGCACGGTTTCCGGGTGGCGGTCGAGAAACGCCTGCACGGCAGCGGGGTCCGGCCTGCCCGTGGTGGGATCCGGCTTCGAGGCGACGAGCCGCTCGTAAAACGCCTCGGGCGTTCTGAACGGGAACACCGGCAGGTTGATCATCGCGGTTCGCCACACTTCGCCGTCTGGCAGATTGAATTGAAGCCCGAGGCCGCGCACCGCATCGGCGCTGTCGGCGACGTCCGGCCGGCCGCCGGACAAGGAGAAGCGCCCGATCACGGGCACGCGGCCGGGGTGGAAGACGACCGCCTTCGAGAAACGCACTCCATTCCCGTTGCTTTCGAACAATCCGGAAACGCCCACGCCTTTGGCATGGTTGCGACGAAAGCCGGCATGGACGCCGTCGACGCGCTGGAACGCGTCGGTGAACCGGGCCGGCGTCAGATTCTTCGGAGTGAGCCAGCCGCCGAGGTAGGCGAAAGCTCCTGCGACGAGTGCGAGAGCGACGCCGATCAGCGCCAGTCGGGCTACCGTGCTGGCAGTGCTCAGGGGCCGGCGCTGGGTTTGTACCGGTGCCTCGAGGTGGGTCGACATCTTCGACTCCAGTCAAATCGAAGGGCATGGCGGTGTACTTCGGCCCTCGACTCCGTTGGGACGCGCTCATCCCGAGCGCCGGGTGCATTGACTGAGGGTTTCCGCAAGAATCTGAAAGCCCTGGCGCTTATTCCTTCGCATCACGAGTCGTGCGCAGTATGCCGTTTCAGGACGACGAGCGAGACCACCAGGGCCACGATCATGACGGTCAGGAGTCCCAGCTCGAGCATCGCCCCCTGGAACGCCGCGCTGTTGCTTCTCGACCAGCCGCGCGAACTCCGCGGTGAGCACGAGGAGCCGACGGATCGTGGCGATCAGGCCGACGATCAGGAACGGCTCCGGCACGAGCGCGTGCTCGCTGAAGGAGACCTGCACCGTGTAGAGGATCTCGACGATCATCAGGATCAGGAGCAGCCGGTCGAGCAACTGCACGGCATGGCCTGGCAGCGCGTCGGCCAGCAGCGCCTGCGCGAAGGCGATCGCCACCGCGACGAGTAGCGCGAGCGCCATCGCCGCCAGCACCGTGCCCAGGCCCACATAGACGGCGTCCTCGACCCGGATGAAGCCTCGCAGGATCCATTCGCGCCACGGGTGGGCGTCCAGCCGGTGCCGCGTGCCGTTCATCGCATCGAGGAATACTGCGGCGACTTCCTCAGCGTCATGCTCGTTGGGAGGGCACCGGCCGGCAGCCTTACCCTGTGTCCGTCGTGATTTTCGCAAGAAGTCGACAGGACGAACGGCGCTAACCCCCTGAACCTTCCGCGCATCAGCAACCTGGCCGCGCCGGTCATGTCGCGTTCTTGCGGAAATGATGGCGACCGGTGACGTGCTTCGACACGCGACCCTCGCAATCACCAGAGTCAGTGCGCGCGCAACGAGCGATGACGAAAGAGGCTGACACGGACATGAGCATCGTTCTCCCAGCGACGATGCCGGGACCGGGCAAGCTCCTCGCCGCGGCCTTCGTGGTCGCCGTCTGGACGCTGGCGCTGCTCCTCGAGGTCGGCGTCTTCCAAGACACGCCGATCCGCATCGACGGACGAGGGCTGCGGATCGAGGGCGAGACGCCCATCGTCGACCCGTACGCGAGCGGCACACGTCCCCAGACGAACGAGGACAGGGCGTCGAGCCACGAAGGACGACGGAGGGATCGATGAAGACGAATCACCGGATACACGAAAAGCACGATCATCAGCACGGGCCCGACCGCCGGCACACGACCATCGAACACGAAGGCCACGAGGACTATCTTCACGACGGACACCTGCATCAAGTCCACGACGGACACGTCGACGAGCACGTTCTGGGCGCGGGCAAGAGGAATCCGGCCGGCTGCACGCCGCGCCATGCGTGCACCGGACACGACGCAACCCATACTCACGGCGGAACGTGTGGGCATGACGCAGCTCCGCACGGCGACCATGTCGACTATGTCGTCAACGGACATTTACATCACCCGCACGAGCAGCACTGTGACGACCACGGGGCAGTACAGCTCGCCCGAAGCTAGCGGAGGGGTGGAAGACAAGGATCTGGACGCGCTGCCCCGCCACCTCCAGGCACCAGTCCGCCGGGTTCGCGCGCGGATAGAACCGCCGCACCGAACGCGCGCCGGCGCGCGTCTTACCGACATGGGACGTGTCGTGGTGGCGTGCCTCACCATGATCCTGCTCGCAGCACCGACGCCGGCGCGCGCCGGCGTGCCGTCGGAACAGCTGAAGGCGCAGATCGACCGCGTCGTCCGCGTTCTCGACGCTGCCGAGCTTCGACAGAGCGCCCGTGCGGTCGAACGGCGCTCGGCGGTCCGCCGTATCGCGAACGAGACGTTCGACTTCTCGGAGACGGCACGGCGGGCGCTCGGACCGCACTGGCAGGCGCGCACGCCCGCCGAGCGGGAGGAATTCACCGCGCTCTTCGCCGATCTGCTGGAGCGCTCGTACACCGGCAAAATCGAGCTCTACAACGGTGAGAAGATCGCCTATCTCGGCGACACGATCGACGGCGACTTCGCGACCGTCCGCACGAGGCTCGTCACGAAGCAGACGACCGAGGTGCCGATCGATTACCGGATGATTCGCCGCCACGACCGCTGGCTCGTTTACGACGTGTCGATCGAGGGCGTGAGCCTGGTCGCCAACTATCGGGCGCAGTTCAACAAAATCATCCAGACTTCCGGCTACGTGAGCCTCGTGCAGCGGCTGCGCGACAAGCAGGCCGAGGGCATGCGGGCCGACGCGGCCCCCGCCACGATGACGTCGGGGACGCGCTGACCCGAATCGGTCGGTCACGAGCCGCCTCGCGACAGAGAAGGAGAACAGTGAATAGCATGGAAGCGATCGCGATCGAACACCTCGCTCAGCGCGGCTTCACCGACGGATTCCGCATCGTGGACGGCGGCCTCCAGGTCCTGACGAGCGGGAAGTTGCTGCGGCCCGAGGATCTCGTGATCCGCGAGGTCTACCGCTTCGAGGGCGTGTCCGACCCCGATGACATGGCGGTTGTCTACGCCATCGAGGGAGCGACCTGCGTCCGGGGGGCGTTGATCGACGCGTTCGGCGTGTACGCCGACCCCGCCAAGGCGGCCGTGCTCGCCGACATTCCCGTTCGCAGCCGCCGCTGAGGTCGGGCGGTAACGTGGTCGCGCCCTAGGACGTCGACAGAGCATGTGGATCGTCAGAGTCGCGCTGCAGCGCCCGTACACCTTCGCCGTCGTGGCGCTGCTGATCCTGCTCGCCAGCCCGGTCATCATCCTGCGCACACCGACCGATATCTTCCCGAGCATCGACATCCCGGTGATCGCGGTCGCGTGGCAGTTCACCGGTCTCAATCCGGAAGAGATGGAAGGGCGGCTCACCACCCAGTTCGAGCGCGTCCTCACCACGACTGTGGACAACATCGAGCACATCGAGTCGACGACGGTAAACGGCCAGGCGATGGTCAAGATCTTCCTGCAGCCGAATGCCCGTCTCGATACCGCGAACGCGCAGGTGACGGCGATATCGCAGACGATCCTGCGCCAGCTGCCCGCCGGCACCCAGCCGCCGTTGATCATCAACTACAGCGCGTCGACGGTGCCGATTCTCCAGCTCGCGCTATCCGGGATGTCCGAGTCGGAGCTCAACGACGTCGGCCTCAACTTCCTGAGGACCCAGCTCGTCACGGTGCCGGGCGCGTCCATCCCCTACCCGTACGGCGGTAAGCAGCGCCAGGTCATGGTCGACCTGGACCCGCGCCTGCTCCAGTCGAAAGGGATTTCGCCGGCCGATGTCGTCACCGCCATTGGTCAGCAGAACATCGTGCTGCCCTCCGGCACCGCCAAGATCGGTCCATTCGAGTACGACGTCGCCATGAATGCCAGCCCTCGGACCGTGGCCGAGCTGAATGACCTCCCGGTCAAGGTGGTCAGAAACTCGACGATCTATCTTCGCGACGTCGCCCATGTGCGCGATGGGTTCGCGCCCCAGACGAACATCGTCCGCCGGGATGGCAGCCGTGGGACGCTCGTCACCATTCTGAAGAGCGGCACCGCCTCCACGCTCGACGTCGTGGCCGGCATCCGTGCGCTGCTGCCCCGCGTGATCCCGACCCTCCCTCCGGAGCTCAAGGTCCAGCCGCTGGCCGACCAGTCCATCTTCGTGCGGGCGGCGGTGAGCGGGGTGATCCGCGAGGCGCTCATCGCCGCCTGCCTCACGGCCTTGATGATCCTGCTCTTCCTCGGGAGCTGGCGCAGCACGCTCATCATCGCGGTGTCCATTCCGCTCTCGATCCTGACCTCGGTCATCACGCTCAGCCTGCTCGGCGAGACTCTCAACATCATGACGCTCGGCGGGCTCGCGCTCGCCGTCGGCATCCTCGTGGACGACGCCACGGTGGAGGTCGAAAACGTCAACCGCAACCTGGACATGGGCAAACCGATCATCCAGGCCATCCTCGACGGCGCGCAGCAGATCGCCGTGCCCGCGCTCGTCTCCACGCTGTGCATCTGCATCGTGTTCCTGCCGATGTTCTTCCTCGGCGGTGTCGCCCGGTATCTCTTCGTCCCGCTCGCAGAGGCGGTGACGTTCGCCATGCTCGCGTCGTATCTGCTGTCGCGGACGCTCGTGCCCACCATCGCCCGGTACCTGCTCAAGCCACCGGTCGAGGGTGCTCCGCCGTCGCAGAATCCGCTGGCCCGTGCGCAACAGGCGTTCGAACGACGATTCGAGCAGCTGCGGCACGCGTACCAGGCACTGCTCACGAGACTGATCGCTCGGCGCGCCGTCTTCATCCCGGTGTTCCTGGGCGCCTGTCTCGCCGCCTTCCTGCTGATCCCCCAGCTCGGCGAGAACTTCTTTCCCGACACCGATAGCGGCCAGTTCACGCTCCATCTGCGCGCCGCGACCGGCACGCGCATCGAGGAGACGGCGCGGCTGACCGACCTCGTGGAAGCCGCGATCCGGCGAGAGATTCCAGCCGACGAGCTGGACGTGATCCTCGACAACATCGGACTCCCCTACAGCGCCATCAACTGGATGCACGGCGCATCCGGCGTCATCGGGGCGGCCGACGCGGACGTCCTCGTCTCGCTGAAGGCGAACCACCGGCCCACCGCCGACTACATCCGCGCGCTCCGAGAGAAGCTGCCCGTCGAGTTCCCCGGCATGACCTTCTACTTCTTGCCCGCCGACATCGTGACGCAGATCCTCAACTTCGGCCAGCCGGCCCCGATCGACATCCAGATCGAAGGGGCGGACGTCCAGGGCAATCGCCGGGTGGCCGACCAGATGCTGAACGAGCTGCGTCAGGTGCCGGGGCTGGTCGACCTCCGCATCCAGCAACGCTTCGACTACCCGAAGTTCGACGTCATCGTGGACCGCACGAAGGCCGGCCAGGGGGGCTTCACCGTTCGAGACCTCGCCAGCAGTCTGCTCATCTCGCTGAGCGGGAGCTTCCAGACCACGCCGACGTTCTTCCTGAACTGGCAGAACGGAGTGAGCTACAACCTGGCGACCCAGACCCCGCAGTATCGAATCCAGACCCTGCACGACCTCGAGAACATCCCCATTACCGCGCCCGTGACCACGCGGCCAGCCATCCTCGCCGACGTCGCGTCGATCACGCGCTCGAGCGAGATGGCGGTGCTGTCGCACTACAACATCCGCCGCGTCGTGGACATCCACGGCGCCGCACAGGACCGCGACCTCGGCGCGGTCGGCCGTGACATCGCGGGAATCGTCGACGCGACGCGGCCTCATCTCCCGCGGGGCAGCTACCTCACCGTGCGGGGGCAGCTGGCCACGATGCGGACGGCGTACGTCGGGCTGCTCGCCGGGCTGGGCTTCTCGATCGTCCTCGTCTACCTGCTGATCGTCGTGAACTTCCAGTCCTGGCTCGATCCCTTCATCATCGTCACCGCGTTGCCGGCGGCGCTGGCGGGCATCGTGATCTTCCTGTTCGTGACCGGGACCACGCTCAGCGTGCCCGCCCTGATGGGAGCCATCATGAGCATCGGCGTCGCAACCGCCAACAGCATCCTGGTCGTGTCCTTCGCCAAGGAGCGCCTCGCCGAGCACGGCGACGTCGCGCGGGCGGCGGTCGAGGCAGGCTTCACCCGCTTCCGGCCGGTCTTGATGACCGCGCTGGCCATGATCATCGGCATGGTGCCCATGGCGCTGGGCCTTGGTGACGGTGGCGAGCAGAACGCGCCGCTCGGACGGGCCGTCATCGGGGGCCTGATGTGCGCGACCGTCGCCACCCTGATCTTCGTGCCGTCGGTGTTCGCCCTGCTGCATGGGCGGCGCTCGCCCGGTGCGGCGCGATGACGGGCGATCCCGCGAGCGAGTTCGTGGAGCGCGCGCCGGCCACGCTGGAGCAAGACCGCCCGCGATCGAACCGCCGTCACCTGGCCTTCCTCGCATTGGGGGTGCTGGCGGACGCTGCGGCAAACGACCGCCGCGGCGGCCATTGCGTCGGTGAACGTGGTATCGCCGCAGCCGGGCGCGCCGATGCTGGAGATCCGCCTCCCGGGCACGACCCAGGCCTTCACGGACGCGCCGATCTTTGCGCGGACGAGCGGCTATGTGAAGGCATGGTACTTCGACATCGGAGCCCACGTGAAGCGGGGACAACTCCTCGCCGAGATCGAGACCCCCGAGGTCGACCAGCAGCTCCAGCAAGCCCGGGCCGACCTCGCGACGGCGCAAGCCAACCTCCGGCAGGCCCAGATCACGGCCGACCGTTGGTGGGCGCTCTTGCAGAGCGACTCGGTCTCCAAGCAGGAGACGGACCAGGCGATGAGCGCGCTCAGCGCGATGAAGGCGACCGTCGAGTCGAATGCCGCGAACGTCCGCCGACTCGAGCAGCTTCAGGGATTCGAGAAGATCTATGCGCCGTTCGACGGCGTCATCACCGCCCGCAACGTCGACATCGGCGTCCTGATCAACGCCGGCGCGAATACGACGTCGGGCCGCGAGCTCTTCCACATGACGGCCATTCACACCCTTCGCGTCTTCGTGGCCATCCCTGAAGTCTACTCGCGAGCGGCGCGTGCCGGAACCTCGGCGACGCTCACGCTCGATGAATACCCCGGGCGGATGTTCCACGGCACGCTCGTGAGGACGGCCAACGCCATCGACCTCACGTCACGCACCCTCAACGTCGAAGTGGACGTCGACAATCCTGGCGGAGAGCTCCTGCCAGGGGCGTATGTCTTCGTCCATCTCAAGCTTCCGGCACAGGTCGCGTCGGTCACGGTTCCTGCCAATACGCTGATTTTCAGATCTGAGGGACTCCAGGTCGCCGTCGTCCGCAACGGCGAAGCCCAGCTCGTTCCGGTGACGATCGGGCGTGACTATGGCGCGACCGTCGAGATCGTCTCCGGGCTCCAGCCGACCGATCAGGTGATCGTTTCACCGTCGGACTCACTGACGAGCGGCACCCGCGTGCGGATCGCGAACGCCCAGGCCGCGGGAGCGCGATGAGAATGCGACGTGTGGTGCTGGCCGCGGGACTTGCCACGCTGGTGCTCGGCGGCTGCATGGTCGGCCCGGCCTACAAGAAACCGTCGGTGCCGATGACGCCGGCGTACAAGGAGGCGGAGGGCTGGAAGGCCGCGAACCCGAGCGATCACCTGCCACGCGGTCAGTGGTGGGCCATCTTCCGAGATCCCGATCTAGACGCGCTCGCGGCGCAGATTGCCCCGGCCAACCAAACGCTGAAAGTCGCGGAGGCCCGGCTACGCGAGGCCCGCGCCCAGGTCCGCTTCAACCGGGCGGCGCTCTTTCCCACGATCTCGACCAGCGTCGGCGCCAGCTCGATCCGCGAGTCCGCGAACCGTCCGTTCCTGACGCCGAACGCGAGCACGATACCGGGCATAGGGCATGGCGGCGCCGGCGATATCCTGCTCGGGCTCGACATGTCGTACGAGCTGGACCTCTGGGGCCGGGTCCGACGGACGGTCGCGGCGGCACGGCACGAGGCCCAGGCCACCGCCGCCGACCTGGAGACGGCGCGGCTCAGTCTGCAGTCCGAGCTCGCCCTCGACTACTTCGAGCTGCGGGCCGCCGATGCGCAGCAGCAGCTCCTGGACGAGACGGTCAAGGCCTTCGAGGCGGCGCTCAAGCTCACGACCAATCGGTTCGAGGGCGGCGCGGCCCCCAAGTCCGACGTCGCCCAGGCTCAGACGCAGCTCGATACGACACGCGCGCAGGCCATCGACGTCGCGGTGCAACGGGCGCAGTTCGAGCACGCCATCGCAACGTTGATCGGCACGCCGCCCGCGGCCTTCAGCCTGCCCCCTCGTCCGCTCAACACCCCGCCCCCCGACATCCCGGCGGGCCTCCCGTCCGAGCTCCTCGAGCGGCGGCCGGACATCGCCGCCGCAGAGCGCCGGGTCGCCGAGGCGAACGAGCAAATCGGCATCGCGAAGGCCGCGTACTATCCGACCTTCATGCTGAACGCCTCCGTCGGGTTCGAGGGAAGCTCGTTCGGAAACCTGCTGAACGCGTCGAGCTTGCTGTGGGCCGTCGGCGCGACGATCACGCAAACGATCTTCGACGGCGGCCGGCGGCGCGCGACCTCGGACGCCGCTCGCGCCAGCTACGACGCCACGGTGGCCACCTACCGCCAGACGACCCTGACCGCCTTTCAGCAGGTCGAGGACAACCTGGCGGCGCTCCGCATCCTCGAGCAGGAGGCGCAGCAGCAGCGGCGCGCGGTGGAATCCGCGCAGTTATCGCTCCAGCTCTTCACGAACCGTTACCGGGGTGGGGTCGACAACTACCTGCAAGTCATCACCGCTCAGACCGTGACCCTCACGAACCAGCGCGCCGAGATCGACATCCTGCGGCGGCGGATGGACGCGAGCGTGTTGCTGGTGAAGGCGATCGGCGGCGGCTGGGACGTTTCCGAGCTGCCCAAGGAGGCGAAGTAGTCGAACCCACCGCATGCGCTCCAGCATCGACAGAGATGGGAGGGCACACCGATGCTGCAGCGCATGGCCGCGGCCGCCCGCGTGGGGCTGATCGCGATCGTCTTGGCCGGATGCGGACTCGCCACGCACTACCCGGTCCCGTCCGGGTCGATGACGACGTTAATGCCGGGCTGGGAGCGGTTCTTCACGCTCGAATGGACGGTCGAGTCCGAGCACGAAGGCTCACGCCGACTCGACGGCTACATCTACAACCGGTACGGTGAGTACGCGACGGACATCCGTCTTCTCGTGCAATCGCTCGACGCCTCGGGCGGCGTCGTCGATCAGCGGATCGTGTGGGCCCCGGCGGGAGCCGGCGGTTTCGGGCGGGCGTACTTCGACGTCCGTCATCTCCCGGCGGCGGACCACTACCAGGTCTTCGTGTGGGACTACCGGATCATCCAGGCTGCGGGCCTGATCCGCTGAGCAACAAAGGACGTCCAGGCGGTCGTCCCGTACCGGTTCGCCTCGGTTCGGACAGCAACGGACATGAAGGCGAATGAGACGCGGCTAACGCTCAGCGGTCGCGACGGGGGCGCTGGCCACCCGGCGCACCGCGACGATCGCGAGGCCCATCACCACGGCGACACCCGTGACGATCCAGGCCACGGCCGGCTGCGACAGACGGGAGAACCCAAGCAGCCCATCCAGTGAGTACGTCCCCGGGCCGGCGATGGCGAGGACGAAAGCGACGACGGCGTAGATGAGCGCAAGCTCGTAACCGTTCTGCTGCGCGAAGAACCCGTTGGACAGATGCACGGCGACGATCGCCACGACCATGACGGTGATGATCACACCCGGGCCGATCGGCCCGAGCAGGCCGGTCGCCGTCAGCAGCCCACCAGCGACGTCGCCGACGCCGGCGGCGAGCGCGAAGAGCAGCCCGGGGCGGAACCCGATGCCCTCGAAGAAGCCGCCGGTGCCCTCGAGGCCATACCCACCGAACCAGCCCAGCAGCTTTTGCATGCCGTGGGCGGCCAGTCCGAGACCCACGACCAACCGAGCGATCAGCAACGCAGCGTCCATCGTTCTTCCTCCCGCTTGTTTTGCTGCCGCCGTCAACCGTTGAGATAGGTCATCGTCACCTCCCCGGTGACGATTCCATCCCGGCCGCCCGCTGGGAGCGGTCAAATCACTTGCTCTCGGGGACGGTCAGATGATGTGCTCTCGACAGTCGCTGTCGTGGCCGCTTGCCGGCCCCCGACGTTTCAAGTCTCAACGGTGGCCTCCGCCGCCGCCATGCCCGCCCCCGCCGCCGTGCCCGGCGAAGCCACCACCATGCCCGGCAAAGCCGCCATGGCCACCTTCCCCGCCATGCCCGAATCCTGAGTGCCCATGCGCGAAGCCGTGGCCCCACCCGCCATGATCAAAGTGGTGATGATCGAAGTCGCGATGACCCCAGCCACCACCGAACCAGCCATCGACATACACGTCAGGGCCGTATACGTCAGGGCCGTAAGCGGGCGCGTAACCAACGGGCTCCGCGCAAGCGGACAGGCCAAGGCCGACGCCGGCCAGCAGCAGGACCAGTATCGTTCGCGTCAATATTCGCCGACGATTCATCGCTGTCCTCTCTTACATCCGGTCGTATACGTCGACGTAGCTCGCGGTGTGGCCGGCTCCGTCGGTCAATACGCCTTTGCATGTCATCTTCTGGTAGTCCGCCGAGACCGTGCACGTCTGGACGTCCGATCGGCCGGCGGGGCCCGTGAACGTCGTCTGCAGACCGCTGCCGATCAGACGGACCGACGCGGTCGTATCGCTACTGATGCGATGGGATTCGCCGTCGGCTCCGGCCTCCAGCGTCACGACATGGGGTTGACCGTCTGGCGTGACGATCGTCACCGACCATGTCACCGAGCTGCCATCCGCGCGCGAGATCTCGCTCACGACATCGGTCGGCGACGGCTCGCCGGGTGGCAGCGTGGATTGTGCCCGGTTCCAATGCCACCGGCCGACGAACGGGCTGCTCTCCGCCCACGCCGCACCCGCGGCCAGCGCGACACAAAGCCCCATGATCACTGTGGTCCCCCGACTTCGAGTCATTGCGTCCTCCCGCCCTCTCCAAGGCTGTGAAGAAACTCGTTACGCTAAGCTCGTTCACTTTTGTGATGACTACCGTCGAAAGTGCGCGCGCGACGCCAAAGATTTGCGCAAGAATCTGTGATGGGGTGTACGCGGCGCGACAACCAACAGCGCATACTGCCAGGACACGAGCACGTCAGAGACTGGACCGCTCGATCACGCTCCTGCGGTGCGCCGACTGACGGCGATATCCGCGCCGCTCATGAAATGCTACCGCCCGCTGTCGCGTGCTTCATCGGTCGCGGCGAGGCGATCGTCTCCTCCTGACGCGACTCGCCCTCGGCACCCGGGACCTCGACATGGAGCTTCGGCAACGCCAGATGGACTGTCGCGGCAAGCAACGCGGCCGTCAGGAGGAGCAGAGGATTTCGGCCTGCCACGTCTCATTCCTTTCCATCACTCACGGCCTCAGTATTGAGACGGCGCGCAGGGCACCGACGGTGCAGGCGAAGCATCACGGCTGCGGCGCCACGTGGGCAGCGCCGCATTCGTTCATCGACTCAATGGCGAGCCACACCGCCGCGAAGAGGAAGACCATTGAGCCTGGCACCCACATGATCACCCCCGCCATCGATTGATCATCGAGCGCCGAGATGGCCCCCGCGCGCGGGATCGCCGCGTACGCCGGGTAGATCACCCGGTCGGAGAACGTCAGGATCGCCGCGAGGACCGTGTTCTGCAGATCGGCCAGCAGCAGGTAGGGGATCATCGTCCACCGCGGCCACGGCGATCGGGCGGGCCACGCGAGGATCACCGGCCGCCAGAACAACATCGCGGTCGCGAAGAAGCAGACGTGCTCGAGGTGATGCCAGGCGTGGGACCGTAACGCGAGCTCGTAGAGTCGCGGCGTGTGCCATGCCCAGAACGCGACGGCGAACGAGATCCAACCGAAGGCTGGATGCGCGCTGACATCAGCCGTCGCTCGCCCGACGCGAGACGCAAGCGCGGTCGCGATCGGGCGACGGATCCATCGCGGCAGGCCGAGCAGCATCGGGGCGACGGGCGCACCGAGCCAGAGCAGCGGCGGCGCCAGCATCATCAAGAGCTGGTGCTGTGTCATGTGGGCCGACAGGCGCCGGCCAGCGAGGGCGTCCAGTGGTGAAGCCAGCGCGAAGGCAATCACAACGAGGCCGCCGAGGAACGCCGCGAGGCGGCTCTCGCTGAACCGCAAGGGCATGCGCCGCGAAAGCACCCG
>Ga0209236_1001803_pt1 | contig 12988 bp, 11 predicted proteins | sample GraSoi013_1_40cm_FD_185819 | JGI IMG/M metagenome (GOLD analysis project Ga0209236, IMG submission 185819) | Grasslands soil microbial communities from the Angelo Coastal Reserve, California, USA - Sample 09_27_2013_1_40cm (SPAdes) (version 2) | ecosystem: Environmental > Terrestrial > Soil >... | reverse complement strand
ACATCTGCACCAACCACTCGCTCTGCGCGCTCGCGGCGAGTGTGTACATGACCTACATGGGTGAGGAAGGCATGCGGCGCGTCGCCGACGTCAGCTTCAAACGCGCCCATGCGCTGGCGGAGAGGCTGGCGGCCTTGCCGGGGTGGGAGCTTGCCTTCCCGGAGCGGCCGTTCCTCAACGAGTTCCCGATCCGGGTGCCGAAGCCTTCGGTCGTGAGCCGAAAGCTCGCCCGCCATGGCATCCTCGGTGGGCTGGACGTGAGCCGCTGGTTCCGCGAGCTCAAAGGAGTTCTCACGTTCACTTGCACGGAGGTCAACGACCCGCGTGCGATCGACGAGCTGGTCGCGGCGGTGAGCTCATGACCGAGCCGCTCAGCTTCGAGAAGAGCCGGCCCAACGCGCACGCGCCTCGCCTGCCCGATGCGGACGTCGCCGCGGAGGAGCTGGACAGGGTTCTTCCGCGCGAGGTGCTGCGCTCGCGGCCGCCCACGCTGCCGAGGCTCAGCGAGCCCGAGGTCATGCGCCACTACAGCAAGCTCGCCTCCATGAACTACTCGATCAGCGAGCAGTTCTACCCGCTGGGCAGCTGCACGATGAAGTACAACCCGGTCGCCAACGAGGCGGCCGCGGCTCTGCCCGGTTTCACAGCCATCCATCCGTATCAAGACGAGGAGACGGTCCAGGGGGCACTCGAGCTCATGTGGCGTCTCGAGCACGCCTTGTGCGCCGTGGTTGGCGTGGATAGGGTGACGCTGCAGCCGGCCGCCGGCGCGCATGGAGAGTGGACCGCCCTGCGCATGATCCAGGCCTTTCACCGCTCCCATGGCGAGGCCAGGACCGAGGTGCTCGTGCCCGACTCAGCACACGGCACCAACCCGGCAAGCGCCGCCCTCAGCGGGTTCCAGGTGGTGGAGGTCGCGTCGGCTCCTGACGGCCGCATCAGCCTCGCCGACCTGGAGGCCAAGCTTTCACCTAGGGTTGCCGCCCTAATGCTGACAAACCCCAACACCTTGGGGTTATTTGAACGAGACATACTGGATATTGCGGAATTGGTGCACAACACGGGGGCCAAGCTGTACTACGACGGGGCAAACCTCAACGCATTCATGGGCGTCTGCCGGCCGGGAGACATGGGTTTTGACGCAGTGCACATGAACCTGCACAAGACCTTCACCACCCCGCATGGCGGGGGCGGGCCGGGTGCCGGCCCCGTCGGGGTCAAGGCGGAGCTCGTGCCTTTCCTCCCCAAGCCGACCGTGGAGCGGCTGAACGGCCAACTCAAGCTGGATTTCAAGCGGCCGCAGTCGATCGGGCGGGTCCGCAGCTTCTACGGCAACTTCGGCATGCTGGTGCGCGCCTACACCTACATCCTCGCGATGGGCGGCGACGGGCTGACGCAAGCGTCCATGGACGCCGTGCTCTCGGCCAACTACCTCCGGAAGCGAGTCGAAGGGCTGCTGGACGTCCCCCACGAAGGCCCCTGCATGCACGAGTTCGTGGCCAGCGCGCGCAACCTGGCTCCGAACGGCATCAAGGCCCTCGACGTCGCCAAAGGCCTCCTGGAGCGCGACTTCTACGCCCCGACCATCTACTTCCCCCTGGTCGTCCCCGAGGCGATCATGGTCGAGCCGACCGAGACTGAGAGCAAGGCGACGCTGGACGCTTTCGCGGCGGCGATCAAGGAGATCGTGCAGGAGGCCAAAGAGCAGCCTGAGAAGCTCCACAACGAGCCCCACAGCCTGCCGGTCGGCCGCCTCGACGAGGTGGCCACGGCGCGGCGGATCAACGCCTACCTGCAGGGCCAGAGCGAGGACCCGATCCTGCGCTGGAAACCGGCTCCAAACGAGGCCTGTTAAGGGCCTTCCAGAGGCCATTTTCGAATTCGAAATCCGGTAAAATTAGGGATCTGAAACTCTGCCCAGTAGATCCCTACGAGTTCTCCAAGCTGGGAGCAATTACCGCTGAGCGAGGCTAGACGAAAGCTGGCTTCCGAACGGCAAGGTAGGCCCCACCCGCTTGGCGCCGACGTGGCGTACACCGCCGAACAGATCCAGGTCCTCGAGGGCCGGGAACATGTCCGGCGGCGTCCGAGCATGTACATCGGCTCGACGACCAAAGAGGGCCTCCACCACCTGGTCTACGAGGTGGTCGACAACGCCGTCGACGAGGCCCTGGCCGGCTACGCCACCAGGATCGTCGTCACCCTGTTCGCCGACGGCAGCATCCAGGTCGAAGACGACGGCCGCGGCATCCCGGTCGACATCCACAAGAAGGAGGGCCTTTCTGCCCTGGAGCTGGTGCTCACCCGCCTGAACGCCGGCGGGAAGTTCGGCGGTGGCGGCTACAAAGTGTCCTCAGGACTCCACGGAGTGGGCGTCTCGGCGGTCAACTTCCTGAGCGAGACGCTGCAGGTCTGGGTGCACCGTAACGGCAAGATCCACCACCAGGAGTTCGCTCGCGGCGTGCCCAAGGGCTCGGTGAAGGTCGTCGGCAAGACCGATCACACGGGCACGATCGTCCGGTTCTGGCCTGATCCGCAGATCTTCCCCGACACCACGTTCGACCGCGAGGTCATCCAGCACCGGCTGCGCGAGATGGCTTATCTCAACAAGCGGCTGGAGATCGCGCTGGCCGACGAGACCGTTGGCTTCACGAACACCTTCTATTTCGAAGGCGGCATCGTGTCGTTCGTGCGCGCACTCAATCGCGACAAAGCGGTCGTCAACCCGACGCCGTTCTATGTCGATCGCGAGGTCGAAGGTACGCAGGTCGAGATCGCCCTGCAGTACAACGACACGTTCGTCGAAAACGTCCTCGCGTTCGCCAACACGATCCACACCATCGAGGGTGGCAGCCACCTCACGGGTTTTCGCTCGGCGCTGACCAACGTCCTCAACCGGTACGCGCGCAAGGCGGGAATCCTCAAGGAGTCGGACCCGAACCTCACCGGCGAGGACGTGCGTGAAGGTCTGACCGCTGTGGTCAGCGTGAAGGTGCTCGAGCCGCAGTTCGAAGGCCAGACGAAAGGCAAGCTTGGCAATGCCGAGGTGCAGGGCCACGTCTCGACAGCGCTGACCGAGGGCCTTACGCAGTATCTGGAAGAGAATCCCTCAGAAGGTCGCCGCATCGTCGAGAAATCCCTCACTGCGGCGCGTGCGCGCGAGGCTGCGCGCAAGGCGCGCGACCTGGTGCAGCGCAAGAGCCTTCTCGAGTCGAGCACGCTGCCTGGCAAGCTGGCCGACTGCTCGGAGCGAGACCCCGCGCTGTGCGAGCTCTACATCGTCGAGGGTGACTCCGCCGGAGGCACGGCCAAGGGCGGCCGCGACCGGCGCACGCAAGCCATCCTTCCATTGCGCGGCAAGATCCTCAACGTCGAGAAGGCTCGCCTCGACAAGGTCCTCACATTCGAGGAGATCCGCAACCTCATCACCGCCATGGGCGCCGGCGTGGGTGACAACTTCAACATCGAAAAGCTGCGCTACCACAAGATCGTGACCATGACCGACGCGGACGTGGATGGAAGCCACATACGCACGTTGCTGCTCACTTTTTTCTTCCGCTACTTCCCGGACATCATCGACAAGGGCTACCTCTACATGGCGCAGCCACCGCTCTTCAAAGTGTTCAAAGGCAAGCAGGTCGTGTGGTGCCACTCGGAGGCGGAGCGCGACAAGGCGCTTCGGCAGCTTGGTAAGAACGCGGAAACCTCGCGCATGAAGGGCCTGGGCGAGATGAACGCCGACGAGCTCTGGGACACGACCATGAACCCGCAGACACGTGTGCTGCTGAGGGTCCAGGTCGAGGACGTGGCCGACGTCAACGAGACCTTCGAGAAGCTGATGGGCCCGGATGTCGAGCCACGCAAGAAGTTCATTCAGGCGCACGCCAAGAGCGTTCGCAACCTCGACATCTGAGGCCTCCCGACAATGCGAATAGCCGTCGACGCCATGGGCGGCGACAACGCGCCGGCGCAGGTTCTGGAGGGCGCATCGCAAGCGGTCGCGGAGTATGGCATCGAGGTCTCCGTGGTCGGCTCCCCTGCCGTGGTGCAGCCGCTGCTCGAACAGCACCCTCACTTGAGGCTCTGCCCGTCGACGCAGGTCATCGCCATGGACGAACACCCCGCGCACGCGGTGCGGTCGAAACCGGATTCGTCGATGGCCGTGTGCGCGCGCCTGTGCAAAGAGGGAAGGGTTGATGGTTGGATCTCGGCGGGCAACTCGGGCGCGATCATGGCGACCGCGCTCTTCATTCAGGGTCGCATCAAAGGCGTGGAACGGCCGGCGCTCGGATCGATCGTGCCCATCAAGACTGGGTTCGCATACTTTCTCGACGTCGGCGCCAACGTCGACTCCAAGCCCGAGTACCTGGTCCAGTTCGCGGCCATGGGCGCTGTCTACGCGCGCGAGATGATGGGGCGATCCGACCCTCGCGTCGGGCTGCTGAGCAATGGCGAGGAAGAAGGCAAGGGCGATGAGCTCGTCAGGGAGACGGCGCGGCGGCTGAAAGGAACGATGCGAGGCTTTGTGGGCAACATCGAGCCCAAGGACCTGTATGCGGGAAAGGCCGACGTGGTCGTCGCCGACGGTTTCGTCGGCAACATCGCGATCAAGATGGCCGAGGCGACGGCCGAGTTTCTGTTCCGGAGCTTGCGTGACAAGATTCCACGCACGATCAAGGGCAAGGTCGGCGGAGTGCTCATCCGCGACGGGGTGCGCGAGCTGCGCAGCAGTATCGACTGGCGCGAGTTCGGAGGCGCGCCGCTGTTGGGCATCGACGGCGTGGCGGTGGTGGCGCATGGACGCTCGGACGCGCGCGCCATCAAGAACGCCATCCGCGTGACCAAAGAAGCGGTGGAAAACCAACTCGTGCGTAAGATTCGGACTGAGGTGGGGAAGTGAAGAAGAACGGGCGGGTCCGCGTCGTAGTCACGGGGATGGGGACTGTGAACCCACTCGGCAAAACCCTGGATGAGTACTGGGACGGGTTGATCGAAGGCCGCAGCGGGGCCCGTATGGTGGACGGCTCGTACTCGACCGAGAAGCTCTCGACGAAGTTCGCCTGCGAGGTGCCTGGGTTCGATCCGACTCAGTACATGGAACGCAAGACGGCACAGCGCATGGCGCGCTTCTCGCAGATGGCTGTGGCGGCGTCGGGGATGGCGCTGGCTGACTCCGGCATCGACCTGTCCAAGGAGGACGACTTTCGCGTCGGGGTCGACATGGGAACCGGGATCGGGGGCTTCATCGAAATGACCGGCGGCGCCATCTCGTACGCAACCAAAGGCCGGCTGAACCCCCTCTATGCGCCGATGATCATCCCCAACATGGCCGCCGCGTCGGTAGCGATGGCGTTTCACCTGCGCGGCCCCAACACCACCGTCACGACCGCCTGCGCGGCATCGACCCACACTCTCGGTGATGCGACCAGGATCATCCAGCACGGGGATGCCGACGTCATGCTCGCCGGCGGCTCCGAAGCGTCGCTTTGCGAGGTGGGCATCTCAGCGTTCAACGCAATCCGTGCTCTGTCGACGCGCAACGACGCGCCCGAGAAGGCGAGCCGGCCATTCGACCGAGATCGCGACGGCTTCGTGCCTGGCGAGGGCGCTGGCACGTTGGTGCTGGAGTCGATCGAGCACGCCGTCAATCGAGGAGCGCGTATCTACGGCGAGGTCCTCGGCTTCGCGACCACCTGCGATGCGTTCCACCAGGTCGCGCCCGATGAGACTGGCGAGGCGCCTGCGCAGGCGATCAAGCTTGCATTGAAGGACGCGGGCGTGGCGCCCAACGACCTCGACTACGTCAACGCCCATGGCACGTCGACGCAGCTGAACGACGCCGGCGAGACCAAGGCGTTGAAGATCGCGCTGGGCAAGGACGCATACCGGGTGGCGATCAGCAGCACCAAGTCGATGATCGGCCACCTGCTGGGGGCCGCCGGCGCGGTGGAGGCGATCGCGACGCTGCTCACAATCAATCGCGGCCTCGTCCACCCGACCATCAATTACGAGAACCCCGACCCTGAATGCGATCTCGACTACGTGCCCAATACCGCCCGCCGCAAGGATGTGCGCGTCGCCATCTCCAACGGGTTCGGATTCGGCGGGCACAACGCGGTCGTAGTCCTGAAGAAGTACGAGGAATAGATTGACCGACGAACGCGACGGGACCATTCTCACGCGCAGCCTCCAGGAGGAGATGCAGACCTCCTACATGGAGTACGCGATGTCGGTCATCATCGCGCGGGCGCTGCCCGACGTTCGCGATGGCCTCAAGCCGGTTCAGCGCCGAATCCTCTACGCGATGCACCGCGCCGGCGCGACCTCCAGCAGCCGGCACCGCAAGTGCGCGGCCTACGTGGGAGACGTGCTCAAGCTCTACCACCCGCACAATGACGTTGCCGTCTACGACGCCTTGGTGCGAATGGGCCAGCCTTTCTCGCTGCGCTATCCGCTCATCGACGGCCAGGGCAACTTCGGGAGCATCGACGGCGACCCGCCGGCGGCCATGCGCTACACGGAGGCGAGGCTGTCGGCGATCACCGGCGAGCTGGTGGCGGACATCGAGAAGCAGACCGTCGACATGAAGCCGAACTACGACAGCTCCGAAGAGGAGCCTGTGGTTCTGCCGTCACGCATCCCGAACCTCCTGGTCAACGGCGCCACCGGCATTGCGGTGGGCATGACCACCAACATCCCGCCCCACAACCTACGGGAGGTGGCCGCGGGGGCGAAGCACCTCATCGACAACCCGGAGGCCACGGGTGAGGATCTCCTCTCCTTCATCAAAGGCCCGGACTTCCCCACCGGCGGTCTCATCATGGGCACGAGCGGGATCAAGGCGGCATATTCGACCGGCCACGGCCGGATCATCGTCCGCGCCCGGCACACGTTCGAGCAGGCTCCCAACGGGCGCGAGCGGATCATCATCGACGAGCTCCCCTACATGGTCAACAAGGCGACCCTGGTGGCGAAGATCGCCGAGCTCGTGTCGGAGCGGCGCCTGGAGGGGATCGCCGATCTACGCGACGAGTCCGACCGCCAGGGAATGCGCATCGTCATCGAGCTGAAGCGCGAGGCCCAGGTGTTCACGGTCCTGAACAACCTCTACAAGCACACCACCCTGCAGCAGACGTTCGGCGTGATCCTGCTCGCGATCGTCGACGGCCGGCCGGTGGTGCTGAGCCTCAAGCAGGCGCTGCAGCTCTTCGTCGATCACCGGCGCGACGTCATCCTGCGGCGCACGCGGTTCGACCTCGAGAAGGCGCAGGAGCGCGCCCACATCCTCGAGGGCCTGAAGATCTGTCTCGACCACCTCGACGAGGTGATCAAGACCATTCGCGCGGCCGCGGACACCGACGTCGCTTCCACGCAGCTGCAGTCGAAGTTCGGGCTGTCCGAGCGCCAGGCGAAGGCTGTGCTCGCCCTCACGCTGGGCCGCCTCACCAGGCTCGAGCGAAGCAAGATCGACGAGGAATACGAGGAGGTCATAAAGACCATCGCGTACCTCGAGAGCGTCCTCGCGAGCGACCAGAAGGTTCGCATGCTCATAAAGGACGAGATGGACGAGGTCGTGAAGAAGTACGGGGACGACCGGCGCACCGAAATCACGGACCAGGAGCCCAACGAGCTGTCGGCGGAGGACCTCGTTCCGAAGGAGGAGGTCGTCGTCACGCTCACGCACCGCGGGTATGTGAAGCGCCAGCAGCTGCGCGTGTTCCGAGCGCAGAAGCGCGGCGGCGTCGGGCTGAAGGGCGCACGTCCGACCGCCGGCAGCGACGCGCCAAGCGGAACTCGAGAAGAGGACTACGCGGAGCACCTGCTGATCACGCACACGCACGCCTCGATGCTGTTTTTCACGCAGAGCGGCCGCGTGTTCCAGCTGCGCGTCCACGAGGTACCCGAGCGCGAGCGCCAGGCCAAAGGCATGCCCGTAAACAACCTGATCGACATCGGTCCGAACGAGCGCATCAGCGCGGTGTTCGTGCGCCCGGAGTCGGAGGCCGAAGCGCGCTACATGCTGATGGTGACCAAGAACGGATACATAAAGAAGACGGCGCTTGCGGAGTACGCGAATGTGCGCCGCAACGGCCTGATCGCCATCAACCTGCAAGAAGGCGATGAGCTGAACTGGGTCACGCCGACCACCGGCTCTGACGAGATACTCATCGCCACCGCTCTCGGCAAGGCGATCCGATTCAGCGAGAAGGAAGTGCGAGCGATGGGTCGCGACACGCAAGGCGTGATCGGCATCAAGCTCGGCAAAGGCGACACGGTGGTCGGAAGCGCCACCGCCACTCCCGGAGGCGACCTCCTCGTCATCACCGAGCGCGGCTATGGCAAGCGGACGCCGGTGTCCGAATATCCTCTGCACCACCGCGGTGGCCAGGGCGTTTTCACGCTCAAGGTCACGGACCGGGTAGGCAAGCTCGCCGCGATGCGAGTTGTCAGCGATCCCGAAGAAGAGGTGTTGATCATCAGCGCCAGCGGCATGGTTCTCAGGACGCAGGTCGGCGCCATCTCACGCATTGGCAGGCAAACCCAGGGTGTGATCGTGATGCGAATTCCGCCCGACGACCAGGTGGTCGCCATCGCGCCTGTGGCTGCAATCGAGGAGGGCGATCCGAAAGAGTGACCGATTCGATGTGGGCAACGCTGGGCACGATTGGCATTGGCCTGCTCGTGGTCGGCGTGCTCGTGATCATCATGGAGATGGTGCTGCTGGCGGTTTGGGGCCTGGCGATGGCTCGACGCGCACGTGAGCTCAGTCGACGCATCGATGGCGAGCGGGCCCTGATCCAGGCTGACGTGGAACGACTCAAGCGCGCGATCGAAGAAACCAAGGCACTGTGGCGGCCATACCGGAGATACCTTCGCTGGGTCCGCCACCCGCTCGTCATCGCCCTGCTGGGGTCATACCGGCGCAGGATGGTGGCGCGGTGAAGGAGGTGCGGCCGGCAGAGCGGCAGTCCACCGAGCCACCGGCGACGATTGCCCGCACCGCGGCCAGGCAGGCCGCGGAGGAGGCCGTCGACCGGGAGAGGTCGCGCATTGCACGCGAGCTGCACGATGGGATCGCCACCGACCTTGCGGCGGCGATCTCGCTGTTCAAGGCGTACATGGAGGGTCACCCAGGCTTTGGCAAGCAGGGTGGCCCGGACGAGATTCTCGCGGATGTATTTGGGATCCTGGAGCGGATGCTGAAGCAGGTGCGGGAAACGTTGGCCGAGCTGCGGCCGCGGCCCATCGGACCCGAAGGCTTGATGGGCGACTTGCGCATCCAGGCCGACGAGTTTGCCCGCCTGTACTCGATTCGCGTCGAGATTTCCAGCAACGGCACCGAGGACATGCTGCCGCCGCAGCAGCGCGAGGTCGTCTACCAGGTTGTGCGAGAAGCGCTCACCAATGTCAGGCGGCACTCGGGTTCATCGATCTGCCGGGTGAAGATGGCCTTTGCGGCCAAGCCGTTCATGATCGAGGTTTCCGATGAAGGGCGCGGCTTCACCGCGACACCGTCGGGCGGCTATGGCCTCGTGGGAATGCGAGAGCGGGCGGCCGGCATCGGTGGCCGGCTGGAGGTGGTGAGCACCGATGGCCGCGGAACGACCGTGTTCCTGTTCGGGCCGAACTAGCTACCAGGTCAAATCCGAAGCTCGCGCCGCCAGATCGGCGCTTCAGGAAATGCCAGCGCGACTTCGAGGCTCACGATCTTGAGCTTCCCGACCACCTCGTCCACGATCACCCTTGCGCGGCGCACGGGGATCTTGAGGGCGCGAGCGATCTCGGGCTCAGACAATCCATAGCTGAGCAGCTGGGCCACCTCGCTTTCGGTCTCGGTCAGCCGGCCCATCGGGCGCCGCAGCGCCTCGACCATCGGCCCGAGCGTGATGCCAAGGCTTCCCGCGTAGTGGACGTCTGCCTCGGAATACCAGTGATCTCGACGACATCCGACCGTGAGCAACCCGATAGGTCGCTGGCCCGCACTGCCGACTGGTGCGTAGAGAATCGCCGGCCAGTCGAGCTCCCAGTCGTATCCGTTGGATGGATTCGGGTTCTCAATCATGGAGTTCACTACCACGGGTCGTTGTTCGTAGAGGGCTCGTCGAGAGAGTGGCATCAGCGGACGGTTCTGCAAAAACCGGTGGGCGATCTCTGACGCGGCGATCGGCTGCAGCGCGCCCCCTCGAAGGTAGCCCAGCACCCAGCGGTCGTGGCATAGGACCTCTAGGGCCAGTTCCAGCCGGCGCCTGGCTTCTTGCAGGTCTGGAAGGTGGCCCATGGCGAGAGGTTACGAAGCGCCGGCGAAGTGGGCCTCATCGGCGGTTCAGCGATTCCTCAAGAAACGCTGAACTACGCATAATGGCGATGGGGATGGCGGCGTGACCGCGAAACTTCTCGTCGTGGACGACGAGCCACGCACGGCGGAGCTCACCGCCGCAACGCTTCGCCGAGCCGGCTACGTTGTGGAAGTGGCGGGCAGCGGTATAGAAGCGGTTGCGCGAGCTCGGTCGAGCGCGCCCGACCTGATGCTTCTCGACTTCGAGATGCCGGACATGCACGCGCCGGAGGTGCTGGATGAATTGCGGTCTGGCGCGGATCGTGTCGCGTTTCCCGTGATCATCTTCACAGGTGCGCGAAGTTCGCCCGCCGACCAGGTCGTCGGTATCGAGCGAGGCGCGACCGACTATATCGTGAAGGGCACGGATCGCGAGGTGCTTCTGGCGCGTGTCCGCAGTGCGCTGCGTGAACGCGCGACTCGCGATCGGGTTGTGGTCAGGGGCCGATTGAAGATCGACGCGGCGAAGGCTCAGGCGTTTCTGGGTTCGAAGCCGATAAAACTGGAGCGCAGGCCGCTGCTGATGCTGGAGCTGCTGGCGGCGCGCGAGGGCGAGGTGGTCACGCGTGCTGAGCTTCTCGAGCATGCGTGGGGGAGCAGCTTCAAAGGTTTCGAGCACAGCCTCGAACAGGCTGCTTACGAGCTGCGCCGCAGCCTGAAGGAACCCGGTTGGATCGAGACCGTTCGTGGGATCGGGTACCGGCTCGTTCCCCAGGCCTGAACTGCCGGTGGCGCTGCACCGGCTGCGGTCCACCCTTGCGCGCCTGAAGGCCGAGCTCGAGCTGGCGGCGGTGGACGGTACGGCGCTTGAGACCGAGAGCCTTCTGGGCGACGTTCGCGAAGCGCTGTCTCAGCTGGGCGCCGTCGAAGACGCGAGTCTCGTCCGAGGGTCCGTGCTGGTGGTGGACGATGATGCGCGGCTGGCTGAGATCACCGCGCGGGGTCTGCGTCGCCTTGGTTTCGACGCTGACTCGAGCGGCGCGCTTCGCACGTTGAGGAGCCGCGAGGTCCTGGTGTTCGACCTGAGTGTGCTGGATGGACTCGATGCCACAGCGCACGGGGATCTCCGCGCGAGCCGGCCGATCGTGGTCACCGGTGCGACCGATGCGGCATCGCGGGCTCTGGCCGACAGCCTCGATGCGACTCACTACCTCGTGAAGCCAATCGAGCTGGAGGAGCTGGCGGCTGCGATCAACCGCCGCATGTCGGAAGGATGAAGGTGGGACGCCAGGGTTAGAGCAGCCCTCTCCCCTTAGGGGGGAGAGGGGTGGCGGGTAATCACCACGTCACGAGAAAAGAAACGCTGGAGGCTGCCGGATCGGTCCCTACCACTGCGCCCCGCGGTTGCCTTCATACAAGAGTTCGCCTTGGTGCCCGCGCAACCAAAGACTCCCACAGGAGTCACCCGAGCGCCCAACCGGTCGAGCCGCCGTAAGATTCTGCGCGTACTCGTGCACGTGGGGCCAGGGATGCCGCAGGTCAGGCTCGGTGCCCTTTCATCGCTTAGCTGGAGGTGACCAGTGACATCCGAAACCAACCGACAGGTCGTTGAGAGATACGTCCAGGCGCTGTCGGAGCGCGACCTTAACCTCCAGGCCGAGGTATGCGCGCCGGACCTGGTGGTCGAGTACCCGCAGTCGGGCGAGCGGATTCGCGGTTGGGCCAACGTCCGATCCGTTCATGAGAACTACCCTGGCGGTTTGCCTCAAGAAGTCGACGCCAAGGTTATCGGCAGCGAGGACAAATGGGTCGTCGGCCCAAGCTTCAACATCTTGCGAATTGAAGGGACGGGTGACGTCTACACACTCATTGGTTCCGCCAGATACCCGGACGGTCAGACCTGGCAGGTCATGTCGCTCGTTGAGTTGCGTTCGGGCAGGATCGCCAAGACCACCGAGGTTTATGGAGCCCCCTTCGACCCGCCGTCGTGGCGATCGCATTGGGTGGAACGAATGGCCTAGCCTAGCCGCGACTTGGCTTTGCCGCAGGCAGAGCCGAGGTGGCCGACCAGCCGCCGAAGGGCGGAAGAGTGACGGTGAAAACTGCCCCGCGACGATTACCTTCGTAAATCAATTGGCCTTGATGCCAGCGCGGTCAATCCTCCCGTATGGGATCGTCGCGTTCCACGGGCCGGCCACACAATGCTCTCGGGTGGACTGGGAGTGGCGTTAGCTCGGTAGCCGTACGAGCTCGGCCGAAAACGTGGCGTCACACCGTCTTTGGTGAGTTGACCGCTACGGCTCAATCCCAATACTCGTAGGGCAAGTTTGGCATTCTTGGTGTAGGCTCGAGAAGCTTGATGGCCTAGTCCATCGAGCAGATTCCATGAAAGTCGTGCCACGTGACCGCGGGTATGACATGCAGGACGAACAAGGCCACGACACCACGTTCGCCGAGCATGAGCGCCAGAGTCGCCACCTGCCGCGGGATGCGATGCGATCCTGGTTGGTCAGCGGCATCCACCTGTTCGTCGTCGATCCGCGCCGCCGCTTCGGGGTTCACGGCCGTGCGAAGGAGCTGCTGGTTGTCGATCGACCGGCGAAGCCGGGCGTCTCCGAACGCTGGCAGACGCTGGGGGCGGCGCTTCACAGGCACACGGTTCAGGATGGCATGTCCCAGCTCAGCCCCGAAGAACGACGTGTCCTCACTCTC
>Ga0209236_1001800_pt1 | contig 12990 bp, 13 predicted proteins | sample GraSoi013_1_40cm_FD_185819 | JGI IMG/M metagenome (GOLD analysis project Ga0209236, IMG submission 185819) | Grasslands soil microbial communities from the Angelo Coastal Reserve, California, USA - Sample 09_27_2013_1_40cm (SPAdes) (version 2) | ecosystem: Environmental > Terrestrial > Soil >... | reverse complement strand
GTGACGAACAGGGCGAACCCGAAGGGCGGTCGCAGTTGAGTGGCATGTGATGTGAGGATCGCCTCGTTGCCCGCACTCAACTGCGTCCGCCCTTCGGGTTCGCCCTGTTCGTCACGTTGAAGCTGAACATCATCCCGCTCTGCTGCCGATCCACAACAGCAAGGTCTATATGCTGCGGTCCTACGCGAACTCCGCCCACGAGATCTGGGACGTGACGGACCCAAGCAGCCCCGTCGGCGTTCGCACCGTTGCGGGAGGTAACCCGGTCATCGGCGCGCAGACCGGACAGCCGGGTGCGCTGGCCGGCACGCACAAGAGCTGGTGGGAGTGCGACACCGGCATCGCCTACATCGTCGGCCGGCGCGGCAATGACACGACGTCAGGGTGGAAGGGTGGCAACCACATCTTCGTCTTCGACCTCAGCGACCCGGCGAACCCTGTCTTCCTCCGGGACTGGGCTCTCGACGGCCAGCAGCCGGGCAGTGTCCCTCCGCCCCACTTCACCACGGTGCCGAGCATCCACGGCCCTATCTCGACGGGCCCCAACGCGACCACCAACCCGATCTATGGAACGGGTGCCACTCTCGACCGCGTCTACTTCGCCTATGGGACCGGCTCCACTGGAGTCATGCAGATCGTCGATCGCACAAAGCTGCTGCCACCGCCTTGGGGGACGGGCGTTACTTGTGGCTCCGCGGCGTCTTCCCAGCTTCCGGTACCCTGCACTGACTTCAAGACTGCGGAAGTCGGGCGCTGGATCATGAACCCAGACAACGGCGCTCACACCAGCTTCCCCATCGGAAAGATTCCCATCAAGGACTTCATGGTGGTAGGCGAAACCGGCAACCCGGACCTTGGAACGCCTCGCGACATCGTCTTCGTTACGTCCGAGGCGACGGCGAACTACTGCGCGGGCCAGGTCCGGCACCTGAGCTTCACGGTGGGTTAGAAGGAGGCTCATCGCGGGCGTCCGAAGCCACGTGAAGAGGACGATCATGGCGCTCGCGCTTCCCGTAACTGCATGCGCGGATGGTTCGACTCAGTTGGAGAAGTCGCGCGATAACCCGCTCGCGGCGATGTGGGCCGGGGTCATCGATTGAGACGGATAGCAGCGATCACTCGCTCTCTCCGTCACGGCGCAGAAGGAGGGCACGCACACCGGGAGCTGGATGTCGCTCGACAATCAACCTGGCATCATGCTCGACACCGTGCGGCGCGCGGGCGACGCCATGCACTTCGAGCTGCAGAAGCTGCAATTCGACGGGAAGGTCCAGGGGCGCGCGCATTGCGGGCACCGTGGCGAATCCCGACGGATCCAGGTTGGGCATCTTCACGCTTGCGCGCGTTGATCCGGTCAGGCTGATCGACGGCCCTGATGCGGCGAGAGCCCCGGAGCCCACCGCTCCGGAGTTCGACCTGGACAGGAGCGCACGTCCAATTGCAACGCGGCTTTACTGCTGTGGTGGCGCTCGCGATGGTGGTCGAGGCGCTGCAGCCACCCTCGGTGCACCGCAATACGCGCATGAGGACGTGTCGTACTGCTTTCGCTCGATGACGACGGACGCAACCGAACGCTACGCATCGAGCGCAGAAACGTCCCCCTAAATCGCTTGTGCTCGACGGATGGAAGGCAGCTCAGCCAACCGACTCGAACCCCTGCTCGGCCCTGGCCGAATTGATCGCGGGTCGGCGATCTGTTTGATACAGTTGTGATGCGTAGTCAGTTGACAGTATTGCATCTGTTATATACCAGGAGCCAATGCGCCCCGGATCCATCCTCCTCATCAGCAATTCCACCCAGCACGGCCGCGGGTATCTCGATCACGTCGAGGCAGAAATCAGGAGCTGCCTGGCCTCGATCCACAGCGTCCTTTTCGTCCCATTCGCGATGTTCGACCGGGCCGCCTATGCGGCCAGGACGAAGGCACGGTTGCAGGCGATGGGTTTTGCGATGGAGCCGCTCTCCCCGACCTCTCCCGCGAACGTCATCGAGCAGGCCGAGTCCATCTTCGTCGGCGGAGGCAACACCTTCCGATTGCTGAAGGGTCTTCAGGATCTCGGCGTCATGGACGGCATCCGCCGGCGGGTCCGCGAGGGAATGCCGTACATCGGCTCCAGCGCCGGCTCCATCGTCGCCGGCCCTACGCTGAAGACCACCAAGGACATGCCCATCGTCGAGCCAGCCTCGTTCGAGGCTCTCGCGCTGGTCGACTTCCAGATCAGCCCGCACTACCTCGACCCGGATCCGACGTCGAGCCACATGGGCGAGACGCAGGAGGAGCGGATCTCGCAGTTCCTCGAAGAAAACGACGCACCCGTGGTGGGCCTTCGCGAAGGCGCGTTCCTGCGGGTCGATGGCGAGTCCGTGTTCCTTGGCGGCGAGTCCGGAGCGCGCATCTTTCGCCGTGGCCGGGTCGCGGCAGAGGCGCAGCCCGGCGGCCGGATCGATTCGCTGATCCGCGGGGACACGCAATGACATTGGTGCTTTCTCGCTGCGACGTCGCCAGGCTGCTCACTCTCGATGAGTGCATCGGCGCGGTAGAAGCGGCTTTCCGGCTGCACGGAGAGAGAAGGATCGCGCCACCCGGAATCCTCGGCACGCATGTCGCTGGCGGCGGTTTCCACATCAAGACGGCCATCCTTCCTCTGGCCAGGGACTACTTTGCCGCCAAGGTGAACGGCAACTTCCCGGCCAACGGACAGCGATTCGGACTGCCCACCATTCAGGGAGTCGTCTTCCTGGCCGATGGCAGGAACGGTGAGCCGCTCGCGGTGATGGACTCGATTGAGATCACCGTCCTGCGGACCGGAGCAGCGACAGCCGTCGCCGCGAAGCATCTTGCGCACGTGAACTCCAGAGTCGCGACTGTCTGCGGCTGCGGAAACCAGGGGCGCATCCAGCTGCGGGCCCTCTCCCGCGTCCTCAGGCTGGAGAAGGCCTTTGCCTGGGACCTCGATGTCTCGCGAGTTCGCGCACTTGCGGACGAGCTTTCTGCCGAGTTGGGAATCGAAATGGAGTCGACCGAGGACCTGGCCCGCGCTGTGCCCATGAGCGACGTCTGCGTCACCTGCACTCCCTCGCATGCGCCATTCCTGCTGCGCGAGCAATTGCGGCCCGGCGCGTTCGTCGCGGCGGTCGGCTCCGACAGCCCGGACAAGCAGGAGCTCGATCCATCCATCCTGTCCTCGGGAACGGTCGTGGTCGATGTCCTGGACCAGTGCGCGACAATCGGCGAGCTTCACCATGCGCTCGAAGCCGGTCTCATGACCCGTGAGGGCGTTCACGCCGAACTGGGCGAGATCGTCGCAGGCCGCAAGTCCGGCCGCCGTTCGAACGATGAGACCATCGTTTTCGACAGCACGGGGACGGCGCTGCAGGACGCGGCTGCGGCAGTATTGGTCTACGAGAAAGCGATTCGGGATGGAATCGGCTTTCTCATGACGTAGAGTCGCGATCTGATCGGGACTGCCTCACCACGCCCCGGCTGCGTCCCTACAGCAGCTGTGACACCGTTTTTGGTGTACCCCTGGAGCCTACTCTGCTCGTAACGAGAGCATCGGGTCGACCCGCGTCGCGCGGCGGGCTGGGACCCAGCTCGCGAAAGCCGCCGAGACGATGAGCACGGCTGCAGTCGATGCCAGCGTCAGCGGATCCGTGGTGCTCACTCCGTACACCAACGATGAGAGAACGCGAGTAGCCGCAAGCGCGCCGATAACTCCCAATCCGACACCGGCCACGGCGAGGCGCAAACCGCGGGCGACCACCATCCCCAGCACGCGTCGAGGGGCCGCTCCGAGTGCCATGCGAATACCGATCTCGCGCGAGCGCTGGGCGACCGAGTAAGCCATCACTCCGTAGATGCCTAGAGCGGCGAGCGCGAGCGCCACCAGCGCGAATATGCTGAGCAGTGTCATCTGGAAGCGCCGTTCGCCCAGCGAGTCGGCCACGACCCGCGACAAGGGCTGCGGCGCTGACATGGGCAGATTCTTGTCCAGCGCGAGCACCTCGGCGCGGAGCGGCGGCAGCAACTGCAGCGGATCACCCTTCTCGGCCCGGACTGCAATCCGCAAGAACGTCACCGGGAACTGCAACAGGGGAATCACGACGAGTGGCGCAGGCGCCAGGTCGAGTCCCTTGGTGTGCACGTCGCCGATCACGCCCGCGATCTCCCATGCGTCGTTCGGCGCGAGCAGGTCCAACACGCGTCGGCCGAGGGGCTCACCGTTCGGAATGTGGCGGCGCACGAACGCTTCGTTGACCAGCACGATGCGGGGAGTGCTCCTGGAGTCCGTCCAGCGCAGGTCACGGCCGCGAAGAAGGGGAATACCCATCGTCTCCGGATATCCGGGCGTGGCCCATACCGCCTCCGCCTTCGGTGTCTGACCGGGAGGCAGCTGTTCGCCGCCCTCGAGGCGAAAGCCCAATGCGGACTGCGTTCGCGGATCGAGAGGAATATTCGTCAGCAGCGCGCTGCTGCGCGCACCGGGCACGCCGGAAACCCGCTGCAAGAGTTGCTGGGCGAAAGCCGCGACGCGATCGTTTCCGTACTGCGCTTCTGGCAGGTCGAGGTCGGCCACCAGCACGCGCTCCGGCGATGCCAGTCCCGTGCGCACATCGAGCAACACAGCCAGCGAGCGAATCATCAGCCCGGCGCCTGCGGCCAGCACCAGGGCGAGCGCCATTTCCGCCACGACCAGCGCCGAGCGGGCGCTTGCGCGCGCGCCGCTGCCGCTCGCTCCGTTCCTGAGCACGTCCATCAAGCGGGGCTGGGTGACTTGAAGGGCCGGCGCGAGGCCCGCCAGGAGACCCGCCAACATGGAAATGAGCAACGCGAACCCGAGCGCTGCAGCATCGAGATGCACTTCATCGATGCGCGGCGTTCCCTTGGGCGCAAGGGCAAGCAGCGCATCGAGGCCCCAGGCAGCGAGCACCATCCCGAGAGCGCCGCCGGCCACAGCCACTAGCATGGACTCGATCAGCAGATGCCCGACCAACTCGCTGCGGCCGCCCCCCAGCGCCGCGCGAATGGCCAGCTCGCGCTGCCGGGCCATGCCGCGCGCGAGCAGCATGCTCGCAACGTTCGCGCAGGCGATCAGCAGCACCAACAAGACCGCGCCCTGCAGGGCGATGAGCGCCGGCTTCAACGGACCGACCAGGTCGTCGAGGAGCGGCCGCGCTTCCTGGCGCCACCCGCTGTGCTCTTCGAGCTGCTCCGCCAGGCGCGGCGCGAGGCGGTCGAGGTCAGCCTGCGCTTCCCGAACACCGAAGCCGGTCTTGAGCCGGCCGACGACGGTGATCCAGGAATGGTCGCGGCGCTGCAGCTCGATGGGTTCGAACGCAGCCGGCACCAGCATCTCGGCCTGCCGGAGCAGTGGAAAGCGAAAGTCCGGCGGCATCACGCCGCCGATCACGGAGACACGGCCATCCAGAACGAGGGTGCGGCCCACGGCAGACGGATCGCCGCCGAACTCCCGCCGCCAGAATCCGTCGGTGAGCACGACGGTGCTCGGGCCGCCGGCGACGTCTTCCTCCGCGCCCGGCGCTCGTCCGAGCGAGGGCCACTGGCGCAGGGTCGAGAAAAAGCTTCCAGTGACGCGTGCGACACGGATCTGAATCGGCGAACCGCGTCCCGTCAGCGTCTGCCGCTCCGCGCGGATGCCGGCGATGGACTGGAACGCACCGTTCCCTTTTGTCAGGTCGATGTAGTCGGGCGCGGAGAATGGATAACGCGCCTCGCTCCCCGCGGGGCGTTGGTAGATGCGCACCAGTTCTTCGGGGTGTGGCGGCGCCAAAGGCCGCAGCACGACCTCGCGCAACACGCTGAAAATCGCCGTGCTCCCTCCCACGCCGAGCGCCAGAGCGAGGACGGCCGCGACGGTGAACCCTGGAGCACGCAAGAGGGTCCGCAGGGCGAAGCGCACCTTGTCCATGTCTCAGAATGCAGCGAGGGTGGTGCCAGCTCTCAACTTTGAAATCACGGACGATTTGGTCTAACTGCGTTCGGCTTCGGGATCGCGCATCCCATTCTCGGACAAGCCGCGAGCGCAAGCTCGGCCCAAGTGGGGAATGCCCACCTCGGCGAGTACCGGCTTGGCGAGGCGCTTGAACGCGGCAAAGGAAATGAGCACCGCGCGTCGAGGGCGGAGCGTCATTTCGTCTTCGTCTTGCCCAGTGCGGCCACCACGGTCTTCGCGAGCTCTTCCGCCGGACCGATGCCCCAGTAATGCAGGAAGAGCACACGCGGTTGCTCGCCCGACATGTGTGAGTGAATGGCGACGACATTGATCTCGCCGTGGCGCAGCGCCTTGAGCACGTCCTGCATCTCCGACTCGAGCATGGCGAAGTCGCCGTCGATCACCGCCTTGTCGTCGGAGCCCGCCAGCGCCGCCCAGGTGTTCACGCCCATGGTGTTGCCCATGGTCATACCGCGCACTTTGGTGGTGCGGCCCCAGGTCGCCTTGTAGACGCCGTCCTTGAACTCACCCTTCTTGCCGAAGGCCGCGTCCAGCTTGGCGGGATCGATGGTGCTCTTCGATGGATCGATGTCCGCTCCCGGAACCTGGCCCTTTTCTTTCAGGGTGGCGAACACTTTGCCCACGGCCGTCGCGAGCTTTTCCTCATCGCCCATCCCGCCGATGTGCATGAACATCACCTTGGGCGAATCCCAGAAGAAGTGGTTGTGCAACGCGGTGACCTCGAGGCCGTTGTCGAGGGCCGTGCTCATCGCAGTGTTCACCTGGTCCTCGGTAAGGACCACGTCGCCCATCACCATCGTGTGCGCCCCGCCGCCGCTGAACGCCGCCCACGCGGTGAGGCCGAGCGGCGGCGTCAGCTTCACCCCGGCGGCAGTCGAGCCGATATCGTTGCGCGGATATGAGACCTTGAACGCGCCTTCCTTCTCGTCGAGCTTTCCCTTGAGCCCGGTGAGCTGCTCGATTTTGGCGGTGTCCAGCTTCGCTGTGGGATGCGCCGCCATGAGGACGGCTACGACGGCGATCATGCTGCTCTCCTCTGGGCGTTTTCGAGACGCCGGTTGACTTCGTCCCACTGGATGTTCTGGAAGAAGGCGTCGACGTACTTGGCAGCCGCCGCGCCATAGTCGATTGCGTACGAGTGCTCGTACATGTCGAGCACCAGGAGCGGCTGCCCGAAGGCGCACGCCTGGGTGTGATTGCCGGACCAGTAGGTGCGCACCTCACCGCGCTGGAAATCCCACGCCAGGACCGCCCAGCCGCTACCGCCGGCGAGGCCCATGCCGGTGAGGCGAAACAGTTCCTCCCAGCGGGCGAACGATCCGCACGCGCGCGAAACCGCATCTGCCACCGGCCCACACGGATTCCCGTCGCCGCCGAGGTTGCCGAAGTAGAGCTCGTGCAACGTCGCCGAGTTCGCAAACGTCAGCTCACGCTCCTTGAGCGCGGCGACCAGAAGCGGCGGCGTGTCCTTGCTGACCCGCGCCAGTTCCCCCTCGGTGCGATTCAGGTTCTTGACCGCGCCACCGTAGTTGTTCTCGTGGTGCGAAACGATTAGCCGCTCGGACAATCCGCGCAGCTTCGACGCATCGAAGGGCAATGGCTTGACGGTATGCATGGCCGACTCACTTCGGCGTCGCTGTTAGATCGTCGAACTGGATGATCGAATCTGCCTTCGTCCAGACGCCAAACTTTCCTGGATCCTTCAACGTGCCGTCGTGGTCGTCGATCACCTTCGTGCCGTTGAAGAAGACCTGGATGTGGTCCCCGACCATCTCCATGGCGAGCTCGTGCCAGACGCCCGAGGCGACCTTCCCGTTCCACCCGGCAAACCTGACTCGGCGGCCCTTGATGACATGGTACAGGTGGACGTTGTCCTCGAGGGCGTTTGCGCGCGTGATGTAGTAGTTGTCCTTGTCCTTGAGCCGCCAGACGATTCCGCAGCCCTGATCGCCCTTTCCCGCGACCGGCTTGCACTTCACCGAGAGGCGCAGATCTTTGATCTCCGGACCGGTGTACGCGACCGGAAAGCGGTAGTCGGTCTCGTCGCCGTCGGTCTGGGCTAGGACGTTCTTGCCGCTCGGCGCGTCGTCAACGGCTTGCACGACCCATTTGCCCGGCTTCCCCTCTCCGGTGAGCGCGAACTCGAATCCCTTGGGCGGCTGTCCGGCGGTATCCGAATCGAAGTTGAACGTCGTCATTTGCTTCTCCTGCGCGAAAGCGGCCATGGCGAGCAGCGCGACGATCGAGATCCAGTGCTTCATGTCTCGGCTCCTCGGCGCTTGCGTTTGAAGTACTCATAGAGATCGTCGAGCACGAAACTGGCGCGCTGCAGGCGCACCTCGTCCTCCGGATGCGCCATGGCGATGCCGTTGATCAGGTGCTCGAAACCCGCGTTGTCTGGCCGGCCATACTTCTCGTCCTTGAGATCGATGTCGTGGACGATCTCGGCGATCGCCCGCAGCGCTGCGTCCGTAATCTCGAAGCGCGCGAGCAGCACTTCGAAAGAGCAAAGCTCGCCTTGGTGGGTGAACTCACCGTCGAACATGTCGAAGCGAAGCTCGGCGGGCTGATGGCGGTACTCGCGCGCGGTCACGAACTTGAACCTCGCCTGCGGATCGATGAAGCGGCGGATGAGCCACGCGCTCGCCATGCGATCGACGTGGATGCCGGTTCGCGTGACCCAGGTTGCGCCGCGCGGCTTTTCCAGGGCGTGCGTCGGAGGGTCATCAGTTTTCTCCGGACGCGCGGCGAGCTTCTCTGCCATCTCCTTGAGCAGACCCTCAACGGACTCGCGGCTGCGCGCGTGAAAGAAGTCGATGGTCGCAACCTCGCCCACCCGCTTCTGCAGCCGCGCGAGCGCGCCTTCCAACTCGCTGCGCTTCTCGTCGGCGATCTCTCCTTTGCGCGGAAGGCGGCGCAAGAGCTCACGCGCATCGTTCGCGATGGCCTGGTAGTCGGCGTCGCGCGCGGCGCGGAACATCTCCTTGACCTGCTCGTCGTTGAGCCCTTCTACGAGCCGGGCCTCGACCAGCGAGGCGTCGCCGCCCCCCTCGACGATCTCGCGCAGCACCCAGTTCAGGTCCTCCTGCGCTTGCTCGTTGCTGGGCAGCGCATAGACCGAATTCTTGATGCCCACGGCGCCGAGGCGCTGCAGCCGCCGCCAGATCTTCACGCGGAAGTAGTTCGGCTTCGGCGGAATCTGGTGGATGAGCAACAGCCAGCCACCTTTGTCTCTCTCCGGCACGACGGCGGGTTATAGTGCAGGCGTATCTAGAGTCAACAGTGAGTGCTGCAATTGAATCCGACCAAGGTCAACGAGAGAGCGGGCGCAGAGGACGCCGCAGGGCACGTCTCCATGCGGGAGATCTTCTGGTACTTCCTCAAGCTGGGCTGGCTCGCATTCGGCGGTCCGGTGGGCCAGATCGGCCTGATGCATCTTCAAGTGGTCGAGCGCCAGAAATGGATCGACGAGGAGGAATTCGTCCGCGCCCTGAACTTCTGCCACGTACTGCCTGGTCCCGAGGCGCTGCAGCTCGCCATCTACATCGGCTACAGGAAAGGCGGCTATCTCGCAGGGGCGCTGGCGGGATTCTTGTTCATCCTCCCCGGTTTCATCACCTTGACGGCGCTCGCATGGATTTACGTCCACTACGGCAAGACCCCGCAGGTTCTCGGGATGCTCTGGGGTTTCAGGCCGGTGGGTCTAGCGCTCCTTCTGGCAGCGCTGGTGCGGATCTCGCGCGCGGCACTCAAGGGTGTCTTCTCCGTCGTCCTCGCGGTCGCTGCCTTCCTGGCATTCTTCTTCGGGCAATTGCCTTTTCTCGTCGTCCTGCTGGGCTGCGGGCTCTGCTTCATCGGCTGGCGAAGGCTGGTTCCCGTCGCGACGGCGCTCGCGCTGCTGCTGCCGGGGCGCGCGGAGGCGGCGGAGTCAGCGTGGCGGCGCGTCTTCGACATCTCCTCCTTCTTCCTCCGGGTCGGGTTGTTCTCCTTCGGCGGAGCCTATGCGGTTCTGCCGTACATCCGCGAAGGAGCCGTCGCGAGCTACGGCTGGATCAGCGATCGCGAGATGATCGATGCGCTCGCGCTCGGGGAGACGACGCCCGGGCCGCTGATCTCGATCGGAATCTTTGTCGGCTACCTCGCCGGGCACGGCCGCGGCGTGCCGTGGCTCGGCGCGACGGCCGCAACCTTTTGGCTCTTCTTGCCGTCCTTCGTCTTCGTGCTCGCCGCCGCGCGGCACATGGACTGGCTGACTTCCAGACCCGGCGTGAAGGAGTTCCTCAAGGGAGTGACGAGCGGCGTGGTGGGGCTGATGTTCTCGATCTCGATTCCACTGGCGAAGGTCGCGTTCATGCCGACGGGGCAGATCGATTGGATGACCGTCGTCCTCGGCCTTGCCGCCTTCACGGCGCTCACATTCTGGAAGTGGCGCCTGAACGTCGTAGTCGTCGTCCTAGCCGGTGGCGTGCTTGGCCTCGTGCGCGCTTTCGCGCCGGGGCTATTCGGAGGTCCACTCCAATGAAATGGTTGACGGCCTTTCTGCTCCTCTCGATCGCCTGCCATGCCCAGGCTGCAGCGGCGCCGTTGTTGCGCAAGGTGGCCGACGTCCCCCTGCCGGGCGCCGCCAGCAGGTTCGACTACGCGAGCCTCGATCCCGGAAGAGGGCGCCTCTACTTGAACCACATGGGCGCGGGTGAGGTCGTGGTCTTCGACATCCGTGCGCGCAAAGTCGAAGCAGTGCTCAAGGGCTTCCCGCGCTGCACGGGGACCCTTGCGGTACCGACCCTCGACCGCATCTTCGTGAGCACCCCCGGTGACGGCCATGTGGTCGCGCTCGATGGCAAGACGCATGCGGTGCTGGCACGGCTCCCTGCAGGACAATTCCCGGACGGCATCGCGTTCGAAGCGGGTTCGGGAAGGATTTTCGTTTCCGACGAGAAGGGCGGAGCGGTCATTGCCATCGACGCTTCAGCGCTCAAGGTCCTGAAACAGATTCCGCTCGGCGGCGAGGCCGGCAACACCCAGGCCGATTCCGAAGCGCACCTCGTCTACACCAACGATCAGACCGACGGCGACCTGGTGGTGATCGATCCGGTCAAGCTCGAGGTGAAGGAGCGAATCGCGCTGGGCGTGAAGGGCAACCACGGGCTCTACCTCGACCTCCCACGGCATCTCGCCTTCATCGCGAGCGAGGATACCAATCAGCTCCTGGTGCTGGACCTCGCCCGTCGCGAGATCGTTGCCCGGTTTCCTGTGGGAAAAGGGCCGGACGTGCTGTCGTTCGACACCGGCAACAGACGTCTCTATGTTGCGAGCGAGTCCGGAACGCTCTCCGTCTTTCGCGAGACGGACACGGGCCTGGTGAAGGAAGGCGATCCGCAGGTCGGCCCCAACGCTCACGTCGTGCTGGTAGATCCCGCGAGCCACCTCATCTATTTGCCGCTGAAGGACGTCGAGGGGCATCCCGTGCTGCGAATCATGGAGCCTGTGCTCCCTGCGACTCCGTGACCGCCGTGTGAAGACGTCATGATTACCGCGCAACTTCTCACCGGGGCACATCCCAAGGAGTCGGTCAATCGCGGCCGCACAGCTGCGGTCAGGCGGAGGAGGGCTCCCGCGAATGTTCCATCCTTGTTCCAGCAAAGCGAAGCGTGGCCACACGTGCACAGCCCCAACTCGGGTGATTGCTCTCGAACCCGAAGTTGCTCGGCTGGAACGGATGTGAACCGGCGGCGTCGCCTTGTCAGGCAACGCCCATGAAAAAGCCCGGACCCGCTAAGTACGAGGAATCCAGGCGATTTGGAGCGGAACACCGGGTTCGAACCGGCGACCTTCGCCTTGGCAAGGCGAACAGACCGCGTCCACAACCGTTCCCGCTGGGCACCAACCGTCCCCAACCAGTGGAATTCATTCTGGCGACCTAGCATCATTCGAAGCGCCGCCTCACCGACGGTCACCAGGGATCAACAGCCGTTTTGTTCCACAGGTGTTCCAAGACGGTGCCCGGCCACTCGACGTGGGCCAGGTCGCGGTGCTCCTGGGCTGGACAAAGGACGCTGTCTGCGCCGCCTGCGAGCGAGGAGACCTCGAACACGCCCGGGACCATCTGAATGCCTACCGCATTCCCTGCTCGGCCGTCGCACTCGCGGCGAAGTGGAAAGCAGTGATGTGACCGCACTGCTCTGCCGGCAAGACTCCCGCCCAGAACGACTGTGTTGCCAAGTCTACGGGTTGAAGCGAGCGTGCTACTTGGGCGAGGACTTCAAGTTCCGCACCGACGTCGACGCGATCGCGAAGCGGGTGACCGCGGCGAACCTGAAGAAGAGCGCCCGCCGCTTCCTCGACGCGAACAACTACGTGTTCGGCGTCATGCGCCCGAAGAAATGACCTCGGCGCGCGCGCTCGACACGTCGAATAGGGCGGCGAGCTCGTCTTCCTTCTTCGCGGCGTCGTGGCGGCCGAGCTCGATCAGGTCGGCCGCGAAGTCGCCGTCGAACAAGAGGTAGGACAACAGGTCGCTCTCGTGCGCGGCCTCGCCGGCGGCGAGCCGGCTGATCAGCTTGCGCGCGATCAGCCCGTCGACCCTCATCCGGCCGGAGGCGACGAACTGCGCGGCGAGCGCGCCGATGTCCTCCGACGGGCGGATGTGCACGGCCTGGATTCGGCGCAGCGGCGCGCCGCGCAGCCGCACGAGCTCGTGGTTCATCATTTCCTCGAAACGATCGCCGAACGCGTTGTGGCCGGCCTCGAGGAGCAGGTTGATCCGCTTCATGCGCATGAGGTCGTACTCGGTGTGATCGAGGAGCAGCGCGTTGAGCGCCTTGCCGACCATGAACAGCGGCTTGGGATACGCCTCGGCGCGCTCGCGCTCGATCACCTTCGGCTCGCGGCCGACGTGGCGCAGCGAGATCAAGAGCAGGCGGTCGGCGCCGAGCCGGATCGCCGGCGACATCGGCGTGTTCTGGCGCAGGCCGCCGTCGGTGAAGTACTCGTCGCCGATCTTGACCGCCGGGA
>Ga0209236_1001799_pt1 | contig 12992 bp, 14 predicted proteins | sample GraSoi013_1_40cm_FD_185819 | JGI IMG/M metagenome (GOLD analysis project Ga0209236, IMG submission 185819) | Grasslands soil microbial communities from the Angelo Coastal Reserve, California, USA - Sample 09_27_2013_1_40cm (SPAdes) (version 2) | ecosystem: Environmental > Terrestrial > Soil >... | reverse complement strand
AGCTCACCATAACGCGCCAGATGAAACAAGGTTTCATCTTTCTCTCACCCCTCCTCTACCAGCATAAGCCCGAATTCTGGCACCTCCCCGCAGACTTCGACAAGGTCGACCAAGAGATGGAGGAAGCCGCCAGGGACGCAGGGCTAGGAGTGCTCACTCTTGAGGAGAAAGTGAAGTTCTGGAGAGAAGCGATCGAGAAGAAACGGTCCGAGATCGAAGAGATGGGAATCAAAGTACCAGCCATACCCGAACTGGGAGTTGAGGGCGAAGCGGTTCAGGTTAAGAAGAACGAAACCATAGCCACAAGCTTCTAGGAGAAGCAAAAAGTGACAAAGATCATAGTCCTTTTCGGACAGCCAAAGGACCCGAAGCTGTTCGAGGAGCAATACTGGAAAGACCATGTTCCAATGGCGAAGGCAATGCCAGGACTGAAAAAATACACGGTTCACAAGATCGTCGGGGCACCGCGGGGAGAACCCGCCTACTACCAAGTTGTCGAGCTAGAATTCGAAGACATGGACAGCCTACAGAGGGCGTTGGAGAGCCCAACTGGACGCGAATCAGGCAGGCACAGCGTCAAGATCGCCACAGGCGGCATAACGTTCCTCTACGCGGAATCAAAAGAAGCAATGCCCTAGCACGCCTCCGACCCTTTTTTTCCCCTTTACCTGAAACAACTGCAGAAAACGTTCTTCTAGTAAAGACGTAAGAGATTCCAGCCTAGGAGCTTACAATCTATGGGCCGTATTGGAATCATCGGAGTCGGCCACACAAAGTTCGGGAAGAGGAGTGACGCGTCGCTCCGGGAGCTGGCCTTCGAAGCGTACAGTTCCGCCCTTGACGACGCCGACATGGACTCTTCGAAAATAGACGGTTCAGTAGTTTGCTCCGCCACCCACTACGACAAACAACGCTCACCTGCAGGCGTGGTGGCGGAATACCTCGGACTCAACCCACAACCAACATTCAACGTCGAGGCAGCTTGCGCCTCCAGCGCAGTTGGTCTCCGAACCGCGTGGGCACTTGTATCATCGAAACTCCACGATGTGATGGCGGTCGTAGGGGTCCAGAAGATGACCGAACTCTCCTCAGAAGAGATCCAGGAACTCATGGGCAGAGCAGGAGACGTCATGTGGGAATCCCCATTCGGGACAACAATGCCCGCATACTACGCAATGTACGCAACAGCCCACATGGCAAAGTACGGAACCACAGAGGAACAGATGGCACTAGTGACGGTGAAGAATCGAAAATATGGATCGAAAAACCCGAATGCGATGTTTCAGAAGCCCATAACGGCTGAGGAAGTTCTCAAGTCACGGCCTGTGTCAGCTCCGTTGAAACTCTTCGACTGCTGTGCGAACGCTGACGGTGCAGCGTGCCTCATCATCGCAAACGCAGAGAAGGCCAAGAAGCTCACAGACAGACCTGTATGGGTCGCTGGCCTGGGTCTCGCCTCGAGCCCAATGTCCCTGGCTGGACGAAAGGGTCCGTTGACAAGCTTCGATGTCACGAAGAACGCCGCGAAAGCCGCATACCAGATGGCGGGAGTGGCTCCAAGCGATATCGATGTTGCTGAGATTCACGACTCGTTCTCGATCACCGAGATTCTCAACTATGAGGATCTCGGGTTTGCAAAACCTGGAAGTGGAACCAGGCTTCTCGAAAGAGGCGAGACCGAACTTGGAGGAAAGATTCCGGTAAACATTGACGGAGGCCTCATCTCGAAGGGTCATCCTGTCGGTGCTACGGGCGCCTCCCAACTGTTCGCTTTGACTAAACAGCTCAGAGGTGAAGCAGGCTCGACTCAAGTCGATGGAGCACAGATAGGCCTCGCTCAGAACATCGGGGGGATAGGCATGTACTCCGCCGTTACGATCTTGAAGGCGTAACTGTAATGGGTTTTGAAAAGTTTGGCAGATTCGGCTATGTTTCCCAGACCAAGATCAATCCTCTATTATCATACTTGGAGAAGGGACAGATTGCTGCGACAAGGTGCAAGAAGTGCGGAAGATCATACTTTCCACCGAGAGCTGACTGCCTGGACTGTCGCCACAGTGCAATAGAATGGGTTGTGCTGGACGGGAAGAGCAACCTGATCAGTTTCACCAACGTCTTCTTCGCGCCACCCGCCTTTCAACCGGAAACCCCATACCTACTAGGGCTTGCAGAACTCACGAACGGGCTTCGCGTATTCGCACCAATCAGTCCCGCTGTCGACAAGGACCAGTTGAAACCCGGGTTAGAACTAAGCCTCAAGGTTGCAAAGGGCTCGGGCGACAACGTATACTACACGCTTGAATAGACAACCCTTCCCCCGCGCATGATTACCATCTCATCCCACCTAGAAATCCACACAACAAGAAATAGGGTTACCCACTGCGCGAGCCGGGGGGGACCCAGAAAATCGCCCATAATCAGCCCTGATTTCGATTCTAGAATGCCCTCCGATAATTAGCCGCAAATCGTTCGTGAAGCGTCCAAGACCTCCCTCTACGATCAAAGCCCGGACGCTGCCCTGAATCGCTTGACTCGCCTAGAATCAGTGCCAGACAGGAAACAGACCCGACAAAAAAAAGGGGGTATGTTTCAAGCCTCTCGCGTCATGTGAGTGGTATTTCCGAGCTATTCGAGCCGAGGTAACCGGAGATCATCGCCCGCAGTTCGATACCCCAGCTTCAGGGCCAAAGGAGGACGTCTCTTGTGCTCCGACTTCAACCATCGTTCTCGGACTTTCCTAACCAACGCTAGCGCCAATCCTGTTTCTTTCGCAATTTCTTCTGGTGCCATCCATCTTTCGAGTCCCCAGAGAATCCGATCCAGCTTCTCATAGCTGAGTCCCAGTTCTTTCTCAGCGGTCTGCCCGGGCCATAGCTCAGGGCTCGAGGCTTTCACGCGGATCCTCTCAGGAATACCCAATTGTCTAGCGAGGTGGCGTACTGATGTCTTGTAGACGTCCGCCAAAGGCAGAATATCGCAGGCCCCATCTCCGAACTTGGTGAAGTAGCCTAGCATGATCTCGCTCTTGTCACCGGTTCCCACAACGAGACCACGCTCGGAGTTAGCGAAGTAGTACAGAACCATGGCGCGGAGCCGTGCTTTTACATTCCCCCAGGGAATTCCCTTCGCCATCTTAGCGCTGAGCGTAGTCCGAGCAGATTCGACAATCGACGTAATATCAAATATCTTGAAACGTATTCGAGATTTCGATGCCACCAATCTGGCATCTTCCAGAGCCTTATCGTTCCTCGTCTCCTTCTCCGGCAAACTTATCCCCAGAACTTTCTCGCCACCGACAGCGAGCGCGCAAAGAGCTACAGTGACGCTAGAATCGAGGCCGCCAGACATACCTACGACGAGGCGCTTTGCACCGGTTTCTTCTAGGTGAGTTTTGAGAAATCGTTCAAGTCGGCTTACTGTCTCTTCCGGCTTCCGAATGGCGAAGGGATCGTCGCCGAACCTAGAGGACATGGCGTCGTCAACATTCAGGCAAGCGTAATAAAAGCCGGGAGGCCTGGTCTAGCTGATGATACGTGAGCCGCGATCTTCTGTGAGGAGGCTCTTGAACAGTGGAAGCATCCTGTCCATCGTCACCCAGCGCTCACTCGCAAAAGAAGCTTCGCTCGCCGCTTCCTGAACGATATTCTTCAGGTCCCGAGGCGTCACAACATACTGCTCACGAACAGTAACCCCTCGCTCAGGAATCGAAGCCTCATACAACTGCTTCCTGGACCTAATCGTCCGCCAGACATCCCCAAACGCCTCGTCAGTCAATCCTCCCCGATAGTTCGAGATAGAAGGATCCAGCTCGACCTTGGAGCAGTAAAAGTCCAACAAACGCTTCACTTCCTCCATCGATCTCGGAGGCGGAACATAGATGATCCGCTTGATTCTATCCAGAAGAGCTGTATCTATTACACTCGGATAGTTCGTGGCAAATATCACAGACACGTTCCTATTGACATGGAACCCCTCTCCAAGCTCAGTAAGAATCTGGTTGAGCATTCCCTGAACATCTCTCCCCGCATCCGTCGTCGCCTCCATCCTCGCACGCCCAATAGCATCAGCCTCATCAATGAAAAGAACTGTAGGAGCTGATTCCCGAGCCAGCTTAAAGACTTCCTTGACATTCTTCGCCGACTCGCCAAGCCACTTTGACACTATCTCGTAGCTCTCTATCTTGAGAAAGCTCGTCTCTTGACCCCGCTGCCCAATCGTCCCCGCGACCGCCTTTGCCATGTAGGTCTTTCCCGTACCAGGCGGACCGAACAACAGAATGGACCCGGCTTCCTCCAACATCCTTGGATCGCGGATAATTTGCTCCCGCCGAGTACGGACCTGAGGGTCAAGTATCCACTCGACCGCCTGTCTCAGACTAAGCAGTTCTTTTTCGAGACCAACAACATCCTCGTAGAACACCTTGGGCGATTTTTCGACCTGATACTCTAGAAGTGAGCGCTCGCGCAACCTGTCAATTACGTCGACAATAACCCCCTTCGTAGGGGAGAGGACCGCATCCACTTCAGTCGACACTTTTTCTCTAATCTCCGGAGGAATACTAACCTGGAAAGCCTGCCCGCCCGACAACCGGACCAACGCCATATCCCCCTTAACCTCTTCAATAGTCCCTATCGGACGCATACCCTGCTTCAGCTCCTCCATCAGGTTGTGATACCGGCGGAGCTCAGTCTGGAGATACTCTATCTGCCGCTCCTTTCTGGTCAGTTCCCTTTCGAGGTCTAATGCAGGAGGATATTCTGGCGAGTTCTGCTCGGCCATGCAGCTTCTGCTCCAACATAGCCCACCGAGGAATAAATAGATATGGGCTTCACCCCCGCGCCAATCTTGTGGTCTTTCGAATAGAGACCTGATTGGAGTCTCAACAAAACCGGATTCAACTATCTGAGAACAGCCTCACGAGATACATCATCAGAAGACATTGCCGATCTTATCGAGAAGAATTGATGGAAAACGTCAAGACATGATTGATTCTGGAAAATGGGCTCGGCCTATGTCCTTCCGACACTGGTCCCCACGCTTGGCCGATTTCTAAGGAATCCGAATCGAGGGAGATGAAGTTGAATACCTATCCCGCTTATGATATCGAAGCGTACCAATCGTGGGATGATCTGACGACGATCCATTTTCCTGACGAGCAAATATCGACGTAGCACCTGATGCTCTTCCACCATTCGCAATTCGACGACGCCATCCACAAGGCTCTCGACCTTGTGAAACAGCTCGGGTTGGACACTTCCCGTAGAGAGAGTGGCTATCATTTTTCCACCGGCTTTCTTGACTTTGGCGGCGATACTCTGCAAGAAGCTGACCGCGTGTTTCGGCTCCGTCTCGCTGAAGATCGGCATCAACGAGTCGACTATGATAGTAACTTGATGGTTCCCCATTTTTTCCATAACTGACGTCAAGTAGATGCTCACATTGGTCAGGTCGAACGGTTGAGGGACTACTCCTTCAGTGACGCCTGCAGTTGCGGAGTAACAGTCGACGATGCTCAGCTTGTTCAGCAACTGGTATTTTCTGGGGTCCCATCCAAACTGACCCATCCTCTCAAGGATGTTGGCAGGGAACGTGTCATACGTAACAATGATGCATGGTCTCGATCTCTGGAGCTCCTCGTAGAGAATCTGTTGGGCAAGAGTAGTCTTCCCACTTCCTGGGTCGCCGGTGACCAGCACCGAGGACGAGTCAGGCAGACTTCCTCCTATGAGCTCATAGAATCCTTTGAAAGGCGAGGAACCGTACTCCAGTTGTGAGTTCACCTAGGGGAAGCTAACCGCCGAAAGCTACTATTTCCCGTTAGGACGCTCCGGCATATGAATGGGGATTGTAACCTCTACACGTAGCATTGAGTGACCGAGCATGTGAAGATGAGTTCACCCAGGCCCAAGATTTTCCGCGCTGCTACAAGTTCATCGCGACAAGTAGCCGACCTTCAGATCTGTATGGTATCGAACATTCTGATGTAGCCTTCACCTGAGAAGTAAAGGTCGCGATGAAAGGAGTCTGGAAAGATATGAGGCTCGCTTGTTTCCCAACGAGTCCATCAAGACGCTCGTAAGATAGAAGGTTGGTTGAGGGCCGATATTTTGTCTTAACAGTCCTTGTTTGTTAATTTGGTGCTGAAGCCGGTGCGAGAAATGTGCGATAACGTTCTAAGTCCGGGTAATTTCTAGTCGAACTCGTTCTCAAGCCCGCTCGACTCGCTTTTGAGGCGCGCATGTAGCTCAAGTAGGTTAATCAGAGTGGCAATGTCGTCGAGATCTTCGGTCGCAAAAATCTGCTTGGGCGTTCGTTCTCCCATGCCATCTCGACGCATGTGCTCGCTTATCGGGTATTAGTATAAGGATTATCATTCTCCGAATATCGAAGCCAAAGTCTGGAAATTTGACAGAGAAGCAAACTTACGGCAAATCAGATGCGTGGCGATGCTATATCGTTGGTGGAGGCGGCGGCTTTCGTACCTTGATAGCCAATAGGATCAGGAAAAGCGCCACTCCGAATATCGTCAGTAGCACAACAGCGGAGACGACGGGAGCAGAAGTTGTGCCGCTTATGTTCAGAGTTATTGTGCTTTCACCTCCAGGCGTAGCTGAGGCATCTTCAGACCATTTTACATCCTGTCCTTGGTACGTGACGCGAGCTGTGTAGGGCCCGAGGGGAATATCTCCAAGGCTGACTGTTCCCTGGCCGCCGGTAAGGTGGCTTACACTGGTTGAGTTTGGAGGAGCAAAGATAACCGTTACATTCGCACCAGACACGGGATTATTGTTTAGATCAACGACCTTGACAGTGGCCGGGTAGACTGCGAGTTGGATCGACTTTGCTACGTTACCGTTGGTAAGATCTATCGTTTGTGCACCTATGACAAGACCGGGTATCCCTTCCCATTTCGCATCTACGACACTCCAGCTTGCAGCTTGCAACCACTGACCAGAGTAGGCGGAGGTCGTCAGAGTGCCAGTGGGACCTGACAGCGTAATGCTGGCCGGAGCAGGACTCAATGCCGCTCCGTTGTGATCCGTAAATGTTAGCGTGTATTGGAATTGCTTGTCAAACTGGGCCGTGAACTGGTCGTTGGGTAAGGTGTAATTGTATATCATCAGAGGAGTGGTCATGTTCGCATTGGGATACTGCAGCGTGTGCCAAGTCCAGGCGGCTTTGGAATCCCAGAGGTAGCGGGCACCAGATGGCGTGCCGCTGACCGTTAGAGTGAGGACTTCGAGTGAATGGGTCGTTCCATTTGTAAACGCGAAAAGGTGTGGCAGAGGGTATTCTAGAGCATTGTTGCCGTCCTGTCGAACTATTACTGAACCCTCTGCACTTGGCACATTGGTCTGAGCGTATAGATAGCATGTGGGCGGCGTTCCCGGTTTACACCCTTGAATGGCGTGTGCATTTGTGATGAATAAGGGAGCGAGTATAGCTGCGACGATAAGGGTGAGAACTGTGATAGTCCTTCTTGATCTCATGATAATCCTCGCTTGGAGTCAAGGGGAGTTCGAACTACTGAGTTTAGAACGTCTTGAACCGTGCGATGGTGGGTGAGGGTACTAGAACCCTTTAGAGTTAATCAACTTCGAGCACCAGAAATTCCGGAGGGCTACATTGTGAGTCGGAAGAAGCCCCCCTCGAAAGTGGTTACATCTCCGGTGATTCTGAGTGGTATCATCGCGCTCCTAAGAAGAGTGTTCCTCCTTCTCTCCTTTTTCGGAAGACGAAGTCCTCCTGGCCCGGATTACGTTAGTTCCTCCGTTATCTTCGTACAGGATTTTGAACCAGCTGCGTTTGTAGGAGCGAAAAGGGTAGAGAACATCGGACGGCTGACGTAGCCTTGATCGTAGTGGGCGTGCTTTACGAACTTGCGGTAGGCTTTCTCTCGCCTTTCAAACCGGTTCTTCTCGGGATATCAGGACTGGTCGGGATCCTAGCTCAGCCTTCTTGGATAGCTCCGACCTGAATAGAAAGTTAGATATTGAGGACCTGCGTTAGAAGTTCTCGTTGGGCCTTGGAACTAGGGGACCTAGAAGCGGCAGTTCTCGGAAGCGTTGTAAGGCTTGGCAGAGCCTCTGCTAGGGAGGTTGCTCAAGACCTTCATTCTAGTCGCGGGCTTGCATACACTACCATCAGCACTACTCTAGATCGGTTGTTCAAGAAGGGTATTCTGACCCGCGACGAGGCCGTTGGAAGAGGAGGGTCCAGATACGTTTACCGGCTTTATTCGGAGGACAAGGTGAAGGGTCGGGTCGTCAAAGGGTTTGTCGATAGGTTGCTCACAGCTTTCGGACCGAGCATAATCTCCACCTTGCACGACTACATGGATGAGATTCCGAAAGATGAACTGAAGAGGCTGGAAGAAAAAGTTCGAAGGGAGTCCGGGCAACGATAAGCCTGGAACTCTACTCTGTCTACTTTCTTTCGAAAGCGACTCTTGGAATCGTAGCCACAGTCTTAGTAGTCCAAGCCTTCTGTTTCATCGCTTACCGATCGAATGCAGGCAATCCTTTGCGAAGATCCAGACTGCTCTATCCGATTTTATCATCTTCTGTTTTCTTTTGGTCGTTTCTTGGGACTAGCTTTGTCGTTTGCACTCTTTTCCTCAACATGTATGAGTGGCAGCCGCAACGAGTGGTAGAATTCGTGCTTGGAAGCTCGTTGCTTGCATCTATAGGAATCGCGTCTCTACTGTCCCTAATTGCGCGAAGATACGCGTTCCCTCGAATGATGGAAGGCATGATTGCAGGAACATCCTCAGGCTCTACACTAAGCGAGACATTTGCAGATCTTTGCGGAAAAATGAACATGCGGGGAGTCGACCTAAGAGAAGCAACAGTTGGAAACGCTTTTTCCTTGGATAACAAGGGACTGAAAGTCGTGGCGGTATCTCCAGAACTGGTCTCGTCAATGTCCCTGGTAGAGGTTGAGGCGGTCATTGCTCACGAACTCTCCCACTTGAAGAACAACGATTCTCTGGAAAAGGGACTGGCTAGATTGGCCAAATTGGCGCTTGCTTTTGACCCAATCCTGCATCTTGTTGAGGCCGCAGTCCATAGAGAACGAGAACTCTTAGCCGACCAGTCCTCGGTCAAGTACACACAAAAGCCATTGGCCCTGGCATCCGCCTTGCTGAAGGTTCACTCAGCATTTCAAGCCGGCTCACCCGGACCCGGTGCCGGATTGTTTGTGGGTCACAAGGCAAGAGGCTTGCTTAGCATGTATCCCGACCTTAACCGAAGAATCCAACTATTGATCGACATGTCCCGTGAGATGAAGACGCAAATGATTGCCCCCTGAGGAAACGCCCTTTTATAGCCTCACCCAGTTTGGAATGCGGACTTGACCATTCAGATTCAGAAGTACAAGATGCTGATTGGCGGAGAGTGGAAGGACAGCTCAAACGGCGCGGTCTCATCAGTTCTTGACCCTTCAAACAACGAGGTTGTCGCCGAAGTTCCACGAGCCACAAAACAAGATGCGAAGGCTGCAGTCGAGAGTGCGAAGACGGCCCTTGAGTCGGCGGGCTGGGTTGACATTGATCCCAGTAAGAGAGGGCGTCTGCTTACCAAGCTCACAGGCCTTGTCCGAGAGAATTCGGAGCAGCTGGTAAGGCTTGAGACTCTGAGCGAGGGGAAGACTCTCCGAGAATCGAAAGGCGATGTTGCATGGGCGGCCAGGGCATTCGAGTACTGGGCCGGATTGGCAGACAAGGTTGAAGGAGAGACCATACCGGTTCCTCCGAGGAGGTTGAATTACACTCTTCGAGAACCGTTAGGTGTAACGGTGCATATTGTTCCCTGGAACTATCCGATTGCACTGGCAGCGAGAAGTTTGGCGCCGGCTCTTGCGGCAGGGAACACTGTCGTCATGAAGCCATCTGAAATTACGCCACTTACAGCCATCATGCTGGGAGACCTGGCGCTAAAGGCCGGCTTCCCCAGAGGAGTCATCAACATTGTGACTGGATCGGGCGCTGAAGTTGGCGGAGCTCTTGTGTCGGACTCGCATGTGGACGGGATAGTTTTCACCGGATCTGCTGAGACTGGAAAGCAAGTAATGGAATCCGCCGCGAAGCATGTTACTAGAGTTCTTCTTGAGCTGGGCGGGAAGAATCCTCACATTGTATTCCCTGACGCCGACTTGGCGAGGGCCTCTAAGAGTGTGAAAGAGGGCATCTTTACCAACGCTGGACAGATGTGCTGGGCTGGATCTAGGGCCTTCATTCACGAGAGTGTATACGACAGCTTCGTAAAGGATCTCGTGACCAAGACCAGAGCGATAAAAGTTGGGCCCGGCGTTAATGAAACTAGCGAGATGGGACCTTTGGCGTCCAAGTCGCGCCAAGACACGGTTCTAGGGTTTGTCAAGGACGGCCTTGAAGAAGGAGCGAGCCTACTCTGCGGAGGGAAGAAACCCGCGGACCCGAGATTGCAGAAGGGAAACTTCCTCGAACCCACAATCTTCGAGAATGTCACTGGAAAGATGAAGATTGGCTGTGACGAGATTTTCGGGCCTGTCCTCAGCATTACCAAGTTCAAGACCCTCGATGAGGTTGTTGCTTTGGCAAATGAGACGGATTATGGACTCTACGGAGGAGTTTGGACGAGCAATTTGAAAGTAGCTCATGAGCTCGCGGCACGTCTCCAAGTCGGTGGATTGGCTGTGAACGAGTATTTGGTGACTTTTCCCCAGACCCCGTTCGGCGGCTACAAGGACAGCGGCATCGGGCACGAGAATGGAATCCGCTCACTGGAATTCTACACGCGGACCAAGAATGTCTCGATAAACCTGTCATAAGGCGCTCCTGTAGGCTACAGGTCCCGTCCCTCGGCACTTTGCGTAGCGAGACTCGGTCGCCAAGACCCCCTCCCCCTGAGGACCATTTGCTGTCTGGCATGGATTCTGGGCGAGTCTCGCGATTCAGGGCTTAGACCGGGCTTGGATGCCAGGGCAGATAATGGGATTTCATCGGTACATCCCGAACAATTACAGGGAAATCTAGGACACCCTACCCTTTTCAAGATCAGGGCTGAAAACGGGCGATTCTTACCGAACCATGGTTAGGTCTTCGGCTACCACACACGATTTCGCCGGATGACGTCTGATACCAGCATTCGTGGGCGTAGTTCGTCGCGGTCGTTTCGACGAGTGGCAGGACCTCAAAATGAGCCGTAGGGCGTGACCCCAACAGAGTAATGGGGGCACGGACTCTATGCCTTGAAAGGTGGACTGAAAGGGCTCGTGAATCTCTAGTACAGCTGAGATTTTTTCGGCGGCTATGTTAGTTCATCCAGTAAGGGCGTAATGTCGCGGTTGTAGATGTCCTGCTCAACGAAGGGTTTGTCCTTCAGCGCGGGCATTCGAAGAGCCAGCTGGTCTTCGAACGTTGGTACCTCCATCTTGAAGAAAACGCCGATGGGTATCTTGTCGCCCCACTCGAACGATTTCACAAGCGCATTTCCTTTCTTCGCATTAACCTCGTCTGTGGATGGATCAACCACAGAACCATTGTATCCTGAATCTTCGAACTTGTAGAGTCTCGGTGCTTTGACCGGAAGATCTTCGCCACCATACCACTCCTTAGTGTTTATGTCATTATAGGTCGGACACGTCTGTAGGACGTCCACAAACGCGCTTCCTCGATGCTCAATCGCCGCTCGAAGGGTCTGCTTCAGGTGGCGAACATCGAGAGCATAGCTTCGCGCAACGAAGGTGTAACCCGAGGCGACGGCCATTGCAATAGGGTTCACCCGCTCGACAATAGCCGGTGAAGGCATAGATTTCGTCTTGACTCCCTTCGGCAGAGTGGGAGATGCTTGACCTTTCGTCAACCCATAGACCCCGTTGTCGTAAAGCACGTATGTGAAATCTAGATTCCTTCGACCTGTATTAACAAAATGCCCAGCTCCAATTCCAAGCCCATCCCCATCGCCACCCACCGCGACAACAGTCAACCCTGGATTTGCCAGACGTGCCCCAGTAGCGATTGGAAGCACACGACCGTGAAGGGTATGAAAACCGTAAGCGTTTACAAAATGCGGAGTTTTGCCCGAGCATCCGATTCCTGAGAAGATTGCGACCCTATGTGGTTCTAGCTGCATTTCTAGAAGGGTCATCTGAATCGCGTTAACTATTCCAAAATCGCCGCAACCGGGGCACCAGTCGTTGTGAACCTGTGTTCGGTATGTCTTCAGCTCAAGCATGGGATACAGTAACCTCTTTCAGTCCGTTCTTTATTATGTCTTTGACGCCCTCGTAGATTTCGTTTTGGGAAAATGGTCTTCCATCGAACTTTACGATGGTGTTGTCCATTCCGATCCCGGTTCTCTCGCGGATCAGTCCCGCCATCTGGGCGGAGTAGTTGCTTTCTATTGCGATTTTTCTCCGGGCAGAACCGAGCACTTGTTGGACGTAGTCGGTTGGGAAGGGGTTGACGAATCGCACCTGAAGGAAGTTTGTTTCTATTCCATCGCTCTTGAGATCTTCCATTCCGTCTAGTATCGCGCCCTTTGATGATCCCCAGCCGACAAGTGTTATTGGAGCGGACTTAGGTCCGTGCAGTGTTGCTTTCTTCGAATCTGGAATGACTTGACCTGCCAGCTCGATTTTCCGCATTCTCTTTCTCATCATCTTGATTCGGATATCTGCTGCTTCGGTGATGTGTCCATACTCGTCGTGTTCGTCGCCAGTGGTCCAGAATATTCCGCCTTTCTGGCCCGGGATTGCTCGAGGCGAAATGCCCAACTCTGTCCAGCGGTACCGTCTGTAATCCGTGGCGCCAGCAAGGTCTGAATCACTCACAATGTCCCCCCGATCAACCTTCAGGTTGTCACCATTGAAGAGAGGAACGTCTTGGTATGTGCTTGCGAGGAATTTGTCAGTTAGCAGTATCACGGGTACCTGGTAATGTTCCGCGTAGTTGAACGCGTCAAAGGTGTCGTAATAGTTTTCGACCACATCTCCGGGTGCAATGATGA
>Ga0209236_1001798_pt1 | contig 12997 bp, 16 predicted proteins | sample GraSoi013_1_40cm_FD_185819 | JGI IMG/M metagenome (GOLD analysis project Ga0209236, IMG submission 185819) | Grasslands soil microbial communities from the Angelo Coastal Reserve, California, USA - Sample 09_27_2013_1_40cm (SPAdes) (version 2) | ecosystem: Environmental > Terrestrial > Soil >... | reverse complement strand
ACCGCTGATCACCGCGGAGTGGGCGGTGGACGTTTTCAAGGTCGCCAAGGCCAACGGGCTCAAGACTGCGTTCATCTCCAACGGCAACGCGACGCCACAGGTGCTCGACTACATCCGGCCCTGGACCGACTGCTACAAGATCGATTTCAAAGCGATGGACGATAAGCGCTACCGCGAGCTGGGCGGGGTGCTCCAGCACGTGCTCGACGCCATCCGGATGGTGTACGAGCGCGGCTTTTGGCTCGAGCTGGTGACGCTGATCGTCCCGGGTTTCAACGATGACGACGGCCAGCTCACGCGCGCCGCCGAGTACATCGCCTCCGTGTCTCCGGAGATCCCGTGGCACGTGACGGCCTTCCACAAGGACTACAAGATGACGGACCCCGACAACACGACGCCCGAGACGCTGGTGCGGGCGTGCGAGATCGGGGCCCGCGCCGGGCTCAGGTTCGTCTACGCCGGCAACCTCCCCGGCCGGGTGGGCCGCTGGGAGCACACGACCTGTCCCGATTGCGGGGACCTCCTCGTCGAGCGCTTCGGGTACGTCATCCGTCAGCAGCGCGTCGGGCCCGACGGCCGCTGCCCCTCCTGCGGGCGGGCGATTCCGGGCATCTGGTGCTAGCGCTGGTCCTGGTGCTGCAGACGGCCGCCGGGCCGCCTGCGGTGCCGCACTTCCCTTCTTCCCCCGCCCCCCGGGGGCCCGCCCGCTTCGATGCCGCCACGTTCGACCCGCTGGTTCAAGCGGGTATCAAGCGGGGCGCCTACCCCGGGGCGGCGCTCGTCGTCGGGCGGGCCGACACAGTGCTCTTCAGCCGGGGCTATGGGCACCTCACGTGGTCGGCGCGCAGTCCGGCCGTCGACCCCGACAGCACCCTCTACGACCTCGCTTCGGTTACCAAAGTCGTGGCGACCACGACGGCGTTGATGCTCCTCGTGGACCGGCGGAGGGTGCGGCTCGACGCGCCCGTGGCGACCTACGTCCCCGAATTCGACGGCCCGGGCACGGCGGCGATCACCGTGCGGCAGTTGCTTACTCACACCTCCGGCCTGCGGCCCACGCTGCCGCTCTACCGCGAGGCGGACTCGGCGGCGGCGCTGCGACAGGTGTTCGCCGCCACGCCGATCGCTCCTCCCGGCACGCCCACCTCCCCCCCCGACCTCAACGCTATTCTGCTCGGGGAGATCGTGCGCCGGGCATCAGGGAGGGCGGGGGGGGAGGTGGAGCCGCTGGACGTGATCACGGCCCGCGAGATCCTCGCCCCGCTCGGGCTGCACCAGACGCTGTTCCGCCCGCCGGCGACGCTGCGGCGGCGCATCGCCCCGACGGGCCTCTGGCACGGGCAGCCCGTGGCGGGCGTGGTGAACGACCGGAACGCCGCCCGACTGGGCGGCGTCGCCGGGCACGCCGGGCTGTTCGCCACGGCGCGCGACGTCGCTCGCTTCGCGCAGTTCATCCTGCGCGGTGGGACCCTCTCCAACGGGCGGCGGTTCGTGCTCGCGGAGACCGTGCGGCTGTTCACGACGAAGGCGGCCGATTTCGGCAGTGGCAGCGAGGCGCGGGCGCTGGGGTGGCAGGCCGTTCCGACGGGGGAGCACACCAGCAGCGCGGGCGCGCTGTTCGGGCTGCGCAGTTTCGGTCACACCGGGTGGACGGGAACGTCGCTGTGGATCGATCCCGACCGCGGCCTGTTCGTGGTGCTGCTCACGAACCGCGCCTACGCGCCTCGCAGCCGCACGTCGTTCACCGCACTGAAAGAGGTGCGCGGTCGCGTCGCCGATGCCGCCGCGCGCGCCCATGACGGGCCCTGAGCGTCCCACGTTGATCTACGACGGCGAGTGCGGCATGTGCCGCGCGTTGGTCGCGCGGCTCGCCGTCTGGGACCGGGAACACCGCATCGCCCTCGTGCCGTTTCAGGACGAGGGCGTCGTGACGCGGTTGGGCATCGGCTTGCCCGCGCTCGCCGCGGCGATGCACCTCGTGCTTCCGGACGGTCGTGTGTCCGCCGGAGCCGATGCGGTGCCGGAGTTGCTCCGGCTGTTGCCGGGCGCGAAGCGCTGGTTGCGACTGGTGTTCGCGGTGCCGGGGGTGCGGCCGCTGGCGCGGCGCGTGTACCGCTGGGTCGCCGAGCGGCGCCGCTGCCCGGTGCGTGGGCGGCCGGGGCCAGGCGCGCCCTCTCCTCCCCCGCCCGCCCCCGTCGTGCATTGACCGCGCCCTGCCCGCGCGGCTAGGTTCGCTTGAATGGAGGACGCATGACGACGGCGACACTGACCGGAGAGACGGCACGGCAGGCGCTCCGGACCGTGAAGGATCCGGAGCTGAACCTCAGCATCATCGACTTGGGGCTTGTGTACGACGTCGACGTCGAGGACGGCGCGGTGCACATCCGTATGACGCTCACGTCGCCGGGGTGCCCGGCGGGTCCGCAGATCATGAACGACATCCACAAGGCCTTGCGTCCCATGGAGGGAGTCAAGGACGTCGACATCGAGATCGTGTGGGAGCCCTACTGGACGCCGGAGCAGATCGATCCGAAGATCCGGGCGATGATGGGATTCTAGGCGAGCGCCGCGAGCAGCGCGTCCCCCAGCACGTCGAGTTGCCAGCGCCGGAGCTCGCCCACCGCGGCGAGGCCGGCGCGGTCCGTTGGGGCCGCCCGCGCCACCACCTCGAGCGTGGGCCGGCCGCACACCACGCCGGGGTCGAGCCCCAGCTCGGCGGCGACGCGGTTGCGCGCCGCTTTCAGCTTCTCCACCCGCTCGTCGAACTTCGGGTCCTTGGGCCCGCGCGGCGCCCGCGCGAGCCGCGGCAGCTCGGCCTCCGGCAGCGCCCGGGCGCGGCGCACCGCGTCGAGGAGCGCCGGCCCATGACGGCGGGCGAGGCTGGCCGGCAGGCCGGCCACCTTTCCCATCCCGTCGGCGGTCTCCGGCAGCGCGCGGCTCACGGCCAGCAGCGGGTCGTTGCCGATGACCCGGAACGGCGCTTTGTCCTCGCGCTGCGCGACGGCCTCCCGCCACGCGTGCAGCTGACGGAACGCCGCCAGCTCACGTGGCCGCAGCGCCTTGGCGCCCTTCACCCGCAGGTACGCGTCCTCGTCGCCGTCGACGGCTCCCGTCCAGCGCAGCTCCTCGAGTCGCCCGAACTCCTCCTGGGCCCAGGCCAGGCGTCCCCGCGCGGCAAGCTGGGCGTGCAATAGGTCGCGTAATCGCGGCAGATGGCGCGTGTCGTCGGCGGCGTAGGCGAGCATGGCGGGCGGCAGTGGTCGCTGTGACCAGTCGGCCTTCTGGTGAGCCTTCGAGAGCCTGACCCCGAGGTACTTTTCGAGCAGCGAGCCCAGGCCGATCGCGGGCTCACCCAGGAGCTGCGCGGCAATCCGGGTGTCGAACAGGCGCACCCCGCGGAAGCCGTAGTCGCGGTCGAGGATGCGCAGGTCGTAGTCGGCGTCGTGGAACACTTTCTCGACGGCGGGATCGGCGAGCAGGGCGCCGACGGGGCCCAGGTTGCCGACCGCGAGCGGATCGATAATGGCCGTGCGGGCGCGCGAGGACAGCTGCACCAGGTAAACACGGTCTACGTACTTGTGGAAGCTGGCGGCTTCGGTGTCGACCGCGACGAGCGGCCCGGCGCGCAGCTCCGCGACGACGGCGGCCAGTTCGGCGTCCGACCGGACGTAGCTATCCACGCCCTATTCTTCTTTGCCGAGCTGTTCGAGGCCGGCGGCGATCTCTTCCAGCGCCTTGGCCAGCGTCTTGTAGAACTCGGGGTCGGGCGGCGACGGGGGCCCGCCGAAGGGATCGCCCGCACACTTGCGCGCGGCGCGCGCGGCGTGGCGGATGTAGTCGGTCGCTACTTGCATTGGCTCGCTCGAGGCTGGGGGGCGCAGTGACGGATCCGGTCCAGCTCACGCGTAAGATACGCGAGGCGCTCACCCCCTGCAGTCTCGGCCGCTGGCCGACGCCGCTCGAGCCCGCGCCGGCGCTCGCCACGTCGCTCGGGCTCGCGGCTCTGTGGCTGAAACGTGAGGACCGCTCGGCGGAGCCCGGCGGCGGCGTGAAGGTGCGGGGCCTCGAGTTCTTGCTGGCCGACGCGCCGAGCGACACTATCTTCGTCACCATCGGCGGCACCGGTTCGACGCACTGTCTCGCCACGGCCGTGCACGCGCGCGCCCTCGGTCGCCGCAGCGCGCTGGCCCAGTTTCCGCAGCCGGAGACCGCCGCGACACGGGACGTCGCCGCCGCCGCAGCAGGAGCTGCCGACGTCGTCGTTCGCGCACAGTCGCTCCTCACCTTCCCGCTAGCGCTCCTGGACGCGTGGACCGCCGCGCGGCGACGCGGTCGCCCGCGTTGGATCCCGGGCGGCGGCGCGCACCCGCGCGCGGTCGCGGGGCATTGCCTCGCCGGCCTTGAGCTGGCTACCCAGCTCGACGCACCGCCGGATGCGATCGTCCTCCCGCTGGGCTCTGGGGGGACGGCGGCCGGCCTGCTGCTCGCCGTCCGGACTCTGGGGTGGTCGACGACAGTCGTGGCGGTGCGGGTCGCCCCGCTTGTCGTGGCCAATGGCTGGCGCATCCGGTCCCTGGAGCGGAGCGCGGCCGCCCTGCTCCGACCTCTCGGTGTGTCACTCCGCCCTGCACCCTCCGCCTTTCGCATTGTGAACGGGATGGGCCGGGGCTACGGGCATCCGACGGCGGCCGGCGAGTCCGCCCGGCAACTCGCTGCGGCACACGGCGTGGCGCTCGATCCGACGTACGGCGCCAAGGCGTTCGCCGCAGTGGCGCCCCTGGCCGCGCGCGGGTTCCGGCGCATCGTGTTCTGGCATACGTTTGCAGTGCCGTGACCGCGTTTCCGACCGTCGATTGCACGGTATACCCCTACGAATGCGACGCCTTCGGGCATCTGAACGAAGCGGCGTTCCTGGCGTTGTTCGAGCGCGCCCGCTGGGAGTCGCTGGCGCGCGGACCGGGCATGGACGTCTTCCGCCGATCCGGCGTCTGGCCCGCGGTGCGCAAGGCGATCATCGAATACCGCGCCGGCGCGTATCCCGGCGACGTACTGCGCGTGGAGACGCTCGTCACCCACCGCGGCACGACCAGCTTCACCCTGAAGCACGTGGCGACGCGGGTCGGTGATGGCGTGCTCATCAGCGAAGCCGAGCTCGTGTTCGTGTGCATCGACAGCATTGGGCGGGCGACGCCCATCCCTCAGGAGATCGCCCGGCTGCTGGGGCCGCGCACCGGGGGCGGTCGAACGGGCGGCGGCGACATCCTCCGGGTCGAGACCGGCGGCGCGGTGCTGGCGGTCGAGGTGCGAGGCGGGGGTCTTCCGGTCCTGTTCGTGCACGGCTTCCCGTTCGACCGCTCGATGTGGAAGCATCAGCTCGCCGCCCTCGCGCGCTACCAGCGCATCGCGCCCGATCTGCGCGGCGCTGGGGCCTCCACCGCGCCGGTCGACGGCTACTCGATGTCCCGGTACGCCGACGACCTCGTGGCGGTGCTCGACGCCGCGGGCGTCGACCGCGCCGTCGTGTGCGGTCTCTCGATGGGCGGGTACGTGACGTTCGAACTGCTGCGGCGGCACCCGGACCGGGTGCACGCGCTGATCCTGTGCGACACCAAAGCGGAGGCCGACTCGCCACAAGCCAGGCACGGTCGTGACGAGCTCGCTGCCCTCGCCGAGCGCGCGGGTGCCACGGCGGTGGCGGAGCGCTTGCTGCCGCAGCTGCTCGCGCCCGCCACGCACACCGCGCAGCCGGAGGTCGTCCAGCAAGTGAACGCGATGATCGCCGGCACGAGCGTCGCTGGGCTCGTCGGCGCGCTGCACGCGCTGCGGGACCGGCCCGACTCGACGGCCCTGCTGCCCCAGATCCGCGTGCCGACCCTCGTCCTGGGAGGCGCCGACGACCAGATCGCACCGCCGGCTGTGATGCAGGCGATGGCCGCCGTCATTCCGGGATCGCAGTTCGCAACCGTGCCGTCGGCGGGGCACCTGGCGCCGCTGGAGCAACCGCTCGCCACCAGCCGCCGGCTGGCGGACTTCCTGGGCGCGCTCGCCTGAGTCTTCCGCTCCCCGGTCGGCGTTGGTAGCGTACCCCCATGCCGCGCTCGCCGCAGCCCGCCGACAGCATCGAGCCGATCCGCCAAGGCTTCGTCGGCTACATCCATGTCGAGGGCCTGCAGTGGCGGGTGATGCTGCGTCTGCGGCTGGAGGACGAGGCTTGGTGGCGAGGTCGGCTGTGGTTCAGTGAGAGCGGCGGGACCGAAGTCTGGGACAAGGAGGAGCTGGTCGCGCGCACCGCCGAAGAGCTGCTCCGGCAGGCGCGCGCGCTGCCGACCGAGGACCTGTTCCGCCGGTTCCGAGCTTCCTACGACGAACGGCGACGCTACTTCGCGCTGCGCGCCTTGATGGACGACTTGCTGGAGAAAGGCCGCGCCCTGAATCGGATCGCGGTGCGGGTGAGTATGGGCGAGCTCGATCCGAAGCGCGCCCGCACGGAGCTGGACCGGCTGCAGCTCGAGATGCGGGCGCTGGTGGACGGGATGCGGGACTTAGCGGGGCAAGAGGGCCGCCGCGCGGACTGATCAGGAACCCTTGCGCTGCGGCTTGCCCGGCGGGGTGTCGCTCTGGAAGACGTCCCGGTTGAGAGCGATGAAGTGCTTCCATTGCGGCGGCGTGTCCTCCTCGGGGAAGATCGCCGTCACGGGGCACTCGGGCTCGCAGGCGCCGCAGTCGATGCACTCGTCGGGATGGATGTACAGCATCTCGGGCCCTTCGTAGATGCAGTCCACGGGACAGACATCCACGCAGGAGCGGTCCTTCACGTTGATGCAAGGCTCTGCGATGATGTACGGCATCCGGTGCTCCCGAAAGTGCTCCTCCCCTCGTCTTGAAGCTGCGACGCGAGGCGGATGCGAAACATAGAAACCACCCCACACCAGTCAAGGCCCGAGAGAGCGGTGCGGCTCACGGTCAATGGCCGCACGCACACGCTTGCCCTGGAGTCGCGTACCAGTCTGCTCGACGCGCTGCGCGACGGGCTCGGGCTGACCGGCGCCAAGCAGGTGTGCGACCGCGGCGCGTGGGCGCCTGCACCGTCCTCGGGAACGTGGGCAGCATGGAAACGTTCCGCGCGCCCTTCCATGTGGAAGGCGCGCTCGCGCTCGAGAGTGTGATGGACCTGCTGGCGGTCAAGCCTCACCTGAATCACCTGGAGCTGATCCGGCCAAGAACCGCCCGTACTCGAGCGACCCGCGACTCGGCCGGCCGCTCAATCTCGGTCTGCTCGAGTACAAGCTCCCGACTCTCTCCGACATTCTGGAGATCGAATGCGCGGATCGTGGCGGTGGTCGATCCCGTGGCGAACCACGTCGCTGCGCCGCCCATCATTCCGATGGCGACGGCCATCGAGCGCCGTCTTCCACGCCCTGGGCATATAGGTGATGGCACCGCCCCTTACGGCAGCCAGGGTCTCTGGCGGCAGTCGGCGAGCGAGCGAAGGAGCAGATACCGACAGGTATCTGAGATACGATCCGGGATCGCCTCTGGACCCACAGAGGATTGGAAGGGGGGGCCATTTCCGGCCTGGCGAGGCCTTGCGTAAGACATGTGGTTTGCTTGGGACGATTCTCGGCGGTATCATTGATACCAATGGGAATCATGCGTCAGAAGCGCAGGGCCGAGACCCGAACGCTGCTCCTCGAGGCCGGCCTGAAGCTCTTCGCGGAGCGCGGCGTCGAGGCCGCCACTTTGGACGACGTCGCCGAGGCGGCCGGATTTACCAAAGGGGCAATCTACCGCCAGTTCCCATCCAAAGGCGCCTTCCTGCTCGCGCTGTTCGAGCAGTACGCAGCGGTGGCCCGCGCCGGCTCCGGAGCCCGGCGCGCGTCCTGGTTCATTCCTCTCACCATCCAGTTCGCCGCTCAGGCGATGCGGGATCCACTGTTGCGTCGGCGGTTCGCGCTGGTGCTGACTGAGGCGCCTGACAGCGCGACGCCAGAGGGCGGCCTGCTCAAGGCGCTCGCGCGCATCCTGCCCACGCCCGTGGTGCCCGCGGCGTGAGCCGACAGTACTGGTGATGGGTCGCCCTTCACACCACCGGCTCGTCGATGTGAGCCACGTTGTCGAGCACGGAATGGTGACCTATCCTGGTCTCCCCTCGCCCGTGATCGGGGACTGGCTGAGCCGAGAGGCGTCGCAGAAGCGCTACGCCCCGGGCACTACTTTCCAGATGGGCCGGATCGAGATGTTGGCGAACACCGGTACGTACATCGATGCCCCGTTTCACCGGTACGCGGATGGCAAAGACCTCGCGGACTTTCCGCTTTCGGTCGTCGCGGACCTCGCGGGCGTCGTGCTCCGCGCCGCCCCTGCGGACGGCCGCGCGCTCGACCTGTCGCTGTTCCGGGGGAGGGAGCTCCATGGCAGGGCGGTGCTGGTGCACACGGGCTGGGACGCACACTGGCGCACCGAGCGCTACGCGCAGGGGCATCCCTTCCTCACGCGCGCCGCGGCACAGCGCCTGGTCGGCGCAGGCGTCACGCTGGTCGGGATCGATTCCCTCAACATCGACGATGACACAGACCTCGCCCGCCCCGCGCACACCATTCTCCTCGGCGCCGGAATCCCGGTCGTCGAGCACCTCTGCAACCTAGGCGACCTCCCCGATAGCGGCTTTCGCTTCTTCGCCGTCCCGGTCAAGGTCCGGGGGATGGGGAGCTTTCCGGTGCGGGCGTTCGGGATCGTATGACCAACCTGGGGTCGCTGGCAGAGGGGCTCGCCATCATGGCCATTGTGGGCGGGCTGATCTGGCTGGGCTTGTTCCTGAGTCCGATTGTCCTCGCTCGAGTCCGGTCGTCAGCCGGGCCCCGAGTTCCGCTCACGTCTGTTCCTCCCGCGTGGCGGACAATCACCGACCGTGACGTCCCCTTCGTGCAGCTCCTGTCTGCTGAAGAGCAAGAGCGGCTCTTCGGTTTGATTCACGTATTCCTTCGTGAAAAGACCTTCCAAGGATGTGCGGGGTTGCAGGTGACCGAGGAGATGAAAATCACGATTGCCGCCCAAGCCTGCCTCCTGCTCTTGAACCTGCGCGGCGAGTGTTATCCCAATGTCCAGATCGTGCTCGTATATCCGTCCACGTTCGTGCCCAAGCTCGCGCTCAGGACTGCCGGCCAGGTCGTCCCACCTCTCGTTCCCGAGCTCGGCGAGTCCTGGCAGGACGGCAGCGTCGTCCTGGCGTGGGATAGCGTCCTGTCGGGCGCTCGAGACATCACCGATGGGCGAAACGTCACCCTGCACGAGTTCGCGCACCAACTGGACCAGGAGGATGGAGAAAGCGGCGGCGTGCCGATCCTGGACTCGCCCTCGGCGCTACGGGCGTGGGGACGGGTCTTCAGGGCCCGATTTGAGGAGTTGGGGGAGCGGGCTGCCAAGGACGAGCCGACCGTGCTCGACAGCTACGGCGCGACCAACCGAGCCGAGTTCTTTGCCGTGGCCACGGAAACCTTCTTCGAAAAGCCCCTCGAGCTCCAGCGGGAGTATCCCGACCTCTACGAGGAGCTCAAGCGCTACTACCACCAGGACCCCGCGGCCCGGCTCTCGCGCGGCCGCCCCCCCCCCTGATCGGCGGCGCCGTCAGCCACCCGCCAGCGCCCGCACCACCGCGGTCATTCCGTCCACCACTCGCGTCATCCGCGGGAAATCGAGCTTGTCCGGCGTGTCGAGCGCAGTATGGTAGAAGGGATTTCGGAAGACCGCGGTGTTCGTGATCATGATCGCGGGATACCCCACGCGCCAGAACGACCAATGATCCGACCACCATACTCCCGGTACCCACGACGGCGCGGCGGCCCCCTGTGAGGGGAACCGCGCGTGGGCGCGGAACACCGTGATCGCCCGGCGCACGAGCGCGCGGGACTTCAAGTTGCCCACGAAGCCGATGAAGTCGCCGCGGTCGGGGTAGGCGAGGTTGAGTGGGAACGGGTAGCGCTGGGTGCCGGGCTCCGTGGCGTAGTAGCCGATCGACTCCACCGAGATCATGGCGACGATGCGGTCGGCGCGCGCTGCCGCCGCGTCGGCGTAATGCCGGCTCCCCATGGTCGCCGTGGGGAAGTTCGGCGGCTCCTCGTTGGCGAAGGCGACGAAGCGGATCGTCCGCGCCGGGTGAGTCCCGGCTAGGATCCGGGCGAGCTCGAGGACTCCGGCTACCCCGCTGGCGTTGTCGTCCGCCCCGGGAGCCTCGACCGCCGTGTCGTAGTGGCCGCCCACCACGACCACTTCGTGGCGCCGGTTCGTGCCCGGCAGGACCGCTTCGAGGTTCCGATAGGTGCGCCCGTGGGCGGAGAATTCCAGGGCCGTCACTCCGTAACCCAAGGAGCGTAGCACGCTGTCGATGTAGGCAGCCGCGCGGTTCACGGCGGCGTACGTGCGATCGCTGCGCTCGCCGATCTCCTTTGCGAGCCTCTCCACGTGGCGCTCAAGTCGGCGCTGGAGGTCCTGCTGTGCGGACGTGAGCGGCGGCAGCGGCCCGTCGAAGGGGCGGCCCGGCATCTTCACGGTGAAGAACCAGATGGCGAGAAAGAAGACAGGGAGAATCGAGAGCAAGAGGAGCATGCGGAGCCGGCCCCATCGAGTACGGGGAAAGAGGGCGAGGGCCATGGCGGGCGCGATGGTCTCGGGCTTGGGGCGTTCGCTCGCGGCGATACAGCGATGGTCGCGGGCGGGGAGGCCGCGGCCGTACTTCGAGGCGGCGCTGGACGCTGCCGATCGCGGCGAGCGGCCGCTGATCGTGTTCCCCGACTCGCCGTTCGTCTAACGGGCTGCTCAGTCCGCCGGGACCGCCTCGGTAGGCTGCGCTACCCCTTGTTCCTTCCCCTTTCCCATTTCACCGTATTGACGCTCGATCTCCCGCGTGATGTGCATCGAGCAGAATTTCGGCCCGCACATCGCGCAGAACTCCGCGCTCTTGAAGTACTCGGCGGGCAGGCTCTCGTCGTGTAGCTCGCGCGCCCGGTCCGGGTCGAGCGCGAGGCGGAACTGCTCGTTCCAGTCGAACGCGTAGCGGGCGTGAGACAGCGCGTCGTCGCGGTCGCGGGACGCCGGGCGCCGCCGGGCGATGTCGGCCGCATGAGCCGCGATCCTGTAGGCGATCACGCCCTCGCGCACCTCCTCGGCGTTCGGCAGGCCAAGGTGCTCCTTGCGCGTCACGTAGCACAGCATGTCCGCGCCATACCAGCCGATCATCGCCGCGCCGATCGCCGAAGTGATATGGTCGTAGCCGGGCGCGACGTCGGTGACGAGCGGCCCGAGCGTGTAGAACGGCGCGTCGTGGCAGATCTCCTTCTGTAGCCGGACGTTGACCTCGATCTGGTGCATCGGGATGTGGCCCGGCCCCTCGATCATCACCTGCACGTCCTCAGCCCACGCCCGCTCGGTCAGCTCGCCCAGCACCTGCAGCTCGGCGAGCTGCGCCTTGTCGGTCGCATCGGCGAGTGAGCCGGGGCGCAACCCATCCCCCAGCGACAGCGTCACGTCGTAGGTACGCGCGATCTCGAGGATGCGGTCGTAGTGGATGTACAACGGGTTCTGCTGCTGATGGGCCGACATCCAGTAGGCGAGCAGCGAGCCGCCCCGCGAGACGATCCCCGTCACCCGCCCCAGCGCGAGCGGCACGTGCTCGCGCAGGATGCCGCAGTGCACCGTGACGTAATCCACCCCCTGCCGGGCCTGATGCTCGATCATGTCGAGGAGGTCGTCGGCGGTCAGCTCTTCGACCTTCGCCACCTGCTGCACCGCCTGGTAGATCGGCACCGTGCCGATCGGCACGGGGGAGAGGTCGATGATCGCTTGGCGGATGGCGTCGATGTTGCCGCCGGTCGACAGGTCCATCACCGTGTCGGCGCCGTAGTGTACCGCGTGATGGAGCTTCTCGAGCTCCGCCTCGATGTCGCTCGTGACAGCTGAGTTGCCGATGTTGGCGTTGATCTTGACCTTGGCCACCTGGCCGATAGCCATCGGGTCGAGCCGCTTGGCGAGGTGGCCGACGTTGGCGGGGATGACCAGGCGGCCGGCAGCAACTTCGTCGCGGATGACTTCCGGAGGCAGGGCTTCCCGCTCGGCCACCCGGCGCATCGCGTTGGTGATGTGGCCCGATCGGGCGAAATGCATCTGCGTGACGACGTTCATACAAACTCCCTTCGCCGGAATTACCCGGAGCAGGTTCAAAGGGTGTGATCTCAGCCCGCGACGGCCTCTGGCGGGCACCCCTGTCGTTGGACAATCTAGACGCCGAGGCGCCGAGACGCCAAGGTCGATCGTGCGGAGCCGTCAGAGCATCTCGCGAGGCTTCGGCGGGTCGTAGCGCTCTGAGGCGCGGTGCAGCTTCTCCCACTCTTTCCGGAGCGCGAAGGGATCGAGCCCCGACGCGCGGTCCACTGCCAGGATGCCGTCCAGGTGGTCGATCTCGTGCTGCAGCAGCTCAGCCATCCCCTCCTTGAGCTCCATCGTGTGCATCTTGCCCTGCAAGTCCTGGTAAGTCAGGCTCACCTGATAGGCGCGCGTCACCCGCACCAACAGGTTGGGGAAACAAAAGCAGTCGTCCCACACCTGGAAATCATCGGAGCCGACGTCGGCGATCTCCGGGTTCACCATCGCCCAGCGTTGCTTGTCCACCTCGACGAAAACGATGCGCACGGGGGCGCCGATCTGCGGTGCGGCCATCGCGCGGCCCATCCGGTACTTGCGTTTGGCGGCGCGCAGCGTGTCGCGCAGGTCGTCGGCGACGAGGCGGGCCGCGGCGGACGTGGGGTCTTGGACCCGCCCGCAGCGGACTCGGAGAATTGGGTCGCCCAGTTGGCGAATGCGCCGCACGGCCATAGTCCGCCAAATCTGGCGATTTGGCGCCGGGCTGCAACTCGCGATATCCTACACCCTGTGACGATCGCCGGTGTCGTGCTGGCGGCTGGGCGCTCCGCGCGCATGGGCGTCCCCAAGGCCCTGCTGGACTTCC
>Ga0209236_1001796_pt1 | contig 13003 bp, 13 predicted proteins | sample GraSoi013_1_40cm_FD_185819 | JGI IMG/M metagenome (GOLD analysis project Ga0209236, IMG submission 185819) | Grasslands soil microbial communities from the Angelo Coastal Reserve, California, USA - Sample 09_27_2013_1_40cm (SPAdes) (version 2) | ecosystem: Environmental > Terrestrial > Soil >... | reverse complement strand
ACGCCTACAGCACGGCACTCGGTGCGCTCGTCGATCAGGACACGGGTCAACCGATCAAGCCGGTGAACGTCATCGTGATCCAAGTCGCGCATCACGACGCCGGCTTCACCGACGTCAACGGCGCGCCTGCCGTCGACTTCGACCTCCAGGGCACCGGTCCGGCCGATGTTTTCACGCGTGGCCACCACTACAGGGCCACCTGGGACCTCTCGAACTCTGAGATGCCGCTGAAGATCGTCGGCGCCGATGGCAAGGTGATGAAGTTGCCTGCCGGCCTCACCTGGTTCCACCTGGTCGATCCGGGGACCGCAATCACCGCATCTTGACCCCGGACGCGCTGCGTCTGCCCCAGGATGTCGGCCCAGCACACGGTAGCCGTGACACGCGCGGCGTTCCCGACCTGAAGGAACTGCAAGCCGGCGTGGACGAGTACCTGGCAATGCGCGGCGACGCAGCTGAGCACAGCGCGCGGGCATTGGGTTGCTGGGGTCTCGTGGCTCGGTGGCCGGCGTCGGGCGACGCCGTCGCAAAACTCTTGCAGTCGAGCCGGGAGGAAGACATCGAAGATGCGGCCGGCATCCTGGGTCGGGTCGCCATCCCGGACGACATGCTCCGGGCGGTTATCAGCCTCATCGAGACGCTGCCTGACTCGACTGCTCGCGACTGCCTCGTTCAATCCCTGCCATTGGGCCACCCCCGACGTGCACCAGAGGCGGTGCCGGTCGCTGGCTCCCTGCACGCGCTGGCAGATGTGCCGTTACAGGGCGGATGGGAGCCTTACTCGAGCCGGATTCAGTTCATCGAAGGGGGCTTTGACGTCGTAACGAAGGCGTTCTCTCGGTGGATGGGAACGCTCAGCACCCCAGGTTTACTCTTTCGGCTTGGACTGCCGCGCCAAAAAGCTGCATCGAAATACACGATGTCGCGCCACGGTGGATCTCTCTCGACATTGCTTTCGCTTCTCGATCCTTATTGGTGGCCGACCAAGAGGCTGTTGGTCGAAACACAGTTCGGCTGGACTGCGGTGTTTAGCAACGGACACGACACGTATGAGGCAAGCGTCCTCTCTGGGCGGATGCGAGTGCGCGGAGTGGTGACGGAGTTCTCAGCCGATGTCGTGATCAATGGCGAGGTACAGAACTACGGAAACACCCTGTTTGAACTGGTGGACAACGGTGAATCTGTGCGGACCGTTCAGGTGTCGCGGCAGTCGAGCGGTTGGGATGCCGTCCAACTCGGAACGCCGGTGCCGTTCGAAGAGGTCCACCGCTATCAGACACGGGTCAAACGAGAGCGTTTCGACCTTGGCATGTTGAACCGATACTGTTCCGCGATCGGCATCAACCGATCGGACGACAACAAGTACGGCCCCCGGGCGATGCTGCACACAGAGAGCGAGACGAATGCTCCTCAGCAACACCCCCTCTACCCGACGGCTGCCGCGTGGAGGGCCGCCAACCTCAAACAACGGTAGACTCGTGGCAACAGGCGCTCGAAGGCCGGTACCACCAGGTGCCGGCCGTTTGTTTTTCGCTAAGGTACGCAGATGGTCATCACCACGCGCTTCGAGCTGGCCGCTCCCATCGAGGCGGCGTGGGCTTATCTCCTCGACGTGCCCAAGATCGCGCACTGTGTCCCGGGCGCGTCGCTTACCGAGGTGATCGACGACAAGACCTACGGCGGCAAGGTCGAGGTCAAGCTGGGGCCGATCGGCGTTTCCTATAAAGGTCGGATCACCATCCAGAGCATGGACGAGACGGCGCACACGGTGAGCGTCAGGGCCGAGGGCTCCGAGACGCGCGGCAGAGGCGGTGCGTCGGCAACGATGACGGCGCAGCTGCAGCCGAGCGAGAAGGGGACGAGCGTCATCATGAACACCGATCTGGCGGTGAGCGGCGTAGTGGCCCAGTTTGGACGCACCGGCATCATGCAGGAGGTCGCTCAGCGAATGGCGCAGCGGTTCGCGAGTTGCGTCGATCAGGAGCTCAAGACAGCGACTCCAGCCGGCTGATCGCCGGAATCCTGCTCGCGGCCGGGCAGTCGACGCGGTTCGGACGCCAAAAGCTGCTTGAGCCGTGGCAGGGCGAGCCGTTGGTCCGCAAGACCGCTCGTTGCTTCCTCGATGGCGGTTTGCAATCTCTCGTCGCGGTTGTCTCGGCTGACCCACGGCTGGTTGATGCCCTCGCCGGCCTTCCGCTGACGACCGTCGAGAATCCGCATCCGGAGCACGGCATCAGCCGCTCGATCGCCATCGGCCTTCGGGCCCTGCCGGAAGCGGCTGACGCCGCCTTGATCGGCGTGGCCGACCAACCCTATTTGACCGCGGAGGCCATCGACGCATTGGTCAAGGCGTTCGCGCCCGGGCGGATCATCGTGCCCAAGTGGGGCGACCACCGCGGGAACCCACCCGTGTTTGATCGTGCCTTCTTCCCCGAGCTGCTCGCCCTCAGTGGCGACCATGGCGGTCAGCGGGTGATCGCGGCGCACCCGGACGCAGTGACCGAGGTCCCGTTGCTCGCCGGGCTGGGCGACGATATCGATCGCCCTGAGGACTGGCCTCGCTAAGCGATCGAGGTTCGGAGCTGCGCGTAGCCGGCGGCGAGCGCCCAGAGCAGACCGCCCAGCACGATGGCGTCGATCCGCCAGCTGTAGGCGGTCCCCGCTGCCGCCAGATTGTCGAGAAGCGAGTGCAGGGTGCTCATCTCGGTTCCTTGCTGGATTCAGCATCGCGCCGCCGGATGAGCGCAGACTCTGAGCCGGATGAGAACAGGCTGAGAACGTGACCGCGTGCTGAACGCCCGTCCGGCCGAGTTGCGAGACGCCGCCGCCATCGCGGAGATTACAAGCAGGGCATCGACGACCGCCGAGGACTACCCGGCCGAGCGAGCCTGGTGGACGGTGTCGGCGCCGGTCTCGCCGACCAGGCGAAGGAACTGGTCGACGAGAACGGCATCCCACTGCTTACCGGCACCCTGTGCCAGGGTGTTGATCGCCTCCTCCCGCGTGCGGCGGCGCCGGTAGGGGCGGTCGCTCGTCATTGCCACGAACGCGTCGGCAATGGCGATGATGCGGGCGAACAACGGAATTCGATCGCCGCCCAGACCGTCGGGATAGCCCGCGCCGTCGACCCGCTCGTGGTGGTGGCGGACGGCCGGAAGCAACTGGTCGGCGCGTGGCAGTGGGGCCAGGATCTCCTCGCCGACGAGAGGATGACGCTTCACCTGGCTGAACTCTCCCGGATCGAGCCGGCCTTCTTTGGAGAGAACGCCAACCGGGACGCTCAAGGTACCCACGTCGTGCAGCAATGCGGCTTTGTAAAGAAAGGTGAGCTGGTCGTCCGGCAGTCCCATGGCAGTGCCGAGCTGCATCGCCCAATGAGCGACTTTCTCGGCAAGTCCCGCACTGCTGTGGTCGCGATCCTCGACCGCGCGGGCCAGCGTGACAACGATGCCCTCGAGCTGATTGATCTGGCCTTTCAGCTGTGTGATGTGAAGCTGTGATCGCACCAGCGTTTGCAGCGTGGCTCGCTCGACCGGCGTGAACGCCACGTCGTCGGCTCCGGCATCGACCGCCCGCTGGCGGAGCAGCTCGTCGGCCGCTGCAACCAGGAGCACGACAGGCGTATCACGGGTCGCGGGCGCGTGCTTGATCGCCCGGCAGACCTCGATGCCATCCATATCGGGCAGCATGGCTTCGCACAGCACGAGGTCCACGGGGTGCGCGGTCAGGAGTCGTAGGGCCGCGGCGCCATCTTTCGCGGTGATCACCCGATAGCCGGCCACTTCGAGGCCGCTGCGCAGATCGCGCTCGCTTTCGGTGTCGTCCTGGGCTACTAACACCGTGGCGGCGGTATCGCCCGCCGGCTCGCCCGCAGCCGAGGTCATTTGCGGAGGAGGATCCGCAGCTTGGTGAAGTCGCGTTCGGCCGCCATACGCATCAATGAAAAAGCCCGGTCGTCGTCGCCGCGTGCCCGCAGGACGTCGGCATACATCGCGCACACCTCGGCGAGCTTCCCGGCCGCGTTCCGATCGGTCAGCAGCCGCAGCGCGAATGCAAATTTGCGGTCGGCCACTCTCGGTTGTCCACGCCGTGCGGCGGCCGCGCCCTCCGCCGCTGCGGCCAGTGCCTGGTGGAGGTGGTCGCCCGAGCGTTCCGAAGCCAGCTGGGCTTCCCGGGCGTGCGCGACCGCATCGTCGAGCTTGTCGTTATCGAGGTCGTAACGGGCCAGCGCACCGGCGGCCACGCCGATCTCGAAATCATCATGGATCTCCCGGGCCCGGTTAAGGCAGCGCTCCTGAAGCTCGGCCGCCTGACGCCTGCGTCCGGCGGCGTAATGCACATCACCCAGGTTGTTGAGCACACGGTTGGCGGCACGTTGCTCGCCAATCCTGGAATGGAGCTCCAGCGCACGATTGCAGTGCTCGACCGCGCGCGCGAGGTCGCCAATGGCGCGGGCGGAAACGCCGAGTGCCATATGGGCGTTGGCAATGCGAAACAGACTTTCGCTGTCCATGGCCGCGTCGAGGGCGCGCTGAAGATAATCGTCGGCCTGTTCGAGCTGCCCGAGGGCGTAGCAGGAACGGCCGAGATTGGTCAGTACCCTCGCGCGAAGGCCGGGGTCGGCGTGCTTGCTGCGATCGAGCCAAGCAAGCGCGCGGAGGTTGGCCTCCGTCGACGCATTGAACTGCTCCTGTTGCTGGAGCACGTAACCCAGGTCGGCGTAGATCGCCGCGCTGAGCTCCGGATCATCCGGAGGTGCCGTGGCGGCCGCGATCTGGAGCGAGCCCAACGCGTCGGTCAAGCGGCCCAGTGCGTCCAAAGCGAGTCCCTGAACCCGGTGCAGCTCGGCGCGCTCATCGGCGGTATTCGGAAGGCTGAGGCCTTCGTCGACCAGGGTGAGGGCACGCTCGGGCTCGTGCGCTTTGATCGCCAGTTCGGCGCTCTTGCGCAAATAGGTCAGCTCATGTGGCGACCTGTCACCGGTGAAATGACCCAGCGGGAGGCCAAGGCGCTCGGCCATCACCCGGAGCTTGGGGAGGGACGGCGTCGTGCGGTTGCGCTCGATCTGGCTGATGAAGCCTTTGGTTGCCAGACCTCTCGCCAGCTGTTCCTGGGTCAGCCCGCGGGCGAGTCGCGCCTCCCGAAGACGGTCGCCGACAGAGTTCATCGGATGCTCTTGAGTATAGCGTCGCTAAACCCGCTTGGGAAAAGTATATTGACACCAAATTGAACCGGGTGTTAAATACCGGCTGAGTCGGTCGGGGCACCCGGTCCTCAAAAGGAGGGTGCTCATGTACCGGTTTGTCGCGTTGATCGCCACCGTCGTCGCCGCCGTACTCGCCGTCGCTGATTCGATGCCAGGCGGAAAGTAACGCGAGGTTCCGGGGGACTCGGAGGGGCGCTTGCCTCGAGCAAGCGCCTTTTTTCTTGTTTAGGGCGAGGCGCTGGGCTTGGGGGACCCGCTGGCCGACGGGCTCGCCGGCTGAAGCGCGGACAGTTGGCTAAGGATGTCGCCGACGATCTTGATCTCCTGCGCGTAACCGACAAAGTCGCCCTTCGTCAGATCCGCCTGTGCCTGGTCGTAGTGCGTCTTGGCGGACGCGATCAACTGCGCGACTGTGCCGCTCGGTGGTGTCGTGGGACCCGACGGGGTGGTCGGCGTTGCGTTACCGAGCAGCGACGCCAGCGCCTTGTCAAGCGTGTCTTCCATCACCACGTTCTGGCCGGTTGCGGCAATCACTTTCTTCAACTGCGGAATCGGAACGTTGGTCGCCTCCAGGTAAATCGGCTCGATGTATAGCAGCGAATTCTCGATCGGCAGGACGAGCAGGTTGCCACGGATGACCGTCGACCCCGCCGCGTTGAGCAGCGCGAATTGTGACTTGATCACCGGAGCTTGATCGATGTTCGATTCGACCTGTTGTGGGCCGACCACCAGGCTGTCCTTGGGGAAGCGGAAATCGAAGAGCGTCCCGTAGTCCGGTGCATCCGAACGCGCCGCCAGGTAGGCGATCATGTTCGTCTTGCCGTTCGGCGTGTACGGCAGAATCGTGACGAATTCCTCTTTCGCCTCGCCGGGAAGCCGGCTGATGACAAAGAAGGGCCGCATAGGGGAGGGGCCGCCGGCCTGCTGCAGATTCTCCTTGGCGATATTCCAGAGGTCCTCCCGCGTGTAGAAAACCCTGGGATCCGTCATGTGAAAAAGCGCGAACCGTTCGGCCTGTAGATTGAAGAGATCGCGGGGATATCGGATGTGCGCCTGTAGCCCCGGCGGCATCTGGCTGAAGGGCTTGAACAGTCCCGGGAAGATGGCACCGTACGTGTTCGCGATCGCGTCTTTGCTGTCGATCTGATAGAAGGTCGTGGTGCCGTCGTAGGCATCGACCACGACCTTGACCGAGTTACGCGCATAGTTGACGTTGAAGAAGGCGCCACTCTGGTCGGGGGCCATCTCACTGTAGGGATAGTGGTCGGTCACCGTGAACCCGTCCAGCATCCAGTAAACGCGGCCGTCGACCACCACCACGTAGGGATCCTGGTCGAAGCGGAGAAATGGGGCGAGCGCCGCGACCCGATCCTGGACGGCGCGATTGAAGAGCACCTGCGTCTGGGCGGTGAGCTGCGGGCTGATCAGGAGGTTGATGTCGCCGAAACGGACCGCGAAGGCCAGGCTGCGCAGCCCCGAGGACAGCGGCACCCCCGTCTTGCCCGTCCAGTGCGTAAATTTGTCGGTCTCCAGCGGGTAGTCGAACTCCTGCTGCTTCGAATCGGCCAGCACGTAATCCGTCGTATGTCTGCCGAAGTAGATGCCCGGCTGGGTGACCGACGGGTCGCCGGCGGGCGGGATGTCCTTGAGCGTCAGGACCGGATAACCCTGGGTGGTGGCCTCGTTGGCGCGGGCCGCGACCACCCCGTACCCGTGGGTGTACTGCAGCTTCAGGTTGACCCAGTTCTTGACTTCAGGCGGTAGGTTTTCGGGCTTGAGCTCGCGCGCCGCGAGCAGCAGCTGGAGGTATTGGCCACCGAGCTGGTAGCGGTCGACCGCGACCTCGTTGGGATAGAACTGGTAGTAGGTGCGCAAGCTCTGGATGTTTTCCAGCGTTTGCGGCAGCGCGAGCTGCGGATCCCACAGCCGCGCGTTCTGCACCGTCTGCGGATTGCGCGCCACCGCGTCCGCCGTCAGCGTGTCCTTGGGGGTGAAGGGGCGGTCGGCGATGTCGGATAGCCCGTACGCCTGGCGGGTGAAGTCGATTTCGTTTTTGATGTAGGGGGTCTCCCGCGAGAGCTGGCTCGGCGCCACCTGGAACCGCTCGATGATGCCGGGGAAAACGACCGTGAGGATGAAGGCGGCGCCCAGCCAGACGACGAGTGCCGCCGCCAATGGAGTAAGACGCGCGCCGAGGGCATTGATCAGGAGGCCGGCGGTGATCAGCACCATTAGCACCGTCATGATCCAGTACGCCGGCACGCGGGCGGCGAGGTCCGCGTAGCCGACGCCGTAGACGAAGCCCCGCTTGCTCAACAACAGTTCGTACAGGTCGAGCTGGTAATGCACCGCCCAGAGCGCGGCAAAGACGGCGGAGAGGACCGAGAGGTGGCGCACCGCGCGGGGCGGCAGCTGCAGGCTCTGGAATCCCGATCTCGAGGCGTAGATGCCGAAGACCACCAACATCATGAGGATGACCACGCCCAGCAGCCAGCCCCACAGCAGGCGGTAGAAGGGGAGGGTGAAGACGTAGAACGAAACGTCCCGATGCCAGATCGGATCCTGGACGTTGAAGGGCTTCTGGTTGAAGAACGTGAGGATCGTCTGCCATTGTCCGGCCGCGATCCGGCCGAAGAGGAGGCCAAGGAGAAAGACCAGGAGCAGGGCGAGGATGGTGGAGGGCGCCGTGAGGGGGCGCTGCCGGATGCCGATCGACGACAGCCGCCGCCCGGTGTTGGCGTTGAGCGCCAGCACGACATTGGCCCCGCCGATCACCCAAAAGAGGATGGCGAAGATGAAGAAGGACCAGATCTGGGCCGCAAAGCGCGTCCCGAACACGCCGCCAAAGCCGAGCGCCCGGAACCAGAGATAGTCGGTATAGAAAGTCGCGAACGGCTTCAGAAGAAACAGGAGCAGCAGCAGGACCGCAATGACAGTGATCCAGATGACGCCCCGACGGGAAACACGGATGGTGGGGAAGCCGGGCTCGGTCGGCAGGCGGCCAAAGGGCGACTCGCCGCCCTCGAAAAATCCGCGCGGAGGGCGTCTAGACACCGGCGAACGCCGCGCGCCTCGGGTACGGTGCGGTTCGACCTACCTCTTCCTCTATCCGCAGGAGCCGATTGTACTTCGCGACTCGTTCCGACCGTGACGGCGCCCCGGTCTTGATCTGGCCAGCCCCGGTGGCGACCGCGAGGTCGGCGATAAACGTGTCCTCGGTCTCGCCCGATCGGTGCGAGATCACGGTGGAGTAGCCGGCCCCTCGCGCGGTGGCGATCGTCTCCAGCGTTTCGGTCAGCGTGCCGATCTGGTTGACCTTGACCAGGATGCTGTTGGCCACGCCGGTCTCGATGCCGCGGCGAAGCCGAACGACGTTGGTGACGAAGATATCGTCGCCGACCAACTGCACGCGCTTACCTAATCTGCTGGTCAGTAACCGCCAGCCCTCCCAATCATCCTCGGCGAGGCCGTCCTCGATGGAGATGACCGGGTAGTGATCGATCCAGTTGGCCCAGCGGTCGATGAGCTCACCGGGCTGAAGGCTGCGCCCCTCGCCGGCGAGCTCATAGCGGCCGTCCCGGTAGAACTCGGACGCCGCGGGATCGAGGGCGATGAAAAGATCCCGGCCGGGCTGGTGCCCGCTGCGCTCGATGGCGTCGACCAGCAGCCGCATGGCGTCCTCGTTGGCGTCGAGCTCGGGGGCGAACCCACCCTCGTCGCCCTGCCCGGTACTCAGGCCGCGTTCGTGAAGGATGTCCTTGAGGGCGTGAAAGGTCTCGGTTCCCCACCGCAGGCCCTCGGAAAAGCTCGGGGCGCCGGCCGGCACCACCATGAATTCCTGGAAGTCGACCTTCGTCTGCGCATGCCGGCCGCCGTTGAGGATGTTCATCATCGGGACCGGCATTACCAGCTCGCGGCCGGCCGCGAGGTAGCGATAGAGCGGCTGGCCGGCGGCAAGCGCGGCGGCTCGCGCCACCGCCAGGGAGGCGCCCAGCACGGCATTGGCGCCAAGGCGCGATTTGTTCGCCGTCCCGTCGAGGTTGATGAGCCGCTCGTCGATGCCACGCTGGTCACTCGCGTCGGCACCGCGTAGCGCCGCCGCGATTTCCTGATCCACGTGGCCCACGGCCTTGAGGACCCCCTTGCCGCCGTAGCGGCTCTTGTCGCCATCGCGCAGCTCGACGGCCTCATGGGCCCCGGTGGATGCCCCTGACGGGACGGCCGCGCGACCACGCTCCCCCGACTCCAGCACCACGTCGACCTCGACCGTCGGATTGCCGCGCGAATCGAGGATCTGGCGGCCATGGACGCGTGCGACGCGGGCGGCGGTCACAGGTCCTCGTCGTCCAGATTGGTCCCACCGTTGGGCCCGCCCTCTTCCATCTCGCCGACCGCCTGGTCGAAGTCTTCGCCAAGCTCATCGCCGCCCATCTGCTGTCCCATCTTCTTCGCCCAGCGCGCCATGCTCTTGGGGTCGTTCTCGTCGACGTCGGAAAGGTCGCTATCGCTCATTCGGTCCAGGCGGCTGTCCTCGGAGAGGACCTGGGCGGTCCGTGAGATCAGGCGGGTGAGGCGGTGGCCACCGCAGAACGGACAGGCCGGCGAATCCTCGACCGCCGTGAGGCTCTTGAAGAAAATGGAGGGCCGCTTGCCACAGTCGGCGCAACGATACTCGTAAATGGGCATCGGTCGCCCTAAACTTAGCGCATGGCAGAACAGCATCAGCATTCCGAAGGCACCGAACGCGTACGCGAGGCGATCCGCGACGGCTTCACCATCATGCTGGGCGCGGCCAGCTGGGCGTTCGAGCAGGGCGACCGACTGGTCGAAACCTGGTTGCACCAGGGGCAGATCAGCCGCGAGGAGGGCCGCCGGCGCTTCGAAGAGTTTGCATCAAGCTCCCGACGCCGCGGCGAGGATCTCAGCCGACGTGTGTCCGAGGGCATGCGGTCATCGATGCCGGTCGCGACCCGAGATCAGGTCGCCAGCCTGGAAAGGCAGGTTGCCGAACTCAAGCAGCAGATCGAATCGATGAAGAGCGCCGGCGCTACGCCGCCGTCTTCAGGACCGACGCGCGACCGCCCTCAGCCCTAGTTGTCGCGCCGCCGCCTCGTGCCATACCGAGAGGCTCAGGAAGCAATGACGTGCGCGCCCAGGATCCTGGTGAGATGGGCGAGGGCCCACCGCTGGACCTCGTCACCGGGGTGGCCCGGGCCGTCGAACGTTGCGACGGCGGCGGCGGGGACCACGACGCGGTAGTCGCGGTTGCGCAGGTCGGCGACGGTGTGCAGCACACAGATGTCGGTGCAAACCCCGACCACAGTCACCTGCCCAGGTTGCGCGGCGCGAAGCCGCGCCTCGAGATCGGTCTCGAAGAAACCGGAGTAGCGGCGCTTGCGGATCAAGGTGGCTGCCTGGAGCAGCGGCTGGAGCTCGGGGACCACCTCGGACTCGACCGTCCCGCGCACGCAGTGCACGGGAAAGACCTCGAATTCACGGTCGTTCGGGTCGTGGGTGTCCGCCAGGAAGATGAGCTGATCGCCCGCGCGCCGGCGCGCCTCGACGGCCTCGCGAATCTGCGGGATGGCGGCGTCGCAGCGGGGAGAGGCGAGGTTCCCCTGCTTGCAGAAGCCGTTGAGCACGTCGACCACGATCGTGACGTCGGGCATGGTCAGGTCACCGGCTCGAGCCGCGGATTCGGACGGTAACGCCGCCCGGCCTTGGCGCACGGCCGGCCCTCGACCATCACGACGTCCGCCGTGAAGTCATACGTCCCCTGGAAGAAGGCGCTGCCGACCCCGTAGGCATCGACGGGAACCCGCTCGCGCTCGAAGCGCTCGATCTTGGCGACGTTGAAGCCGCCACTGGCGACGATCTTGACGTGCTCGAAGCCCTCGCGGTCGAGGGCCTGCCGAACCAGGTGGCAGAGTTGCGGGTTGACGCCGCGCGGGTCAAAGTCACCCATCAGTTTCTGGAGGCTGACGTCGACCATCGTCTCCGAGGTGTCGAGGCGCACGCCCCACAGCCGGTCCTTGAGCGCCCGCGCGACCTCGAGTGAGGTCCGCACGCAATCGTTCTCCCAATCGACGAGCACCACCAGGTTCGCCGTCGGCTCCATGTACTCGGCATATTTGCGCGCCGCCAGCACGGTGTCGCCGTTGTAGGCGGCGATCAATCCGTGCGGCACCGTTCCAATGCCCCGGCCGCCCCACCACGACGCCTGGGCGTCGGTGGACACACCGATCGCCCCCGAGACGTGGGCCGCGTAGCCGTCGCCGGTCTGCACCAGGTGGTGGTCGTGACGCGCGGGGAAGAACATGATCTGTTTGCCGTTGGCCGCGTCCACGACGCGGTGCACGTTGGTCGCAACCTTGGTCCGGCGCGAGAGGACGCCGAGGTAGACGGTCTCGAGCCGTGCGAACAGGGAATAGTCGCCCTCGATTGTCATGGTCGTCTCCCAGGGGGCCGCCTCGTCGCCGTCGTAGAGCGCATGGAGCCGCAGCTGCGAGAAGTCCTCGGAACACAGCTTGACGATGGCGATCGCCTCATCCATGCCGCCCACGACCGCCTGGTTCTTCTGGAAGACCTGCATCAGGACGTGCGGGTGGCGGTTGTCCGCGGTGAGGACGTCTTCGGTTCGGTTGAAGTAGACGTCGCTGTAATAGCCTTCGCGGATCCGCTCGACCGGCAAGCGAAAGACGGATGGGTCGAGCCGCTCGCGTCGGCGGGTGGGCGCTTGGGTCACCGCTTCCGTGGCCACGGCAGTGGTTCAGATATTAGGCGCCGATCTTCCGATATCGCTGGTAGCGCTCCTCGACCAGGCGGTCGATGTCAATCGCTTCGAGCGCACCGAGATGGCGTCGCAGGGCCGCGCCGGCCGCGTCGGTCGCCACGCCGTAGTCGTTGTGAGCGCCGCCGGGCGGCTCGGGCACGATCTCGTCCGCCAGTCCGAGCCGTTTCAAGTCAGCGGCCGTCAGTTTGAGCGCGTCGGCCGCCTCCACCTTGCGGGCGATGTCGCGCCAGAGGATCGAGGCGCAGGCCTCGGGCATGGCGACGCTATAGATGGAGTGTTCCATCATCAGCAGGCGATCGCCCACCCCGATGCCGAGTGCCCCGCCGCTGCCGCCCTCGCCGATCACCAGCGTCACGATCGGAACGCGCGCCTGGGAAAGGGCCACCAGGTTGTCCGCGATCGCCCAGGCGATGCCGCGCTCCTCCGCCCCGGCGCCGGGGAAAGCGCCCGAGGTATCGACGAAGGCAACGATCGGAAACTGGAAGCGTTCCGCCTGCCGGATCAGGCGCAGGGCCTTGCGGTAGCCCTCGGGGTTGGCCATGCCGAAATTACGCATCGCCCGTTCCGCGGTGGTGCGCCCCTTCTGCTGCGCAATCACCATGACCGTCAGCTTGTCGAGGGCGGCCGGCCCGCCGATGATCGCGTGATCGTCACCGAAGACGCGATCACCATGCAGCTCGAAGAAATCACTGAAGATCGCGTGGATATAATCGAGCGCATAGGGCCGGTCCGGATGCCGGGCGAGCTCGACCTGCTCCCAGGTGGCGGCGGCGACCGACCCGTTGTCGCTCACCGGGGGACGACAGACGCGGGCGCGGGAGTCTCCGCCTGGCGCTGCAGCGCGAAGTCGCCGGCGACGCCGTTCCTCGCGTAGAGGTCGAGCAACTGGCGCAAGACGGCCGGCAGCTCAGGGCGCGGCACCACGAGGTCGATCATCCCGTGTTGCCAGAGGAATTCCGCCGTCTGGAATCCTTCAGGAAGCGTTTCGTAGGTCGCCTGTTGAA
>Ga0209236_1001794_pt1 | contig 13008 bp, 10 predicted proteins | sample GraSoi013_1_40cm_FD_185819 | JGI IMG/M metagenome (GOLD analysis project Ga0209236, IMG submission 185819) | Grasslands soil microbial communities from the Angelo Coastal Reserve, California, USA - Sample 09_27_2013_1_40cm (SPAdes) (version 2) | ecosystem: Environmental > Terrestrial > Soil >... | reverse complement strand
ACCTCTGGCTCCGCGGCCACGCCGGAACTCTTGGCGGCCGCAAAGGAGCGGCTCCGCTCGGGCGCCGATTTTTTCTTGCCAATTGGGAGCTGGACAAAAACATCTATCAAAACGGTTTCTTCACTGTGAAGCTCGGCCCTTTTCTCGATAGCGGCGCGGTGGCCGATTCGTCGGACCTTTTCGGCTCACAGCGCTGGCTCTGGGATACCGGCGCGCAGTGCAAGGTCCGAGTCCTGGGAAGCCTTACGATCGTTCTAACCTACGGAAGAGACTTGCGCGGCGGAGGAAACATCTTCTACGGCACTGTCTTGCGCTGATGCTCATCGGCGTTCTGCGCCGGATTGAGAATTTCAAAACTGAAGTAACGCGAAGGTGATTCCTCCATCTCGCAAGAAGATCGCTTGGGGGCCGGGGTCCTGACGAGCCCCTGCCTAGAAGTGGAAAACGAGTCCGCCCGCAAGCTGGAAGTTGTTCTGCGAACTGTTAAAAAAACCTGTGCGCACGTAGTCGCCTTCCAGGCGAAATGACAGGCGCGGGTTCCAGCGATAATCTGCTCCGCCCCCGGCTTTAATCGCGTAAGAGTTGCGGCTAGAGCCCGCCGCAGTCTGGGGCTGTTCGTGAGCGCCGCCAAAAATTCCGTGCACCCAGGGTTCCCATTTCTTCTGACGCCAGGCGATCTTCGGGCCGGCGCCGTAGGTGGCAATCTTCACGTGCTCGTTGACCAGAATCGTTGGGGCAAATACAGCGGTGATGTTTCCCTCGATTCCGAACCAGTCGTTTGTAAAATAAACCACGGAAGTACTGATGCCGACAGCGCTGGCGTTGAAGACCGAGGATCGGAAGCGCAACCAACTCGCGGCGAGACTCAGTTCCCAGCGGTAGTCATCACGGCCACCGTAGAGAAACTTTGGCCGCGGTGAAGGCGAAGCTGGCTCGGCACTCTCGAAAGGCAGGGCCAGGGCCGTGGCGACAGCGGGCGCAGCGAACGTGTTCGCCGGTTTGGTCGCCGCAACGAAGATCGTGTCGGCCGCGGCGAGGTCACTGAGCAGTGTCGCCCTCGCAGCGGAAGTCCCCGAGAAATCCTGCGCGGCGTTCCCCCTGTCGATCTGCAGAATGGGCGCGCCTACCTGTGCCCGCGCAACGCTCACGCTCCCAAGCAGCAATGCTGCTAGCAATAGCCTCTTCATGATGCTCCCCTCAGAGGGCTGGCCCCACGCGTGGATTCAGCCACGTAGCTACGGTAAACAACACCATGGCCCTTTGTCCATGCTCTTTCGCGGAAATAGGACAAAAGAGAAAAGGGTGCACTGCCGGTCTAAAACGAGTAGGCAAGAAAGTCGGGCCGGCTGCGGACGGGCGATCAGCAAGATTCTACCGCGTCCGGCTGCTGCCTGGACTCTAACGACCGTGCCTTAAGTAGTCATCGGTTTTGTTCAGCCAGTCTTCGCGCGGAGGATCGAAGACATCGAGGTCCACGGTATCTTCCAGCGCCCAGGCTTCGTGGGGCATGTGCGGCGGGATGCACAGGACTTCGCCTGCGTGGACGACGATTTCCTTACCGTCGATGGCAAATTTGAGGGCGCCTTCGAGAATGTAGGTTACCTGCTCGTTGTGGTGGTGATGCAAGGGCACGTGCGCGCCTTTCTTCATCAGCACGCGCGCCAGCATGATCTTATCTCCGACTACCATTTCGCGGCCGATGAGCGGATTCAGTTGCTCGCGCTCGACATTTTTCCAAGCGACGTGCTTCGATTTCGCCGGGGTGCTCATTTCATTTCTCCATACAGCTTTGCTGCATTGTCGTGCAGGTACAAGCGCGCCAGCTCGAGGGCCTTTTCTTCGCTGAACGCGCCTTCGGCGACCAACTCGGCCAGCGCCGCTGCTACCGCCGTCCGGGCGGAGCGTGCCGCCAGCCAAAAGGTCTCTTCCGCGCCGACCGCATCGTTGAATGGAAAGGCGTCTGACGCAAACATGATTTTTTCGGGGAACAGCGAAATCCACTGCTTGAGAATGTTCTTCAGCTCCGAAGGATAAACGTAATATCCCATCAACGAGGAATCGGTGTAAACGTTCTTCGCGGCGGTCAGCCAGATCATGTCCAGAGTGTAGGGATAGCCGCCGTGAATCAGCACGAAATTCACGTGGCTGTAGCGCGGGTCACGCAGCACATTTTCCAGATTCAGGGGATTGCCGTTACGCAGGCTGAAGTAATCGCCGATGCCGACCGCACTGTGAAAATGCACAGGGAGTTTCAGTTTTCCCGCTTGATCGATCAGCACGCGAAAAATGTAATCCTGAAACGTGCGGTAGTCGTCTTCAGAAGGCACGCCGCCGGCGTGGAACTGGGCATAAATTGCTTCTGCTTTTTCACGCGGCGGATCGCGGAAGAAGAGCGTGCGGAAATAGGCGGCTTCAAATTTCATGGCCACACCGCCCTTCTTCTGATTTTCGGCGAGCGTTTGGCGAACGAAGGACTCGTAGCCGGCTAAATCGGCGGGCAGGCCATTCACGTTTCCCTGTTTCATGTACCGCTGGAGCACCTTTTCCTGCAGCGGAATGTACATGGCCATGTCGCCGTTCTTGGCAATCTGGCCGTGGTTGTCGAAGGGAAAAAGAAAGGAATCAACGAAGAACACCCAGTGAAACCGCTTGGGATCGAGGTACGGCGCCAGTGCCACGCGATTGGCCAGACACGTCTCGATGTTCATTTTGTCGAGGATGCTGTTCCAGTACGCGGTGCCGCCCGTGGCTTCGGCAGCCTTCTTCTTGTCGATGAGCCACTTCGCGTGCTCGGGCTTGAAATCATCGTAAGGGTAGCCGAAGAGCGCCTTTGCCGCGGCGACAAATTCCGGATTGGTGTCGCGGAGACGCATCACCGTGCTTTCGTCAGGGGGCGAAGCCATCGCGTCCATGTCGGAGTCGTCCGGAAAGGTCGCGTGCGAATGATCGTCGTAAATTGGGATGCGATCAATCTGCTTCAGCAGGCGCCCGTAGATTTTCTGCAAGTCGGCGCTGGGCAGCGGTCTCGCCTGCGCGTTCGCCTTGGCGCTCCCCACGAGCGTCAGCAGCAGAGCAGCGCCAAAGTGAATCCTTCGTTTCATTTTTCTCGAGCTCACATCAGCTCCTGGCTACAACACCATTATCGAAGACTCGGCAACTAGCGAGAAACCATGGCGCGCCAGTGAACCGAAACGCGCTGCATGCGTTCGAGGACTTCCTCGAGAAGCTTCCGGGCGCTGACGAGCGAGAAGCGCAGATAGTTCTTACCGCCTGGACCGAAGGCCGCCCCGGCGATTCCCGCCACGCCCGCCTCTTCCAACAAAAGCTTTTGCACGTCTTCCGCGGAGAGTCCCGTATCTGCAATATTCACCCAAGCGTAGAAAGCGCCGTCAGGCGCGTGGCAGCGAAATCCTGGGATTTGGTTGAGCCCGGCGACGAACTGGTCGCGCCGCTTGCGGTATTCCGTCACCATCGCATCGACGGCGTTTGTGGAATCGCGCAGCGCTTCGATGGCCGCCACTTGCGTGAACTCCGCCGCACAAGTGAAGGTGTTCAGCACCAGCAGGTCCATGGCGTCGATCACTTCCACGGGCGCCACCGCGTAGCCCAGACGCCAGCCGGTCATAGCAAAACTTTTGGAGAAACCGTCAATAATGACAGTACGCTCCGCCATGCCGGGGAGCGACCGGATGGACTTGTATTCGCCACGGAACAAAATGCGAGCGTAGATCTCGTCGGCAAGAATCCACAGGTCGTGCTTCGCGGCGATCCCGGCAAGTTTCTCCAGAACCGTTTCGCTGAAAACCGTTCCCGTAGGATTATTCGGCGAGTTGAAGATCAGCATGGTCGTGCGCGGCGTGATCTTTCGCGCGATCTCATCCACATCAGGCTGGAACCTGTTTTTCTCTTCCAGCCCATAGGGAACTGCCTTCGCGCCCAGCCCGCGCGTGAATGACGGATAAATGGGAAAACTCGGATCGGGGAAAAGCACTTCGTCGCCGGGCTCGATGAGCGCCATCATCGCCAGCGAGAGCGCCATTTTGCAGCCCGGCGCCACGAGAACCTGCTCCGCCGTGGCATGTACGCTGCGTGTGCGTTTCAAATAGTCCGCAATCGCTTCGCGCAGCGCAGGCACGCCCCGTGTGGAGCAGTAACGGTCGCGCCCCGCTGCCACGGCGCCGCGGAGCGCATCCACAACCGGCGCGGCAGGATGAAAATCCGGTTCGCCGAGTTCTAGATGAATGATCGAACGCCCCTGGCGCTCGAGTTCTTTGGCGCGCGAATAGACCGTCAGCGCGCCTTCGCCATTTAATTGTGAAACGCGTGATGCAATTCGTGTCATGGTCTTTCCCGGACGGGAATCTTATCACTTCGCGGCGGAGCGTGGCCTCATTGGAATTCGCGACCTGTGCGCGGACACGCCCGGTAGTAGGGAAAGCGGGGGCACCGGCCACGTTCGGTGCCCCTGCCACAGATGTTGGCAATCTGGTGGCTTAAAATGCGTACCGCAGCGAGAGTTGGATTAGCCGAGGCGTCCCAACGGTCGAGAAAATCTTACCGAATGGCGTGAACTGCGGCTGCAGATAGCCGTTCACGCAACTAGGAGGTCCGCCACTGCAAAGCGCAGTTTCAATATCGTTGATCGGCGGATTTGCGAAGTTGACATGATTCCAGATATTGAAAAAGTCGGTCGTGAAACGCAGGCTGTGGCGCTCCGTGATCTTGAAATTTTTGATCAGAGAGAAGTCCCAGTTCTGCTGATACGGGCCGCGGTAGATGTTGCGGCCGAGATTGCCAAATGCCGTCGTGCAGGCAACACCGGATAAATCAGCCGCGCAGCCAATTGGGTCGGCAAGTGGCGCTTGAACGAAATTAGTAGGATCAAGATATCGGTTGTTGACACGGTCTTTAATGCTCCCCTTCGTCGTTCCGGCGCTGATGGACCCGCCGGAAGCGAGCTGGGCCCCAAGCGTCGCTGACGCTAGTCCCGGCCCAAGAAATGCGCTACCGGCAGCGGAGTCCGTCACGGAGAATGGGGAACCTGATTGGAAAATAGTGATGCCGCTCAAAGTCCAACCACTCAGCAACGCCCCTTTTGCTCCCGTCTCGCCTTTGTAAAATGGCAAGTCGTAGCGATAGCTCACGACGAACCGTTGCGGGCGGTCGAAGTCCGATAAGCCGCGTGAGAACTTCAAGTCGGTCTCATCGTTGAACGCCGTGTTCAGCGCCGTATTTCCGCTGGAGGTCGCGTCCGTCGACTTTGACCACGTATATGCAGCCTGGAAGTAGCCTGCCGACCAGCGCCGCGAAAGGGTGGTTTGCAGCGAGTGATAGTGTGAATACGCATCGTTGGCGAAAATTTGGAATCCGCCGTACCCATTGAGCCCCTGTAGATTCGACCGCGCGACTCCGTTGCCAGTGGTGCTCTCCGTGATCACGAACTGCGTTCCGTCTTCGGCGGTGACCGTGAGAGGATTTGCCGCGGTTGCCAGCTTCGCCTGAATACTGGTGCGCGTCTCCCGCAGATGAACCGCGTGGGTTCCGACGTATCCGGCCTCGAAAACCCAGTTCTTTCCGAGCGCGTGCTGGATGGTCAGGTTCCACTGTTGCGTGTTCGGCGCCTTGAAGTCGCGCGGTACCGTCAGCACAAATAGAAACTGCGATGGCACAAGTCCCGCACTGCCTGCAGCGCAGGCATAATTGGGAAATTGCCGCGTGTCCCCACCGGGGAAATCCTGCAGCGCTCCCAGGCAAGGCACAAAATTGGGGTCGAGCGCGCCAGCTTGCGGCAGTTTATTTACGCCCGTCTGGAAAAAGTTTGACAAGCTTCCCGGACCGCCGCCCCCGAAGGCAATCGGCAGGTACGGCGCCTGGAACGATAGCTGATCCACTGTGCCGACGTCCTCGCGCACGAAGTAGATTCCGTAGCCGCCGCGAACGGTTGTGTTGTGGTGCCCGAAGACATCCCACGCAAACCCGAGCCGCGGGCCCAAACCCGTCGTGTAATTGTTCTTGTATGTCGTGTTGTTGCCGGAGCCGCTCAGGCCCGCCACATTCAGCTTGTTCGCGCAGCCTCCGTAGACAAAGGGGTACTTCCCACTATCCGCGAGCTGGGGATCGAAATTGCCAATATGGCAGAGATTGTCGTAGAACGCGCCCAGCAGTTCGGTGCGGAAGCCCAAATTCAGCGTCAAATCCGGCCGCACCTTCCAGTCATCCTGCGCGAAGAACCCGAAGTTGTTGTTGCGGTATTGGTGATTGAAAACACCGCCTCCGCCAAAACTGAAATCCGGCGCGCCAACAATAAGTTTTTGAAAATCCGTAGCTCCGCCCGGACTGTTCACGAAGAATAACTGCCCATTAAAGGTCTGGGGAAATAGCTTGTCGAGAATGATGCGCGTGTAATCCCCGCCAAACCGTAAGAGGTGCGCTCCACGCACCCAGCTGACGGTATCCACGAAGTTGAAGGTGTTTTGGTTCTGGAACTGATCCGCAGGAGGCGTAGGCCCAATCTGAAAGCCGGAACTCCCAAGCGTGAACTTGTAAATGGATTTGGTGATGTTGTTCGTAGGCCGGTCGATACCCAGATCCGCCACTGTCACGGGGGGAATGTTAATCAGGCTGTCGTTGATGTGTACGAAGCCGAAGCGGAAATCATTGACCAGCGTGGGGGAAAAGAGATGCGTCTCGTTCACGCTGAAAAAGCGTCCGTGGACGGGAATATCGTATGGAAAATTCAAATCCGTGGCGCTGATGCTGCTCGCCAATGTTCCTCCGAGGGAGGCCTGCAAGCCGCCCGCCCCGAACGGCAGCAACGATTCCGAATCCGAGAAGAAGAACCGCGCCGCAATCTTGTCCTGAGCGCCGTAGAACTCCCGGTCCCAATTGGCCGTGAATTGGTCATCGGTATACTTCCCAGGCTTGCTCACGATGAAGGGGGCGGTCACATAAGATGTGGTCTTATTGGGATCCAAGTTCGGCGTGCCCACTGAGGGGATCAGGAACCCGCTCGGGTCGCCGAACTGGTCGCTCTTGAACTGCAGCATTTTCAGGATGACGGGATCGATGTCCGTTGGCGCGATGGGGAAGTTCGCAGTGCTCAGCGCATTCGCGATCGAGGTTGCATCGCGTGTCGTCGGCAGTGACGGGAATCCCGGATTGTTAATCTGCGTGCCTGGCGAGAGCGCACTCCGCTGCCGCGTCCCCTGGTAGTTGACGAAGAAGAAGCCGTACTTTTCCCGGACCACGGGCCCGCCAAGGCTGCCGCCGAAAATGTTTTGTTTCACCGGCGGACGTTTCTGGCCCGCCGCATTCAGAAAATAATCGTTGGCGTTTAAAACGTCGTTCCGGAAAAACTCATACAAATCGCCGTGAAACTCGCGCGTGCCGGACTTCAGGATGGCATTGACGTTGCCTCCGCCGTTGCGCCCCTGGCTCGCGTCGTAGAGCGATGTTTGCACCTTGAATTCCTGGATCACATCGGGATTTGGCAGGGGAACGTACGTTGCCTGGGCCACGTTGTAGTCTGTAGCGCTGATGCCCTCAATCAGGTAATTGTTGTTGTCCTCGCGCTGTCCGTTTACGATCACGCGGACGTTGCCGCGCCCCAGTTGCGCCGAGGCGTTTAGCTCGCTCTGGGCACCGCTTGATAGCGTCAACAATTGCTGATAGTTCTGCGTGGCCAGAGGCAATTCCCGCACCGTCTCCGTCCCAAGCGACTGGCCGGTTGCGGCGTTCGTCGTTTCCACGTTCGTAATCTGGGCGGATATTTCCACCTTCTCGCTCACCGTACCGGGCTTGAGCGAGATGGTGACTCTCGTGGTCTCCGTCACGCGCACTTCGATGCCGGACGCCTTGGCCTCGGCGAAGCCAGACTTATTTACAACCACGACGTACGTTCCCGGAGGGAGCAAGGGCGCAACGAACGCTCCATCCGCGTTTGTCGAAGCTTTGCGCGCCAGCGAATCCGTGCGCGTGTCAATAATCTGAACTTCGGCTTCGGCAACCGAACCGCCAGTCGTATCTACAACGACGCCGCTGATGGCTCCCGTTGCGCCACCTTGTCCATAAGCGTTTGTACTCGTCAGGGTCCCCACCAGCACCAGTATTGCAACTACGAATCTACGTATGCCTCGCATAAAGTTCCCCCCAATGAATAGGACTGCGCCGCCCCGCGGTCGTGAGCAAACTCGGTTTGGCTCGAAAACGCCTTTCTCTTGGAAAGGACGACAGGCCGCAGGACACCGCCCGTGTAGGTCTGACACTACCCCCTTTTGAAACTAGCGTTTCACTTTCGTGGTGTCAAGGAACTAAGGTGCAAAAATTCCGATTTACCTCATGAGAGTTCGTTACCGGACGCGCCGCAGTCTTCCCTTGACGCCATCCTCCCCCGGCGAGACGATAGCTCAGGGCATATTGTTCGCAACCTGCCCGCCTTACGAACCGTCTAACGATTTAGCCGCTTCCCCGTGAGGGGGTAAATATGACTTCCCGCAAACTGTTTCCTTCCATTTTAGTCATCCTGGTGAGCTTGCTCTTCGCGGGCGCGCATCCCGTCGCGGCGGATTCCAGCCATGCCCGCATCATCCGCCTGAGCCTCGTTCAGGGCGATGTCCGGTTCGCTCGTGGAGCGCACGGCGACCCACTCGCCGATTCCTCGGCAACTTGGGAGACCGCTGGGCTCAACCTGCCGATCCGCCAAGGATACGTTCTTGCCACCGACAAAGGCCGCGCGGAAGTGGAATTCGAGAACGGCGCCATGGCTTTCCTCAAAGAAAACACCGTCTTGGAGTTCTACGACCTTTCCTTGAATGACTCTGCGCGAACAACGCGCCTGGTTCTTCGACAGGGCAGTGCTTCTTTCTACGTGAATCCTGCAAGCGGTGACTACTTCAGCGTCACCGGCGGCGACTTCACTGTGGAAGCTGATCACCGGAGCACCTTCCGTGTGGACAATTACGACGATGGCAGTACCGTCGAAACATATCAGGGCCGCGTTTCCGTACTTCACAATAAGAACGCGACGCATCTCGAAAAGGGCCAGTCCCTTTCGATGAAAGCGAGCGACGATTCTTCCCTGAGCGTCGGCCGCCTCCCCGATGAAGACGACTTCGACCGCTGGGTCTCCGGCCGCATCGAAAGTGTTTCCACCGCCACAACCGCAGCGCTGCAATACACTGGTTCGCCCTATTACGCTCCGGGATTCGCCGATCTCTATACCTATGGCGCCTTTTCCAACTGCGGGGCCTATGGATTTGGTTGGAGACCGTTCGGTGTGGGCCTCGGTTGGTCTCCTTTCACGAATGGCCAATGGGCCATGGATCCCGCGTTCGGCTACACCTGGGTTAGCTTTCAGCCGTGGGGCTGGGCTCCTTATCACTATGGAGGATGGCTCTTCGATTCTTCCTGCGGCGGCTGGTTTTACTCCCCGCCGGTTCTCTACGGATACCCTGGGTATGGAGTTGTCCCGGGAAGGCGTTTCCCCCGTGGCGTTCATCCTCCGCGCCCCATCTATCATCCAGTGACGGCTGTCTTCGTTCGCCAGGGCGGCAAGAGCGGTATCGTACCCATGCATCCGCTCGATGAGAAGGGAAAGACCCCTCTGAATCTGGAGCGCGGCGTTTTTTCAAGCGTGGGAACGAGAGGCGGAACCCCGCAGCTTATGCCCGTCGAGCACGGACAGAAATGGGAAACGTTGAAGTCGCCGCCGCGCGAGGGTCTCAGCGCCAGCCTGGTCGCCACTGGACCGCCAACGCGCGTTTCAAGAACGGTGATAGAAAGCAAATCCGGAATTCGTGTCGGCTCGGTCGGCAAGGATTCTTCCATCGCCTACGACCCGAGTGAACACCGCTTCGTGAATACAAATTCTCCTGCAGCTTCGTCTTCCATAAACGAAAAGGAAATTCTCGTCGAACATGGACGGGCTACGGCCGTCAGTTCGACCTCAGCCGCCGTCACGCCGCGCGCTCCCGTGGCTCCTCCGGCGACCCGAAGCGCTTCGTCTCCACCACCGCGCAACACCGTCCCGCCGCCCGCGCCGCGCTATTCCGGCGGCGAACGCGGAAGTTCCAGCGCCAGCGGCAGAGGCAGCAATTGGGGCGGGTCTGCTTCTTCGAGCAGCAGCAACTCGGGGCGGTCCTCTTCGAGTGGCAGCAGCTCTGGACGATCCTCATCGTCTTCTTCATCTTCGACGTCGTCTTCGCACCCATCTTCCGGCCGCCCGCACTAATCGAATCGGAAATGATCGCGCAAACGGCTCCCCAACAGGGGGCCGTTTTGCTTTGGGCGGCAGCAAATTGTGATTAGCAGTGGTCTCAGGAAAAAATTATCCCCGCGTAGCCTACGACCGCGCTGCGGTCGCCGGACACATCCGCGGACGTCGCATACTTCACCAATTCCGGTTTCTTCACACCCAGTGCGTTCAGCGCCGTGATCATCGCCACCGCCGGGCCCAGCCCGCACATGGAAATCTCTTCGTCGCGGCAGGTGTCGTAGAGCCCGCGCGGATTCAGCGCCAGCAATTGATCGATGGCTTTGCGGTCCTTGACGCGCGTGGTGGCGTCATCCTCGTAATGATTCAAGTCCGAGGTCGTCAAGAGCAGCACGTTTTCTTTCGAAGTCTCAAGCACATGCCCGATGGCTTCTCCCACACTCACAAGGGATTCAAATTGCACCGTTCCCAGAGCCACGGGAACAAAGGTGAAGTCCGGCGCCAGCACCTGAAGGAACGGCAACTGCACTTCCAGCGAATGCTCCATGCTGTGCGCCACGCTGTCTTCGCGCAGCAACAGGGAGGCTTTTTTCAGCGCTTCCGCCAGCTCCTCGTCAATTCGCGCGTCTCCCAGCGGCGTGCGCCAGGCGCCGCCCGAAAGTATTGCCGCCGGCTCGCCCCGCGGATAATGCCGCACACCGAGAACAATGATTTTCCTGGGGAGCGCGATCCGCGCGAGCACCGCGCCGGCCACGTGCCCCGAATAAACGTAACCGGCGTGCGGCACGAGGCAAGCCCTCAACGGAATGGGTGAATGGCCCGTATCCGCAACGGTGTATTTGCGAATGAGCGCTGTTAGTTCTTCAGGATTGGAGGGGTAGAAGCGTCCGGCGACCGCAGGCAAGCGAAGCATGTTGCCGCTCCGCGAATCAAATAGGTTTCGAGGGTTTCCCTTTGAACTTGATCGCTTGCGATGTAGCGGGCTCGAAGTAAACCGTCACTTTGTCGCCGTACTGATAGCCGCCCTTGTCGATGATTTTCTGCATTTTCGTGGACGCGGCTTCAGAAAGTGGGAACGTCCGAACTGCCATGTCGTTGCCCTTCGCGCGAACGGTGATCTGCGCGCTATTCGCGTGCATCACGAAGCCTTCGAACTTATCAAGTCCGGTCTGCTTCGGCTTTGGCTTCACCGCAGCGATGATGATGGGCGCCGCGGTATCAGCAACGATGATCGGCACGGTCGCCGGACCCTGCGCCGCTGCAGGCGAGGAAAAGACCCCCGCTGCCGCAAGCATCAGCGGTAATCCTAACCCGGCAATCTTCACGATTCTTTTCATTCCACGTCGTCCGTCGCGATCCGCAGTGACTTCAAAAATCGCACGTCCTGGGGAGTCATGGCCAGCCGCGGAGCCGGCTTTTTGTCGTTCTCTTCCAAAAAAGATTCCTGATCCACTTGAATCCGCAGCGACTCCAGGAAGCGGCGGTCCTGCGTCGTCAGTTTTGCTGCTTCCGCCGCAGCCGCGTCGCGTTTTGCCAGTCCGATGGTCGCATCCAGCTTTAGCACGATGTCGTATCCGTGCGCGCGCACTCCGGCAATCGCACCCGTAATGCGGTCGGAATCGGACACCGTATCGTTGATAGCGTGTCCCAGTTCGCGGAGCAAGTTTTTCAGGTGATCGTCGAGTTGCAAGGCTGGTTCTCCCTTACTTCTTCGGTCATTCTAGGCCCACGGTTTGTTGGATACAAGAGAGCTTCGCGCCGTTGTCTCCAATTCGTCCACAGTACCTTCGTTCAGGTTCTAAGGCCCCTGCGTTGAGCGAAACCCGGGTCCGGTTCCTGATGTTCACCGGGTTTTGCGTTAAGATGGTCTTATGTCGACGGCCGCAAGCGCAGCCACCGCGCCGCAACAGCAGGGCGGTTTCCGGCGTTTCTGGCGCGCGCTTCGCCAGCTTTTTCACGAGGTCGTTGCTGCGGTGTTCGCCGTTCTCGCGTTGGGCTGGCTGAACGCCGCCCTGCGCGCCTGGACGCGCGACGCTGCCCGCTGGCTCGTTGGCATCGCCGTCTCCGTGGCTCTGTTATTTCTGTTTTTCGCGGCAACCTCGTTCCGCAAGTCCAGGAAGTTGTAGGCCGCTTGTGGAGAGTGTAGGGGCCGGGCTTCAGCCCGGCATTGCTTAGGAGCAAGTTGTCAAGTATTCGAAGCGAGTTTCGATTTTCTAATTCCCTTTTTCGATTTTCCGGCTTCCATGTCCGATATTAAAACCAAATCCGCCACTCCCGCCGAACGCAACGAGAAATTCACTACCCTCTCCGGCATTCCGCTCGAGCGCGTCTACAATCCCCACACCGAAACCGATTCTAAGATGGAAGATTCAATCAGCTTCCCCGGGGAATATCCCTTTACCCGCGGCATCTACCCCACCATGTACCGCGGCCGCTTCTGGACCATGCGCCAGTACGCCGGCTTCGGCTCCGCTGTCGAATCCAACCAGCGCTACCGCTATCTTTTGAGCAAAGGCCAGGCTGGCCTCTCCGTCGCTTTCGATCTGCCCACGCAAATCGGCATGGACTCCGACCATCCTCTCGCTCTCGGTGAAGTCGGCAAAGTTGGCGTGGCCATCGATTCCCTCGAAGACATGGAAACGCTCTTCGACGGCATCCCCCTCGAAAAAGTCTCCACCTCCATGACTATCAACGCCACCGCCGCCATCCTGCTCTGTCTCTACGTCGCCGTCGCGAAACGCCAAGGCGCCAGCCTGCAAAAACTTTCCGGCACCGTGCAGAACGATGTCTTGAAGGAA
>Ga0209236_1001792_pt1 | contig 13009 bp, 12 predicted proteins | sample GraSoi013_1_40cm_FD_185819 | JGI IMG/M metagenome (GOLD analysis project Ga0209236, IMG submission 185819) | Grasslands soil microbial communities from the Angelo Coastal Reserve, California, USA - Sample 09_27_2013_1_40cm (SPAdes) (version 2) | ecosystem: Environmental > Terrestrial > Soil >... | reverse complement strand
GTCGGACGGCCGTCGTCGAGGAGCTTGCGGACGCGGACCACCTGACCAAGACCGCCCCGGTGACGGCCGGCGCCGCCCGTGTCGGCGACGAGCCCCTTTTCGAGGACGAGCACCGGCGTGCGCGTCTCGAAGAGCTCGACCGAGGTGTTGGCGGCGCTGGTCGGCCAGAGCAGCGCCGACTTCCCATCGCTCTGCGCTGACGCGCCCTGCCCGCCGCCTTGGAAGAGGTGGTCGTTGTAGACACGGCCGTCTGGGCCAACGCCGTACGCCAGCAGCGAGGCCGGGAGGCCCGTGAACGCTTGGACCTGCTGCGGCACCGCGCGCGCGAGCGCCATGAAGAGATTGGGGGCGATGTACCAGCCGGTGCGGGTGCGCGTGTTGACGGCCATCGGTTTGGTGCAGTTCAGGATGCTGCCCTCGGGCGCGGTGACGGTGAACGGGCGGTAGGAGCCAGCGTTGGCGGGCACCGCCGGCGAGAGGATGCACTTGAGCGGGTACGTGGTGTGGGCGGCGGCGTAGCCGAACGTGCAGTTGGACCCGCCCCGCGGGGCCTGCGGCGGCGCGCCCTCGAAGTCGACGCTGATCGCGTCGCCCTTCACGACAACCTCGACGGGAATGCGCTCGGGCGTGCCCATGCCGTCACTCCAGATCTCGCTCGTGTACACGCCGTCGGGCACGCGGCGGATCGCCTCGCGCATGGCGGCCTCGGCGCGGTTCTGGATCACCGTGGCCAGCGCCTCGAGATCCTCGAGCCCGTACTCGGCCATGAAGTCGAGCAGTCGCCGGGCGCCGGACGCATTGGCCGACACCATGGCGTGGATGTCGCCGACCACCTGCTCACTCTTGCGGACGTTCTCGGCGAGCAGGGTCACGAGGTCCTCGTTCAATACGCCGGCCCGGTAGAGCTTCATGGGCGGGATCTGAAAGCCCTCCTCGTAGATCTCGCGGGCGTTCAGGCTGTCCTTGGTGCCGCCGATGTCGGCGACGTGGCCGATGGTGCCGATGATGGCCACCACCTTCCCGTCGCGGAAGACGGGCGTGACGATGGCCACATCGAAGAGATGGCCAGCGCAGATCCACGGGTCGTTGGTGATCAGGATGTCGCCGGGCTGGAGCGTCTTCACCGGGAACCGGGCCAGGATCGCCTTGACCGCGAGCGGCAGCGTCAGGTTGAAGACCGGCATCGCGCGGGGCGAGTGAGCGAGCGAGTTGCCGCGCGCGTCGAGGATCTCGCAGGCGAAGTCCTGGGCCTCGCCGATGATCAACGAGAACGCCGTCCGCCAGACGGTGAGCCAGCACTCCTCGACGAGGTTGACGAGCCGGCTCCACATGATCTCGAGCCCGATCGGGTCCCGTTCGATCCGGGCCATCGCTTGCTCGAGCGGCTGGGCGGCCGCGCGGAGCGGCTCCGGGGAGGTGTTCTGACCGATGGTGAGCCGCAAGTTGAGGCCGTCGTCGACGGTGAGCCGGTCTCCCGGAGGCACCACCGTCGTCGACTCGCGCTCTTCGACGATCACAGGCCCCTCGAGCGCGTCGCCCGGCCTCAGCGCGTAGCGATCATAGACCGGCGTCTCCACCCAGCCTCCTGACTCGGCGAACCAGGCGCGCCGCGCGGCTTTGATAGGGGCGCGCGGGGTCGAATCGAGGCGTGGCTCCGTGACGCTATCTGGATTGGCAACGTGGATGTCCGCGGCGCGAATGTTCGGAGCAGGGCCCGCGCAGAGCACGCGCCAGTTGATCGCCTGGATCACGGTACCGGTGTAGAGGTGGGTGTAGAGCCTCGTGTACTCGGTCGCGAACGCGGCTTTGACGGCGTCCATGTTCTCGCGCGCGAGCAGCTCGGCCGGGAGCGTCACCGTGATGTCGTGCACCTGGCCGAGCAGTCGCATCTCGGCCCGCCGCGTGACCGTCACCGCGACGGGCGCCACGTCGGCCTCGGTCAGCAGGGCGCGTCCTTTCGCCTCCAGGTCACCGAGCAGCGCGTTGACCGCGTCGAGGTCCAGCTCGTCGAGCACGCCAGGCAGCGAGGTGACGAACTCGAAGCTGATGGGCGCCACGAGGAACCCGAGCGCCGCGGCCGCACCCGACGCGGGCGGAATCACGACCTCGCGCACCCCGAGGATGCGCGCGACCCGAGCGGCGTGCGCGGGTCCGGCTCCGCCGAACCCGACCATCGCGTAGCGCCGAGGATCGCGTCCCTTCTCGACGATGTGGACGCGGGCCGCCGCCGCCATGCTCTCGCAGACGATCGCGTAGACGCCCCACGCCGCCTCCAGAGTGGACAGCCGGAGCGGCGCGGCCACACGCGCCATCGCTACCTCCGCCGCCGCCCGGTCGAGATGCATGCGGCCGCCGAGGAAGAAGTCGGGATCGAGGTAGCCGAGCAGCAGGTTGGCGTCGGTGACCGTCGGCTCCCTGCCACCGAGACCGTAGCAGGCGGGTCCTGGATCGGCCCCGGCGCTTCGCGGGCCCACCTTGAGCAGGCCGAGCTGGTCCACCCGAGCGATGCTGCCGCCGCCGGCTCCGATCTCGATCATGTCGATCACGGGCGCCTTGATCGGCAGCCCGCTGCCCTTCTTGAAGCGGTGGACGCGCGCGGCCTCCATCATTGGCGCCACGTCGGGCTTGCCGGCCCGGATGAGGCATGCCTTGGCGGTCGTGCCGCCCATGTCGAACGAGATCACGTCGCGATGTCCTGCCTGATCGCCGAAAAACGCCGTAGCCAGCCCGCCCCCGGCCGGGCCCGACTCCAGCAATCGCACGGGGAACTCGCGCGCCATGCGGGGCGAGGCCGTGCCCCCAGCGGATTGCATCAGGGCGAAGCGGCCGCCAAAGCCGCGCTCGGCGAGCGCGTCTTCCAGGCGGGCGATGTAGCGGTCCATCAGGGGCTGGACGTACGCGTTCGCGGTCGTCGTGGTGCCGCGCTCGTACTCGCGCAGCTCGGGCACGACCTCGCACGAGAGCGACACCGCGAGCTCGGGGAACTCGCGCCTCAAGAGGTCCTTTACGGCGCGCTCGTGGGCCGGGTTCTTGTACGAATGGAGGAAGCAGACGGCCAGGGCCTCCACTCCTCGCGTGACCAGGTCGGCGACCTCGCGGCGCACCTGGTCGAGGTCGATCGGCGTGATGATCACGCCGTCCCGGGTCATCCGCTCGTCGATCTCGCGCCGCAGATCCCGGAGGGCCAAAGGCTCCGGGAACTGCAGAAAGAGGTCGTAGATGTCATAGCGCTGCTCGATGCCCATCTCGAGCGCGTCGCGGAACCCCCGCGTCGTGAGGAGCCCGAGCGTTGCACCCGCGCGCTCGATGATGGCGTTGGTGACCAGCGTCGTCCCGTGGATGAGCTGATCGATCTGCGGGAACGTGAGCCCGGCGGCTCGGAGCAGCTCGTCCAGCCCCTCGAGCGCACCCGCCGACGGGTCCTTCGGCGTGGTCAGGCACTTGTGGATCCGGATCCGCCCGCTCACCGCGTCCAGCAGCACGAAGTCGGTGAAGGTGCCCCCGATGTCAAAGCCGATCCGATACCGATCGTCGCGCCGCGCCGAGGTCATTGGCGGCCTCCCAAGTAGAGGGACTCGAGCCCCACCAGCCGCTCGGTCATGATGACCACGCCGAGCGTGATCAGAATGTTCACGGTGCCGACGGCCGCTGCCGTCGGATCGAAGGAGAAGCGCAGGTAGTCGAAGACCTGGATGGGCAGGGTGGTGGTCCCGACACCGCTCAGCAGCAGCGAGATCGGGAACTGATCGAACGAGGTGATGAACGAGAAGACGGCACCGGCGATGACTCCCCCCTTGATGATCGGGAGCGTGATCCGCCGAAACGCCGTGACGCTCCCCGCCCCGAGGCTGCGCGCCGCCTCCTCCAGCGAGCGGTCGAAGTTGTAGAGCACGGCCGCCACCGTCAGGAAGGCGTACGGCGTGCACACGACCACATGGCCGATGAGGAGGCCGAGGTAGCTCGTCCCCCCGAGCCCGATGGCGTAATAGAAGATCAGGAGCGCCAGCGACGTCATGATCCCCGGGAGCTGGAGCGGCGCCACCAGTAGCAGCCGCAGCGCGTTGTTCCGCCGGGCGTGGCGGACCACGTAGAGCGCCGCCGCCGTTCCGATGACGGTGGTGATGACGGTGGTGAGCGCGGCCAGGCGGAGGCTGAACAAGAACGAGCGGACGAACGGCCCGCTGTTCATGAACTTGACGTACCACTGCAGCGACAAGCCATCGGGCGGGAAGACCAGGAAGCGCCCTGCGTTGAGGCTGGCGACCACGACGATCACAATCGGCGCGATGAGGAAGACGTAGAGCAGGGCGATCAGCGCGAGAAACGCGGCGCGCGCGAGCCGCCCATACCTGCGGCTCACGCCGAGAGCCCTCGCATGGCTCGGTTCATCAGCTTGAAGTACAGCCCGATGCAGGCGAGGGAGGTGGCGAACAGGATCACCGCCTGGGCGGCCGCTCCAGGCCAGTTGTGCACGTCGACGGCGGTCTGCACGACGAGCAGTGGCGTGGTGATCACCTTGAAGCCGCCGAGCAGCACTGGGATGACGTAGGAGCTGACGGCGAGCACGAAGACGAGCAAGCAGCCGGCGAACACGCCCGGGAGCGAGAGCGGGAACACGATGCGCCAAAACGCCTTGGTGAACGACGCGCCCAGGCTGCGAGCGGCGAGCTCGAGGTCGGGCGGGATGTTCTCCAGCGCCCCGGAGAGCGAGAGCACCATGAACGGCAGATAAATGTGGACGGTACCGACCAGCACCCCGAACTCGTTGTACATGAGCTTGAGGCCGTGAGGGGCGAGGCCCCAGTGCTTGACGATGGAGTTGATCAGCCCGTTGTCGGCCAGCAGCACCATCCAGCCGAAGCTCCGGACGACGACGCCGACGAGCAACGGCGACAGCAGGAGCACCAGCAGCATGCCCTTCACCTTGCTGCCGGCGCGGGCCAGGTTGTACGCGAGCGGGTAGCCCACGACCAGCGTGAAGAGCGTAGTGAGGAAGCCGAGCTTGAGCGTCCGCCAGAGTATCCACCACTGGAAAGAATCGCCGAGGGCGCTCGTATAGTTGCCGAGCGTGGGGATGGCATCGTACGGTTCTGCCTTCCCCGGCATGAAGAAGCTCATGACGAGCAGGTTGGCGTAGGGGAGCACGAAGAAGAGCACGACGAGCGCCACCGCCGGCACGACCAAGAACCAGGGACGGCGGGAGCGCCGCGCGCGCATCAGCACACGCGCTCCTCGCGCGCCGGCACCGACCAGGTCGAGTGGGGCTGAAAGGCGGCATCGACGGGGTCGCCGACCGCGAACGGCGCGTGCGGATCACCCTGCACTCGCAGCACGACTCCGGACGCCACCTCCACACGGTAATCGACGAGGTTGCCGAGAAACGCGCGGGCCCGCACGACGCCTCGGAGCCGATTCAACGTCGGGTCGACACCCCGCGGTCCTGGCATGTCGTCGCCCGCGCCGCTCGCACCGCCCCCAGAGCGTCCGCTGAGCTGGATCGCCTCTGGCCGCACGGCGATCAGACGCTCGGGCTTGGCGTCCCTGCCTGGCGCCAGGCCGCCGCAGCGCAGCGTCCCCAGCGCGGTGTCGACGACGAGCAGCTGGTCCCCCTGGCCGACGACCTTCCCTTCGATGAAATTGGTGAGCCCGACGAACTCCGCGACCATCCATGAGTGCGGACGGTGGTAGATCTCCTGCGGCGCCGCGAGCTGGTGGATCCGGCCGTTGAACATCACCGCGATCCGGTCGGCGATCACCATCGCCTCAGCCTGGTCGTGGGTGACGTAGATAGTGGTGATCCCAACCTCCTGCTGCAGCGAGCGAACATAGAAGCGCATTTCCTCCCGGAGCTTGGCGTCGAGGTTGGCCAGCGGCTCGTCGAGCAGCAAGACGTCGGGGACGACGACGAGCGCCCGCGCGAGCGCAGCGCGTTGCTGCTGGCCACCCGAAAGCTGGCGCGGGTAGCGTCCTTCGAGGCCCGTGAGCTGGACTTTGGCGAGCGTGGTCGCCACCCGCGCCCGGATAGCCAGCGCCGGCTCTTTGCGCATCTCGAGGCCGAAGGCGACGTTCTGCGCTACCGTCATGTGGGGGAACAGCGCGTAGTTCTGGAAAACCATCCCGATGTTGCGTCGCTCCGGAGGAAGGTTCGTCACGCGGTGATCTCCGAAGTCGATGTCACCGGAGTCCGGAAGCTCGAAGCCGGCGATGGCGCGCAGGGTCGTCGTCTTGCCGCACCCCGAAGGGCCGAGGAGCGCCATCAACTCGCCGTCCTGGACGTCGAGGTGGAGGTCGTCGACGGCGACGACGTTACCGAAGCGCTTCGTCAGGCCGCTCAGCGTGATGGCCGACATCGGCGCTGGTTGCCGGTCAGGTTGACATCTCACGGTTCCAGCGGTCGATCAGCTTCGGCTTCTGGTCGTTGATCCAGAGCCAGTCCCACTGGAGGATCTTCGGGATGTCGGCCTGGGTGACCGGCATGATCGGTTTGAGCTCGTCGGGCATCTTCACTTGCGTGTTGGCGGGCAGCCAATAGAACTGGCGCAGCCACATTTCCTGCGTCTCTCGCTTGAGCATCCAGTTCACGTAGGCAAAGGCGGCGGGCTTGTTCTTCGAGCCCCCGGTGACCGACACGTCCTGCTCGAACATGATCATGCCCTCGGCCGGCGCCACCCAGCCGATGGGTGCCCCGGACTTCTGGAGGCGGACGGCCGCCGGCATGTCGAGGATGCCGATCAGCACCTCGCCCTGGACGAGCAGCTTCTCCATGTCACCCGAGAAGTCCGTCTGCTTGAAGGGCTTCAGCTCGGCGATCTTCTTGTAGGCAGTGTCGATGTCCTTGTCGCCGCCGGTCCAGATCTTGGACGTCAGGCAGATGGTCATCTGCCCCGCCGAGTTGACGATGTTGTAGATGCCGATCTTGCCCTTGTACTCGGGCACGGTCCACAAGTCCTTCCAGGCCTTGGGCACCGTTTTGATCTTATCGATGCGATAGGCGAGGCCGATGGGGCCGGCTAGCGCCAGGACTCCCATGTCGTCTTTGATCCTGAGGTTCGGCGTCACGTTCCTGAGGTTCGGCACGAGTTCAGGCGGTAACTTCGTGTAGCGCCCCTCGGCGCGGAGCGGCGCCGCCCAGACCTCGTTGGTGATGACGATGTCATAAGGCGGATTGTCCTTGCCAGCTGCCTTCAGCTTCGCCACCCAGTCCTTGGACAAGCCGATGGCGAGCTCGACCTTGATGCCAGGGTGCTCCTTCTCGAAGGCGGGCACGACCGCGCTGCGCATGAACTCCTCCCACGGCCCGCCGTAGCTGGTGATGGTGATGGTGCCCCCGGCCTGGGCCCCGGCCTCCCGGCCTGGGACACCGACGGAGGCGATCGCGCCCGCGGTCAGCGCGGTCCGGAGAAAGCTCCGGCGGTCGAACCGCACGCGCCGCTCGAGACGAGGTTGGTCGACCATGGTCGTCGCGCCCCCATTCGTGAGAACCTTTGCCCCTTCGATCAGACGAAATCGCCGTATCTTGTCCCGGCGATCGTGGCCCGTCAAGCGACGCCGATCAGCGTTTTACAGGGACGGCGGCGCGCAGGGTTTGTGACACCTGTGGGTTTGGCGTCGACGGCAGCGCCGTCGTGGTACACGCCCGCACGTGATAGGCTCGGCGTGGCGGATGGCGTCGCGCAAACATCGGAAGCGTCGCGAGCATCCACATCGCACGGCGGCCGAGTGGCTGGCCCTACTCACCGGCAGCAGCGGGAAGGTAGGCGTTCAACTGCCGCCAGACTTCGTGCTCTGGGTGCTCGCCGGTCTGCTCGCCCACCTCGATCGCCGGGGCGACTCGCACCTCGCTGACCTCGCCGCGGCCGCGCTCATCCATGGGGGCGGCCTGGCTGTGCACGAAGGCGCCCGCTGGCAACGGGGCGGGCCCTCCCACCAGGCGGCCCTTCGGACGATTGCTCAGGCCTTTGCCGATCTCGACCTCCGCCGCGGCCAGCGGCAAGACAAAGGTGCATGGGAAGTGCTGAACGCGGTCGAAGCGGCCTACACCGGGCTTTGCGTCGGGCAAAAGCCCGATGGTTCGGCGTCCGACCGCGACTACCTCGACGAGGAGATGCAACGCCTCGGGCGAAAAGATCTGAGCGATCCGGTGGTCCGGGGGCAATTCAGAACCAACCTTCGCCGTCGAATCCTGAGTGAGGCGCTCGAGGAAGTCGCCCGCCGGCAGCTCCCACGCCGCGCGACAGAACGAGACATACGCGCGCGCGGCCACGAGATCCGCCGGCGCCTCAAGGACGCGGGGCTCCTGAAGCTGGTGGGCGGCTCGGTCCCTTTCATCTCGCCCGAGGGGACCGAGATCTAGTCTTTGGGGGCTTCGCCCTTCGACAGCCGGATGAGGAACTTGGCGAGATCACGCGCCATGTCGTCGAAGGACTCCTCGACCAGCTCGGTCGAGCTCCCACCGACCTTGGCGATCCGGCGATCGGCCGTGGCCATGACCACTTGGCCCGAGGCGACGTCCACGAACCGGAGTTCGGCCTGAGCGCGCGCGGCCCCGGCGCCGCCCCCGACCCACATGCGGAGCGCGCGGTCTCCGCGGCCCAATCGGGTGATGACGCCTTCTAGACGCAGCGCCTGCGACCCCGGCGGCACCTGGATCTCGCTGATGTCGACCACCTGCTCGAACAGCTTGGTGTCCCGCAGGCGACGCACGAGCTCGACCTGGAAGACGGGCGACATCTTGGCCCCGAATCGGCGATCGTCCTCGTCCTTGACGGCCGGGTCGGTTACCGGGAACTTCTCGACCGCGATGAGCTTGTACTTCTTGAGATCGAAGCCCGGCGCGATGGCGACGAGCCCGGCGTCCTTGTCCTTCATGTTCGGCTTCAGCCCGCCAACGGTCAACACTTCGTCGGGGGTCGTTTGGATCGCTCCGGCGCCGCAGCCAGCGAGGACGAAAGCCAGGATCAGCAGTCCCAGACGACGCAGCATGAATGGGCCCCTTCTTCCACGGCGGTATGACCGCGCGCCGCGGCTCGTACTATTCAGTCGAGCACGGCGGCGGGGCCGGCCGGAAAGAAAATCTCAGGCCCGTCCGGCGGGGTCCAGCGGGGCTCCCAGCAGGGTTTTGGCGCCGATTCGCCCGTGAGAGTGTTTCATGAACACACGGCCACACCGGTCGCCACCACAAAACCGCTGCGAGGCGTCTTGAAGTTCTGCCCCGCAAGTTTCGCACCTGGCCAGCGCCTGTCCCCCTGTCGCGAGGAGATGGCTGCTCAAGGCCGCCGGTCGCCCTGGAAGCGGAGCAGGATGAGGAACAGGTTGATGAAGTTCAGATAGAGCGAGAGCGCACCCACGATCGCGTACGCCCCGCTCCGCTCGGGTGGGAGCTCCGCCGCCATCTGTTTCAGCCGCTGTGCATCCCACGCCGTCAGTCCGGTGAAGACGATCACCCCGACAACGGAGATGAGGAACTGGAGGGCATCGTTCTGCCAGAAGACGCCGAGGATCGACGCGAGCACCAGCCCGATGAGCCCCATATAGAGAAACTGGGCGGCGCCGGCCAGACTCCGCTTCGTCGTGGAGCCGAACAGCGCGAGGGCCCCGAACATCCCGGCCGTGACCGCGAACGTCGTCGCGATGGAGGTCCCGGTATACGCGAGTAACAGGACCGACAGGGTGACCCCGTTCAACGACGAGTAGAGCAGAAAGAGAATCGTGGCGGCCGTCGGGGTCAGGTGGTGGATACGCGCCGAGAGGTAGAACACCAGCCCAAGCTCGGCGAACAGCGCGCCGACGAAGAGGATGTGATTCGACGCAATCGTCCGCATGATGGCCGGTGAACCGGTGATCGCGTACGCCACCGCCGCCGTCATGCCGAGTCCGACGAACATCCACCCGTACACCACCCGGAGGAAGGCCGTCACCCGCTCGGCCGTCGCCTGGACGGTGACAGCCGGAACCCGTGTCGCGGCGAAATTATCCATGGGTGCTCATGTTCCGAGTTTGGCGGCGCGCCAGAACGTACGCTGGGCGACGATCGCGAGCGTCGCGCCGCCGCAGCCGATCAGGAACATCGCCAGCATCCCAGCTCCGCTGGAGATTACGACCCAGATCGTCGCGCCCATGACCACACTGCCGATGAGACCGAACACGCTGTCGTGGATGAACCCGTAGGTTTCCGCCCGTGAGAGCGTCTCAGCCACCCACCCGGCCGTGAGCCCGGCGAGAACCAGCATCGGACCCATTTGCATGATGTGTTCGAACATGGCGGATGCCCGCCTTTCTGCTCAGGCGCGTCCCTCGTGGGAGCGACTCGCGATGAGCTTTACCCATGTCTTCGCGTTGAAGTTGTACTGGTGGATGTTCCCGACCTCGTCGAGGGCGAAGAGGTCGTCTTGCGATGCACAGATTTGGATGAACTTCGCCGGCGCCTGGCTGATGGTCCCGGCCCGCTGCGAGTCATCGCTCCGGTACTCATTCACGTTTATCGGATCATCCCTCACCGCCGTCGTCCTTGTACGGGTCACGCTCGATGCTGCTGAACGCGTGGTCCCTGAACGCCGTCCCGTCGATCGCGATGAACACGGTGGCTCGCGTCCGCGACGGCCGACTCACCCAGATCGCGGACGCCACGGATCCCGTGACCGTGTTGACGCCCTGCCACACGCCGCCGGCCGGCTGGAGATCCCGCCGGCTCGTTGTCGTCTCGCGCTTGCATTCCTCGAACCCATCCCTCAGGAGAGCACCCACAACGTCCTCCGGCGCGGCGCCCCACCCATGCTCCCCTTCGATCCAGCTCATCCGGCCCTGCTCGCGAAGCTCATTGAGGCCATGCATGGGTTGCACCTTGTCCTCCCCGATCCTGGGGGCGCCGCAGGGTGAATCGGAGGTGGCTCCGGGGCGGAGCCACCTCGCGAGGGTCACTTGCCCGCGCCGATCGAGACGGCGAAGTTGACCGTCTCCTCCCGGTACGAGGACGGGATATAGGCGAACTCGAGGCGGATCTCCTTCAGCCTCTTCGCCTTCAACGCTTCGGCGGGGAATTCCACGTCCAGGGATTGGATTGCCTCTTGCCCTGGATCGAGGCGCTCGCTGCCGTAACTGGCGAACTTGAGGGTCGACTCGGTCCGCGAGTCCTCGAGCTTGATGGGCTGGCCTTGCGCATCGATGTAGCGGAGCTTCCCTTCGAGCAGCCGCACCGTCTGATTGGCCGACGTGTTCTTCAGCTTGAGCGTCCCGGTCAGCTTCGCCGCGGTGACGATCCGGTCGGACCCTTTCTCGACCCGCTCCGCGACCTTCATCTCGGTGACTTCGCCCATGACGATCCCGGCCTTCACTTTCACCGACGCCGGCGTCACCGCGTACGCCCTTTCTTCGATCGGCGCGGCCACCGCCGCCGGCTGCTGCACCGGGCCGAGGGTCATCCAGGCCACGAGCGCCACGAGCCCGGCCCCCAGCCCCCACCGCCAGAAAGCATCCTTCTTCTCGATAGGACGCTCAGTAGCCCAGAACTTGCGCTGAGCGACGATCGGGATGACCGCCACGATGAACGCGACGATAGCCGTCGCGATGATCGCGGCTCCAGGGTAGAACCCCAGGGTCCGAAGAAGCCAGCTCCCCCCGATGCTCCCGACCAGGCCGAGGGTGATGTCCCACCGCAGCCCGTAGCCTCCGCGTTTCATGACCAACCCGGCCAACAAGCCCGCCAGCAGTCCCGCGAGAATCCACGTCAAGAACGTCATGGTCCTTCCTCCTTCATCTGGTTACAGATCGCCCGCATCACTTCGCCGGCACCGTCGCACGCGTCCCACCCCCTTGCGATCTACCTCTAATGGACGGACGAGGCCTCGGCAGCTTCGGGGCCGGGGCGGCCGTCGACCTGTCGCCGTTTTCTCGCACCAGGAGGGCCGCCAGCATTTCGATCGCCCGCTGGTCGAGGGCCCGGTCGTCGATCATGACGTGGACGGCGGAACCCGCGAGCCCCCGAACGCGCTCGGCCGCCGCGGTGGAGCAGACGATGACGTCCACTCGCCGCACGAGCCGACCCAGTACGGCCCCCTCGGCGGGGCAGACCCCGACGAGCCTGATGTTCGGCAGGCCCGCATTCGCGATCGAGTGCTCCAGGTTGTGGGCTGTCTCGACGGTTGTCGAGGCCACGCCCACCCGCGTCCCCGACGGGAACTGGGCCAGGCGGTGGAGGGTCTCCATATGCGCCTCGGCGAGCAGCGCGATCACCGGCACCCCCTTGCCCTTCAGAAGCTGCTCCACCTGCGGGAGATGGCAGAAGCTCGTGACTGCCGCCCGCCAGCGACCGGCTTGCTTCGGACGCCGCGTGACCGCCGCCAGCTCGGCGAGGAGCACCTTGTCGACGCGGACCGGGAGGTGGGCCTCGAGTTGCCCGGCAAAGAAGTCGAGCTCCGGCGGGCTGCACTCCACCAGGAGGACCTCGACCGCCCCGAGGATGGCGGCGGGCCGGATCCCGGCCAAGCTGAGAACGCCCACCGCCAAGTCATCGGCGGTCATCCCGAGGGCCGCGGCCCGGATTACCATATCCTGCAAGAAGCCCTCGCGGAGGTGAGGGGAGGGGCGGGCGGGCGGCGCCGGGGCCACGAACACGCCCTTCCCCCGCCGAGCCTCCACGTATCCGCTCCGCTTCAGATCGTCGATGACGCGCGCGACGGTATTCGGATTGACGCCGAGGAAGCCGGCCAGCTCCCGGATGCTGGGCAGCGCTTGGTCCCGCGGGACGCCGCCGCCCTCGATGACGTGGCGGAGCTGCTCCGTCAGTTGACGCCGGATCGGGATCGGACTGTGCCCGTCGATTCTGAGGTTCATCGCTGTCCTCATACTGTATTCGTCAAATAGTACACTAGATCAATTTTGTAAATGTGTACTATTTTAGTGGTACACTGCTCCGCGCTGGACAATTCCACCAGCCGCTCGCACACCACCGGGAAGAAGAGGGAGGCACCCGCACCATGGCTCAGGTAACCACGACGAAGCTGCGGCCGGTCCA
>Ga0209236_1001789_pt1 | contig 13018 bp, 12 predicted proteins | sample GraSoi013_1_40cm_FD_185819 | JGI IMG/M metagenome (GOLD analysis project Ga0209236, IMG submission 185819) | Grasslands soil microbial communities from the Angelo Coastal Reserve, California, USA - Sample 09_27_2013_1_40cm (SPAdes) (version 2) | ecosystem: Environmental > Terrestrial > Soil >... | reverse complement strand
CAGCTTCGAGATTCGCGAGGGAGAGACACTGGGCCTTGTCGGCGAATCGGGGTGCGGCAAGTCGACGCTCGCCCGCCTCGTCACACAGCTGCTTCCGGTGACGTCGGGCAAGATCTTTTTCGGTGATGTCGAGCTGACGAAGCTCCGGGGCGAGAAGCTGCGCCAGTACCGCCGGCAGCTGCAGATGATCTTCCAGGACCCGTTTGCGTCCCTGGACCCGCGCATGACGGTTGGCGACATCATCGCGGAGCCGCTCGACAACTTCGGCGTGATGCGAGGACGCAAGCGCAACGCTCGCGTGCAGGAGCTGCTCAGCATCGTCGGCCTCAACCCCAACTTCAACAACCGCTACCCGCATGAGTTCTCGGGCGGCCAGCGTCAGCGCATTGGAATCGCGCGTGCGCTCGCCCTCAATCCCCGGCTGGTTGTGTGTGATGAGGCGATCTCAGCGCTCGACGTTTCGATTCAAGCTCAGATCGTCAACCTGCTCGAGGACCTTCAGCGTGAGTTCAAGCTCACCTACCTGTTCATCGCGCACGATCTTTCTGTCGTTCGCCACATCAGCGATCGCGTCATGGTCATGTACCTTGGCAAGATCGTCGAGATCGCGGACAGCGTCGAGACCTACGCTTCGCCGAAGCACCCCTACACGAAAGCTCTTCTGTCCGCGATTCCCGTGCCCGATCCCAGGGTCCAGCGCGGCCGGCGGCTCGTCGAGCTCACGGGCGAGATTCCTTCGCCGATCCATCCCCCGTCGGGGTGTCGATTCCACACCCGCTGCCCGATCGCGCGCCTGCCCACACCGTGCGCCGAGACCGAACCGCCTCTCGAGGAAAAGCGCCGCGACCACCTCGCGGCCTGCCATTTTTCTTCGGACGTCTAGTGCTTCAGGATGCGCGCTTTCGTCCAGTCGAAGTCGTAGAGCGCGTTGCCCCCGGCTCCCTTCACATAGGGATGCGATAGGTACTGCTGCTGGCCGTACACGAGCACGGCATTGATCGAGTCGTTGACCAGCATGTAACCGGCCGTCTGGTAGTCGACGAGCGCGAGAGGCAGCGGCTTGCCGTTGGCGCCCGCAACCATCGTGTCGAACGCCGGGTTTGAGTAGCACGACCCGCTCGAGCTCGCTCCCTTCACAAACAGGTAGTCGAACCAGTCCTGCGGGTTGTCGTAGTCAGCGTTCCAGCTCTGCCTGAACATGGCATAGGCGCAGCGTCCGTTGCGGTTGTCGAGGAAGTTCTGGCGATCGACCTCCACGCACTGGACTGTGACCCCGAGGTTCTGCAGCCACTGGGCCGCGAGGTTCGTGCACACCGCCTTGTTGAACGGGTTGGTGTCATAGGTGTATACGAGGCCCTTGACCTTCGCACCGTTCGGGTCCCAGGCCTGGTACTCGGCCTTCGCGGCAACGGCGTCAAACCGGGCGCCTGTATCGGTACCCTCGCCCAGGTAGCCCTCGAGCCCCTTGCTGATCAGCCCGCCCGTGGCCGGCGTGCACGTGGTGCCCTGGGAGCACAGAGCGTCGGCCAAAGCTTTGCGGTCGATGGCTGCGCTGAATGCGTGGCGCCCAGCGCGCCCTTCGTCGATTCCGGCGAACGGCCCGGACTTGATGTTGAAGCCGACCCAGTACGTGAAGCCCGCAGGGATCGTTTGCAGCTGGCTGCTGAGCTTGGCATCGGTCGCGTAGTGAACCGCCGCTGTCGGCGGCAGCGCCTGGTGGCCGTACCCGATGACGGTGTATCCGTCTGCCTCATAGCGGGAGATCTGCACCTGCGGGTCGGGCAGGACATCGATGTGGACGCGCTGGAGGGCGCCGGTCTTGCCGCCGTACCAGGCGGGCACAGGCACGAAATCCAGCGATTGCCCAGCCGCGCGTGCGGTCATGCGAAACGGGCCGCTGCCGATCAGGGTGTCCGGCTTTGTGAACCACACGTCCTCGCCCGCGGCGGCGATCACCTTGCGATCCACCACCCAGAACGGCCACAGCCCGACGAGCGTGGTCCAGTATCCGGCGCGCCTGCTGAGGGTGGACGTGAACGTGTAATCGTCGACCTTCGCCAGTCCGCTGAGAGCGTTGGCACGGCCGCTCACCACGGTGTTGTAGCCGGCCACCACTGAGAAAAGCCCGGCGAAGTCGCCCTGCTTGGCGGCTGCTCGGTTCCAGCTGTAGATGAAATCGTCAGCCGTTATCGGGTCCCCGTTGGAGAAGACCGCGTCGTGCCGAAGATGAAACGTGTAGGTGAGCCCGTCAGCGGAGACCTCCGCGGGTCCGATGGCCAGGTCGGGGATCTCGTGCAGCGCCTGGTCGAACTTGTAGAGACCAGAGAAGACATTCCGGAAAATGTCCACGTCGGCCGGGGACGACAAGTGCGCCGGGTCGAGGTCTGCCACGTCCTGCGCGATCGGGAAGCTCAGGGTCTGATCGGTCGCGAGCACCTCGGCAGGGGGTGGAGGAGTGCTGGGTGTGCACACGGCCACCAGCACGGCTGCGCTGAGGGAGGCGCCGAGGAACCTCAAATCGTCAGGATGATCTTGCCGGTGCTCTTGCCGCCGGCAACCATGGCCAGCGCCGACGGCGCCTCGGACAGAGGCACGCGGGCAGAGATCAATGGCTTGATCTTCCCCGACGCGTATAAATCCAACAGCGCCTTGTTCGCGGCGGGCAGGAGCTCGGGCGCGCGCTTCGAATACAGACCCCAGTGCAGCCCGACGACTGAGTAGTTCTTGACGAGGACGTGATTCGTCGCGGCTTGGGGGATCCGGCCCGACGTGAAACCCACGACAACGATGCGGCCCTCGAACGCGATGCACTTTGTAGAGCGGTCGTAGACGTCGCCGCCGATTGGGTCGAAGATGACGTCGGCGCCGTGCCCGCCGGTCAAGCTCTTGACCTCGTCCGCGAAGTCATGCGTCTTGTAGTTGATGGCGTGGTCGGCACCGAGCTGCATGCAAACCGCGGTCTTCTCGTCCGAGCCTGCCGTCGCGATGACAGTCGCGCCGGCCACCTTGCCGAGCTGTATGGCGGCGCTGCCGACCCCGCCGGCCCCGGCGTGCACCAGCAGGGTTTCGCCGCTTTGCAGGTTGGCCCTCCGGTGCAAGCCGAACCAAGCGGTCTGGTAGATAAGGGTGAAGGCCGCGGCGTCGTCGAAGGGCATCCCGTCGGGAATGGGGTGGACCGCTCCGGGAGCGGCATCGCCGACTTCGGCGTAGCCGCCGCGAGTGAGGCCGCCGCTGTCGAGCAGCGCGGCCACGCGATCGCCCTTCTTTAACGCGCTCGCGGCCGGTGCAGCCTCCACCACGCCGCTGATCTCCACCCCCGGAACGAACGGAAGCTCAGGCTTGGTCTGGTACTGGCCGGCCACCATCAGGGCGTCGAAATAGTTGATGGCGGAGGCCTTGATGGCGATGCGCACCATGCCGTCGAGCGGCGTGCTTTCATCGACGTCTTCGAATCTCATGGTCTCGGGCCCGCCCAGCCGGCGGACGACCCAGGCCTTCACCGGGGGAAGGCTACAACCAATGGAACTCAGGATGAAAATGCGGGCTTGGGTACGTTGGCGAGCGTCCAGTGGAGGCCGCCGTCGTTGGTGAGGGCCAATCCATATCCGCCCATTACAAACACAGCTGCCCAACCGTGCGCCGAGTCCAAAACCCCTGGCGTGCTGAACTGCCGATCGGCCGGAAGCGTGGCTACCTGTTTCCACGACTGCCCTGCGTTCGCCGATTTGAACAGTGTGTTGGTGCTGGTCGCCCACCAGTGGGTTGCATCCTGATATGCGACGACTCCCGGCGGAGGAGGCACCGATCTCCAGGTGTTGCCGGCGCCATCGACCGACGTGAAGAGAAAGGTCTCCGCGTTGGCGTTCAAACATGTCCCAGGTATCGGTGCAGCCAACACACACGTGATCGCCTCGACCCACGCGATCGCGCCCCTACCTGGAAGCAATTGAATCGTTGTCGGAAAGTTCGAAAAGAACGGATCAGGGGTCCACGATCTGCCGGCCGGCGGCGGCAAGTCACGCCGCACCCAGCTTTGCCCCGCGTCGCTCGACCTGAAGACGTGGGGCAGCCCTGGCCCTGAGCCTCCCAGCCATGCCTCGGTTGGCACCCTGTAGGCCAAGCCGGCAGCGCCGGGCGGTGGATCCGGCAGCCTGACCCAGCTGTCACCCGAGTCGTGCGTCGCAAAAAGAACCAATATCTGGCCGGACGTCGAGGTGAATGAACCCGACAACCAGCCGCTGCGCGCATCGCTGAACTTGACCGCGTCGATCGTGAGACTGAGCAGTGGAACCGAGACCCAATGTGCGCCGCCATCATCGGTGCGGTAGAGCCCCTCGACTGGGAACCCGACTGTCATGAAACCGCGTGTTTTGCCGAATATCTGAACTGATATCGGGGCGTAGCTACCCGAGCCGAAGCCAGGGCTGCTTTGACCTACGAGCACGAATTGTTGCTGCCAGTGCTGTGCCCCGTCGGTGGTCCTGAAGACAATGAACTGTCCGGCCTCTTGCCCCTGCCCCGGAACGGCTAATGCCGCCCACCCCACAGATGGGGTGACGAAGACGAAATCTACTGGAAGGTTCGAGACCTGCAGTGGATTGACCGTTGATGCCGGGAACTGCGGATGGGACGTTGGGCTGAGGCGCAGGTAGACGAAGCCCGCAGCGGCAGTGGCGATCAGAGCTAATGCAGTGAGGGCCACCGCCCGCCCACGACGAGCGCCAGACGCCTCAACGGGCTCTGAGCTCCCCAAAGCGTGTCGAGCATGCACCAAGAACCGTCTGCAATTCAGAATCGTCAGTACGCCGGCGTAGCTCAGCCTGGTAGAGCAGCGGTCTTTTAAACCGAGGGTCCGGGGTTCGAGTCCCCGCGCCGGCACCATTTCTCGTATTCAGTTCTGACAGACGGTCAGGATCAGATATAGCCAACGGCATTGCCAATGGACGCCGTGAAGGCAGCCCGGAGTGGGGTTCGGTGAATTCGCCGGTGCGCTTCATCGCCCGCCGCTGAACGTAGAGAGCAGCGAATTACTGAACCGCAGCTGCAAGCGCTGCACTCGTTGGACACTTTGCCGCACGACCGGGAGCAGTTGTTTAGCGGCGAGTTGGCACAGTTGTGGCGACAAGGTCATGAGGATCTACGAATTCGAAGTTCAGGAAGGCTGTGAGTGGGTCGCGCCGGTGGCCGACACCGACTTCGAGATCTTCCGATCCTTTGACGGTAGCGCCAAGCTGGCAGGATGGCAACCGGTCCAAATGCGGTTGGTACGGGAAGACGAACATGGTCGACCGCTTCTGCCGGCAGACGTTCCGTGGCTGGGCAAGCACGCTCCCGTCCTTAAGGAGAACGCATCCGCGGCACTCGGTTCTCTGCTGGCAACGATGGTGAGCTGCTGCCCCTCGCATGCGACGAAGCGACTTTGGTGGTCTTCAACGTGACGACGGTGCTCGACGCGTTGGACGTGGATCGTTCCGCCCTGGTGCGTTTCCGAGCACCGGAAGGATCATGAAGGTGAAGTCCTACGTGTTTGGACCCGAGCGTTTACGAGCAGTCAACGCCTTCAAGGTTCCGCAGTTGCTGCGCGGATCCGCGTTCTTTACGGATGAGGTTGTCGTGGCGGTGGAGCGAGCTGGTCTCAGGGGGAGTCGGATTTCGCTCGGTCTGGGAGGGATCGCGGCCGACGCCTGATCGCCGGTGCCTTATGGGTCCGGCCGCGTCGGTCAATTGCGAGGAATCGTGCTAACCTTTACTTATGGTAGCAAAAGTAAAGCGCGGGCGCGGCACGACTCGGCTTTCCAGGAAGAATCAGGTTACTCTTCCTGTCGCAGCCCTGACCGCAGCCCACGTCTCGCAAGGCGACCAGTTGCGCGTGAGTGCCAAGGGAAACGGCAGGATCCTCCTCGAGCGTTTCGTCGATCCACTGGACGAATTTGCTGGATCCATCCCTGGCCTTGCCGCTGCAACACAGCTTGAGAAGCTGCGGGACGAGTGGGGCCGGTAGTCGTAGACGCAAGCGTGCTCCTGGGAGTCCTAGATCCACAGGATGTACATCATTCTGCTTCCGTCCAGTCCCTACGCCTAGCTCGATCTCGCGGGCGCCAGATTCATCTGCCAGCGAGCGCATTCGCCGAAGTGCTTGTCGGTGCCAGTCGCCTCGGGAGCGAGGCAATTAGACGGACCGAGGCGTTTGTTGACTCCGTTGTCGATACCGTCCACCCAATAGACCGGGACGTTGCCAAGATTGCGGCGGCGCTGCGGGCACGCCACAAGTCGCTCAGGCTACCTGACGCTCTTGTCCTTGCGGTGGGCCGGGTCACCGACGCCTCCGCAGTCCTGACCGCTGACTCCAGATGGCGCGGCGTCGACAGGCGCGTGCAGGTCGTCCGCTGATTCCCGGCGGATCGCGTAAGAGGCTCGACCGCCTGCCACGTACCTTTCCGTATAGCCATTTCGTATAGCCAAGCCGGCGCCGCTCAGGGAGGCGTGGGGACGCGTGGTGCGGAAAATCCAATACGCAAGGAGCCTTGGGGCGTCGCGCGGCGGAGGTCGGGACGGACTTTTAAACGGAGGGTCGCAGGTTCGAATCCTGTCGCCGGCACCATTCTCGTCCTGAGCGGTCCGTGCCTTGGGTTTTAGTGGAGATGCTGGATCAGGCTTACGACCGCGTCGGTGTTTAGTGGCTGACTGCAGTTGATGCGGACGATTACGCCCTCTGGCGTCTTCCACTCGATAGCGACAATTGCGCCGTCACTTGGCGAGCGAAACACCAGGTACTGATCGCCGCCGAGCGTCTCAACTGCGGCCTTTGTCAAACCGGGGACCGGCTGATCGAACTGCTTGATGGTGACGTCAAGCGGACCTGAACCATTCGGGTCCATCTGCTCGACGATTTCGATGCGGTCGCCGCTCACGCGGTAGTAGAGCGCCACCGCTCCAGTGTTGTGGGCGCCGGACTTGCCATTGATCGCCGTGACTGGCGGGTGGAAGACAACGCTCTGAGTGCGGCCGTCCGGCATGGTGACCGGAGTCTTTGCGGCTGCATACCCGTCCAGCGTCTGCACATGAAATCCGAGCTTCGCCTCGGCTGCAGAGACCGTAGTCTCGTACGGGCTTGAAGCAGTCACATCAATGGGTGTCCCCTGGCCATTCAAAGGAGCCTGGGCCCAGTGGATCCGAATGAGACCGGTTTCTGCTGCCAGTGCAACCCAGCCGACTGATAACGCCAGCGTGGCCACTGCGACAATGACCAATAACTTCGCCCGTCGCGCCGGCCAAGAATCCTTGGCAATCGCGTGCGCCATCCGCGCACGTACCTGGCCCGTGACGTTGCTTGATCCTACCGCCCGGTTGGCATCTTCCCTCAGTGCCGAGCGCAAGACTGAGTCCAACTGACCGTCGCTGATCATTCCGAACCTCCAATAAAGCTGAGGGCGGGCGCATCAGCGCCGGTCCCATTTCCGATCAGTTCCTGGCGTAAGCGATTCCGGCCGCGGTGGAGACGCGTCTTGACTGTGCCTATAGGGCAGCCGAGGAGCTCGGCGATCGATCGCTCGTCGAAGTCCTCCAGATATCGAAGAGACAGAGCAGCCCGTTCATTGACCGGGAGCCGATCTAGCGCCGCTATCACGCGGCGCATCTCTTCGTTCGTCTCGGCGACCTGCACCGGATCTGAAGGTTCCGTGGCACGGGAGAGAAGACCTAAGACTCGCTGGAAGCGAGAACGGCGGCGGGTATCAGAGATCGCACGATTGACAACGATCCGAAGGAACCACGGTTGAAATGGCCTGTCTGGGTCTAGCGATTTGATCCGCTGGAACACCGCCAGGAACGCGTCGGCGACGACGTCCTCTGCCGCCTGGGTGTCGCGGGTGATCTGATAGGCAACCCTAAGCGCCCGTGACTGGTGTGCGGCAACCAGAGTATCCATGCCCTCCGTGTTCCCTCGCCTCAGGGCATCGATTGCCTCACCGTCATCCATGTCTGTACTAAACACGCCCGAGGGTGCCGATTGGTTTCAACCCGACTAGCCCATTGCTAGTTGGTCACTGCGGACGGTTCGGCCCCTTTCGCAGGACCACCGAGCGCAAAGGGCAATGTTCAGGCATCGATTTTGTATTGCCAAGCCGGGGTGCCACGGGGTGCCACGGGGAGGCGAGATGCAAAGAATCCAATTCAGCAGGAGGCTTCAGGAGGCGTCATGCGGAGGTCGGGACGGACTTTAAACCGAGGGTCCGGGGTTCGAGTCCCCGCGCCGGCACCAATTTTTGTAATTTGTGAGGCTGTCTCATACTGACCTCGTGGCCTCGTACTCAGTCAATGACCGCGCGATCGCCCACGCTCGGCGTCTCATCGACGCTCGCCAGTACGTGCTCGAGAGCGAATGGGGCGAGGTTCAGCCCCGAGCGGATGATGAGAACGCGTTCCTCAAAGGACACACCTGGGACGAGTATGCCGAATGGCACCTCGGCCTCAACGACGAAGCGACCGACGAGACCAAGAGCCGATACGCATTCGTCTATGGGGACTTTCGCCGGGTCCATCGAACCGGCCTGATCGCGTGCCAGTACCGGGCGGCCGAGTGGCGTCACAAGGAGATCGAGCTCGCCGCACATGAACTCCTGCAACGTCTGGACAAGGCCAGCGCCTGAGCCGGACTCGAACCGACCTGGTAGGCGCGGGTCGAATGTCCTACAGACAACCGGCGAGGCCGGGATTACGTTGCATTTTGGGGACGGGCGTCGGGGCCGAGGTCGCTCTACGGCCGGGGTGGGGGCGTCCGCCCCTTCACCGCTCAGACGGATCTGAGGTCCATACGACCCCGAACCTGGCGGGTGAAATCTCCCTTCGCGGGGACGCCCAGACGCTGCGCGAAGTCCGTCATCCCCTCGTTCGGAAACCAGAAGGCGGCGACCACGATTCGCACCTTGCCGTCCTTGTCCACGAACAGGTAGCTGCGCACCCACGTCGTGTAGCGGCCGCGGTAAACGGTCAGGCCGCGGAAGATCAGCGCCAGCTCCGAACGCGGCATCGCCTGGTGATTGAGCGGCCGGTCGGCCGTGACAAGCATTGCGTCCGCCTTCACAACGGGCGGCCGGCTGAGTGCCAGGATGAACCACGCGGTGCCGATCCAAAGCGCCAGCAGCAGAACACCAGGCAGTGCCCTGCCGAGCTGTCCGCCCGCGGCCGCCGAAACAGGCAGGTAGACCCCGAACCCCACCAGCAGGACAGCGGCAGCAATCGCGGCCACGCGCACCGCTCGGGCCACGCGCAGGTTGGGAGTTAGCTGAATCGTCATTCAAGTTTCCGGATCGAGCGGCTGAGCGCCGGAGCGGCGACCGAGAAGACGCAGGCGATCGCGCCGCCGATGAGGAAGATCCCGGCAGGACCAATCAAAGGTATGGCCGCGGCCGCCGCGATCGGCGCCACCGGGCCGACCAGGAACGAACCGAAGTAATCGATGCTCGTCACGCGTCCAATCAGCGCCACCGGCACGTGCCTCTGCAAAGCTGACTCCCAGAGCGTGTTGGAGACCACGATGGCCCACCCAAAGCCGGCCGCAGCGACCAGAACGACTGGCAGCAGCGGCACGATCCCATAGCCCACGACTGAGAGGCCAAGTAAGAGCTGGGTCGCATAAATCGCCAGGCCGACGCGCCGCACGCGAATGTTTCCGACGACCAGGCCGCCGATCAGCTCACCCACTCCGCCGGCGGCTCCGATCACGCCGAAAGTTGCCGCCGTGCCGTGCAGCACGTTGAGGACGAGCAGCGGCAGGGCGACGGTGAAAGCCGCGAAGTAGAAGCCGTTCACGAACCCGAAGCCGACGATCGTGAGCCAGATCCACTGGACCGAAAACGTGAACGCCAGGCCTTCGCGCATCTGCGAGAGCAGCGATTGGCGTGGCGGCGGTTCGCGTTTCGGAGGGCTGGCGAGGAAGAAGACCACGAAGCTGAAGAAGAACGTCGCGGCATCGATTGCGAACGCGAGCGGCGGTCCTGCCTTCGCGACGACCAATCCCCCGAGGAGCGGACCTACGACTCGCGCCGACTGCCCGGCCAGGCCGCGGAGTGCGTTGCCGGCGACGAGGACGTCCGAAGGCACGAGCTCCGGCATGATCGCGCTCATTGCCGGCGTGTAGAAGGAAAAGGCCACGCCGAAGAACGCCGACGCAACGTACAGATAAGCGATCTGCAGATGGCCGGTCAGGCCGAGCACGGCGACCGCGCCAACGACGACTCCGCTGGCGAGGTCGCTGGCCAAGATCACCTGGCGCCGCGGAAGCCGATCCACGATGGCCCCGCCGAACAAGATGACGAGCAGCTGCGCGGTCGAGAAGATCGTGAAGCCGATACCCAGCTGGAGCGGGGAGCCGCCGAGGGCGAGGATCTGGAAGGGGAGCGCTACGTAATACAGGGCGTTGCCGACCTGGGACACGGATTGCCCGATCCAGAGCAGCCGGAAGTCCCGATGGCGCAGAGGCTGGAGAATCCGAACCTGCACGGCTCAGACTAGGATCGTCGTTATGGGATTGGGCGAGCTCAAGCTGGAGGTGCGAACGTGACGGCGGCGAGCTGGCTTGAGGTGTTTGCGGGGCTGGTCCTGGTCCTCGCGACGTTCTATGACCTCTTCCACTCCGTCGTCCTCCCCCGGCCTTCGGTCAACCGCTTCATCATCGTCCGCCTCCTCTTCATAGGGTTCTGGGCCATGTGGCGCTGGGTCGGCAGACGTATAGAACGACCAGCCCTACGCGAAAGCTGGCTCGCGACCTTCGGGCCCTCGGCGGTGATCGCGATGTTCCTCACCTGGGCGCTGGCCTTTCTGCTCGGATACGCCTTCATCCTCGACGGGGTTCGGAACCAGGTCCGTCCGGCGCTCGACAGCTTCGGCCAGTCGCTTTATTTCTCGGCGTCCACCATCGTTCCGCTCAGTTACGGCGACTTCGTGCCCGAGGGCGCCGGCGCGCGGCTGGTGGTTCTATTCGAAAGCGCCACCGGCGTCGGCATCGCGGCTCTGGTGATCACGCTTCTCTTCTCGTTGTACGCGTCCTTCCAGGAGCGGGAGGAGCTGGTGGTCCAGCTGGACGCCATCGCCGGCGCTCCGCCGTCTGGCATCCAGCTTCTGGAGACAGTTTTCGAGCGCGGGCTGCGGGACGAGCTCGTGAAGACGTTTGACGACTGGCGCAGGTGGTCGGCGGCTGTGCTCGAAAGCCACCTCGCCTATCCGATCCTCCTCTATTTCAGATCGAGTCATGACAACGAGGCGTGGCTCAACTCGTTTGGCGCCGTCATGGACGCGGCCTCCCTGGTGATCAGCACGGTTGATGAAGACGAAGAGGGGCCGGCGCGGCTCTTCTTCGTCGTGGGCAACCATCTCGTCGAAGACCTGGCCTGGTACTTCCGCTACGCAAGCTCAAAAGAGCCGCTCGTCGGCCGCGACGAATTCAACGAGGCGGTCGCGCGCCTGAAGAAGGCAGGCTACAAGTGCAAGCCGCTGGACGAAGCGTGGACGAGCTTCTCGCACTACCGCGGCAAGTACGCCTCACAGCTGATCCAGATGGCGGACCGCCTTGCCATCGTCCCCGCCGAGTGGATTGGCGACCGCACGTACGCGCCACACGTCGACGGTCGTGGGCGAACCCGCCGTCGCCTCCCGTAGCTATCAATTGTCTGACTGGGAGGCCGAACGAAGTCCGCAGGGCGGCCTGGTCTCGCTTCGCCTCCGCGGAACCGAGCTGCTGGCGGGCGAAACAAAGGCGGTCGACGAGGGCGCGGCGCCCTGGGTCGTCACGCTCGAGGACGATCGCGTGCGGGTCGAGCCGGCCCGCTTCGAGCTGGCCCAGTCGATGGTGTGGCCTTTCCGCTATGAGTCCGGCATGGAGCTGGTGGCGCGTGGCAACGATGTGACGCCGCGTGGGCTCGACGTCCCGCTCGAGCTCAAGCCCGCCTTCACCGTGCGGCTGGCCTGGCCGTCTAGCGGCGTGGCAGTGAGCATTGCGTGGGACGAGCTGCGCATGCCCACCGCCGCCCTCACGTTGCGGTCGAATCCATCACGCGTGGAGCTGACGATCGGAGCGCGGACGAGCGGAACGGTGAGGCCGGTGAGCTGGTGGGTGAACATCCGGGATGGCAACAGGGGACGGAAGATCGAGGTGGTCGATTACGACCCGGCGTGGCCCGATCAATTTCGAGAAGAGGTCGTGGCTATCAAGCGCGCGCTCGGCGACCATGTGGTGGCGCTGGAGCACGGCGGCAGCACGTCCGTCCCCGGCCTGGCGGCCAAGCCGATCATCGACATGTGGGCCTCACTGGCGGCGCCGCTCCGCGAAGAGGACATCGACGCAATGGTCGCGATCGGCTACGAGTACCTCGGCGAGTCGGCGCTGCCGGACCAGGACTTCTTCGTGAAGCGTGCGTCCATCTCGTATCACCTTCACTGCTACCCGGCGGGACACCCTGAGTGGGATCGGCACCTGGCGTTTCGCGACTGGCTGCGCACGCATCCGGACGGCGCAGCAGCCTATGCGAGACTCAAACGCGAGCTGGCGAAGCGCTTTCCGGCCGATGCGCTGGCCTACACAGAGGCCAAATCCGAGTTCATCCTGGAAGCGTTGGGCAACTAGACTCCGCGCCAACGTACATGGCCCAGACCACCCTTCCGCCGGCTGACCTCCTCCCGGTGCGCCGCGAGGCGACTTTCGCCTATCGGCTCGTGAGGCTCGTCGGTGTGCCGCTCCTGAGGCTGGTCTTCCGCTTCGATGTCACGGGCACGGAGAACATCCCCCGATCGGGCAACTACATCGTCATCGCCAACCACCTCAACTGGCTGGACGAGTTCGCCATCCTCCTGCTGTTTCCGGTCGAGCCGCGAGTCCACTTCCTGGCCGACCCGACGATCCTCGTCACTCGGAAGGTGCAGTGGTGGATCGTCCGCAAGACGGGTGGATTCGTTCCGGTGGTGCGCGAGCGCCATGGCGACCAGAGGCTGTTCCATCACGTGGACCGGGCGCTCGAAGTCGGGG
>Ga0209236_1001788_pt1 | contig 13019 bp, 13 predicted proteins | sample GraSoi013_1_40cm_FD_185819 | JGI IMG/M metagenome (GOLD analysis project Ga0209236, IMG submission 185819) | Grasslands soil microbial communities from the Angelo Coastal Reserve, California, USA - Sample 09_27_2013_1_40cm (SPAdes) (version 2) | ecosystem: Environmental > Terrestrial > Soil >... | reverse complement strand
AAGAGAGAGTTTCGCGAAGAATATGCACTGGGGCTATTTTATCGCATCATTCTTAGTAGCTGCTTACTTGGTTCGCTGTAGTGACTCTTTTGTCAGATAGTACACTTCAAGCCCTCGTTTCAGGGGTCGGATGTAGTACGGTTGTTCATGGGCAAGTTCTCTTGGGACTTCACTGCCCTCTTTGAGCAGCAGCTTTGTGATGTGCCATCCTCTTTCTGCGCGTAGCAGAGTGGTGGTCTTGAGTTCAAGATCGTCAAGAACATCATGCAAGCTGACACGGGACGGGCCTGGTCCTTCCCACTCGACCGGCTCTATTGAGGAATTAGTCTTGATCTCGCCGCTGTCTATGAAAGAAGACCGGATGAACCTGAGAGCCAAGCGACGGATTTCTTCATCCTTCAATTTGGGGGTGGGATGGACTGCATTGACTATGGGCGTAACGTAACTATTTCACGAAATCACTAGTAACGTGCACCGAAGGACTGTTTTTTGATCTAGACAGAGCTAAGAGAATTGCTCGAAGGCCTGGGACTGGCCATTCTACTTTGGAGCGGCTTGTTTTCCTGGGAAAGATCGGTCTGATCGTCAGGCTTGGGTCTTGACTAATTGGGTTCGCACGTTTCTTGGTTATTCAGGCGGACACGCGGGTTGCAAGCTCAGCAACGGCGTTCTTAGGCCAGGTGGATCATGTAGTGTTGTCCGAAGTGGAAAATGGAGAGGAGGAACGTGTCGATGCGAGAGATGTCGCAATTCTGTTCTAGAACTAAATTCTAGAACCGAATTTCCTATCCAGTTAAATTCGATCACGGGAGGAATGGTCTTTTGAAGAAAATTGCGGCATATCATTTTTGCGATAGTTGCGATCGTCGTTCTAATGAGCGTCAACCACAGCCCTATCTCCACTCGTTCAGCGCACGCGTCAGATTTCTTCAGCCTCTCCAACGTGGTACTCGAGGGGACCTGGGAGTTCAACATCCAAGTGACAGACGGCAATGTCCCCACAGGAGAGGGAGCCACTGGGAGCGTGTTCTTCTGGGGCGTCAGCAACGAAGTTGATATCGGCTACGACTACTTCATCATGGGAGCAGAATACGACCGGTACGGCGGATTCGGTTCCACCCCGTCGAACAGCTTCGGAGGATTCTACTCAACCCTAGAAATTGCCGACGGCAACAGTAACAATGTCTACTACATTTCAGGTAATCCAATCAACCACACTCCGTGGTCTAACTATGGAACCGTGAGCGTTGGGACGGGAGGTGGAGATGTATCATTCAACATCGAAGGGAACGGATACGACTCCGGCACTCCAGCTCCCTCGAGCCCGTCGAATTGGGCAGAATTCAACTGGCAACATTCCTTCACGAAGGCTGATCAGGACAGCTGGAACCAAAAGACAGGGGCAACTGCGATCAAGGTACCCGAGACTAACGGGATAATCACTGACCCGATCTACGGATACGTTGACCTATCATACTATGTCTGGAACTTCTGGTGGGGATACACGTCTGGATGGTACGCTGTCAACTGGGTCCAGGGAGGGACCAACGGTCCCGCCACCGGTAGCGCAGGTGGCTGTACATTCCATTTCGCGGACATAACCACGAGCGAGCCGGGAGGTGGCACTGGCACTCAGACTGCTTCGACCAGCTGTCCCCCGGCCCCACCTCCACCCTGCGGTTGTGGTGGTGGCGGAGGGAGCATTGCTGACGGGTCGCTGGTCACTATGGCCGACCACAGCAGGGTACCGGTACAAGGCATCCACACGGGTGACAAACTGCTCGGTTATGACACGAACACGGGACGATTCGGCGTCTCTACCGTGCTGTCAATGAAGAGCGTAGCAACGACGAACCAGCTCATTATCCACACCTCAGCAGGGACTCCGTTCAGAGTTGACGCGAATCCGCGTCAGACATTGTGGACAATGCGTGCCAGCGATGGTACACTGCAATGGCTTCCAGTGACCCAGGTTCAGTCAGGCGACCACTTGCTCACCCCCGGTGGATGGGTCACGGTGACAGGCATCGAGTTTGCTCCAGCGGGCCAGCATACAATGTTCGACATCACCGCTTCGATGCCTTACTTTGCCGACGGATATCTCGACCCCATCTACAAGATGTGAGGATGTCGCAACTGCTTGAACTCGGGCCCTGAGATTTCGGGGCTCGATTCCCTTTTTTTCCGGTCATAATGGGATTGTTGACTCTTTTGCGTAGGATTCGTCGGAGTAACAATTTAGGTTTGGAGCAGCATTAGGCTTTGCATGTGAAGACGTCACCAGCTCTTCTATCGTTGTTCTTGCTTCTTTGCCTGCTGCTGCAGGGGACGTTCGAGCAGAAGCCGATGGTTACTATTCAGAACCCATCCTCTATTACGAGCACGTACTCAGTTGTAGCATTCAATGGCAACCAGTCATTCTTGATTCAGATCCAGCAACGGGACAAGAGCTTCACAACGCCTCGAGGGTACTATTACATGGGTGTAGGTGGCTACGGGTTCAGCCCTGCTGGTGTTTCGATCTGGAACTCCAGCGGCTCGAAAGTGGGCGACACGCGAGCGACGAATGGAATACTCTGGATCCCCCGCTTGCCAGTCGGCAACTACACTGTGACCACAGCCGATAGAGGGAGTTTTCTTCTGGCACAGGATGTCCAGAATAGCGGAGATAGGTTCGTGGGGAATATCTCTACGCCGATAGCATTGTTCATGGTTCCTTTCCAGCGAGGCGGGATACATGTTGACATACAAGTGAGTCATCCAAGTGATGGTTATCGGGTGGACCTCTACAACTCCTCTCTGAGTAACATCTACTCGCAGAGGTATACAGGTGGATCAAGTTTCGACTTTACCCTTCCCTCAAATGGCGCAAGCCTTGCCTATGCGCGTATCTCACCTGAGCAGACTACAGTAGTTCAGTATTCTTGGAAGTCTGCCCCAGCCGGGGTCGATATCATCGGGCTGTTTCCAGTAATATTTCCGGTGGTCCTCATTGTGGCTCTTGTCGTGTTTGTGGTGATTCGGTCGAGAAGGAAGGTCTAGAGCTACGACAGCAGTTGTCGATGCAAAGAGTCTAACTTTCTCCTACAAGCATAGGGCTGTTGTCAACCGGGCAAGCTTTAGCGTAAGAGGAGGCTCGATCACCGGCTTTCTCGGCCCGAACGGGGCTGGAAAGACGACGACTATGTTCTGTCTGATAGGGGGTTTACGGCCCGAAAGTGGGGCGGTAGAGGTTTTCGGGAAGGATCCTTGCTGGCGCGATCCTGAGGTGAAGGGAAGAATCGGATTCGCGTCCGAACAACCTGCGTTCTATAATCATCTCACCGTGCAGCAAAATCTTGTCTTTGCGGGGCGGCTGCTGTCTCAGCGGGCTCAGGAGACGAAGACGCGTGTCAGGGAATTGAGTGAGAGCTTCGGGTTTGAGGACTATGTCGGCAGGAAGCCTTGGATGTTGTCGCACGGCTATAGGCAAAGGGTTGCCATCGCTGAAGCGCTCGTGGGCGACCCGGACTTGTTGATCTTGGACGAGCCAACCACCGGGCTGGACCCTTCCAGCATGATTAGGATACGGGACGAGCTGCTGAAGATGAACAAGGATAGGGGTATGACGATCCTGGTTTCCTCGCATAACCTTCACCTCTTGGAACGGACCGCCGACTACTACATCTTCCTCGCGAGAGGGACCGTCGTGGCCTCCGGAACGCTTGGCGAGCTGTCGGAAAAATTTGGCCGTGAAGGAAGCGTGGTGGTCGAGACGGAAGGGTTGTCACCGGAAGTTGAGGCGAGGCTGAACGGAGAGTTCGGGGCCGTGGTCCGATGTAAGGATGGAATTGTGACAGTGACAAGTGGTCCTGGGATGCTGACAAAAGTCCTTGGGTTTCTGGTTTCTAACGGAGTCATTGTGAAAAATGCGGAGACGCAAAAGGATGCTCTGGAGGGGATCTATGTGAACGCTGTAGGTGAATCCAACGCGGAAAACGATACGGCTGTGACTGGTGCGTCCGAAACCAAGAGGCAGGTCTAGGTGTTTTCTCTATTCCGAGCGGATCGAGTTCTCGCGATAACGAGAAAGGAGTTGTACGAGGGTCTCAGGAACTTTAGGTTCCCTCTAGTGCTAGGGGTCGTCGCCATTCTCAGCATACTCTCGGGTCTCGGGGGGGCGCAGTACGTTACGTTCTTGCAAAATCAGAATGCCTTCGGTCCCATCGGGGCCGCTTCACCAGCCATTGACTACGGGGCTCTTTTCGGTCTCACGGAGTCAAGGGGTCTGTCTCTGGCGGATCTTTCGATTCTCTACTCTCCTGTGATCTCGATCTTGCTCTCGGCGGATTTGATGAGCAAGGAGCGCGAATCAAGGACGATGGTGAAGCTGATATCGAAACCGATCACTCGATCGGAAATTCTCATTGGAAAGTCGCTCGCGCTAGTGTCCGTCCTTGTTGCGGTTGGAGTTGTCTCACCTTTGATATCGTTCGCCTCGCTTCAGGCTTCACTGGGTGGGACGGTCCAGGGCGAGGATCTATCTAGATTGGGAGTGTTTACCCTGGTCTATATCCTGTATCTGCTTGTTTGGGGGATGATTGGACTGTTCTACTCAAACTTGTTCAAGAAACCGATAACTTCCTATCTTGTCTCTATTCTGACATTCTTGGTTTTCTCTCTCTTATGGGCGAACATCACGAGCGTGGTGGCAAATTCTGCCGCAACCAGCGTGGCTCAACTGGAATCCGAACAGTACATGTTCAGGATGCTCTCCATCACATACATTTTCTCCGAGGTAGCCTTGTTCGTCCTGAATCCTCACTACCTTGGGGTCAACGGGGGACAGTACACGTTCGACTGGTTCAAGACGACCACCTTTGTAGGGTCACTCTCCAGCGTTTGGATCGACATCGTCATCCTCGCCGGTTCGTTTGTGGCCCTCTGGGTCTTGAATTACAAGATGTTTGGAAGGATGAATATTACCCCTCAGGGATGATTTTTCCCAAGGGTCGCTATGTAGAAAGCCGATCAGTCGATCGGGTTCGGAGAACTTCTCCTGTAGTTCGTTACGATTGTACGCCCGTTGGGACTAAGTCTTGTATCGGTAAAGACGTCTTTGACGAAAAAATCGGCTAGTTCTTTCTCGACTTCTTCCAAGTGTCGGAGGAAGCGCTCTCCCCTCTCAGTCAGGAAGTAGTGCGTGGGGCCGCGTAATTCTTCCTCTCTGAGCAGCTTTTTCTCGACTAGGAAGTGAACGTATTTCTCGGCTAGGCGGAAGCTCAGGTTTGCCTTGAAGATGATGTGGGTCTTTGATGGCCCGCTTTTGCTGAGGATGAGAATTTCGAATATGACTCTTGTCGCATCCCTTCTGAGTTGGCTGGTCACTGCCGTGGGACACACGACCTACGTTTTTTCAGATAGATATCGATAGTGGTTTCAAGATATGGCGCTAGATATCCACCGCCATTGGTGGTTGCTTAAGAGAGCTTGGAAGAACTGTTCTGTGCTATTGTTCTATGACAATCATAGGAGCATATCTGGCCGATTCAGCCCCAGGGCTCGATCAATTGTTGGAGCGGACGAGGGAGGGGTCGACCATCCATTAGCACCATTGCGGTCTCGTAGGCGCGAAGGGCGAGTAATCCCTGAGCGGTCGTTCGGACAAATTTTTTTCTCTTATCCATCTCGTACTCTACGAGCTTGGAAGTGAAAAGATGGTCGAGTGATGGTTTCAGGATTTTGTAGGAGAGATTCTGGAGTGTGAGTAGCTGGCTTATCGAGAGCCCGTTGAACAGACAAGACTTTAGGATGCCTGCCATGATCTGAAACCTGTCTCTACGCAAGAAGTATCCTGTGGAAAACACAAATGTTCGCAGTTAAGAGACGCTTGGACTATTTTTACTGAGAAAAAGTATGTTCCTCAAATACTCGCGTTCAGACGTATGGTCTGTCTTGGTCGTAGCCGGTTTGAAAGCCACTGTCTGAATCTTGTGAGCCTAAAGTGTTCTCCTCTCGTCCGTAGTGGTTTGTGCCTGTGTTTCGGGACGTAGAGGTAGAGTGCGAGCTAGTAGGTTTGATAGGGTCCGTGTTCTAAGTAGGGGCCGTCCCCTGTACCCCTCAGCCACCGAAACCCGTATCATCAAACATGAGCCAAGCAGAGACCGAACCTCGGGCAAGTCCAAACGTGTTCTTCTAGGAGGCTTGCTGTGACACCCGGCCTAGAAATGGCTTGTTATAAGCGAGGAGAGTTTCGGAGGGGACGGCGAATATAATGCCTGAGATGACAATCTGTCAATGGATAGGGATTTCAAGCAATTTCATGCCAATTCTGTCGAGCGAAGAATCTTTTCCTGTTAGGTTTCTCTGTAGATGATTCTCATACGAGCCGAAGATGAGACATTATGAGTTTAGCTCCCGACTATGATTCCATTCGACACACAATCGGAACAGGGAGGACATGGACAGGTGTCACCTGGCCACGCGCAATTCCGACGACGGGTTCTGTTAGCCTGAGGAGTAGGATCGTCTTTGGTCAGGGTCTCGAGGAGGAAAGGAAGACGGGCGCAGAGCGGGGTCCAAGCTATCTTCTCGGGGAGGAGCGAAAGAAAAGGCAAAGCTCACGTCGTTGCGGGTCTGATCTCAATCGGAACTGGGGTCGCTCTGTGGCTCTGGATCATCATAGCCGCCTCCATCTCTTCACCACTATTGACCAGTCTCGCGACGCTACTCTCGGTACAAGGAGCGGTCTTCTTAGTCTACTCTCTAGCTATGCGAAAGACTCGGCGCCTGGATAACGCGAGACGGTTTGCATCATATGAGCTGGAAGACGAGATCGAGCCAAGTAGCATTCCTCTAGATCCCGTATATTCAAGAGGGCGGAATCATTCGAAAGGGAACGGAAATGTTTCACCGTTCCGTATCGGCAAGATCCTTCTGGTGGTGATTTTGGCAGGAATTGTGTTAACGACAGTCGTGGGCTTCGGGAGTGTCGATTTGGCGCCTCAGCATCGTACTGGCCCGGGTAGTAGCGGGACCGGCACGAAACCGCCTGTTGGGCTTGTTGGAACTATGGCTCCGAGTTTCTATGCTGTTTCAAACATAGCTGAGGCTATCGTTTCGAGCAACCATACTTACACGGGGGCGATAGGGACGAACTCTGATGATTTTATTGTAGTTCAGATCGCTTATTCCGGAGGAAGCGGGGGAAATCTTCCAAACATCTCTAGTGTTACGGATACGCAATCGAGCGTTTACTCTAGGGCGGCGAGTGCGTCTCCGGGGGTAGCAGCGAACTTCTGGGAGCAGGCCTGGACCGGCAGAGCCTCATCACCGATAAACTCCACGGTCATAACAGTAAGCCCTGACTGGGCGGGGTGCCAGACTCCATGCGTGACCTCTATCATAATCACCATGACTGTCGGCCAGTACCGAGGTGTCGCCGGCGTTGGGGCTTCGAGTACGACAGCACCGAGCACATCATCCAATTCTCAATCGGTCAGCATAATCGCGACTCAGGTGAATTCGACGCTTGTTGAGCTTCTCAGCCACGGAGCCTACGACAACTGTGGAATAGACGCCCCGCAACCTGACGCGGGACAAACGTCAAGGAATTGTTTCACTGCTACGACGGAAAGAACGGAGCTCTTCGACCATTCTGTTACAAACGCGGAAACATATATTGAATCGTATACTTGGGCCCAGATTGAAGTCCAAAGAGGCATCTACTTGGAGCTGAAGGGAACCAACAGTTCCTAAGCGGATGGAATTTGCTTTTTTCAGTCTCGCAATGATCTCCTGGCCCCTAGCCCGATCGCGACATAGTTCAGCTGGCTAAACTCCTCAGGGTCAAAGATTCTCCTGGCGTCTACGACGTTCGGGGTCTTCATGCACGCCTGGAAATCTTTAGGTTTGAGCTTAACGAACTCGTCCCATTCTGTCAATATGATCGCGCAGTCTGCTCCTTTGAGGGCGGAGTAAGGGTTGTCAGCGTAGCCGATCTGGTCTGCAAGTTGTTTCTTGGTGTTGGGTATGGCCATGGGGTCGTAGGCGATGACGTGTGCTCCTTTCTTCTTGAGCTGGATGATTACTCGGAGTGAAGAGGCTTCGCGAATATCATCGGTATCTTTCTTGAACGCGAGACCCAACACCGCGACCCTCTTACTGGATAAGGATCCGAGGAGCGCCTCGGCCATATCCACAACCTTGTTGGATTGTTGCTCGTTGGTCTCTTCCGTGGCCCGGAATAGCGTTGGATCATAACCGTTGTTCTTGCTGTAGTTCATGAGTGCTTGGAGGTCTTTGTGGAAACAGCTCCCACCGTACCCGGGTCCGGCTTTCAAGAATAATCCTCCGATTCTAGGGTCGAGGCCGATAGCCTCTGCTATTGTGCCAACGTCAACACCGGGTATCTGCTGGGCAATATTTGCAACCGTGTTGATGAAGCTCACCTTTGTGGCGAGGAAGGCGTTGCTGGCATATTTGACCAGCTCAGCAGACTCTGGACTAGTCAGGATAACAGGTGGAAGCCTGGGCCCGTAGAATTTTCGATAGAGTCTCTTGAGCCGGTTGGCCGATTTCTTGTCATTGGATCCTATGATTATCTTGTCAGGATGGAGAGCGTCGTTGATCGCGGTTCCTTCTTTCAGGAACTCTGGATTAGCACAGAGGCCGAGCTCGGATCCCACTTTTTTGCCAAAGGATTGTTCTAGGAATCGTTTTACGGTGCCATTTGTTGTGCCTGGGACGACTGTGCTCTTGACGACAACAAGGTGGTAGCCCCGCTTCTCTCGCAGTACATTTCCCAAATCTTCGCACGCGTTCTTGACGTATGAGAGGTCGATAGACCCATCCTGCTGACTCGGGGTTCCAACGGTCAAGAACGTCGTGTCCGTGCCAAAGGCTCTGGAAATGTCGCTGGTAGCCTCCAGAAGCTTGCTCTTGACGGCCTGCTTTAGCAGAGTGTCAAGCTGTGGCTCATGAAGGGGCGCCTTTCCTCTACGAATCTGTTCTACCCTCGCTTCATCGATGTCTATTCCTACGGTTCGGATGCTGCGAGACGCGAAAGTTGCCGCAGTACAGAGGCCAACGTAACCCATTCCGACGATCGAGACAGCGGCCAATTTCCTCTTCAAGCTGAAGACAGCCATTTGTCTGGAACTATAAAGTCTGACGATCTTTGCTCCCTTGATACGGGCGAACTGGAACGACACAATCATGGCTCTAGAGCAATTGTACTAGGTGGGTCTTCGAGAGTTCTGCTTCATCGTAGGACGCGGCGAGGGTTTGTGATGTAACCTACGTGGTTGTGCTAATCCCCGCTTGAGAACAGGTTCCGCATCTTGCATCTGATAAGTCGTACGAATACGATAATGTTAACGGGGGTTAGCCCTCTCCCTCTCCCGGATCGCTTCCGGGCAGGTTCCAAGTGTGTCCCATCTCGCTTAGCAAGTAGGATTGTCGTTTCCTGGAGATTTTTTCGTGGAGTTTTCTGTCAGCTGTGACGAGGTTGGTGGCGATAATGTCTGAGAGGGCGATGTAGCTTGCATCGTAGACTGAGATTTCCAGCTTCCTTGCTGTTCTCACGGTCTGGGAGGAAAAGTCTCTGCTCGGCGGGATGAGGTCTAGGTCCAGCTCAAGAAGTTCTTTCAAGCTGGCGTCGAGGTCTGCTTCTGTGAGCTTTGGGTGGTAGTTGAGTGCGTTCGCGACCTCGTAGACTATGAGGTCGGGAGCGGTCAGGTTCAGCCGGCCTTCGATGTGAGCGTCGCGGAGCAGGAGAGCTTTTTCAGTATCGTCCTCCTTGAGGAACCATTTGGCTGCGGCTGACGCGTCGAGGACTAGGGTCTGCGGAGTTCTCTCCACTTTCGTATCACGTCGGTGCTCGACCATCCCTTCACCGTGCCGATCTTGGCCCGGCGCAGGTCCATGTCTCTCGAGGCCTTGCGCATCGCTTCCCGGTCTCTTACGCGCCCTAGACTTCTCTGTTGGACCCAAAGCCTGAAGGCTTGCGACGCGGCGTCTCCGACCTTTAGCCCTGCCTTTATCGCCTCACCCTTGAGGCTCCTGTAGACGGCCTCGTCCACGTCCTTGATGACGATGTTGGACCCCAAGACAAGTATAGTTAAGTATTGAAAGTATAAAAAGTTATACCACAGCGGCAAAGGGTTTAGGACTGATCAAGCCGATACGCGTGAAGACCCCGACCCGGCAGAAAAAGACCATCTTACTCTAGTCTTTCGTGTTAGCTTCTCTGGATTGTGCTTTGTCCTTGATGAATCGAAGGAAGGCTATCGCGATCTGTGTATTACTTCAAATGCCGTCTATTATCGGAGCTAGTAATTATAAGCCGTCAATCCTAGAGCGTTATTGAAGGTAGCGGATTCTAGAGTGTTGAGGAAGGCGGTTATCCCTGCTGCTGGGCTTGGGACAAGGTTGCTCTCGGTAACCAAGGAACAGCCGAAAGAGATGCTACCGGTCTTTGCGAAGGGAAAGAATGGCGACCTGTGTCTGAAGCCTATTGTTCAACTCGTATTCGAGCAATTGTACCAGGTGGGCTTTAGAGAGTTCTGTTTCATAGTGGGACGCGGAAAGAGGGCGATAGAGGACCATTTCACGCCTGACTTCAGGTTCGTATCCATGCTCGACAGCAAAGGAAAAGACGGTCCAGCAGAAGATCTAGAGAACTTCTACAAGATGATCGATAGCTCAACAGTGTCTTGGGTGAACCAGTCTGAGCCGCGGGGGTTTGGTGATGCGGTGTTGAAGGCGAAATCATTTGCTGGGGAGGACAAATTCATGGTCCACGCTGGGGACAGCCACTTCCTGGCTAAGGACGCTGACCACTTGCGCAGGGTCATGGATGCCAGTGTGAAGACTAATGCGAACGCGCTGTTCTTGTCGATGGAGGTTGACGATCCGAAACGGTTCGGGATTATTGAAGGGGAGGCAATGGTTGATGGTCTTGTAAGGGTGAAGCGGCTTGTCGAGAAGCCGTTGAAGCCGGCGTCGAGGCTGGCGATTATGCCTGTGTACGTGTTTGACTCGAACATTTTCAAAGCATTAGAAGCTACGAAAGCAGGATTCGCAGGGGAACTACAGTTGACCGATGGTATTCAGAAGATGGTTGATTGGAATCTGAACGTGTACACGACGAAGGTTGGGTCAGACGAGATCTGGCTGGACATAGGCTCACCCGATCTTTACTGGCAAGCGCAGAACCTATCACACAAACACTGTTCGCACGAACCCACACACGATTAAAGTTCTTGTTTTTGACGGTTTAGCGGGGTCATGGACACTCAGTTATCCTTTCTCCGGCAGCACGTCCAGATGACCGGGCGACTCATCATCTTTATATTTCGAGGTTACCAAATAGGTAACCATGTCAGAATCGGTGCCCGCGTACGCGCAGGAGGCTTATGCCGTGTTGAGAAGCCGCTTTGGCAGCGATAGCTTTCCGGCGGATTACTTGTCATGGTTTGTTTCCAGGAGCATGGTGAAGAAGACACTGCACACGTTGGAACACGCGGGATGGATCAGGAGAGTGGAGAGGGGGAGTTATGTCTGCAAGAATGCTGATGAGATTTTCAGGTCGATGGTCGAATTCAGGGTTCCGATGTTATTGAGCGAGGCCGGGATGAGATATGCCTACGCGGAGGCGAGCGCGGTTGAGGTGTGGACGGACTATAGCTACATTCAGAGGAGTTGGGAGCACTCACCATACTTTGTCAGGGTCTTGACCGGTGATTTGGGCAGATGGGTCAGCTACTTCAGGAAGCACAAGGTGAAGGTCTTCACTTCCAAGCCGGAATTGGCGATGGGAGAGTTTGTGATCTTGAAGCCAGAGAGAGGGTTTGCAAACGCGACGCATAATGGCTTCCCCGTTGATCCGTTGGAATCAACCGTATCATACTCGGAGAAGCATATCCACACTTTCGAATATCCATTGGCGTACATGAAGGCGAAATTCAAGATCAAGCCGAGCGTCGTTATCGATCGACGTGTCTTGAGCGAGGCGGCGAAGGCGGTCGTCTAATGCTTGATGCACGTGAAAGTATCATCATCAGGACGCTGCAGAGACTGCCCAGGGAAGACGTTGTGCTGATAGGTGGATACGCGGTCAATGCTTACGTGCCGCCGAGATTCTCTATAGACTGCGACCTCGTCGTACTCGGCAACTCATCCAAGCTCGAGTCCTTCCTCAGGGAAGACGGGTTCAGGAAGGTTGGCGAAGGAGACGTTTCCTACGATAGCTATGTACGCTACGAGATGGAAAAGGTCAAGGTCTCATTCGACCTTCTCAAGAATTCCGTGGTCGACAGAGACACCGAGATAGTGTTCGAGGGTGAGCTGTTCAGGAAGTACTCGGCTGAGCGAACAACTGTCGGGAGAGCAGTGCCGACCAGGATCAAGATGAGAATAGCGGACCCAGAGCTATTGTTCGCGATGAAATTCGTCTCGGGGAGGAGGCAGGACGTTCGCGACATGTTCATGCTCGCAGGAGGGGATCTGAACTGGGACCTCGTCTCCGAACTGGTCTCGGCGAAATGCGGCCGAGAGCTGATGGGGATGAGGAGCCGTTCGATTAGTCGGGATGTACAATCCGAGAGCTTCCGCGACAGCCTCCAGGGCCCTTTCGGAAGGATACCAAGCGAACGGTTTGAGTTGTGCAGAAAAAGACTTGTCGAATATCTAAACGCTGTAAGCACTCGAACTAGAAACTAGACCAGGCTTCCGAACACTAAAAATTCGCGTAGCGTGGAGGATCGACCTAACGTTCTAGGCCCCTGAAACCAGCGTCGAAACGGCCATTCTCCTCGTTAGGGATTGCGATGGGATTAGACGCTCACTTCTTAAGAAAGGGTCCGAATGGTCCAAGTGCTAGGATTGAAAGACGCGATCATCAAGGAAGACATAGAACAGATCAAGAAATCCATTGACACGGAAGCATTTCGCGAGAAGAGTGTTCTGGTATCCGGCGGATCCGGGTTTCTCGGCAGCTGGATCTGCGACGTTCTTAGCGAAGTAGGATCGAAAGTCAT
>Ga0209236_1001786_pt1 | contig 13028 bp, 10 predicted proteins | sample GraSoi013_1_40cm_FD_185819 | JGI IMG/M metagenome (GOLD analysis project Ga0209236, IMG submission 185819) | Grasslands soil microbial communities from the Angelo Coastal Reserve, California, USA - Sample 09_27_2013_1_40cm (SPAdes) (version 2) | ecosystem: Environmental > Terrestrial > Soil >... | reverse complement strand
CCGGCTTGGTATGGTGCCCTGGAGTTTTCCTACGACATGTCCTTCCCGAGCGTAGCGCATCTGGATGCTCAACGAGGTGGCTGTTGCAGCCTGATGCCTTTCTTCATCGGGAGGACCCTAGAGCTTCCGCTCACGGCGATCCAGGATTATGCCTTGTTCCACATCCTGAACGACTACTCGATCGATTTGTGGAAGCGACAAATCGCCTTCATCACAGAGAAACACGGCCTAACCAGCTTTCTCGTTCATCCGGACTACGTCATCGAGAAACGAGCCCGAACGACCTATCGAGCCCTGTTGGAGCATCTCGCTCAGATGCGCGAGGAGCGGAAGATTTGGATTGCCCTTCCCCGTGAGGTGGATCGTTGGTGGCGGGAGAGAAGCCAGATGGAAGTCGTTTGCGACGGAAGTCGATGGCGAATCGAGGGAAGGGGCAAGGAGCGCGCCCAGCTGGCATTTGCGACCCTTGTTGACGACCAGCTCGCCTTCGCGATCGAAGAGCAGAACTGATACAACCCGGCAGGAAATGGCGCCTGCCGCTGTGCGTCACAGAAAAACTGGGCGACTGGATTTATGCACGGCTTTAGCGCAAAGTCTCGGCCGGTTGATCTCGGGACCAACTCCACTCACGGCAACCTGACCTTGCATCTGCCGCGCTGTTTAGCTCTGCTCGGAGGGACGACTCGATGGTCTGATTGCGTCGAGGCCCTGCGCTATTTGTTGACACCCGCTCAGCTTGTCCAGGGAGCAAAGATCGAAGAGTACGAACAGGTCTTCGCTGGTACGGTGGGCGTCAAGTACGCGATCAGCTTCGCCAGTGGACGGATAGGTCTTTACGGACTTCTGCGGGCCCTCGGAGTCGGTGAGGGAGCGGAGGTCCTGCTCTCTGTCCCTACACACATTGTGGTGGCCAATGCAATACGCTACACAGGCGCACGACCCGTCTACGTAGACTGCCGCCTGGAGAACTACAACATTGACCTCGAGGAGGCAGAGCGTCGCATCACTTCACGATCCCGCGTTCTCTTGTTGCAACACACGTTTGGCATTCCGGTGGACATGGACGCCGCCTTGGCTTTTGCGCGCCGCCACAACCTCGTGGTGATCGAAGACTGTGTACATGCTCTTGGCGCCCGGCACGATGGGAGACCGGTGGGAACCTTCGGACGCGGGGCCATGTTTAGCACTGAGGAGACCAAGACGATCTCTACGGTGATGGGAGGCATGGCGGTAACGAACGACCCACACCTGGCTTCCCGTCTGCGGACCTTTCAGGCTTCTTGCAGTTGGCCCCCCACGTGGCTCACCGCGGGATATCTGATGAAATTCGTGGCCTATTACATGCTGACCGAGCCCCACGTCCACCGGCTTGCGGGCATCGCCTACGAGATATTGGGACGCCGCAATCCGCTGGGGCCAACGACCTTGGAGGAGCGAAAGGGTCAACGGCCCCGGGACTACGAACGGCGTCTGAGTAACTGTCAGGCTGCTGTCGGCCTCTGCCAGCTTGGCAACCTCGAGAAAAACCTGGGGCATCGGGAGCTCGTCGCGAACGTCTATCGAGACTACCTCTCAGGTTGCGGACTCCGACTCCCTCAGGCTCCGGCGAAAGCCGAGCCATCCTTTGTTCGATATCCCGTCTGGGTAGAAGACCGGCCAGGGGTCATTCGCACGCTTGCCCCTCATGCCATGCTCGGCAAGTGGTTCACTTCCGTGCTCCAGGAGGCGGAATCGCCGGAGGTCGCGGGGTACGAGCCTGGTTCCTGCCCGCGCGCTGAGCAGGCAGCACGGCATTTGATCAACCTACCGACCCATCCTCGGGTCAACGAGAGAGACGCGAGAATGCTCGCCACGGCGCTGATAAAGGCGGTGTCCTCCAAGAAGGTTGATTGAGGTCGAAGTCCGCCGCGCGGAACGAAGGGACTGACCTAGGAGAGGGTTAGCAGCGAGATATGGGCCAGATGGAACGCGACGATTTTATAATCGGACCTGACGATCCGATCCTGGTAACAGGGGCCACCGGCTTCATTGGATCCAGACTCGTAGAGAGCCTGCTGGATCGTGGATTCCGTAACCTAATCTGTTTTGCCAGGCCCTCCAGCGAAATGGATAGGCTCGAAGCCATCGCTAGCCACCGCTCCGACGTGGCACGAATTGAAGTGGTCAAAGGCAATCTCATGTCCCGCGAGGATTGCGCGACTGCGACCAAGGATGTGGCGGTCATCTTTCACTTGGCCGCGGGCAGTGGTGAGAAGTCCTTTCCCGATGCCTTTGCGAACTCCGTACTTACGACACGGAATCTGCTCGAAGCAAGCCTGGGGCACACCTGTCTTCGCCGGTTCGTCAACATCAGTTCGTTCGCGGTTTATACCAACACGCAGAAGCCTCGGTGGAGGCTGTTGGATGAGTCGTGCCCGGTTGAAAGGCATCCTGAGCTCCGGGGAGACGCCTATTGCTTTGCAAAGGTCAAACAGGAGGAGATCGTCACCGAGTATGGGAAGAAGTTCGGGATCCCGTACGTCATCGTAAGGCCCGGGTCTGTTTATGGTCCAGGCAAGGAGGACATCACTGGCCGGGTGGGGATCGGTACGTTTGGGATCTTTCTGCATCTGGGCGGCTCCAACGCCATACCGTTCACGTACGTCGATAATTGCGCGGAGGCGATTGTACTAGCTGGGTTACGGAAGGGAGTCGATGGCGAGGTGTTCAACGTCGTGGACGACGATCTTCCCTCCAGCAGGCAGTTTTTGCGCCTCTACAAACAGAATGTAAGGCGCTTCAGATCAATCTACGTCCCCCACGTTGTCAGTCATGCGCTCTGTTGTTTGTGGGAGTGGTATTCGAACTGGTCAGAGGGGCAATTGTCGCCCGTCTTCAATCGGAGGATATGGCACGCCTCCTGGAAGAAGACGCGTTATACCAACGAGAAATTGAAGGCGCGGCTAGGCTGGACGCCAAAGGTGCCGATGGCGGATGGATTCCGGCGTTATTTCCAAAGCTGCCGGGAGCGAGGACAGGATGCTTAAAGTCGCCATCGTGGGATGCGGCAAGATCGCAGATGCTCACGTGTCGCAGATCCAGAGGGTCGAAGGATGCGAGATCGTCGGGGTCTGTGACAGCGAGCCGCTAATGGCAAGGCAGCTCTACGAGCGGTTCCCGGTCAAACGGTATTACAGCGACTTGACTGATCTTCTGAGTGACGCCCGACCAGACGTTGTCCACATCACGACGCCTCCGGAAAGCCATTTCGATATTGCGAGGGTTTGCCTGGAACGCGGATGCCACGTCTATGTGGAGAAGCCATTCACACTCCATGAGGAGGAGGCCCAGGGACTTGTTGCACTGGCCAATGAAAAGGGGCTCAAGCTGACGGCAGGACATGACCATCAATTCAGCCATGTGGCCAGACGTATGCGGACTCTCGTCGAAAGCGGCTACTTGGGCGGGGGGCCGGTGCACATGGAAAGTTACTACTGCTATGACCTTGGGGACCCCACTTACGCGCGAGCGCTTCTTGGCGACAAGCAACATTGGGTTCGCCGATTGCCGGGAGGGTTATTGCACAACATCATCAGCCATGGCATTGCCAGGATCGCGGAGTTTCTGACCAGCGATTCGCCTCAGGTGATCGCGTACGGCTTCGTAAGCCCGCTTCTCAAGAGGATGGGCGAAAGCGAGATCGTGGATGAACTTAGAGTCATCATTTGTGAACAGGAGCGCACCACAGCCTATTTCACCTTCTCAACACAGATGCGTCCCTCGATCCATCAGTTTCGTGTGTATGGCCCGAAAAACGGTCTTCTTCTTGATCAGGATCAGGAGACATTGATCAAGCTTCGAGGCGGGAGGTTCAAGAGCTACGTCGAGAAGTTCATCCCCCCCGTGATATTTGCGGAGCAGCATCTCGGAAACTTGATCACGAACGTGCGGACTTTCCTGGCAAGGGACTTCCACATGCAGTCCGGCATGAAGTATTTGATCGAGTCTTTCTACCGCTCGATCATTCAAGGCACGCCGGTGCCCATACCATACCGGGAAATTCTTCTAACCGCCAGAATCATGGACGCCATCTTCGATCAGATCGGTGCGAGGGGGTCGCAGGTGGATTTTCAATTTCAAGCGCGGGACCGTATGCCGTTGCCCGCCAAGCTGCGCCACTGAGCCCGATATAAACCGACATAACCCCCGGCACTTCTCGTCTGTGATCTATTCATGCTGCGGCTTTTCGACAGGGAACTAAAGACCGACATAACCGGCAGCCTTTGCTTACTTCCCAAGAGGGGGCAGGGACACCCGCCCCGGCGGCTGAGCCTGCACGTCGGACGACGAGTAGCTCGGAAGACTATCGCTTCCTCACCGGAGCGCAGATTTCAGACGGGCTGTAGAGCTCCTCATTTCTGCCTCATTGGTCATGGTGCGACGAGAGGGAGGAATGAAACGCTAGTACCGCTAAGGTGTCGGAGAAGAGAATTCTCGCTGCCGAGGAGATATCCACTTTTCATTCTTGAGCGAGGACAAAGCCATGGCAGCCACTAATATCGAAATTAGCGTGAGGGGTAAGTGGATCACCGTACCCGCCCTCGATATAAATGGTAAGAAAGTAATTGTTAGTGGACGGTGGATTAAGGTCGCGGCTATCAATGCTGAGGAGTGGCTAGAGACTGAACTGGAAGATCCTGAGGAGTGTATCAAAAGGCTAAATGATCACCATTCGCACGACTTTAGGGCCGATATCTTTACCTTCACGCAGAAACTGCCAGCAATGGAGCCGAAATATCCATATCCGACGGGGTGGGATAGCGTTGCCGCCGTTCGCACCACTAGCTTTAAGGACTGGTGGGAGAAGCTGCCACAGGAAAGTCGCAAGAACGTGAGGAGATCACAGAAACGCGGCGTTGTGGTTAGAGTCAAGGAGCTTGATGACGACTTGATTAGAGGAATAGTCGGGGTTAACAATGACTCTCCAGTGCGACAGGGGGTTTCCTTCGTTCACTACGGTAAGACTTTTGATCAGGTAAAGAAGGACCAGTCATCATTTCTTGATCGGAGCGACTTCATTTGCGCGTATCTAGGGAATGAACTGATCGGGTTTCTGAAGATAGTCTACAGGGGAGAAGTTGCTTCAATACTACAATTGCTTCCAACGGCAAGCCAATATGATAAAAGGCCTGCCAACGCTTTGGTGTCAAAGGCGGTTGAGCTCTGCGAAGCAAAAGGGATCTCGTACCTAACGTATGGGATGTTTAATTACGGCAATAAACGTGAAAGCACTTTACGGGAATTCAAGAGTCGGAATGGATTTGAAGAGATATTAATGCCAAGATTCTATGTCCCCTTGACGAGATGGGGAGCACTTTGCATGAAATTGAAGCTCCATCGTGGCCTTCTCGGAATCCTCCCTCATAGCGTAATAACTATGGGCGTTAGTGCGCGCGCGAAATGGTACCATCTTAAGCAGTCGATGAGCCGGTGTAGCTCAATGGTAGAGCGGCCGATTCGTAATCGGCTGATGGAGTGTTCAAAACCTCCCGCCGGCTCCAATTATCACCAGTGAGCTCTTCTTAGCGGTCGCATTCTGAGCACTACGCTTCTGGTCCTTCTGGTCTAAAGGCGAACTGCCATGCCGGGAATTGTTGGTCTTCTCACGAGAATGCCCCGCGAACGGGCGGAACCGGAGCTTCTCCAGATGGTCGAGGCCCTTCGCCACGAGTCTTTCTACGTGACGGGGACGTGGGTTGATGATTCGCTGGGGGTATACGTCGGGTGGATCGTGCGGAAGGATTCCTTCTCTGACGGAATGCCGCTTTGGAACGAACGGGGGGACGTCGTTCTCGTCTTTTCCGGGGAGGAATTCCCCGAGCCGGGGACGGCGCGCCGCCTGAAGGAGCGGGGGCACCGGCTTGATCACGGCGGGCCGTCCTATCTCGTCCACCTTTACGAGGAGGACCCTTCTTTTCCAGCGGGATTGAACGGAAGGTTCCACGGACTCCTGACGGACCGGACCCGCGGCATGGCGACGCTGTTTAATGACCGGTTCGGAATGCACCGGATCTACTATCACGAGTCGAAGGAAGCTTTCTATTTCGGCACGGAAGCCAAGGCGATCCTCGCAGTGCGTCCTGAACTCCGGCGGGCGGACCCTCGGGGACTGGGGGAGTTCATCGCCTGCGGCTGCGTTCTGGAGAATCGGACGCTCTTTAAGGGCATCCACGTACTACCAGGCGGCGCGGCATGGGTCTTTCGGAACGGCTCCGTCGAGCGGAAAGGAACGTACTTCGAGCCTCGGGAATGGGAGGACCAGGCTCTCCTGGAGCCAGAACCATACTACCGGGAGATCCGGGAGATCTTTTCGCGGAACCTGCCTCGGTATTTCGAAGCGCGGGAGCGGATCGGGATGTCTTTGACCGGGGGACTGGACACCCGGATGATCATGGCGTGGCAGAGGCCTCCCCCGGGATCTCTTCCGTGCTACACCTTCGGCGGGATATTTCGCGACCCTCAGGACGTGGTTGTAGCGCGGCGAGTGGCCCGCGCATGCGAACAGCCCCACGATGTGATCCCGGTGGGAGAGGAGTTCCTTTCGCGCTTTCCCCACTACGCCGAGCGTACGGTGTTCCTCACGGACGGATGCGTCGACGTGGGCCGTTCTCCCGACCTCTACATCAACGAGAGGGCCCGCGAGATCGCCACCGTGAGGATGACGGGAAACTATGGCGGGGAGGTCCTCCGCCGGGTCCGCGCGTTCAAGCCAGTGGAGCCCCTGCCCGGGTTGTTCCGTCCTGAGTTTCTCTCCTACGTCCGCCAGGCAGGGGGGACTTACGCCGGACTACTCCGGGGGCACCCGCTCTCCTTTGCCGTGTTCCGGCAGGCTCCCTGGCACCACTACGGCGTGCTCGCGTTGGAGCAGACCCAGCTCTCCCTGCGCTCCCCGTACCTCGACAACGACCTCGTCCGAACAGTCTTCCGTGCGCCGGAGGCGGCCCTCGCGAACAACGAGGTTTGCCTACGGTTGATCGCCGACGGGAACGCGGCTCTTCGGCGGATCAGGACCGACCGCGGCCTCGGCGGAGGCCCGGGACGTTTCTCGGTGGCGGCCTCCCGGGGTCTCCTCGAGTTCCTGTTCAAAGCGGAACACATCTACGACTCCGGGATGCCCCAGTGGGTGGCCCGGATCGATCACCTCCTCTCGCTCTTCCGCCTCGAACGCCTCTTCCTCGGGAGGCACAAGTTCCATCATTTCCGGGTCTGGTACCGGGGTGTCCTCTCCGGGTACGTTCGGGAAATGCTCTTGGACCCGCGCACTCTTTCCCGGCCGTATCTCGAACGGAACAGGCTCGAGGCCGTGGTACAGGGTCACCTCAAGGGAGACCGGAACTACACCGCCGAGATCCATAAGGTGTTGACCCTCGAACTCCTGCACCGCCTCTTCCTCGACCCGAAATGACGCCGCACTCCCTTTCAGAAACGCGAGCTGGGAGGCGTTGAATGCCCCAGGTGGGCGCCACTATTGTCTTTGCTCTAGGGGTCCTGGGGCTTTTCCTGCTGGACCGTGACAGGAATTCCCGGGTTTCCCCGGCCCTTTGGATCCCCGTCGTATGGCTGTCGATCAGTGCATCCCGGATGGTCTCGCAATGGTTAGGAGAAGTTGGGACATTGGCATCACCCGACGCGTTAGCGGAAGGGAGCCCTCTCGATGCGCTCATCTTCGCCGGGCTCCTGGCGGCTGGTTTGGTGGTGCTCCTCGCGAGAGGAGAGCGTGCCGGAACGTTCTTGCGAGCGAATGGACCACTCCTCGTCTTTTTCTTTTATTGCGCCGTAAGCCTTCTGTGGTCCGACTACCCCTTCGTAGCCTTCAAACGGTGGACCAAGGCCGTGGGAGACCTGGTAATGGTTCTGGTTGTCCTGACCGATCCCGAGCCAACTGCTGCACTAAAGCGATTTATTGCGCGCTCAGGATTTCTGCTGGTTCCGCTCTCCATCTTACTCATCGGGTACTACCCAGGCGTGGGGTGGACATACAGCCCCTGGACTGGGGAGGCGTACAACATTGGCGTCGCCACCACAAAAAACGGTCTCGGGATCGTTTGCCTAGTTTTCGGACTCGGATCCCTGTGGCGATTTTTCGAAACGCTTCACAGCGGAGAGCGTCCCCGTATGACCGGACCGCTGATCGCCCACGGTGCGGTTCTGGCGATGGTCTTGTGGCTCTTCGGGAAAGCCAATGCTGCCACTTCCCTAGGCTGCCTCCTCACAGGCGGCGTTCTGATCGCGCTCACAAGCCGGCGCGGGTTCGCTCTCAGGCCAACGGCAGTGCATCTCCTCGTAGTTGGGATAGTCTCCCTCTGCTTGGTCGGCCTGCTCCTCGCTCCAGACGCTGGCCTCGTCCAGGCGATGGGAAGAGACCCGACACTAACCGGGCGTACTGAGCTATGGGGGGATCTTCTCCGCATGAATGCTGATCCCTGGCTCGGGACCGGCTTTGAGAGTTTCTGGCTAGGAGAGCGAGTCAAGTCGTTATGGAGTAAGTACGTGTGGTATCCGAACCAAGCGCACAACGGCTACCTGGAGGTCTTTCTCAACTTGGGATGGGTAGGAGTGGCCCTGCTCAGCTTCGTCATGGCCTGGGGATATCGGAACGTCGTTGGTTCATTGCACCGGAGTCCTGAGCTGGGCAGGCTCTCGCTGGCATACTTCGTGGTCGCGGTGCTCTATAACCAGACGGATGCGGCGTTCAAGATGATGCACCCCGTGTGGATCGCCTTCCTCCTGGCCATAACCGTTGTTCCGTCCCTCGCCTCGCCGGCCAGGCGCCGGGGCCACGATTATGGGAAGTCAGCCCTCTCCGCCGGCAGTGTTAGCGACGACGGGAGTGTGCGTAGCCCGCGGTCCCTACTGAGTGCCTTAATAGTTAGTCGCGAGGAGGAAGAGCGTGAGTATCAAAGGAGATATAGTTAGCTTTCTTTCCGAGGTAGCTGTTACGTCCCCTTTTCGATCAGTAGCCGAAAAGTTCCTAACTGTCGCAGGTCACAGGTTTCCTACGAGCAGAACCGTTCAGAGTTTTTTTCACCATTTTGGTAGCAAACTCATGGAACAGGAAGGCGCGGGTTTTGAACGCATTGTAACGTTTGCATCCGGTGGGAAAATGTATTGCGGCCTTGATGGTCAGATTGGATTGATCAGTCTCACGTATTACTTTTCGGGGACTATTACAGGGCAGACAGAGGACGAGCGACCGATTGTCAGGCTACTGAATCGATTAATACGTGAAGGAGATGTGTTTTTTGACGTGGGTGCCAATTTTGGCTTTTATTCCTTCTATGTAGGTCCCTTGTGCGGCAGATCAGGTTCAGTCCATGCGTTTGAGGCGAATCCACGTCTGATTCCGCACTTATATCGTTCGATTGAGCTTAATAGGGCACAAAGTAGTATCCACCTTAATGCCGTCGCGGTGGGCGGGCAGTCGGGTACGCATCTGCCTCTGTACGATCCAGATCGGATCGGGTGTTCGTCACTTTACGCACACGGATGGCTCAATCGAGATTCAACGGTGCTAGTCCCTGTGATTACCATAGACGATTACATTCGTGAACGCGAGATCAGGCGGATTGACGTGATGAAGATAGATATTGAGGGCGCTGAACTGGAAGCATTTCAAGGTATGGAAGAGACATTCCGCGTGTGTCCGCCCGGGGTAATCATATGTGAACTGTTGCCTATTGAGAACACTTATGGACGAGACCATATAGAGGTATTGCATCGTGCTCTGTCTGCCAGCAACCCGACCCTGATCGCTGAATTTTTGCATGCAAAAGGATATGAGATGTTTCAGATTGTAAAGACGGACGGTCGGCTTAGGTTGCCTGAAACGTCGGTATCGATCAGTGAAGGCGCTAGGCGTGTTGTAAACGTGGCATTTGTGCTTACGGATATTAAGGATCAGCGGCCTGAAATATTTGTGACTGATTAGCCCTACAGCGACATTGTAGGGTCACAATCAATGCTTCAGAACCTGCCTCTTACGCTCCAATATTGGACGACTCTGCGGATGGTCCGGTCAGGCCAATGGGAGGCTGAGGCCTTGGTGGACAAGGTCCTGGCGTAACTAGTCAGGCATCCAGACGTTGGGTTAACCCGAGTTGCAACCTACTAAAAATCTAGAGCTTTTTCGCTCTCCCACAGCGTTGCAGACTTGATGCAGCGCCATGCACCTGGAGCGAGCTTGTGGAGGTATTACATCAGCTCTTGCCTGACTTTTAACGGATCATCATAACAAGGTCATGGTCGGGAAAGGTTGGGTTGCCGGAAGGGCGGGATCGCGGTAGACGAGGTCCGGCGGCTGAAGAAGCTGGACTACGGTTCGTTACTCCGGGCCTGCGCGGCTGGACCACTTGGCGCCAGGGGCAGAACATAGAATCGATAGAATTGAAGCTTGATAAACTGCTCGGTTACGTCCTCGATGCCATGCCAAGTGGCCGTCCAGTTCTCGACAGTGTGCTCGCCAAGAACCGGCATGCAGTAGACCTGGATGCCGGCAGGCCTCAGCACCGCACGGTAGACGAGAGACGAGCGCCTGCTGCGGAAGGCCGGCGCAACAACAATGACTGAGCTCAGATGCTCCTTGGTGAGAAAGTCCCGGACCTGATAGGCGGCATTGAGACTGATTGGTTCGATGTCCTGTGTGGGAATGATCTCCAGGTTCTGCACCCGCGCCACGCGGGCCATCAATTCCGCAATACCTTGCGAGACAGTATCGGGCACCTCAGGATGATGCCGCGAGGCCTGCGTCGGGACAAGCACCTTTGCGGAGAGCCCCGCTTTTTGCAGGGCCGCCGCGCTTTCGAAGAGGAGGGCGTGCGGATCGAAGTTCTCCACTAGGATGACATCGCTGGGGCCGACTTCCTCCGTACACATGAGGCTCTTCCCTAACGAAGGAATCCAGAACCCGCGTGTCAAAGACGCTATGAGAATAACGAAAATTAGTATCGCCAGGCGGCACTTCCACGTCGTCTTGAGGGACTCCGACCTATAGACGAAATGGCGTCGCCATCCTGATGCCTGCCCATTTGAAGTCCGCGTTGTCAGTGGTGGCGAGGGCTGCTCGCGTGCGTTTCGGGATTGTGGTCCACCGTCTGTCACGGTCGCTTCTGGAAACGTAATAAGGTAGTGGCGGCCTGACTGCCAACTTTCCCGTCTGCAGTGTGGCAGCAGAACTCCTGGCGCGGTACTTTATCATGTGACCAGCGGGGGTGCAAGGCGAGGCGTGGGGTACATGACGGTTTCTCTTCCTTTTTCGGGCCACTGCGAGCTGCTGGGACTGATGGCTGCCGATGGGAGGTTCACGAATGCGGCAGGTGTCTGACAAGGAAGGTGATGATTCAATCCAAGTGAAGACCGCAGGGAATCACGGCTGTCAGAAACACTGGAGCCGCGAAGTTGGGAGCGCTCGCGGATTGACGCAGCCGTGTGCGGGGCTTGAGATCGAAGTCGGATTGCTCACCGGCGGTCAGGACAGGCACTACGCGTGCGGCTTGGCAATGGCGCTCATCTCGAACGGCGTGTGTCTAGATTTCATTGGCAGCGATGAGACGGACAGCCCTGAGCTGCATGGCACTCCCAAGGTGAACTTTCTAAATCTCCGAGGGAGTCAGCGCCGGGACGCCAGTCTCGTAAGGAAAGTATCAAGAGTTGTAATTTACTATGCCCGACTCATTCGCTACGCTGCGATTGCCAGACCCAAGGTCTTTCATATTCTATGGAATAATAAGTTTGAGTTCTTCGATCGAACCCTGCTGCTGCTCTACTACAAACTCCTGGGAAAGAAGATCGCCCTCACCGCGCACAATGTTAATGCGGGCAGGAGGGACTCGACCGATACGCCGGTTAATCGCCTGACCCTGAAAATCCAGTATCGGCTTGCCGATCATATCTTTGTTCATACGGAAAAAATGAAGAGTGAACTCTGCGCGGAGTTTGGGGTCCGTGGACCCGCGGTTACTGTCATTCCTTACGGGATCAACAATGCTGTTCCGGACACAGATCTCACTGCTGACGAGGCAAAGCAGCGACTGGGCATCAGGAACGGTGAAAGGACGATCCTGTTCTTTGGCAACATCGCGCCTTACAAGGGGCTGGGGGACCTGATCGCGGCTTTTCAACGAATCGCGACCGGGCAGCTAGATTATCGGCTGATCATCGCTGGTAGGCCGAAGAAAGGTTGCGAGAAGTACTGGGACGAGATCCAACGGACGATCAGCCGCGGCGTGAATCGGGGACGGATAATCCAGAAGATCGATTATATTCCGGATGAGGAGACGGAGTTGTATTTCAAAGCGGCGGATGTCCTGGCACTACCTTACAGGCACATCTTCCAGAGCGGTGTGCTGTTTTTGGGATACAGTTTCGGCCTGCCCGTTGTCGCGGCCGACGTGGGGGCCCTGAGGGAAGACATAATCGAGGGCAAGACCGGATTTGTATTTAGGCCAGGAGATCCGGCCGACTTGGCCAAGACGATCGAGACATATTTTTCGAGTGAGTTATATAGGGGCTTGAAGAATCGACGGCAGGAGATACGGGATTATGCTAAGGAACGGCATTCGTGGAACGTGGTCGGCCAGCTGACCCGAAAGGTATATGCAGAATTGCTGGAGAACTGACTCAGACTACGTCGGTCCTCTCACCGTGAGTGGACCAAGATCGGGAAACAGGTCGCTTTCCGGTACGCCCCGGAGCCGGTGTAGCCTCATGTGCCAGCGTGAGGGGAAGATCATTGAACCCTGAGGTTCGTCGGAGGGTTGGGTGGCGGCGTGTTTCCGTAACAGCTGCTTGGGTTGAACAGCCTGACGTTGTTGCCGCCATAGGCCGGATCAATCGCGGAGTTCTCGTAGCAAAGACGCGCAGGGATTTTGTAGGCATGGCCGGCGTACCCCGCGACGTTGCCCCCCGTGACGTCCGGGCCGATCGCAGGCCATGGCGGCGTGCCCCATGGCGTCGACCACCAGGACGGTTTGGCAGATAGATAGAACGAGGAA
>Ga0209236_1001777_pt1 | contig 13063 bp, 13 predicted proteins | sample GraSoi013_1_40cm_FD_185819 | JGI IMG/M metagenome (GOLD analysis project Ga0209236, IMG submission 185819) | Grasslands soil microbial communities from the Angelo Coastal Reserve, California, USA - Sample 09_27_2013_1_40cm (SPAdes) (version 2) | ecosystem: Environmental > Terrestrial > Soil >... | reverse complement strand
CCGATGCCGAAAGAGAATGAGATCGAGCGGAAGTGGTTCGTCCTGGATGCCGAGGGTCAGGTCCTGGGTCGCCTGGCCAGTCGCGTCGCGTCAATCCTCCGCGGAAAGCACAAGTCGAACTTCGCGCCGCATCTCGACGTGGGCGACCATGTCGTCGTCGTGAACGCCGGGAAGGTCCATCTCACGGGACGGAAGCTCCGCGACAAGCTATATCGCTGGCACTCGGGGTACATGGGGGGCCTGCGTGAAGTGCGAGCGGAAACCATGCTGCAGACTCATCCCGAGCGCGTCATCGAGTGGGCGGTGCAGGGGATGCTGCCGAAGAACCGGCTCGGCCGCGCGATGGCCAAGAAGCTCAAGGTCTACCGGGGCGCCGCCCATCCCCACCAGGCACAGCAGCCGGTCGCGATGCCCGGGTCCACCAAGTCGGAGGTTCGCTGATGGCAGCGGTGCTCGACAAATTTTATGGAACCGGCCGGCGCAAGACGTCGATCGCGCGCGTGTGGATCCGTCCCGGCTCCGGGCGCATCTCCGTCAACGCGCGGGCGTTCGAGGACTACTTCCCGCGCGAAACCCTGCGCATGATCATCGCGCAGCCGCTCCAGGTGACGAACACCGTCGGGCAATTCGACGTGATCGCCACCGTGGGCGGCGGCGGCCCGAGCGGCCAGGCGGGCGCCGTTCGCCACGGCATCGCGCGTGCGCTCGCACGCTTCGACGAGAAATTCCGGCTGCCGCTCAAGAAGGCGGGGCTTCTCACGCGCGATCCGCGCATGCGCGAGCGGAAGAAGTACGGGCAGCCCGGCGCGCGCCAGAAGTTCCAGTACTCGAAGCGCTAGTGCCCGGGCGGCGTGACGTGGTACGCGTTGCCATTGCAGGCGCGAGCGGCTACATGGGGGCCGAGCTCCTGCGGCTTCTGCTGGCCCATCCCAAGATCAACCTCAGCGGTGTGACCTCCGACCGGCTCGCCGGCGAGCCGGTCGGGCGCGCGTATCCGCATCTGCGTGGGCTGACGGAGCTCGCCTTCCACGACCTCGACGCCGAGTGGCTCGCCGAGGTCGCCGACGCGGTCTTCCTCGCGCTGCCTCACCTGGAGTCACAGCGAGTGGTTCCCGTCCTCCTACGCCGCCGCGGCGTCAGGGCGATCGACCTCTCCGCCGACTACCGGCTGCGCGACCCGAACGATTACGTGACATGGTACAAGGCGCCGCACGTCGATCCGGCCGGACTTGCCGAAGCGGTCTACGGCCTGCCCGAGCTCTACCGCAAGGCGATCGCGGGCGCGCCCCTCGTGGCGTCACCGGGCTGTTACGCGGCCGGCGCGATCCTCGCGACGGCGCCCCTGCTCAGGCGCGGGCTCGCGCGCCTCGACGGCATCGTGATCGACGGCAAGTCCGGCGTGACGGGGGCCGGGGCGCAAGGCCGGAAGATCGAGCCGATGTACCTCTATACCGAAGCGAACGAGAACGTGCAGGCGTACGGGATCGCGAGCCACCGCCACACGCCAGAGATCGAGCAGGAGCTCGGGGCGCTCGCCGGGACGCCGGTCCGCGTCGCCTTCACGGCTCACCTCGTGCCGCTCAACCGAGGGCTCTTCACCACCGCCTCCGTGCCACTCGCCACGACGCTCTCGACGGCCGAACTCCTCGACGTCTACCGCGAGTGCTACGCGGGCGAGCCGTTCGTCCGCGTGCTGGATGAGGGCGAGCGGCCCACGACGCGCGGGGTCGTCGGGTCGAACTACTGCGACGTCACGGTGGTGGCCGATCCCAGGACCGGTCGCGCGGTCTGCCTGTCCGCGATCGACAACCTCGGCAAGGGCGGCTCGGCCAACGGCGTCCAGAACCTCAACGTCATGTTCGGCTGGCCCGAGCGCACGGGGCTCGAGGCGCCCCCGGTGTATCCCTAGCGCGATGGCGGCGACGGAGATCGAGTGGCTTGAGGGCGGCGTCACGGCGGTCCCCGGGATCCTCGCGGGCGGCGTGGCGGCGGGAATCAAGCCAAGCGGCAAGAAGGACCTCGCGCTGATCTACTCGTCGACGCCCGCGCGCGCCGCCGCGATGTTCACGTCCAATCAGGTGAAGGGCGCGCCGGTCCTCGTCTCCATGGAGCACGCGCGGGGCGGCCAGGCCCAGGCGATCGTCGCCTCGAGCGGCTGCGCCAACGTGTGCACGGGGGAGCGCGGGATCAAGGACGCGCGCGAGATGGCGCAGCTCGTCGGCGAGCTGCTTCGGATTCCTGCGACCCACGTCCTGGTCGCCTCAACAGGCATCATCGGCGTCCCGCTGCCGATGGACAAGGTCCGCACCGCGCTGCCGAAGCTCGCCAAGTCGCTCTCGCCCCAGGGTGGGCGCGCCGCCGCCGAGGCGATCCTCACGACGGACACGAAACCCAAGGAAGCAGCGCTTCGGCTCGAGGTCGACGGCCGGCCCGTCACGCTCGGTGGGATCGCGAAGGGCGCTGGCATGCTCGAGCCCCATCTGGCGACGATGTTCTGCTTCGCGGCGACCGACGCGGTCGTGGCGCCGGCGGCGCTCCACGCCGTCGTGCGGCGGTCGGTGGATCGCTCGTTCAACCGCATCACGGTCGATTCCGATCAGTCGACGAGCGACACCGTGGCGGTGCTCGCCAACGGGCTCGCCGAGCATCGGCCCCTCGAGCGCGGGCGGGGGATCGCGCAGTTCGCGGCGGGCCTCGAGGCGCTGATGCAGCGGCTCGCGCGGATGCTGATCGCCGACGGCGAGGGCGCGACGAAGGTGGTCGCGATCGTCGTGCGCGGCGCGGCGAGCCGGCGGGACGCGCTGCGCGCGGCGCGCTCGGTGGCGAACTCGCCGCTCGTGAAGACCGCGCTCAACGGCGCCGATCCGAACTGGGGACGGATCATGGCGGCCCTCGGCAAGTCGGCGGCGCGGGTGGAGCCGGACAAGGTCGCGATCGCCTTCGGCGCCGAGCGGATCGTCGAGCGCGGCGTGCTGCGAGAAGGCGTGCGTCTGGAGCAGGTCCGCGAGATCATGGGAGGCCGGGAGTACGAGATCACCATCGACCTGGGCCTCGGCGGCGGCGAGGATCGCGTCTGGACCTGCGACCTCAGCGAGGAGTACGTGCGGATCAACAGCAAGTACACGTCGTAGTTCACCATCACACACGCCGCGCGCTTTCGGTCGGGCGCGGAGCGCCCGTGGCGCGGCGGAGGCAAACCGAAGGAGGAGTCATGGCGGCGTTGACGATGAAGGACCTGCTGGAGGCCGGGGTGCACTTCGGCCACCAGACCAAGCGGTGGAACCCGAAGATGCAGAAATACATCTTCGGGGAGCGCAACGGCATTTACATCATCGATCTACAGAAGACGCTCAAGAAGTTCCGCGAGGCGTACGCGTTCGTCCGCGACCTGGCCGCCGGCGGCGGCACGGTGCTCTTCGTCGGCACCAAGAAGCAGGCGCAGGAGACCGTGTTCGAAGAGGCGACCCGATGCGGGATGTTCTACGTGAACCAGCGCTGGCTGGGTGGGACGCTGACGAACTTCGCGACGATCCGGAAGTCGATCGCGCGGCTCAAGAAGCTCGAGGAGATGAAGGAGACGGGCGAGTTCGAGCGGGTACCGAAGAAGGAGGCGCTCGAGCTCGACCGCGAGCGGGAGAAGCTCGAGAAGGCGCTCGTCGGCATCAAGGCGATGGAGCAGCTGCCCTCGGCGGTCTTCATCATCGATCCCCGGAAGGAGAAGATCGCGGTGGCGGAAGCGCAGCGGCTCGGCATCCCGATCGTCGCGATCGTGGATACCAACTGCGACCCGTCCGGAATCGACTACCCCATCCCGGGGAACGACGACGCGATCCGCGCCGTGCGGCTGATCACGTCGCGCATCGCCGACGCGGTCAACGAGGGGCGCGGCACCCTGGCCAAGGACGAGACCGAGGCGGCAGCCGAGACGCCCGCGGAGCCCGCCGAGGCGGCCGCGATCGAGGCGGAGGGTTAGCCATGGCGTCGGGCGCCCAGCTCGTGAAGGAGCTCCGTGACCGGACGGGGGCGGGGGTGATGGACTGCAAAGAGGCCCTCGAGGAGACGCGGGGGAACGTGGAGGCGGCGTTCGAATACCTCCGGAAGAAAGGGCTCGCGCAGGCGGCGAAGCGCGCGCACCGGGAGGCGAAGGAGGGTGTCGTCGCGGCCTACATCCACCCCCTCGGTGCCAAGCTCGGCGTGCTCGTCGAGGTCAACTGCGAGACGGACTTCGTCGCGAAAACCGACGCGTTCCAGGAGCTCGTCAAGGACCTCTTGATGCAGATCGCCGCGCAGAACCCCACGTACGTCGCGCGCGAGGACGTGCCCCCGGCGGTCGTCGAGCGCGAGCGCGAGGTCTACCGGGCGCAGCTCGCCGACCAGCGGAAGCCGCCGCAGATCGTCGACAAGATCGTCGAGGGCAAGCTCGAGAAGTTCTACGGCGAGCAGTGCCTGCTCGAGCAGCCCTTCGTCAAGGACGAGTCGGGCAAGACCCGGGTCCGGGATCTCGTCGACGCCGTGAACGCCAAGACGGGCGAGCGCGTCGTCGTCAAACGCTTCGCGCGGTTTCAGGTCGGCGAGGCAGGGTAGCGATGGCGGCGGGTGCGGGAGTCGTACGCCCGGCGTACCGCCGTATCGTCCTGAAGCTGTCCGGGGAGGCGCTCGCCGGCAGCCAGGGCTATGGGATCGATCCGCAAGTGCTCGAGCGGATCGCCATCGAGGTGCGCGACGTCACGACGCTCGGCGTGCAGGTCGCGATCGTGATCGGCGGGGGCAACATCTTCCGCGGCATCGCGGCGAGCGCGGGCGGCATGGAGCGCGCGACCGCCGACTACATGGGCATGCTCGCGACGGTGATCAACGCGCTCGCGCTGCAGGACGCGGTCGAGAAGGCCGGTCTGCAGACGCGCGTGCTCTCCGCGATCGAGATGCGCGCCGTGGCGGAGCCGTACATCCGTCGGCGCGCCATCCGGCACCTCGAGAAGGGTCGTGTCGTCATCTTCGCCGCAGGCACCGGTAACCCATTCTTCACGACCGACACCGCTGGCGCGCTCCGGGCCGTCGAGATCGGTGCCGACGCGATCATGAAGGCGACGAGGGTCGACGGCGTCTACTCGGCCGACCCGGAGCGCGATGTGCACGCCCAGCGGCTCGCGCGCCTGACCTACATCGATGTCCTGAACCGGGGGCTCCAGGTGATGGACTCGGCTGCGATCTCGCTCTGCATGGACAACAAGTTGCCGATCATCGTCTTCGATCTGACCCGTTCGGGGAACATCAAGCGAATCGTGCTCGGCGAGCCGGTCGGCTCGATCGTGTCGTCTGGAGGATGACGGGATGCAGACGCTGGTAAAGGACGTGGAGACCAGGATGGCCGCCGCGCTCGAGGTGCTCGGGCGCGAGTTCGCGACGGTGCGGACCGGGCGCGCCTCGACGGGGCTGCTGGACGCGATCCGCGTGGACTACTACGGCACGCCGACGCCACTCAACCAGATGGCGTCCGTCTCGGTGCCGGACGCCCGCACGCTCGCGATCCAGCCGTGGGAGGTGAGCCAGCTGAAGGCGATCGAGAAGGCCATCATGGCGTCGGACCTCGGGCTCACGCCGGTCAACGACGGCAAGGTGATCCGGCTCGCGATTCCGCCCCCCACCGAGGAACGGCGCAAGCAGCTCGTGAAAACCGTTGCCAAGCACGCCGAGGAGTCCCGAGTCGCGATCCGGAATATCCGGCGTGAGGCGAACGAGAAGCTCAAGGCCCTGGCGCGCGACAAGAAGATCTCCGAGGACGACGAGCGCCGCGGCCACGACCAGATCCAGAAGACCACCGACAAGTACGTCGCGAAGGTGGACGAGCTCCTCAAGAAGAAGGAGCAGGAAATTTTGTCCTTCTAGCCCTTGTGTGAGATGACCGTCGCATGGCGTTGAAACCCACGGGCGCCGGGGCGCAGGCGGAGCTGGCCACCCTCAGCGAGGGCGAGCTGCTCGCGGTGGTGCGCGCGCAGCCGCGGCCCGAGCACGTCGCGATCATCATGGACGGCAACGGCCGCTGGGCGACACGGCGAGGCCTGCCGCGCGTGGCCGGCCATCGGGAAGGGGTGAAGACGGCCCGCGCGATCGTCCGCGCGGCGGACACGCTCGGCCTGCGATACCTGACGCTCTATGCGTTCTCGACCGAGAACTGGAGCCGGCCGGAGGACGAGGTCTCGACCCTCCTGAGCCTGCTCGAGCGGGCGATCCGCTCGGAGCTGCCCGAGCTGATGGAGCGCAACGTGCGCCTCCGCGTGCTGGGTCGCAAAAACGGCGTGCCGCTCCAGGTGCGCCGGGGGATCGACCACGTCGTCCACGCGACGCGCGACAACACCGGCCTCGGCCTCATGATGGCCTTCAACTACGGCGGGCGCGACGAGCTCATCGACGCCTGCCGCGCGCTCGCGCGGCAGGTGCAGGCGGGGGAGCTCCGGCCCGAGGACATCGGGGAGACCGAGATCCAGCGGGCCCTCTACACCGCCGACGTTCCGGACCCCGACCTCCTGATCCGGACGAGCGGCGAGATGCGCGTGTCGAACTTCCTCCTGTGGCAGATCGCCTACACCGAGCTGTGGATCACGCCGACGCTCTGGCCGGACTTCGGCGCCGCCGACCTCTACGGCGCGATCGCGGAGTTCCAGCGGCGGACGCGCCGGTTCGGCGGGGTGTAGCGAGGGATGGGGATGAAGCGAATCACACTGCTCGGCGCCACCGGCTCCATCGGCCTCCGGACGCTCGATCTGGTCTCGAGCTTCCCCGAGGAGTTCCAGGTGGCCGGGCTCGCGGCGCGCGGGTCCAACATCGAGCTGATCGCCGATCTCTGCCGGAAGTATTCGCCGCGCGCCGTCGCGCTCCTCGACGCCGGAGCGCTCGACCGGCTGGCGCGGCTCCTGCCGGCCCCGCGGCCGGAGCTCCTCAAAGGGGCGGACGGCCTCGTGGCGCTCACGCGCGACGTGGAGGCGGACGTCGTCGTCTCGGCGCTCGTCGGCGGCGTGGGGCTCCTGCCGACGATGGCCGCGATCCTCGCCGGGCGGACCGTCGCGCTCGCCAACAAGGAGACGCTCGTGGTGGCGGGGAGCCTGATGACGGCCGCCGCCCGAGCGCGCGGCGTGAAGCTCCTGCCCGTGGACTCCGAGCACAGCGCCGTCTTCCAGTGCCTGGCGGGCCACAACCGCGCCGACGTCCACCGGATATTATTGACCGCCTCGGGCGGACCGTTCCGCGAGACACCGAAGGCTCAACTCGCGACGATGACGGTCGAGGACGCGCTCAAGCATCCCACGTGGAAGATGGGCGCGAAGATCACGATCGACTCGGCGACCCTCATGAACAAAGGCCTCGAGATCATCGAGGCCCGCTGGCTGTTCGAGGTTGCGCCGGACCAGGTGCAGGTCGTCGTCCACCCGCAGTCGATCGTGCACTCGATGGTGGAGTACCTGGACGGATCGGTCATCGCCCAGCTCGGCGTCGCCGATATGGGCGTGCCCATCCTCTACGCCCTCACGTATCCCGAGCGGCGACCGACTCCGGCCGCCCGCCTGGACCTCACGCGGGTTGGGCAGTTGACCTTCTACGAGCCCGACACCGACAAGTTCCCGTGCCTCAGGCTGGCGCGCGAGGCGCTCGAGCACGGCGGCGGCGCGCCGGTGGTGCTCAACGCGGCGAACGAGATCGCGGTCGCCGCCTTCCTCGACCGGCGTATCGGGTTCACCGAGATCGCCCGGCTGATCGAGTGGGCGCTGGGCGACGCCCGGCCCGGCTCCGTCCGCTCGCTCGAGGAGTGCGTCGCGATCGACGCCGAGACGCGCCGTCGCGTCCAGCGCAGGATCGACGCGCACGGCGGAGGCCGGTCCGCGTGATCACCCTCGTCGCGTTCGTCATCGTCATCGGAATCCTCATCCTGATCCACGAGCTGGGCCACTTCATCGTGGCGCGCCTGTGCGGGGTGGGGGTCGAGCGCTTCTCGATCGGGTTCGGTCCCGTGCTGCTGCGCTGGCGCGGGAAGGAGACCGAGTACTGTCTTTCCGCGGTCCCGATGGGCGGCTACGTCAAGATGATGGGCGAGGAGAACCCGCTCGAGGGCGGCGGCGGGACCGCCCCCTTCGACCCGGCGAAGTCGTTCGCGCTGAAGCCGCTCCCGGCGCGGTTCCTCATCGTCTTCGCGGGTCCAGGAATGAACTTCGTCCTCGCCGCGCTGATCTTCGGCGTCGTCCTCGCGACGGTTGGACGGCCGGTGTGGCCCCCTGTCGTCGGCCGGGTCGCCGACGGGAGCCCGGCAGCGGCGGCGGGCGTCATGACGGGCGACGTCGTGACACGCGTCGACGGGCGGCCGATCACGCACTGGGAGGACCTCGACCGCGCGGTCGCCGCGTCGCACGGCCGGGCGTTGGAGCTCTCCGTCGTGCGCGGCTCGACCGAGCTGACGGTCAGCGTCACGCCTCGGCGCACCATCGTGCGAGACCCGATCTTCCGTGACCCGAAGGACGCGTGGGACCTCGGCGCCGGGCCCCGGCTCACCCCGCAAATCGGCTCGGTCAACCCGGGCTCGCCTGCCGAGACGGCGGGCCTGCGCGTCGGGGACGTGGTCGTCGCGGTGGCGGGCCAGCCGGTCTTCACGCCCGACGAGCTCATGCACGCGATCCAGAAGCGCGGCGGCCAGACGTTCGACGTCACCGTGGAGCGCGATGGCAAGCGCGAGACGCTGACCGTCACGGCTGCGGCCGTCAAGGAGAAGGGGCCCGGCGGGCAGGACGTCGAGCTCGGGCGCATCGGGGTCGGCATCGTGACGCGCGCGGTGCGCTACGAGCCCTACCACCCGCTCGTCGCGATCGGGTACGGCTGGGTCAGGACGTGGGACATGACCGTGCTCACGGCCAAGGGCCTCTGGAAGATCGTCTCGCGGCAGATCGACTCGTCGAACATCGGCGGCCCGATCCAGATCGCGGCGGAGGCCGGGCGCCAGGCCAAGGAGGGCGCCGCCTCGCTCGCGGTGTTCACGGCGATCATCAGCGTGAACCTCGCGCTGCTGAACCTGCTGCCGGTGCCGATGCTAGACGGTGGGCACCTCTTCTTCTTCGTCATCGAGGCTGTCATGGGGCGCCCGCTCTCGCTCAAGAAACGCGAAGCGGCGCAGCAGCTCGGGTTCGTTTTGCTCATGCTCCTGATGGTCTTCGCGCTCTACAATGACCTGGTGAGGATCGACGCCTTCAGGGTCTTCAAATAGGACGATTCCATGATCACACGGCGGAAGACACGGCAGATCCGGTTGGGCAACGTGAAGATCGGCGGCGACGCGCCCCTCACCGTGCAATCGATGACGAAGACCGACACGCGCGACGTCCAGGCGACGCTGCTCGAGATCTGGGCGCTGGAGGCGGCCGGTTGCGACATCGTCCGGTGCGCGGTGCCCGTCCGTGAGGCCGCCGAGAAGCTCGGCGAGATCAAGCGGCAGATCCGCATCCCGCTCGTGGCCGACATCCACTTCAACTACAAGCTGGCGCTGATCGCGCTGGAGCAGGGAGTCGACGGCCTGCGCCTCAACCCCGGGAACATCGGCGGCAAGCAATTCGTGCAGCAGGTCGTGAACGTCGCCAAGGAGAAGAAGATCCCGATTCGCATCGGCGTCAACGCGGGCTCGCTCGAGAAGGACCTGCTCGCCCGGTACGGCGGCCCGACGCCCGAAGGCATGGTCGAGTCTGCGCTGCGTCACATCCGGATCCTCGAAGACTGCAACTACCCAGAGATGAAGGTCTCGCTGAAGGCCTCAGACCCGCTCATGATGATCGAGGCGTACCGGATGCTCGCCGACCAGGTCGACTATCCTTTCCACCTGGGTGTGACCGAGGCGGGCACGCCCGGCGTCGGCACGATCAAGTCGGCGGTCGGCCTCGGGGCGCTCCTCTCCGAGGGCATCGGCGACACGGTTCGCGTCTCGCTCTCCGCCGATCCGACGGAGGAGGTGCGCGTCGGGATCGACATCCTCAAGTCGCTCGGCCTCCGGACGGGCGGCCTGACGTTCGTCTCGTGCCCCTCATGCGGCCGCGCCGACGTCGACCTGGTCAAACTCGCGAAGGAGGTCGAGGACGAGTTCCGCGGGCTGAACGAGGAGATCCATATCGCTGTTATGGGGTGCGAGGTCAACGGCCCCGGTGAGGCGCGTGCCGCCGACATCGGCGTGGCGGGCGGGCGCGGGATCGGCCTCATCTTCAAGAACGGCGAGGTCATCCGTAAGGTCCCCGAGAAGGACATCGTGAAGGCGATGCGCGAGGAGGTCGACCGGTTCATCGCCGAGCGGAAGGCTACACGGGCGGCGGCCCCGGCCGACGACGACTGATGGCGGTGGAGCGCCCCCACTAAGAAGGATACCTCGTAGCCGTGCGCCGCTCGCAGTCGCTCGTCCCAACCCTCCGGGAAGATCCCGCCGACGCCGAAGCGCTGAGCCACAAGCTCATGCTCCGCGCCGGCCTCATCCGCCAGCTCGGCGCCGGCATCTACCTGTTCCTGCCGCTCGGCCAGCGCGTCCTCGACAAGGTCAACGCGATCATCCGGGAGGAGATGAACGCCATCGGCGGGCAGGAGATCACGATGCCGGTGATTCACCCCGCCGAGATCTGGAAACAGTCGGGGCGCTGGGAGGGCATCCCGGAGATGTTCAAGCTGCAGGATCGCTACGGGCGCGACCTGTGCCTCGGGATGACCCACGAGGAGGTCGTCGCCTGGCTCGCCGCGCGTGAGATCCGTTCCTACCGCGACCTCCCACAGATCTGGTACCAGATCCAGACGAAGGAGCGCGACGAGGCGCGCCCACGGTCGGGCGTGCTGCGCACGCGCGAGTTCCTGATGAAGGATTCCTACACCCTCGACCCCGACGTCGCCGCCCTCGACCGCTCGTATGGGGCCCACGACCGAGCCTACCGGCGGATCTTCGACCGCTGCGGGCTCCGCTACTGGGTCGTGCAGTCCGACACGGGCATGATGGGCGGCCTCGGCTCTCACGAGTTCATGGCGCCGGCCGCAGCAGGCGAGGACGAGATCGCGATCTGCGAGGGCTGCGGGTACGCCGCGAACGTCGAGATCGCGCGTGGCGTTCCGGCACCGCCGGCGTTCCCCGCCTGGACGCGCGAGGAGGTGGCGACGCCCGGCGCGCGCACGATCGCCGACGTCTCGCGGCTCCTCGCGATCGACCCGCGCCTCACGATCAAGTCGCTCCTCTACATCGGGAAGACGTCCGGGCCCGTGCTCGTGCTGGTCCGCGGCGACCACGCGCTCCACGAGAGGAAGCTCGCGCGCGCCCTCGGCCAGGAAGTCCGTCCGGCGCACCCCGACGAAGTCCGCCAGCACCTCGGCGCGCCGGCCGGATCGGTCGGCCCGGTCGGCGCGCGGGTGACCGTGCTCGCCGACGAGCACCTCAAGGACGGCGTCTACGTCGTCGGCGCGAACCGCGACGGCTTCCACCTGCGCGGCGTCGCCCCCGGCCGAGACTTCGACTGCCGCTTCGCCGACCTGCACACCGTCACCGCCGGTGAGGCGTGCGTCCAGTGCGGCAAGCCGCTCGTCGTCGAGAAAGCCATTGAGATCGGCAACATCTTCAAACTCGGGACGAAGTACTCCGTCGCGCTCGACGCGATGTACCTCGACGAGTCGGGACGCGAGCAGCCGATCGTCATGGGCAGCTACGGCATCGGTCCGGCCCGGATCGCCGCGGCCGCCATCGAGCAGCTCGCCGACGGGGACGGGATCGTCTGGCCGTGGTCGATCGCGCCGCTGCACGTGTACATCGTCTGCGTGAACGTCAAAGACCAGGCCCAGCGGGCCGCCGCCGAGGCGATCTACGATGCGTGTCGGACGCACGGTCTCGAGGCGATGCTGGACGACCGCGACGAGCGGCCCGGGGTGAAGTTCAAGGACGCCGACCTCCTCGGCATTCCCGTTCGCGTCACCGTCGGCAACTCCCTGGTGAAGGAGGGCGTCGTCGAGGTCCGCTCCCGCAAGACGCGCCAGGAGAGCCGCGTCCCTCAGGACAAGGTCATCGACGCCGTCCACGCGATCCGGGCCACCGAATCGAGGAACTAGCCGACCGCCCGGGGTGGGGGCGCCTTGCCTCCGCCCTCGATACGTGCTAAATTCTTGAAAAAGTGGGCGTTGCCCGCTTTTTTTAGTTTTGCCCAACGAGCAAGGGGACCGTCCCAATGGACGACGCAGTGCGGACCGACCAGATCGAGGAGGTCGTGATGCCCGTTCTGCGTGACCACGGGCTCGAACTGGTCGACGTCGAGTGGCGCCCGCTCCGCCCGCGCGGGGTCCTGCGCCTCTTCGTCGACAAGCCCGGCGGTGTCGGGATCAGGGACTGTGAGCAGGTGAGCCGGGAGATCGGTGACGTGCTCGATGCGTCCGCGATCATCGAAGCGTCCTACGATCTCGAAGTGTCCTCCCCCGGGCTGGACCGCCTGCTTCGCAAGGAGCGGGAGCTCTGCTGGGCGGTCGGCAAGCGTGTGAGCTGCTGGCTCGCCGGCGGGCGCGAGGTGCGCGGCCGGCTCGTGGCCGTCGAGCCGGACCGGCTCGTGCTCGAGCACGACGGCGAGCGGGTGGAGCTCCCGCGCGCCGGCGTCACGAAGGCCCGACTGGAGGCGGAAGTCCCCTGGCCGCGCAGGGCGTAGAATCTCAGGCAGGCGTCGGAACCGATGAACCGGGAGCTGATCACCGTCATCGAGCAGATCGGGCGCGAGAAGGGGATCGACAAGGAGATCCTCTTCGAGGCGCTGGAGTCTGCTCTGCTCTCGGCCTCCCGGAAGACCCTCGGCGCGGCCGACAACGTGCGCATGCACATCGACCGGAAGAGCGGTGACCTCCGCGTCTACTGCCGCAAGAAGGTGGTCGAGGAGGTGACCGACGACACGCTCGAGATCAGCCTGGCCGACGCCAAGGCGCTGAACACGGAGGCGGAGCTGGGCGACGAGCTCGAGCAGGAGCGTCCGCCGCAGGAGTTCGGCCGGATCGCGGCCCAGACCGCCAAGCAGGTGATCTTACAGAAGGTCCGCGACGC
>Ga0209236_1001772_pt1 | contig 13071 bp, 11 predicted proteins | sample GraSoi013_1_40cm_FD_185819 | JGI IMG/M metagenome (GOLD analysis project Ga0209236, IMG submission 185819) | Grasslands soil microbial communities from the Angelo Coastal Reserve, California, USA - Sample 09_27_2013_1_40cm (SPAdes) (version 2) | ecosystem: Environmental > Terrestrial > Soil >... | reverse complement strand
GAGTGCTTTGACAGAATCTGGCGTAACGGACCTCTGAACGGTCCTGCTGGGAGACATCTTTTCGGCCAGACCCTTCTGTGAGAAGGACGCTGACACTTGCTGGATTTGTAGAGATTGTATCTCAGACCCGGGAACAGGGGGGGTCGATCGGAGACTTCGGGAAGATCTGCGCTTTGGGCAGAGTCCCTTGCCTAGATTGGCTTTAAGAATGGATATTGCCTCGTGGAGCCGAAAGCGGGGGTTCCCGAGACCACTATGGGATCCTGTCCCGTAGGGCGGGATTCAGGTCAAAGGGGCAGGACCGCTCAGACGGAGCGGTGCTTGACTTAAGATCCGGCTTCAGGAGAGATCCTGTGGCGTAGGCCTTCGTGGGTTCGAATCCCACCCCCCGCACCATCGAAAATGTCTTGACTCATTCCTTTGCGGATGGGCTTGTGTCTCACTCTTCTGAATCAGCCGGGACAAGAAAGTTCCTTGGTCATCGTAGCAGTTGAAGGTTCTTGGTTCTGGTCATGAATGATTTTCTAGTTCGATCCTATCTCGGATGCTCTGACTGCATCGAAATTGACAGGGTTTGTCGGAACCGGAACTTGGAAGCTTTCGGGTAAGTCGCCTTTTCCCAAGCATCGGAATTCTACATGGTGGCACTTTGGGCACTTCAAGTCGTTGCGTAGTTGCCCTGGTTCACCTTTGTCGTCCCTCCAGATCTTGTAGCCACAACCGGGACGAGTACACTCGTACACGTATGTGACGTCGTCTTTCTTCACTGTGCTCTTACTTTTGGAATGAGAACCGCTCTTTGGAGAAGACTTGTGGGGATGCGAGGCCTTTCGAGGTTTTGTCACGTGTTTGGATTTCGCCTTTTTCTTAGAGGTCTTTCCGCGAGATGCAGGCATGACCAATCGCTAGCTTAACGGGTCTGTCTAAGTTAGAGTATAGTGTTACTGTTCCCCATTGATATGGGGGCACAAGAGCGGTCCGCTGAGGGAACCGGTTCTCCTATTCTACTTTAACGACCATTTCTTCCTTGTATCCGGTGATTACTCGCCGGTAACCTCGTAGCTGTCCATCTGTCTCTTCATCACCTGAGTCCGTAAGAAGACGTCGGGGATGTAGGGTTTCGATCTTGCTTCTCGATCCAACCATGATAATGTTCTCGATACCCACCCTGCGAATTATTTCCGGGCTGATCTGTTGGTTTCCCCGTCCAAACAGGAAGCCTTGTCCACCAATCGGGGAGATAATGATCCTTGTAGAACCCTTGCTGACTAGGTTCAGCAAGGCCTTCTCGTTCACATCCCGTCCCAATAACGTCCCGTCACCCTTCACAGCATCAACTCCAAGGAGCGTCTTCTTGACTCCCAAACGCTCGGCGATCCGTTCCACCGTTGAACCAGGACCCAGAATGTAAGTTCCAACTGGGTCGATCTCTTCGACGAAATATTCAGCGATCGCATCCAGTTCAGCATCCTCAGATGATCCCGTAGCCGATTTTGATCCTTGCATCAGCGGCCCCGAATCGGGAGTTGTAAGATGGCCGAACATCTTGACTGACAATCGATTCTTTCTGAACGCAACTTCATCCACATCGACGACTTCTCCCAATCTTTTACGGGCCTGGCCGTTGAGAAACGCGACAGTAGACTCTGCCGCGGCCATGGGATTGATGGCAAAGACAGATGAGTAGATCTTCACACCTGCAGGGACGCCTAGCGCGGGAAACCCTTGGCCAACGCCTTTCAGCACATCTTGGGCGGTTCCATCTCCGCCGCAAAAAACTATCAAGTCTGCTCTTTTCTTCTTCATGAGACGCGCGACTCGAACGCTATCTTCGGACGTGGTTGTTCTTCCAATTCGCCCGATTGTTTCATAGTGAAGTTTCAATTGGTCGGCAATGTTCTCTCCCATTCTTCCCGGCGCGATCAGGAATTTGATGCCCTTGTCGGTTCTCTGAACCTCTGCCAAGAATCTCAGGCCCCTATCGAAGGAGACTTGTTTCGCGCCCTTTCGAACAGCCTCCCACAATGTTCTCCTTCCGTCAGTGCCCTTGAGCCCTACCGCCCCGCCCATTCCGGCTATCGGGTTGACGAGAAAGCCTACTTTGTGCACGTCGCCCGACTCAGCTGTCTTAACGTTGCACATCTTTGGACAGAAGGCCCATCTGAAACGTGTGGCCTTCTATCTGCCAGTTTTCCTCCGCGTTCACTTTTGGTTTTTCCTGGTCGGGACGTAGAAGGTGCAGTGTCTTTGCTCTGACTTCTTCCATGAGGTATTCTCGCTCATCCTCCAACCATTCCAGCTTCTGGGCGTCAGGAACAGTCACGTATGCTTCTACGAACGCGTCTACTGGGAGGTCGAGTCGTTTCCTCATCTCTTGTAATCGTCTGACAATTTCCCGCACGAAGCCTTCTCTTACCAGTTCCTTTGGAATGGTCAGATCGATGTAGACGCGGCCTCCGTCGAAACTTCCCATGGCAAAGTTCTCTGGCATTTCCTCTTTGAACGCGACCATCTGACCCGTAATTGTGTAGTCTCGATTATCCATTTTCAGCGTGTAAGATTTGTCTGCTTGAAGCTTTTGGAAGAGTTGTCGACCATCTATTGATCGTAGTGCTTCCGCGACCTTGTTGGCATCTCCCTTGAAAACGGGTCCGAGTCCCTTGAAGTTCGGTTCAACTATCAACTTCTTGAGCTGTTCTTCCTCCGCGAGGCCGACGAGTCGGATGTCTTTCGAGTTTGTCTGTCGCAGGAATAGTGGTCGGAGGCTCTTGACCGCTCGCTTCACCTTGTCATTGTCTGTGACGATGAGGGTCCTGGCGACTGGTTGGCGGAGTTTTATTTTCTTTGATTGCCTCGCTGACGATGACGCCGCCGAGACCTGCTGCACTATCTTCATGTTCTCCTCAAGCCTCCTGTTAATCCATTCTGCCCGAGAGATTGGCCAAGAGGACATGTGAATGCTCTCAAGGTTCGACTTCACCGTTTTGCGGAAGGCTTGCTGGTAGACTGTCTCGGTCAAGAACGGGATGAATGGAGACGCTATGGTCAGCCAGATCCTCAGTGCGTGGTGGAGAACCGAGTATGATGCGAGTTTGTCCTTGCTTTTCTTCTCCTGCCAGAACCGTCTCCTTACGAGACGAATATACCAGTGGCTCAAGTCCTCTATTACGAACGCTCTGAGCCTTCGCAACGCTAGGTGCAGCTCGAGACCTTCCATGTTACCACTCATATCTTTCAGTAAGCTCTCGCTTCGGGAGACCAGCCACTTGTCCTCGGGCCGGAGGCTGTTCCACAGTCTCTTGACCGACCAGGCATCCGGCTTGAACTTGTCGAGGTTCATGTAGAGGGTGGCAAATGAGAGGACGTTCCATGCAATCTGGAGATCTTTCGCCGCCACTTCGACGGCGTTCCATGAGAACTGGAAGTCCTCCCAGAGGGTTGACTGAACCGTGTAGAATCGAAGGGCATCACGGCTATACTTGCTAACAACGTCATCTGGGCTGACGAAGTTTCCTTTCGACTTGCTCATCTTCTCTCCTTGTTCATCCAGGGTGTGGCCGTGCATCAACACGGTTCGGTACGGGCTTCGGTTGAAGGCAATGACGCTCGGAACGAGCTGGTAGTAGAACCAGCCCCTTGTCTGATCATGAGCTTCAAGGATAAGGTCGGCAGGCCACCATTTTTTTAGCTCGACAGAGTTCTTTGGATGGCCAAGGCTGGCCCAAGATGTAGCACCGGAGTCCATCCATACGTCCAGAATGTCAGGCTCTCTCTTTGCCGATCCTCCGCACTTACACTTGACATGTATTTTGTCGACGTCAGTCCGGTGCAGTTCAAACTCTCTGGGTCGGTGTAGAGCGAGTTTGACGAGTTCTGTCTTCGAGCCCACTACGGTGCGTTCTCCGCACTTCTCGCATGTCCAGATTGGGAGTGGGACGCCCCAGTAGCGTTGGCGTGATATTACCCAGTCTCGAGCGCCTTCGAGCCAGTCGTGGAACCTCTTGGACCCAGCCCATTCTGGGACCCATCGTACCTTCTGGTTCTCGCTCAGCATTTTCTTCTTGATGGAAGTGACTTTGACAAACCATTGGTCTGTTGCTCGAAGGATGAGGGCCGTTTTGCACCGCCAGCAGTGAGGGTACGAGTGCTCGATCGTTTCCTCTTTCCAGAGAAGATTCTTGGCTTTGAGATCTTCGACGATCGCTCTGTTCGCGTCTCTAACCAATTGCCCTGCGTACTTTCCAGCTTCCTTGGTGAAGCGGCCTGACGGGTCTACCGGTGAGAAGGCGGGCAATCCATACCTCGTGCCGACCTCGAAGTCTTCTTCGCCGTGCCCTGGGGCGGTGTGGACGGCTCCGGTTCCCTCAGACATTGAAACGTGTTCAGCGCTGAGCAGGACCCTATGCCGGTCCGCCCCGGTCTGGGCATGAGTTTCTTCTTGGAGAGGGGGGAGATACTGCGTGCCCTCGAGTTCTCGTCCCTGATACTCCTCTAAGACCTTGTAGCTTCGTCCTCCAAGGACTTGTTCAAGCCTCTCCTTTGCGAGAATGAGTTTGTCCCCGTCGACCTCGACTAGGACGTAGGGCTTGTCGGGGTGAACCATCACGCCTAGGTTTGCTGGTAGGGTCCAAGGCGTTGTGGTCCAGATGAGTATGAACTCTCCGGGCTTTTCGACTAGGTGGAGTTTGACGTAGATCGAGAAGTCTTGAACAGTTCGGTATTCGTCTGTCACCTCGTACCCGGCGAGGGCTGTCTCGCAGCGGGGACACCAGTGGACTACCTTGAACGCTTTGTAGAGCAGGTGTTTCTCTTGAGCCTGCTTTATCGTCCACCAGACGGATTCAATGTAACTATCCTTGTAAGTCAGGTAGGGGTTGTCCCAGTCCATCCAGATCCCGAGGTTTTTCAGAACCCTGGTCTGAGCTTGGACGTTCTCTTCGGCAAGTTTTCTGCAATCGGCGATGAATGGGCCTACTCCGACAACATTCTCAATGTCCTTTTTCGAGCCTAGCTTCAGCGACTTCTCTATCATTACTTCGATAGGAAGGCCGTGGCAGTCGTAGCCTGGCTGGTCGTGGACATTGTAGCCCTTCATCCTGTGGTATCGGATTACGATGTCTTTCAGTGTCTTGTTCCATGCAAGCCCTACGTGGGGAGCGTTGGTTACGTATGGTGGACCGTCTAGGAAGTAGAACTTTGGATGTTTGACGAGTTTCTTCTTTGTCTTCTGATAGGTCCGGTTAGTACTCCACCAGTTGAGGGTCTCCTGTTCGGCCTGGTGAGGGTCGTATTCTCTGGAAAGCTTCCCTACAAATCCGGGGGTCAACATTTGACACCCGAAGTAGTTCTCCTCGTGGAATCGAAGGTCTCTGACCTCGAAGTCGCATTCCAATCATCATCTTAAAAACAATCGGGTTCCGGCTCATCATTGTCTCTCTTGCCACATCTATTGCCCGACTGCTGGATGTGCCAGAGCGTCTACGAGCCCAAGAATCTTGTCTTCTACGAGTCATATGTATCAGTTGCCAAGTTGAATCCTGACCAGGCTTTCGAAGGCTACACTTTTCTGACTCTGAAATGGCACGAAGAAGAACTGTACAAGTTGGCTGACAAGGATCGCAAACAGTTTCTAGAAGACATGTCGCTAATTTCAAACGCGCTATCCAAGGCGTTCAAGCCTGACAAGATGAACTACGAGTTGCTGGGGAACTCCATGCCGCATCTTCACTGGCACTTGATTCCAAGGTATACTTCGGATCCGATGTGGGGACGTCCCATCTGGGCCGGCAATCGGCGTCGGAAGAAGCTGAACGAGGAAGGGTACGAGCTACTAAAGCGGAAGATAGAAGCATGTCTTTCAACTCTGAAGGGCAAGAGTATGAGGCGAGTCAAGTCGAGTAACAATCGGCCACATCGTCCAGTTACGTTAACTTGAAACAATCGCCACCCTCCAGACACACTCTCACGAACACCAACAGGACTAAGAAAGGGTAACATGTCCACCCCCGTTTATCTAGACCTAGTTGCTATGGTGGCTCCTGCCCTTTCCTTAGGACTACTTTTTCGACAGAAACCTTCGTTCGTCGGGATTGCGCGACGGAACCTAATTCGCCTAAACATCTACTTCTTCCTAATTCTGGCGGCCGATATAGATAGAATCCTAGCCCAGAACACCATCGCAACCTACGTAATGCTGATCGGTTTCTTTTTGGTCGCTATGAACTTTGGCCATGCTGCAGCAGTTGTTCAGTTCTGTCCTGAAGCTAGAACTTGGGGAGAATCAATGAAGATCATTCTCAAGAGAACCATGTTGTTTCCCCTGTTTCTTCTGATCCTTGGTACCTGGCTTGTAGTCACACTTGCCTTTGAACCGGTCACATCTTCCCTTACGTCATACGGGAATGAGGCCTATGTACTGCCATCCTTTCCCTCATGGTACATTGCGGTCACTGTCGTCGTTGCAACTCCTGTCATCTTGTATCCTTCTCTTCTGCTTCTTTCATCTCTGCGTCGTTCTCAGACCTCGTATACTAGAAATTCTCTTCTCCTGATGCTGTCTAGCTGGCTATGCTTTCCCACGGTAGGCCTAGTAATTTTCTTCCTCTTATCACCGATAGTTCCTTTCTCCTACGAGATGGGACTGATTATAAGTTCCGCACTCTATTGTCTGCTAGCCTTTTCCATCCGGACTCTTCCCGGAACAACCAGGTTCCTGAAGAGCAGCCTCTTCCCTCAGAGTCTCATAAAATTCGGGAAACGATACCTAGTGCTTCACGATACGGGTACGCGAACGATATCATTCCTGTCCTCTGCTTTTCGAAGCACTATCGAGGCCGGTGCTAGAGTTGTCCTGAAGTCCCCGGCGTCTTGGCTCGTAGAAGGGCTGTCACATAACGATTCGCGGTTCAACGAGTGGGCAGAGAATGGAAAATTCGTCAAGTCCTCGGCCGGCTCTGATGACAAAAAGTCTGGGAGTGAAGGTCTCTCGGACAAATTTGGTTTGAGCCAGACGGCGACCGTGTTCGTAAGAGAACTGGAGCGGCAGGACCTCCAAGGCTCGATGGGGTCGATTGCAAAGGAATCAAAGAATCCTAACGAGCCGGAAGCCGAAATGTTTCTGCTGGAATCCAGTCAAGCCCCTAGACCACAAGTTGCTGATTTCCTGCAAAGGAACCGAGACGTTGAACTTGTCAACCTTTCAGAAGCGTCCGACCCATTCTCAACTCTTGTAAACATGGACCACCAGAAAGTGGAAGGTTCTAAGATTCTCCTGGAATATTCGTCTAACGCGAACTTCGAGGACTTAGTGAACAAGTTCTTCGACGAGGGGATCGCCAATGCGGAGATGTGCGCTCTTTTCACATCAAAGTCTAGCAAGTTGTATAGGGCGTTGAAGGGAAAGAGAATGGTTAGGCTGGTCGCGGCTTCCTCCCTAGTATCGGTGCCGGACGAATTGCCAGATGGGGAGATCCAGATCCCGGACAAAGAGCTGGGCCTTGTGACCTCACTGGTTACAGAGTTCTATGAGAATAACAAATCCGTTGCTCTAAGCCTCGTATTCGACAGCATCACCGAACTGATCAGAGGAGAAAGATGGGAGCAAGTCTACTCAGGCATCAAGCAGTTGATCGAGCTGTTGAGCCCTTCAACCATCACCGCCATATTTCTCATCAATACGGAGACGACGGAGCCACGATTCTTAGGAGCGTTGAGAGGGATGTTTTCCGTCCAGATGAAGCTCGGCGAAGTTGGAAGTCAACCCCTTCGGGTCGCAAAGGCAGAATTCTGATCGGTTAGATCATTGTGACTTTAGGAGGGATTTTTTCGCTCGATTCTTAACACTATTTAAAATACGGGCGGATTCGTTAACAGCCCGCTCTAGAAGGACCGGAAGTTGAACCGTAGTGGAACACGTAAACCATGATGTTCTGATCATCGGAGGGGGTGCCGCTGGACTCAGGGCCGCAATTGCGGCGGCAGAGCTAAACCCCAAGCTGAACATTGCCATTGTCTCCAAAGTCTATCCAATGCGAAGCCACACGGTTTCAGCGGAAGGCGGCATGGCGGCGGTCCTAAGAACGGACTATGACAATTTCGACCTGCACGCGTACGACACTATCAAGGGGAGCGACTTTCTGGCGGATCAGGACGCAGTAGAGTTCTTTGTGAGAGAGGCACCAAAGGAGTCAGTACGGCTTGAGCACTGGGGCTGTCCTTTTAGTCGTGACCCCGACGGCCGGATTAGCGTGCGTGCCTTCGGTGGGATGAGCGTAAAAAGAACATTGTTCGCTACAGACAAGATTGGATTCCACCTCCTACACACTCTCTTTCAGACGAGCTTGAAGTTCGAGAATATTCACAGGTACGACGAATGGTTCGCCACATCGATCCTAGTGGACAACGGCCGAGTCGACGGTGTTACCGCTATCGACATACGCTCAGGCGAGCTGGTACCGTTCCTAGCAAAAGCTGTCGTGATCGCGACGGGTGGATGCGGTAGAATCTATCAGTTCACAACAAATGGATGGATCAAGACCGGCGATGGGATGGCCCTGGCGTACAGGGCTGGGGTCCCGCTCAAAGACATGGAAATGGTCCAGTACCATCCCACATTGCTACCGAACACGGGCATACTGATCACCGAGGCCGCTAGGGGAGAAGGCGGTCATCTACTGAACAAGGATGGCGAACGGTTCCTCAAGAGGTACGTTCCCAATAAGATGGAACTGGGACCGAGAGATATCCTATCACGCGCAGAGATGACTGAGATCAAGGAGGGTCGAGCATTTGAAGGCCCATACGGCAGTTATGTTCACCTGGACCTCACGCATCTGGGCGAGGAAACGATCGAGGCGAAACTTCCCTTCGTCAAAGAACTGGCGGAGAGGTACTTGGGAATAGATCCAGTTCATGAGATGATACCCGTAAGGCCGGGTCAGCATTACATGATGGGCGGTGTTCATACTGACATGCATGGCTACACGGGCCTCCCTGGACTGTATGCCGCGGGGGAAATGGCTTGTGTCAGCATGAATGGTGCGAACCGTCTCGGCAGCAACTCGTTGACTGAATGCCTCGTGTTCGGTGCTGAGGCCGGAATCGGAGCGGCTCAGTACGCGACCAAGCAGGGCGCACCGAGTTTCGGAAACCCTGTTCAAGGACTCGCCGTAGAGGAAGAGAAGAGAATCTACGATAAGGTTCTGAAACATGAGACGGGCGAGAAAATCTCGACCATCCGAACAGAGATGCAGAAGGCCATGGAGGAGCATGTAGGCATCTACCGCGATGAGAACAGCCTCAGGGAGGCTTGCAAACTCATCGGAGATTTGAAACAGAGAATGAAGAACGCAGTCGTTGAAGACAAAGACCGCGTATACAACACGGACCTAGTCTCTGCGCTAGAACTGGATTTCATGCTTGACGTCGCAGAGACCATCGCTTACGCTGCGCTAGCTAGAAGGGAATCTAGAGGAGCGCACTCTCGAACGGACTATCCGAAACGTGACGATGTTCAATTCCTCAAGCACTTGGTGGTCTATGAGACTGAAACCGTTCCGAGGATAGACTCGATGCCAGTAAGCATTACACGTTGGAAGCCGGAGGCTCGCGTCTACTAATGAGCCAAGGTATCGCAACGATTAGGGTAACGCGATACCGACCCGAGAAAGATGGGAAGCCCTACTTCCAAGATTACAAAGTGCCCTATCGCAAGGATATGGTTGTTCTTGACGCTCTCAACTACATCAAGGCCAACTTGGATGGGACGTTGACCTATCGCTGGTCGTGCAGAATGGGGGTCTGCGGGAGCTGCGGTGCAAATGTAGATGGCGTCCCGAAGCTCACCTGTGCAAGCTTTCTCCACGAGTTCAAAGGTCGGACGATCAAAGTGGAACCTCTTACCCATTTTCCAGTCATCAAAGACTTGGTCGTCAACATGGACGACTTCATGCATAAGCTGGTCGAGATCAAGCCCTGGATAATCCGGGAGAAAGAGTCTCCTCCGGAAGACGGCGAGTATCGTCAGAGCGCTGAGGAATTGGAACGTTACGATCAGTTCTCCTCCTGTATCAACTGCATGCTCTGCTACTCCGCCTGCCCCGTATACGGGCTCAACGAGAAATTCTTAGGCCCAGCCGCTACGGCGTTGGCTTACAGATACATTGAGGATTCGAGGGATCAGGGTAAGGCCGTTCGGTTTCCGATAGTGCACGAAATCGAAGGAGTTTGGGAATGCACCCTCGTAGGAGAATGTAGCGTAGTATGCCCGAAAGGCGTCGACCCCATGCTCGCGATTCAGAAGACGAAGATCCTCGGAGCTACCAACGCTCTGAAATCGCTGGTGATGCCGCGGGGAGGCGGAAAATAGCTTTGTCAAAAGAGAAACCGTTTCCCGAATACAGGCGAAAGCTTGGTCCCGGATGGTGGCTTTCCAACCGCCACTTTACACAGTATATGATTCGGGAGTGGACGAGCTTCTTTGTCGCGGTCTTCAGCCTCATCTATATCTACGAACTATCGCTCTTCGCATCTGGGGCGAAAGCCGACGCTCTCAACCTCCTGAGAAATCCAGGCGTCATCGCCTTCAACGTTCTAGCGTTGTTGTTCACATCATACCACGCGCTCACATGGTTCTATTTGATTGGCAAGATTCAGCCGATCAAGTTGGGAAAAACAACAAGCAAACCCTGGCAAGCGCTGCTAGTCAATATTGTCCTTCTGCTGATAATTTCTTATGCAGTAATTGAAATCCTCGTTTTGAGGTAACATCCAGATGCCCCAAATCGCTCGTCTTCATGCAATCCTCTGGGGAGTCTTCTCCATGGGAGGTTTCATCGCCGCATTCCTACTTCCCGTGTTGATCTACCTCGTCGGAATCGCCTACCCCCTAGGACTCTGGCCAGCTGCCAACCAGGATCCCACCACCTCGATACTCGATCATCGTCATCTAGGGACATTGCTTCTCTTCGTGACCGTAGCCGGGTCTTTATACCACGGAATATTCCGGTTCCAGTCAACTCTTACCGAGATTGGTTTGGCCCGCGCAAAGAGAGCGTTGGAAGCAATTGGATATCTGATAATCATCATAGGAATCCTTGCCACCGCCATCTACCTGCTTCAGTACAACCCTGGTTTCTTCAGTCTTCCCTGATCTTCTTCTAACTCTGTTTGTTCTAATACCAGTGCCCCAGAGATTGGGCATAGGCGACATAGGAGATGGCTCATGGCTCTTCGCTAAAGGAGTTCAAAGCATACCGGGAGAAGATGAACGAGAAAATTCTAGAAAGGGGAAACCTTCAGATCAAGAGATTCTTCAACCTCGACACACAGGCCTACAATGACGGTGCTCTTCCTAGAAAGACGAAAGAGTTGATGGGGTTAGTCGCTTCGCTAGTCCTTCGATGCGATGACTGCGTCACCTACCATATCATCCAGTGTGTGGAGCAAAAGGTTTCTGACGCAGAATTCTTCGAGACTTTCAATGTCGCCTTGATAGTCGGCGGATCCATAGTCATACCGCATCTAAGGAGTGCGGTAGAGATGCTAGAAGAATGCAGACGGAAAGAAAAACAATCCTAATGCTAGGGTCAGGCTACTTTGTACATTAGCCAGTTCATGTCCTTGAAATTGATCAAACGATAGTCTCCCTTCAACTTCCGCCCTTTCAATAGAATATGGTACTTCCGCGGCTCCCTGACTTCTAGGACATACTTTCCTTTGTCCCAAATCCTAACCTTGCCGGCACCGTATCCGCCTGCTGGAATAGTGCCCTCAAAACCGTAGTAGCTTAGCGGATGATCTTCAACTTGGACCGCCAGCCGCTTTATTCCCGATTCTGTTGGAGGACCCTTAGGGACTGCCCAGCTCTTGAGCACTCCATCGAGCTCCAAACGGAAATCCCAGTGCAGCCGACGGGCGTGGTGCTCCTGGACGAGAAAGCGATACTCCTTCGCGCCGGTCTCTGGCTCAACGACGGTCGCCTCGTTGGATGAAAGCCTCTTGAGAGCAGGCCTATCGGGGGACACGATGCTTATTGTTGCTCTTGGCATATTTGGGTCAGCCCTTCTGGCATTTTCCCGGTCAGAATAGTTAATATTGTGCTACTCTTGTAGTAGGTTCGTTATGTTGCCCCGGAGGACCCTACTTATTGGCATACTTGCTTTCTTTCTGATCGGGTCGATGTTGCCTTCTTGGAGTATTTTCACCCTGACACCTATTCCGAAGGTTCACGCGGTATCTCACTCCGTAAAACTGACGGGCACTTCTTACAGCGGTTGGAACGGAACAAACCCAGGCCCTACAATCACTGTGACCCAGGGAGATAGTGTTTCCATGACTCTGGTAAGTGGAGATGGTGCGCCACACACTTTCACAATCGATGTCGATAAGGACGGGGTTATTCCTAACCCCAACTGTGCAATGGATAAGTGTTCGCCCTCATTTACGACGACGACACCTTACCCGTTCACCGTTGATTTTGGTCCAGGGACATACACGTACTACTGCTCCGTACACCTGAACTCGATGGTCGGAACCTTCATAGTTCAGGACTTCACGGTATCTGCCAGTCCAACATCCTTAACAGTCAACTCAGGAATTTCAGGCACATCCACGATAACTGTCGCGGGGTCCAACGGATTTTCGGGGACCGTGAGCATTGCCGCAACCGCGGCATCCGGCCGTGCCACCGTTACGCCAAGCCCTACAAGCGTAATGCTGTCCTCAACAACAACATCAGCAACTTCCATCCTTACAGTCTCCTCCGCCCTCGGCACGTTCAACGTAACCGTAACCGCGACTAGCGGAGCGACCGCTCATTCCACGCAGGTGATGGTTAACGGACCAGACTTTACTATCACAACCAATTCTTCGACTGTAAGTGTCAATCAGGGGTCGAGCGCCACGCTAAACGTGACGCTCACTAGCATCCACGGGTTCTCGGGTTCCGTCGTTCTCTCAGCCTTGTCTTCTTCAGGAGGCCCACCTGTGACCGTGAGCCCTACTAGTCTCCCAGTGCCCTCAAGTGGCTCTGTCTCCGCAACGCTTACCGTAACAGCGTCTGCTTCGGGAGCT
>Ga0209236_1001770_pt1 | contig 13078 bp, 15 predicted proteins | sample GraSoi013_1_40cm_FD_185819 | JGI IMG/M metagenome (GOLD analysis project Ga0209236, IMG submission 185819) | Grasslands soil microbial communities from the Angelo Coastal Reserve, California, USA - Sample 09_27_2013_1_40cm (SPAdes) (version 2) | ecosystem: Environmental > Terrestrial > Soil >... | reverse complement strand
GAAGCGACGCTCGCGTGGAGTCCCGATTACGTAGATGCGCTTCAGGTGACGATGCGGAGCTGGAAAGACGCCGGGATCGACGCCGAGCTGAAGGGCAAGGACTTCGGCGCCTACATGGCGACCACGGTGTACGGGAAGTTCGACAAGCTCGCGCACGGCCTGCGGGGCGGCAGCCCGATCGCGGACATCTCACTCTACAATGCCCACATTCCCGGCGAGGCGTTCAACGCCTCGGGGGTCGACGATCCGAAGCTCACCGAGATGATCCGGCTGCAGCGGCGCACCCTCGACGTCGCCAAGCGTCGGGAGATCGTCTACGACATCCAGCGTTATCTCGCCGAGCAGGTCTACTATTCGTACGGCCCTTCGACGAGCGCGGTGGCCGCGTGGGATCCACGGGTGAAGAACTTCGCGCCGAACATCGGACACGATTACGGCGGACGGCTCATGGGAGCGTGGCTGAGCGCCTGACGGCGTCCATGCGCCTCCGGCTACACGTACATCGTCTGGTGCTCCATCAGCCGAAGCCAGCCGCGCGCGATCCGATAGATGAACCAGAGCCCGACGGCGCCGAGCGTGATCCACGCGATGAAGATGCCGATGCCGAGCGTGGCGATGACGAACAGCACGCTCAGCCCGACCCACAGCGCGCCGAACCAGAACGTGCGGATCTGCCAGCGGAAGTGCGACTCGAGCCACGTGCCGCGCACCTCGCTCCGCTTCGCGTAATTGACGATGACGGCGATGATGGAGGGCCAGCTGAAGAGGAAGGCGCCCACGATGGTGACGGCGGTGACGATGCCGATGAGGAGGCTGACGGCGTGCAGGCCGTAGATGACGTGCGTCAGCCGGATCAGGGACTCCCGAGGCTGGGCGATGACGGTCACCGCACGGTCTCCCCGCGCGCCTTGCGAAACGCGCGCTCGAAGCCGGGGAGCGCGCGCACCACGGTCTCGCGCTCCACCGTGAGGGAGATGCGGATGTGGCCGGACATGCCGAAGCCGGAGCCGGGCACGGTGAGCACGCCCTCCTCGGCCAGCAGGCGGACGAAGGCCACGTCGTCGTCGATGGGCGTGCGCGGGAACACGTAGAAGGCGCCCTGCGGCTTCACGCATCGGTAGCCGATGCGCGTGAGCCCCTCGTACATCAGGTCGCGCTTCTCGCGATACGGCGCGACGTCGATCACCTGATCGCCCACCTCGGCCACCACCCACTGCCACAGCGCCGGCGCGTTCACGAAGCCGAGCACGCGGCTGGTGAACGTGCACGCCTCGAACAGCTGGGCGGCCTCCGGCATGCGCGGGGAGAAGGCGAGATACCCGATGCGCTCGCCGGGAATCGCCAGCGACTTGGACCAGGACGTCGCCACGATCGAGCGCGTGACCAGCGGCGGCACCTCGGGGACGACCACGTCGTCGAAGACGAGAGATCGGTAGGGCTCGTCGCTGACGAGCACGATGGGCCGCGCGGCTCGGGACAGCAGCGCCTCGATCTCGACGAACGCCGCCGCGGGATAGATGACCCCACTTGGATTGTTCGGCGAGTTGACCAGGATCACGCGCGTCTTCGGCGTGATGGCGGCCTCGAGCCGCGCGATGTCCGGCGTGAGGTCGGCCCTGGGCGGCACCACGACCAGCCGCCCGCCGTGGTTCTCGGCGTAGAACGTGTACTCCGCGAAGAACGGCGCCACCGTGAGCACCTCGTCCCCCGGATCGAGCAGAGCCTTCAGCACGGTGTTGAGCGCGGCGCCGGCGCCCACGGTCATGAGGACGTGACTGGCGGTGTAGGGCAGGCCGGTGGCGGCGCTCAACCGCCTGGCCACGGCCTCGCGGACGCGCGGATGGCCGGCGTTGGGCATGTAGGCGTGCAGGTGAGGGTCCTTGCTCTCCAGCACGCGCCGCGCGGCGGCCAGCACGGCCGGCGGCGGCTCGATCTCCGGGTTGCCCAGCGTGAAGTCGAAGACCTTGTCGGCGCCGCGCTCGGCCTTGAGGCGCGCCCCCTCCTCGAACATGCGGCGGATCCACGACGCCTTCTTCAGATTGTCGGCGACGGCTCGGGAGATCACGGCCGGAGTATAGCGGCTTGACGACGACTTCGTCCGCGTTGTACCAAGGCGCGGTGAAGCTCGAGATCGTGGCGCCCTCGTGACCCGCCGCCGGCAGCTCGGCCGGGCGCTCGCGGCCGTGCTCCTGCTGCCGCTGACCGGCTGCGGCGAGGACGCGCCGACGAAGCCCGCCGTCTCCGCGAATCTCTGCGTCTACCTGCCCAACGGGATGGTGCTCGGCCCGTACGACACCCAGAAGGAGTGCAGCACGGCGCGCGAGAACATGCCGGCGGGCGAGTGCAAGCCGTGTCAAAAGTGAGCGCCGGCGTCATGGTGCAGGCCCGCGACGTCGAGAAGTACTACGGGGCCTTCCGCGCGCTGCGCGGCGTGTCGCTCGACGTCCACGAGGGTGAAGTCGTTGTCATCTGCGGGCCGAGCGGGTCGGGCAAGAGCACGCTGCTGCGAGCCATCAACGGTCTCGAGCGCATCCAGGGCGGCGACATCGTCGTGGACGGCATGTCGGTGCGCGATCCCCGCACCGACCTCAAGCGCCTGCGCTCGGAGGTCGGCATGGTCTTCCAGTCCTTCAACCTCTATCCGCACATGACCGCGCTGCGGAACATCACGCTGGCCCCCATCAAGGTGCGCCGGCTGCGACGTGAGGAGGCCGAGGCCGTCGCCCACGAGCTGCTGCGCAAGGTCGGCATCCCCGAGAAGGCGGCCAGTTACCCGACCGAGCTGTCGGGCGGCCAGCAGCAGCGCGTCGCCATCGCGCGCGCGCTGGCCATGCGGCCCAAGGTGATGCTCTTCGACGAGGCCACCAGCGCGCTCGATCCCGAGGTCATCCACGAGGTGCTCAACGTCATGCTCGACCTCGCCCGCGAGGGCATGACCATGGTCGTGGTCACCCACGAGATGGGCTTCGCCCGCGAGGTCGCCGACCGCGTCGTCTTCATGGACGAGGGCGTGATCGTGGAGACCGGCGACCCGAAGACGTTCTTCGGCAGCCCGCGCGAAGAGCGCACCAGGCGATTTCTCGATAAGATCCTCTGACCCTCGGAGGTGTCCCATGAGCCATCGAAAGACCGCGTGGGCGATCCTCACGCTGACGGTGCTCGCGCTCTGCCTCGCGGCCCCTGTTCCCGACGCGGCCGCCCAGAAGAAGGGCGGCGTCCTCAAGGTCGGCAACCTCGGCGAGCCGCCCACGCTGGACGCGCACTGGACGACGGCCACCATCACCGAGGTGCTCGCGCAGCACATCTACGAGGGGCTCTACTCGCTGGACGCCAGGTCGCAGCCGATCCCCATGCTCGCCGAGGGCATGCCGGCGGTGTCGAAGGACGGGCTGACCTACACGTTCAAGCTCCGGCAGGGGATCAAGTTCCACAACGGCAAGGAGATGACGTCGGCTGACGTCGTGGCCTCGCTCAACCGCTGGGGCGCGCAGTCCACCTATGGCAAGACGCTCTACGCCCGGGTGGCCGAGGTGCGGGCGGTCGACAAGTACACGGTCGAGATGAAGCTCAAGGAGAAGACGGCCATTGTCCTCATCTCGCTGGCCATCCCCAATAACGCCGCGGCGATCTATCCCAAGGAGATCGTCGACAAGTTCAAGCCGGCCGAGAAGGCCACGGAGTGGGTCGGCACCGGCCCCTTCAAGCTCGTCGAGTGGAAGCCGGACCGCCACATCAAGATGGCGCGCTTCGACGACTACCAGCCGCGCAAGGAGGCGGCCAGCGGCTACGGCGGCCGCAAAATCGCCTACGTCAACGAGCTCCTGTGGATTCCCGTCCCCGACGCCGCTACCCGCGTGGCCCAGATCGAGACCGGCGAGCTGGATTTCGCCGACGACCTGGACCTCAATGCCTACGAGCGGCTCAAGAACTCGCCCGGCGTGCAGGCCATCGTCGCCAAGCCGTACTACTGGCTCGTCGCCGTGTTCAACAAGAAGGAAGGGCTCATGACGAATCAGAAGCTCCGCCAGGCGTGGCAGGCGGCGCTCGACATGGAGCCCATCATGAAGAACGTCGCCGGCGGCCACCGCGAGCTGTACCGGATGGACTCGAGCCTGGCCTTCGTGGAGAACGCGCCCTGGCACACGAAGCTCCAGGGGCTGCCGTGGAACGAGCACGATCGCGACAAGGCCAAGCGCCTCCTGCGGGAGGCCGGCTACAAGGGCGAGCCCATCCGGTTCATGACCACCCAGGAGTACAAGTGGATGTACGACTTCGCGCTGCTCAGCAAGCAACAGCTCGAGGATGCAGGCTTCACGATCGACCTGCAGGTGGTGGACTGGGCCACGCTGGTCAAGCGACGCAACAACTCCAAGGAGTACGACGTCTTCACCACGGGCATGGGGAACTTCTACGATCCCACCCACCACATCTATCTCGGGCCCAACTGGCCGGGGTGGACCGACGACGAGGAGCTCAACCGCCTGCTCGCCGAGCTGGCGCGCGAGGGCGACTACAAGAAGCGGTTCATGCTGTGGGAGCAGGTGACACGCACGTTCTACGATCGCGTGCCGGTCGCCCGCTACGGCGACCTCTTCGGGCTGCGGGCGATGCGCGGCTATGTGAAGGGCTTCGACGCGACGCTGATGCGGCCGCGCTTCCACAACGTCTGGCTGGACAAGTAGCCGACGATCTCGGGGGTCGTCCGCGCGGACGACCCCCGCGCGACCACCGTGGCCACTTATCTCTTTCGGCGCCTTCTCGCGCTCCTGCCGGTGATGCTGGTCGTGGTCACCGTCGTCTTCCTCCTCATCCACCTGATTCCCGGCGATCCGGTCGCGGTGATCCTGGGGCCGGAGGCCAACGCCCAGCAGATCGAGGACGCCCGCCGCGAGCTCGGCCTCGACCGGCCGCTGCACGAGCAACTCCTGCGCTTCTACGCGCGCCTGCTCCGCGGCGACCTGGGGCGCTCGTATTTCCTCGACCGCCCCGTGACGCAGGCGTTGTGGGAGCGCGCCGAGCCCACGCTGGTCCTCATGGCCGCTGCACTGTTCGTGGCCGTGCTGATCGGCGTGCCGTCGGGGATCGTGGCCGGCGCATATCAGGGCTCGTGGTGGGACCGAGGACTCATGACGCTGGCGCTGCTCGGCGTGTGCGTGCCGGGCTTCTGGCTGAGCCTCAACTTCATCTATCTCTTCTCGGTGCGGTTGGGCTGGCTGCCCGTGGCGGGCTACGCGTCGGTCTTCCAGGATCCCGTGGCCGCCGCCCGCTATATGCTGTTGCCGGCCGTCTCCCTGGGCTTCAACCAGTCCGCCCTCATCGCCCGCATCGCCCGGTCGTGCATGATCGAGGTCCTCCGGCAGGACTACATCCGCACGGCGCGGGCCAAGGGCCTCGCCGAGCGAAGCGTGATCTTCCTCCACGCGTTCCGGAACGCCCTGGTGCCGGTTGTGACCGTGATCGGCATCACCACGGCGATTCTCATCGGCGGCGCCGTGGTCACCGAGATCGTCTTCAACATCCCCGGGCTCGGGCGGCTCATCATCTCCGCGATCCTCAGGCGGGATTATCCGGTCGTGCAGGGGGTCGTGCTGCTCACGGCCGCCGCCTACATGCTGATCAATCTCATGGTGGACGTCGTGTACGCCCACATCGATCCGCGCATCCGCTATGCCTGACAGCCTTGCGGTGAACGAAAGCGCGATGCTCGCAGGGACACCCGTGACCGCGGCCGGCGCCCGGGCGCGGTTGGTGCGCCGAATTCTAAAAAATCGCAACGTCGTCATCGGCGGCAGCGTGTTCCTTTTGCTCGTGCTGGTCGCGTTGTTCGCCGACGCGCTCTCGCCGTACAATCCCACGCGGCTCTACCCGGGCCAGCGCCTGAAGCCGCCGGGCGCGCAGAACCTCCTCGGCACCGACGAATTCGGTCGGGACATTGCGAGCCTGGTGCTCCACGGCAGCCGCGTCTCGCTCCTCGTCGGTGGCGTGACGATGATCCTGACATCGCTCGGCGGCGTCGCGATCGGGCTCATCGCCGGCTACTACCGTCGCCTGGACCTCGTGATCATGCGGGTCATGGACGGCCTCATGGCGTTCCCGGCCATCCTGCTCGCCATCGCGCTCATGGCCGTGCGCGGACCGGGCGTCTGGAACGTGATCGTCTCGCTCTCGATCGTCTATCTGCCCCGCACGGCCATGCTGATTCGCAGCACCGCCCTCAGCGTGCGCGAGCTGGACTACGTCCTGGCCGCGCAGGCGCTCGGGCGCGGCGGGCTGGGCATCGCCTTCCGCCACATCCTGCCCAACTGCATGGGCCCGCTCCTCGTGCAGGGCACCTTCATCTTCGCGTACGCGGTGCTCGCCGAGGCGATCCTGGGCTTCCTCGGCGTGGGCGTGCCGCCCTACGTGCCGTCCTGGGGCAACGTGATCGCCAGCGGCAAGAACGTGATCCGCGAGGCGTTCTGGGTGAGCGCGTTCCCGGGCCTCGCCCTGACCCTGGCCGGCCTGTCCCTGAACCTCCTCGGCGACGGCCTGCGCGACACCCTGGACCCGCGCCTGCGGCGGGAATAGCGGCCAGCCCGGTGCCCTTCTGAATCCTGCGCTGGGCGTATCCGAACTGCTACATTGCGCGAGGCATAGGCAATCGCTTACTCTGCCGGCGCAGGCGCCGAGCCGGAACATGATCAGTGTTCGCAGGAAGCCTCCGCTCTCGTATGCGGTCCTCTCGGAGGACGGTCAACGCGGCTCGGTGCTCGCGGTCCACGAGACCAGTCCCGTCCAGCCACGCCAACCACGACTCCTTGATCGCGTGCGATCTGCCCTCCGCACTCGCCACTACAGCCGTCGTACCGAGGAAGCCTACGTCGCGTGGATCCGGCGGTACATCTTCTTCCACGGCAAGCGCCACCCCGGGGAGATGGGAGCGCCGGAGCTAACCGGATTTCTGAGTTCGCTCGCGGTCGACGGGCGGGTGGCTGCGTCCACCCAGAATCAGGCGCTGAGCGCTCTCCTCTTCCTCTACCGCGAGGTCCTGAAACTCGATATTCCGTGGTTGGACAGCGTGGTCCGCGCGAAGCGCCCCCAGCGGCTGCAGTCGTGCTCACCCGTGACGAGGTCCGGGCGGTGGTCCGATCACTCCAGGGCATCCCGCGGCTGATGGCGTCGCTGCTCTACGGATCGGGGCTGCGCTTGCTCGAATGCTGCCGCCTGCGCGTCCAGGACGTCGACTTCGGCACCAATCAGATCCTCGTGCGAGGCGCCAAGGGCGACAAGGACCGGATCACCGTGTTGCCCGCAGCGATCAAGGCGGATCTGATCCGGCACCTCGACCGGGTTCGCGAGCAGCACGGGCGTGATCTTCAGGCGAGGGGCGGTTGGGTTGAGCTTCCAACGGCGCTCGACCGTAAGTACCCGAACGCCGGGCGGGAGTGGGTCTGGCAGTGGGTGTTCCCGGCGACGCGGTTCTATCGGGACCGCGTGACCGGACAGCTCCGCCGGCACCATCTACACGAGTCCGTGCTCCAGCGTAGCGTCAAGGATGCAGTGCGCCGAGCGGGAATCGCCAAGCGGGCGACGCCGCACACGCTGCGTCACTCGTTCGCAACGCACCTGCTCGAGGACGGGCGCGACATCCGAACCGTCCAGGAGCTGCTCGGGCACCGAGACGTGACCACGACCCAGATCTACACGCACGTGCTGAACCGTGGGCCCTCCGGTGTCCAGAGCCCTCTCGACACGACGCTTGGCGGCTGAGCCCGAGGCATGCAGCGTTACCCAGGTAAGACCGACGGGATAGGCCGACCGGATAGGCTGCGACGTTTTGCTGTCTAGCACATGCGCGATCGCCGCGCCGCCGCGCGTCGCAACTCGCGGAAGAATGAGGAGGGTCTGCGGCAGGAGCATTGAGGGCCGTCCGTGCTAGGCCGCCGCTTCCCACAGGTTCCAGCGCACTACACTGACCGGCCTAGCCCCAGACCGACTTTACGTTAGACGGCTGAGGGGCAGATCCTTTGGGGCCACACATCAGAGCTTTCGAAATCGCCGACGCGGCGGGCCTCAGCGACCTGATTTCCACGACGTTGAGGATCTCCAACGTGAGGGACTACCCCGGGGACTTCCTCTCCAAGGTGGAAGCGTCGCTAACACCGCAATCTCTACGCGAGCTCGCGAAGGAGCGCGTGATACTTGTCGCCATGGAAGGCGACGCGATCATCGGGACCGCAAGTCTGGGCAGAGATCAAGTCCACGCAGTCTTCGTGCATCCCGCCAGGCAAGGTCGGGGTATCGGCACGCGCCTGATGGAGGCAGTGGAATCAGAGGCGCGCGCCCGCGGGGAACGTGAGCTGATCCTATACGCCAGCCTCAGCGCCGTGCCTTTCTATGAGGCTAACGGGTGGCGCACCGTTCGTGAGCACCGCGACGGAGGCGCCCGGCTCGTCGTAATGACGAAAGCTCTCGGCGAGCAACGCGCACGTCCCGATAATGGGGCAGGTATTGCAGATGCGGCCGTCTAACCCCCGCATGCAGCTGCCGGCGCTCCGCGCCGCAGCTGATACGGCCCGTTAGACGTATGAGTGGCCTCCGGCTACACACCGACTTGCCGCTCGCCGAATGTGCGCATCGACTCAGAGGTGCGGTAGACGAGCCGAGGTGGGCGCTGTTCAGCTTCTCGGGTTACGCTGGCTCGAAGGCGGTCATCGGCACCGTCGACACCAACGCGGTTCGCCTACTGCGCCGCAGCAGATTCGGCCATCCGTGGGAAGCTGTATTCCTGTACGCACGCCTGGTGCCGGACCAGTCCGGTACGCGCATCGAGGGACGTTTCCGTCGCCGGCGCTCCCACGCGATCTTCATGGGCCTCTGGACAACGTTCGCCATCGTGGTTGGTAGCATCTGGTTCGTGTTGTCCGTGCTAGAACTCGTCGCGCCGACTGGGCGGGCATCAGGGAACCCATGGATCGGTGTCGCCTTCCCACTCATATTCTGGACATACGCTGCCTGGTACTTCTGGCGCGGCCGGCGGGAACAGCGCTTGTTGACCGCCTTCGTCGGCGAAACAGTGGGCGCTACACCATGCTAAACGTCCAACGTCTAACTCCACAGTGCAGCCGTTAGACCTGGTCACAACCGATGGGCGACAGACGAAATCCGCCGAACTTCAAGCAGTTGATACCAGAGCTACAGCCGTACTTTCAAGACCGGCCGGTGGACTTGGAAGTCTGGCTAAGCAGCTTTGGCCGGTTCGATCACGCTGTTGGCTACGCGGCCCTCTTCTGGCCAGACTTCACCACGATTGACAGTTGCGTGCTCCTCGGCCCTCGGGTGCCTGAGACGTACACGCAGTGGAAGGCAAGCCATCCGAATGACCCGAGTGGAATTGAGGCGGTGTTGAATCATCGGCACCTTTTCGATCTCTTTCTGAGCAGTGCAGAGCCGTCCGGGGAATTGGTGCATCTCTTCGGCAGGCTGCTCAAGGACATGTGGACCGCCAAGCTCCGGCGAGATTTCCCGGATCGGGAGTTCATCGTCTCCTTCCCCGAGGAGTTCGATCCTGAGGTGGATGATCCGGAGATCACGTTCTACACGAAGCGTGACCAGGTCTAACATCGCAGTGGACCGGACCGCTGGCTCGCATTCGCTCGCCGCGGCCGGTCACCGCGAGCGTTAGACGGACAGGAGATTGATTGAAACCTCGCGATCTCGGCTTCTTTGTCCTCGGCGGCTTCGTCGCCTTTGTTCTCGCTGTCATCCTTTACGTGTCGTCGACCTCTCGAGGGGAGCGACCACCCGTCGTAGCCGGGCAGCAGCTCCCGCAGACAATTCACAAGATCGACTTCTCGAAACGGTACGACCTGGTCATCCGAGGCTACGCTGGCGACAGCCTCGTGTACCGGAACTGCCGAATCGTTGGCATGACAGGCGACCATCAGTTGTCCAGTGGCTCGGATAGCTACCAAACCTGGGACAGATGGATCGTTCTCGAGTTAGCCGATGGACGGCTTGCCTATGTCCCACCGAACAACGTCTTTATCATCGAGCAGGCCGCCCAGCAAGGAAGGGTGAAATGAAGAGGCCGTCTATCTTCGCGGTGGAGCGGACCGGAGGCTCGCGCTGCTCGCCCTCCGGCCGCTCACCGCGGCGTTAGACGACAAGCGAGTCTGCGTCATGATCATGCGGCTCATTAACGAGCTCTCTCGGAGTCGTCGGGCGTCGATTCCGGTCGATGGATCTCCGGAGCAGGCCGCCCGACGACTCCGAGAGACAACACGTCGCTGGCGCGGACTGACCTTTATGGATACCGTAGTTGGGTCGGTTGCCCCCGATCGCGTAGTCCTTCATCTATCACATCGGTCTTCTCGGAATGCGTTCGCCCCGGTCTTTCGTGGCCGCTTCGCCGCTCTGCGAGGCAGGACATACCTCACGGGACGCTTCGCTCTTCGCCGAACGGTGCAGGCGTTTATGACGGTTTGGTTTTGCTTCATCGCCGCGTTCTGTCTGATAGCCGTCGTGGCTGTAGCGGATGCCACCTGGAAGAGAGGCGGGTCATCCTGGCTGGGGATTGTCGCCGGTACGTTGGCTGCTCTTCCGGGTGTCGCGTTGGGTCTGCTTGCATTTGCCGGCGTGCGGCTCGGAAAGCGACTGTCCAAAGCTGACGCCGATCAAATCGTCGAACACGTGAAGTCCGCCTTCGCCGAAATGTCGTCTAACAACACGTTCGACCGGACCGCTGGCTCGCATTCGCTCGCCGCGGCCGGTCAACGTAAACGTTATGCGTACGTGCGGAGGTATCTGATTTGATTCAGTTGGATCGGGCGGTCCTGAGCGATAGCATCGCCCCGTGGAGGTCCGCTACTACATCGACCCGGAGACGGGACAACCGCACATCTACGGGCACGATGTGACAGAACCAGAAGTCGACGACGTGCTTCGACGGCCGATCGAGGATCGACCAGGACGAGAAGGATCACGGGTCGCGTTGGGGCGGACCCGGGCGGGTAGATATCTCCGGGTCATCTACGTGCCTGATCCGGTCCCGGACTCGCTGTTCGTCATCACAGCCTACCAGCTTGGCCCCAAGGCGCTGAGGGCCCTTCGACGTCGGCGCAGGAGACGACAATGAAGCAGGCGAAGTATCCCCCTGGTTGGGACGAGGAGCGCGTTCGTCGCGTTCTAGAGCACTACGAGACGCTGTCGGATGAAGAGGCGGTCGCTGAGGATGAGGCCACTTACGAAGCAACAACGCACACTGCGATGGGGGTGCCCGTTGAACTCGTGCCGACGGTCCGTGAGCTAATCGCGAAGCGACGGGACGCATAACAACCGATTCGAGCGGACCGGCTTTGCCGGCCGCTCAACCGGGGCGTTGATATGACTTCCGCTGTCAATGGCCACAACGCCGGCAGAATCATGCGCGCTCTTGGGTGCAGGGTTCATGGTGGTTGCTCGAGCCATCGGAGGAGGCGGGGCCTGTAACAGCGACGGTCGATCATGCTGATATCCGTGGATTGGTTACCACCTTACTGGTGTCCGTCGCGGCGCCTGCTTCGCTCTAGGGGCGAGGGTCGTAGCCTCGTAACGCGATCGAAGATTGCGCCGATACCGGGGCCGCGCCGCCGCCGATGACTCGAGATCGTGATCAATGTCTCAACGCTCCGTCGGTCTGGGTCCGTCGGCCGTCAGGAGGCCAGCGGCACGATGCGGGCGATCGCCCACGCGAAGGCGGCCATCTCGCGGGCGATGGCGACGACGACCTGGTTGACGTGCTGGCCGCGGGCGGTCAGCTGCCGATACCGCTTGCACAAGCGCACCTGCGCCTTCCAGCCGATCGCCTGGACCTCGGCCGGCAGCTTCTCGAGTCGGAGCTGCAGGTGCCGGCTGACCTTCGCTGGATACCGATACGCCCACGCGCCTTCCACCAGCGCGCGCCGCGCGTGGCTGTTGCCGGCCTTGGTGATGCCCCCTTGGCGGCGCCGCGCCCCCGACGAGTACTCCGAGGGCGTCAGGCCGAGGTAACTCATGAGCTTGCGCGGGGTGTCGAACCGCGTGAGATCGCCGAGCTCGGTCATCAAGATAACGGCGCCGGTGAGCTCCACGCCGCGCAGCGCCTGGATCGCCTCGACGACCGGGTACAGTCGCCAGCCCTTCACCGCGTCGTGCAGCTCGCGCTCCAAGCGCTGCAGTCGCTCCTGCTGCTCGCTGACGGCGCGCACGTACTCCTGGAAGATAATCTGTTGGGCCGCGGTCGCGCACACCACCTCGGACAGCCAGCGCAGATGGGCCGCATTCCAGGTCGCCCGTCCCGCGTAGCGAATGTCTTGGCGCAGGAGGAACGACTTCAGCCGGCGCTTGCTCCGCTTGAGATCCTCCAGAGCGTCGTCCCGCCCGCGGCTCAAGTCGCGAAGGGCCTCGTCCTCAAGGCGGGGCACGTAGATCGCGCTGAGGTCGCCGCTGCGCATCAGGCGGGCGAGCGTCATCGCATCGCGCCGATCCGTCTTCACCCGATCTCCCGGCTTTCGCGGGATCAGCGACGGCGCCACGATGTGGCAGGCGAAGCCCTTGCGGGTGAGGTAGCGATACAGCCAGTAGCCGCAGGGCCCCGCCTCGTAGACGAACACGAGGGTCGCGCCCTTCGCCTGCAGCCTGCGAATCAGCGTGTCGATGTCGCACTGACGTGGGCCGATCGCCCCCAGCGAGATCACCTCGGCGCCGCGGTCCTCCGGCGCGTAGGCGACCGCAATCGAGTCCTTGTGAACGTCGAGACCGATATAGAGGGTGGGCTTGCTAGACTCGTCCATGGCTGACCTCCACGCTCGCTTGTGCCTAGAGCACCGTGCGGCTCTGGCCTCGATGAGGCTAATCCGCGTTGAGTGGCGGAGGTCAGCCTCACTTCGCGGAAGTCATACTGTCTAGAGCGACAGAATGCTTGCGCTGATACGGAGCGTCGGTCTGGGCCTCCTTCTGGTGGCCGCAGGAGCTGCTTGGGTACTGGATCCCTATGGGTCATCGCGCGTTGAAGGGCTCTGGTGGCTTGCGAACACAGTCGCAATTTGCATTGTCTACGCCACCGCTCGGCGGGTTGGTC
>Ga0209236_1001768_pt1 | contig 13081 bp, 9 predicted proteins | sample GraSoi013_1_40cm_FD_185819 | JGI IMG/M metagenome (GOLD analysis project Ga0209236, IMG submission 185819) | Grasslands soil microbial communities from the Angelo Coastal Reserve, California, USA - Sample 09_27_2013_1_40cm (SPAdes) (version 2) | ecosystem: Environmental > Terrestrial > Soil >... | reverse complement strand
TTGGTGCTTCCGCTTTCTCAACGAGCTAGGGAAGATTCTTTGGATGCATGGTTCTTAGCCCAAGAGCTTCTTCGATCTGGCTGGTCCGGTCGAGTATGTCTTGATCAGCAGTGACGAAGAGGTCCAGCTTGAACTCCAGGCGGCTTATGAGGCTGGCGTAAGCTAAGTGGAGCAGGTCGAGAGCTTTCAGCCGGAGCTTGTGAGCTTCAGAAGCAGCTCTAGAGTATTCCATGGGAATGGGGACCGTCCTTTCCCCGACATGTATTATGGAGGTTCCTACCTGAGACGCCAGGGTCAGACCAGCGTCTTTGAAAATGTACTCTACCGCGGCTCGGATTCTTCTCTTGAACGGCTCCTTCTGGACTGGCTCAGGGAGTTGGAGTTCAGGTCTTACTCTGGCTAGAACGGCTGTAAGTTCTGCGAAGCTGAGTGCTGAAACTATTTTCCTAGGTTGCTGCTCTGAAAGGAAGGATCTAGCGGATTGGTACAGTGGGTCTCTGGGTGAATAGGCAGCGACTAGAACGTTAGTATCTACGTAGGCCATCTTCCTCGCCCTTCAGCAACGGTCTCGGCCGCAGTCTTGTTGAGCCTAAGGACGAGCGGATCTCTTCCTTTCTTCTTGAGTCTCAAGAGGGCCATTACAAGTTCATGGACATCTTCGTCTTCAGATAGTTCCTCGGAGAGTTTCGACTTCAGCATCTGTCTTATCGCCTCGTTTCTGCTTTTGTAGTGCTTTTGTTGGACGAGAAGATCTATTCTCTTCAGCTCCTCGTCGTCCAGCCTTACAGGCACGACGCCCAATGGGATTCGATATACAAACTGTATACGATATATATTCAGCTTTCGCTCCAGACCCTATAGCTCAATGGATCGACCCGTGTGAGGGCGAGAAAGTTTCACGATCGAGAGTGAGAGTGCTCTACATTCAGCTTTCATTCGCTCGTGACCGCTTCTGACAGTAAAAATCTTGGAAAACGATCTTGTGGTTCGTTACAAGGGCGAGAGGATCGTCGGCATGACAGTGCCCAGCTTCAAAAAGGGCGACTCAAACAAGCTGAGCATCTCCGTTCCGGTTGATTGGTTCGCAAAGCTCCGCACGCTTCTGATGAAACTAGGCTTCCGCGTCAGAACTTTCCCGGAATCCAGAATACAAGTTCTACGATGTCGCGAGTGCCGCGAACGTCTCTATCGCTGTTGTCAGTCTGGACAGCGAGAAAGTAGGGCTCGTCGTCGGATTTGTTGTTGACAAGGACGGAATACGCGTGATCACCGTCTATCCTGTGAGAGATTTTCGGGGAGAGATGAGACGAAAGGTTAATTCGGGTAGATGGGTAAATGTGGGCTAGGCGAGCCCTGTTTGGGAACCCACTATGATGCAGAGGCCGACATCCTCTACCTCACAATCAGACGAGGGTCGATAACCGATAGCGAGGAGCTGGACGATGACGTGAGGGTCGAGTTTGATCACAAGAGTAGTATCGTCGGGATCGAGATTGCAAACGCTAGGAAGAAACTGGCAAGACCCTTCCTCTCGACAGTGGCCAAACAGCTCAAGGCCGCACGATAACCCGTTCATTTTTCGTAACAGGCTTCTGTCCGTCTGAGTGGAGTCTCAGGCAAACGACGATTACATTTGCCGGAAGAAGAATGTCGCATATCCAAATGCGTATCATTCAATCGGAAAAAGATCCCACGCGACGTCGTATAAGAAAGGTTCAAGATTTCTTCATAAGTCGTATTTCTCGACGAGGAATGGCTGAAACGAAAGTTCTGATCAAGCTTAAGGGAGTTCCTGCGAGCGTGCATTCGAAGCTAGTAGAGAAGGGCTACTACAGCACAAAGCCCGAGACTCTTCGGGCGGGAATTGTCAGGCTTGGTCAAGAGTTCGGAATAGTCTCTCCAACTGAGGAGGCTTGGATGAGATTGCAGTCCGAGATTCGGAGAACGGGGAAGAGGCTGCCCGCTAGGCAGGTTCTGAGGGAACACGAGGGGCTCGAAACCGAGGCTTAGGGTAGTATTCGACACTACAAGATGGTTGATGGGTCGAGAGTGGTCTTACATATATGCCGTGGTAAGACGGTAGGATTTAATGCGCGTCTCAGCGGCCTATTCTTGAAGAATGTTGGAATACGAGGCTAGTAGGACTAGGGTTTCGGCGAAGGGGCAGGTTGTCATTCCGAAGGCTGTAAGGGAGAGGCTTGGCATCGAGAAGGGTCTCGAGCTGACTCTGATTCCTCTTGACGAGAACAGACTACTCTTGGAGAAGGTTCCGAGACTATCCCATCTTTTCAAGTTCATGGGAAGAGCCCGCGGAGCCGCTCTGCTCCTGGACGATAGAGGGTCAGAGACTCAGAGAGACGATGAGAGACTCTCGGAACTCTTCCCTTCCTAGAGACCAGTCTTGAAGAGGGTCGTTTTCGACGCGGGCCCTTTCATTCTTCTCTTTACAAACCATGTCAACCCTGAAGATCTAGCGGCAGCAAGGACCTTCAAGGATCACCGGGACAAGCCCTGTAGTTTCATGGGACTGCACAAGCTCCGCGTTCATGGATCTCCACGCGACAAAGAACGCTTTTGCGTACTACGGACACTTCAGACCGTACGGCTTCGTTATGCATCCGTGAGGAATCCAAACAGGCTCTCCATGAAATGTTTTCGGCTGGAACCTGGGTGGTGTTCCGGATTCGGGTCCTGGTCCGATTCTTGACTCAGTTGAGCCGATGAGCCAGTGGCTCTTACCGAGATCGTCCGAGCTAGATCGGCCCTTGTCGCTGGAGCTTTAGGATTGAGACGAGTGAGAGGAAGAGACAGACTGCTAAACCTGTGAACACGTAGACCCATGAGTCCCAGAGTCCCCTCGGGCCCAGGATGGGGAAGTAGTAGAGACCGCTGGGTCCATAGAACTGGGCGATACCGAAGAGCTCGTCCGCGGTAACTGAGAGCGCTCCGAAACCGTAACAGGCGGCTCCGAAAACGATCAGCCACCATATCCGAGCCATAGATTCTGCCCTGGAATGGACGTTGGGCCACCCGGCCCCTCTTCAACATGGCGTGACTGACGATAAAGGGTTGGACATTCAAGAAGCTAGGGCGATTCTCTACCGCCTATTTGTTCGAGGCCACCTTCAAGAAATTGATGATGGAATCCGCGATGTATTCTCTCTCTTCTCGTCCGATTCCGTTGTGGTTGCCGAAAAGAATGATGGTCGCATGATCATCTGAGCGTTCTATAGCTCCGGATCCAGAAATGGGTTTAAGGATTTTCCAAGCTTTTTTGCGCCCTGGGATGTTCCAAGCTACTCAGAAGCTATCGATTATGTTCTGTTTGAGGAACTCTCTTACCGCTGGAGTGTCGAACCCGACTCTGACTTTGGTGATAGATCCACCTCTGCCTCTCTGTTCCGAAAAGATGCGTCTTTCGACGAGTCCTCTTCGGTCCAGTTCGGATAGGACAGCTCCGTCTCGCCCTTCCGGTCCATAGAAACCTGATCTGGGTATCCTGAGTTCCATGACGAGGCTCATCATGGTGCGCCAGCCCGCCAAATCCAAGTTCAGGCCTTTAGCCATGTAATCTGTCAGGAACTCCTTGGACAAGTGTTGAAACACCTCTTTAGCGTTGCGAGTTTCGAACCAATCGAGCGGGGCCTCAAGTTTTCTGGAACCCAGCTTTCTTAGAGTATTCGTTTGAAAGTTCTCGGGGAGACGAGGTGCTTCAACGATGATCGTTACAGGATCAAGCTCGGAAATACTAGTGTTCCCTGCCTGTTCCAGAGTAACGATTCGTGGCCGGAATTCGAAGACTCCTTTCTTATGCCCCTTGAGAACAATAGCGAAACTGTAGGTCTTCGAATGGTCTAGTCTCTTCCCTTGTAAATCTACAAACCCCTCACCCGTCGGCAGAGTAAGGTTTTCCCGTTGAATCTGGAGGCCTTCTGACGGGATACCCTCGAGTCGTACCAGTGTGGCTGGAGATCGGCCGGCGTTTGTCATCTCAAGCTCGACTGCAGTTGCAGCGCCAAGTTTCAAGATCTTCTCGGCTACCGTGGCTTTTCCGATGATGTTCGTAGCTTCAAATCTCTCAATGCCTAGTGGTTGGTCTCGCAGGAGCGTGGCAGGTAAAGGTCCTTGGAACGCGGCTGGGCTGCCTGCGAGGGCAAGGAATGGTGCTTCGATTCCAACTTCCTCTCTCGCCTCCTCTAGAAGTCTTCTCGCTTCCGCTTCTCTTCTCCTGAATCCTGCCTTGGCGTAGAGCCTGGTCGCTGAGTCGAACTTGCATCTGGCCAGATCGTAGAGATGTCTCTTGCTGGAAGGATCTTTCTCATTTTGAGCTAAAATGAGATTTGAGAGGCCATTGAAGAATATCTCTGTTGCCCAAGCCCAATGGATTGACTTGGAAAAGCCTGCCTGCTTGTAAAGGCTGACGGATGTTAGAAGATACTCTCTTACCTTGGGGTAGAGACGGATGTCTCTCGTCAGCATCAGACGGGTCCCTGTTTGAAGAGCCCTGGAGGCGGATGAGTTCGCACGCGCGAGACTCTGAAGCGAATTATCTGACGTTGAGTTCCCCGCTTTGACAAACGTGCGGACGGCAGCGTCGTATAGTTGCGGGGAGGAACTCGCTTCGGCCTTTTTCATCTCGGACCATCCTTTGCAGAAGAGCATCATTGTCTGCATCGCCGCACGGTTCTTGGCTTCAGATTCTTCTGTCATCAACTGTCTAAAGGCTTCAGACGCTTCTTTGTAGAGTACTGTACATCTCTCATTATCTTCTTGTATGTCGAGTAATCTTGCTTCCTCGAGTAGTGCCCTAGCACTACAATATCGTGATCTCAGGCTGCAGATCCGCAACCACTCATTGAGCTCGAGCCTTTCTTTCGACCCTTGGCATCTCTGAAGTTTCACTACCAGCTTTGATTCAGCTTCGTGAAATATCCCAGAAGCGTGCCTGAACGACTTGGCTGATTCGTCAAGCCTTGCCAGTCGGCTAAGTTCCTCGGCCTTCTCGATGAAGGAACAGGCTGCGTAGTGTTTGGCGAGATAGTTCCAGCTCCCGGTAGACTGGAGTATGTTGTTGGCTTTTTCGTATTCTACCGCGGCCTTTGAGTATCGCTTAGCGTCATGTTGCTGCCTGGCTTTTTCGACGCAGTTCCAAGAATCCATGTATCCCGCTAGGTCTCTAAGAGTTTCGGCGGCTCCAAGGCTCCTGCGTGCGGCATGTCTATAGTTGTCAGCGGCTTTGACGAATGAGGTTGAGGCGTCCTGAAAATCTCCGATCTTGTCTTGGGCTATGGCCGACTTCCATGCTAGTGACCCCAGAATCGAGTATTGCCCTGCTTTTGTTCGCAACTCGGCAGATTCTTCGAATGCGGCAATTGCTGACTTCGCTGCTGATGGGTCGCTCGTAATGTTGTACAATCGAAAGAGGGTATCCCCATAATCTTCGCAGAATCCCGCTATAACTCGGTAATGTCCTTCGTCGTTACGCTGTTTGCAGATTTCCAAGCCTTCTCTTATCTTCTCGACGGCTTCATTGAGGATTCCAGCCTTGCTCTCTGAATCAACCTCCTGCTCTGCCAGTTCGATCATGGACTTGCCTATGCCGATCCTTGCGAGTCCTCGATCCCATCCGTGAGGCTGTAATTTGTCAACAGTCAGAAGCTCCTCGTCAAGGGTCCGGAGGCCTTCGTTCAGGAGCTGGATCTTCGCTGCAGGGTCGTCAGTGAAAGTCGCGAGATAGTATGTTGCTCTGTTCATAGAGTGAATGGCTTTGTTTGCGCCCCACGTTCCTGATTCAAGGGGAAGCGCCTTCGAGGCAGTGTCGATTGCATTGTGAAGCCAAGTTCGTTTCATCTCGATTGATGCAACTGCTGTCCTTGCAAGGTCGATGTAGCAGTCTGCGAGGTAGGCATATGTCGCGGAAATTAATGCTGTATCGTGTGGGATGCGAAGCTTGTCAAGCGCCTTCTCCCCGTACGCTATGCCCCTCTCCACAATCTTCTTTCTGTTTTCGGCATACTCCTCGGTTCCTCCTTGCCAAATGGCTGCGGCCATGAGCACCCAGTAGAATCGCCCTAATGTCAGGGAATCTTTCACTTTTTCGGATAATATCGCGCCTTGCTCGTACAACTTCATCCCTCGGGCCGGGTCGCCCTCGATATCCCAGGCGACATCTCCGGCAACATGGTTTTCCAAGAGGTCCGCATGATCTGATCCTATTCTCGTAGAAACCTCGCGGATTTTGGCAGCAACCATCTTTGCATCTTTTTGGAGCCCCGGCAACTCGCCTGGTTCAACTATGATATGGGCACGCACAGCCAGGAACCAGAATGCTGTGCAGAGGCCTTCGAGTAAGCTACTGTCCATGGTGATTGAAGTGAGATCTCTGACCGTTTCCCTTCCTAGCTTGATAGCTTGCTCAAACGATTCCCGTAGGTCTTGGAAATCATTTGCGAGTTCGTTTGAGCTTCTCAAGTATGACAGTAATTCCGCTCTCGTCTCGGCACTAGATGTCTTGTCGTCTTCTGAGAAGCCCAGCATTGCTTCGTGGCCTAGGTTGACGCATTTCTTTACAAGCTCTCTTCTAGATTCAAAGTCCTTGCGCAGCCAGAATCGCGCGTACAGTGCTCGAGCCATAGCTCGCTTCTTCGAAGAGGGCGACCCAAGCTTCTCGGAGAATCCTGTTGCGGACTCCCACGCCTCGGCAGCAAGTGTCATCTCATGTTCGAATATTTCCCTTGACTCTGATTCGAACGCTTTTCGAAAGAGGCTCTCGCCTAGATAGAATGTGGTTTTTGCGACATCTTCGAGGCTCAGCTTGTCAGCAGAAATTAGCGCCTCCTGGCATAACCTCTCGGTCTCTTTCCATTCTCGTCTACCAAGTCTGCGTTTAGCCTCGGACAGGAACTCGCTTGCCATGTCCGGTGACAAACGCTGCATGAGTAGGTGAAACCTCGATTGAAGCAGAAAACTCTATCTTAGGTCGCACACATGTGAAAAATGCCTAGCTCTTGAGAAGACCTCTAATGTCCGCTTACACCTTATTTTGAGCTTGTAGTCCTACATAGCATGTACTCTGGGGTTGAATTGCGAGGAAGGGAGAGATCTCCAGTGTATCTGTAGTTTCAATTCTTATTCTGATGAATTAGCCAGTTTGAAAGTGACAAGTAATTTTCACAACTCTATGGTCTTTCGGCGCAACTTGATGAAATCCAGTAAGGATCAGAGGGTCGGAAACGAAAGGAAGAGCCCAGCAAAGTCCAGAATGTCCAACCGAAGAAAATCCCGGAGCCTTCGCGTGCCTGAGAGGATCGTGATCGGCCTAGCCATTCTCTTCGTTCTATTAGCAGGGACTCTGCCAGCTTTAGGTCAGAATCTACTTCAAGTCTCACACTCGGTAAGACAAACCCAGCCCCAGCAGTCCTACTCGCCGTATGGTCCCATATTCATCAATGGTGACGCGGGATTTAGACAGCCAAACAGCGGGGTCACCGGGGGGACAGGCACCGCTTCAGATCCGTATGTAATCTCAGGATGGGGAATCAATATGACCATTTACACCTTGGGGCTCGCCGTTCCCCCAACTAACGCGGGGATCGCGATAGAGAACACGCGTGCATATTTTGTCATAAGAAATGTCTCCGTATTTGATGGCATAACAAATGCGGGACCCTACCACTTCTTCGGGATCCGACTGAGCAACGTGCAGAATGGTGTAGTGAGCAATTCATTGCTCAGGACTGATTTGTACGGTATCGACATGCTCGATTGTAAACAGGATGTCATAACTGGAAATCAGCTTGCCGCGAACGCGAACGGAGTCAGCATAACCTCTTCATCTCACAATACTTTCTCCTACAACTCAGTGAACTTCTTACTCGGAACATATTTCAACGCACCCACAATCGGGTTCGACCTGCTCGACTCGTCATACAACACGCTCGTTTACAATGACGTGAGCGGACAACCGACCTACGGATTCGAGCTTCAGATTCTCCTAGGCGGAATCACGACTGGAAACTATCTGGCGTACAACACCGTGCATGACGTTGCTGGCCTAGCTGATTATGGCTTCCAACTTGCCATGGCGTCGGGTAATACTCTTGTATCCAACAAGGTCATCAACACCAGTGGCGAGGGTTTTTTTGTCCAACAGTCCGATAATGTCGTTCTCAGAGGAAACTACGCCATCGACAACACACTTGCGGGCATAAGAGTTGAACAGTCCTCATACGACACAATAACCGGGAATGTAGCATCGGGAAGCACCGGCACGGGTACGATATCTCCTGATCAAGTGCTCAGTTGGGGAGCAGGAATAGGACTCCTCTTCAGCTCCCATGACACCGTCACCTCCAATGTCGTCTACGATAACGCTGCTGGCATTGCACTGTCAGAAACAACCCATTCACAATTCTCAGATAACCTCTCACACCGGAATACAGAGGGTCTGACGATATTCGATGGTTCAAACCTTAACGTGTTCGCCCACAACCATTTGCATGGAAACGTAGGGGCAGGATTATATTTCGACTTCTTCAGCGGTGCCTCTGACAGCGATACCTTCACCAACAACGTAGTGGATCATAATCACATAGGGTTCTACGTCAATGACCTTTATCCAGGTGCGACTGAGCCTCCGACCAATAATACGCTACTTGGAAACATTATCTTCGCGAACAATCTTCCAGCGAGCAGGTTTCTGCCTCTTCCGCTCAACAGCGATGGGATTTACATTGGCGGTTCGCTGGGCTCGAATGTCACATCTAACCTAATATTCAACAATCCAATCGGCTTAGAATGGGGACAGAACACTCCCAACGGCCGCAACTACGTCTACAACAATTTCTTCAGCAACCCGACAAACGTCCTCGATCCCAGTCAGAATGTTGGAGGTAGCTTCCCGAACTACTTTCCCCGCAACCTCTACAACATCACAAGGACACATGGAACGAACATAATCCGTGAAACGTCAATCGGAGGCAATTTCTGGAACGACTATTCTCCAAGCTATGTGAACGGAGAAGGGACGAACATTCCATACATGCCAGGACTTGACACCTTGTTTTGTAGCCCCCCCTTCTGTCTCTACCAGGGAGGAGACTACCTCCCACTGCTGTTTCCACCTCCGACCAGCTCTACTCCAGATATTAACGGGCTAATCCTGACCCCCTTACCTCTGGTCATTCCACAAGACTCAAGTGGCATTCTTGTTAACGCGATAATTAGCAGGAATGGTTTCGCTGGAACTGTAACTCTTTCCGCGAAGGTATCTCCGGCTGGTACGAATGCGCCTTCAGTCAGCTTTAGTCCGTCCACTATCTCATTGACCGCAGGCGGCACGATAGCTTCAGTGCTGAACGTGACGAACACAGTTGCTCCGGGAGCATACAGTGTAACTGTGACAGTTCAGGGACCTACTACACACACCACAACACTACAACTAATCGTGACGTCAACTCCTATGGTTTCTGTAGTTCGCGGGTTGGACAACGGGATATACTGGTCAACCTTTAGCTATGGTTGGAGTAGTTGGCAAGCTATGTCTGGATCTACAGCCGCAGCACCAGTAATGTGCAGTTCAGAACAAGGCAAGGTCGACATGATTATCCGAGGATCCGATAACGTCAGCATATTCCACAGGAGTTATTCTAACGGTTTCTGGTCCGCTTGGGATAGTCCAAGCGGCGGCACCAATGATCAGCCCGCCTGTGCTTCCGAAGGAAGCTTTGTCAATGTCGTTGTCAGAGGAACGCATAACGAGATATGGTATAACTACAGAAATGACACATCTGGAATGTGGGGAACATGGCAAAACCTCGGAGGGATAGCTTACGGTCCTCCGATTCTTATTGGTTCCCCAAGCGGTGCTAGACTGGACCTAGTCGTTCAGGGAGCAGATTATGGTCTATGGCATAAGTCCTTCGTGAATGACCAATGGTCAAGTTCTTGGGATTCCTTGTCTGGAGGCACACCTAGCTCGCCCGCGGCTGTGAGCGATGGCCAGATGCTGCATGTAGTCGTAAGAGGAACGCATGATGAAATCTGGTACAACGCTCTTAACTTCGCAACCTCCCTATGGTCTGGTTGGAATATGCTCGATGGCGCCACTCAACAAACCCCGAGCCTCACCATTGGTGCATCAGGAAATCTTCATCTGTTCGTAATTGGGATGAATAACGGGATATACCAGAAAGCAAAGCCTTCCGAGGGAACATGGCCCTCGGGCTGGGACAGCCCTGGTGGTGCTACGATCTACCCAATTGTAGTGGTTGCCCAAGGGTTAGACGTTCACATTCTAGTAATTGGAATGGACAACAATATCGACTCGAGCACTCTGGTTGGGACTTCATGGCTCGGATGGAGCCGTTTAGGTGGAGAAACTCTTTCAATCCCCGGTCTCGCAACACTTTAGTGCACTAGAGAAACGGGGCCTCTCATCAAGATGATGTGGGCCAACAATAATGGGCTCGGATATACAGACAGCCTTGTTGATATGAACGAAATTGCACGAAACGAAAATGTACGGCTGTTAGTTCATCGAGTTCAAAGTGAGGGTCCGATCCTCCTTACAACTGGGTGGGCACACCAAGGTTCAGACGACTTTCTAAGGTTGGGTCGGGCAGACCTTGAGCGTCAAAAGAGATCGGGTTCGAATCCTCTAGCCCAGAATGACCCTGGGGCTTCAGCTCGAAGTAGAGTTGAGTCTGGCCGAAGAGATATTTGTCCTCCAGCACAGGTCGGTAGCCAAGTGACTTCATGCGCTTTATGAAGGCGATTCGAGAGACCCCTCTTTTCGGGTGCAGTTCGACGATGGCTAGTTTGATTCGTCCGCTTTCAAGCGTGTTCCTCAAGCCCGATATTACGTGCTCCTCATGGCCCTGCACATCGATCTTGATGAGGTCAACTTCATCGATCTCATGTTTGCTCAGCAGAACGTCTAGGCGAATTCCTTCCGCGGTCTCACCAAATCCTGAAGTAACGCGTAGATCTGAGTTCATGCCTTCAAGGACGACTTGTTCATCACGGTCGTGAGCTGCACACTTCTCCACCCGTACATTGTTCAGATGATTTTCCCTAATGTTGGATTGAAGCCGACTGAAGTTAGCTTGCCCAGGTTCTATTGCGATGACTTTAGCCGACCTATCGCTGACCCCAATCGTGAAGTCGCCCACGTTCGCGCCAACATCGACAACTACCGAGAACGTGCCATTTCCGTTTGACAGTTTTGCCAGCCTCCGAAGATAGCAGAAATGAGTCTTGAATGTAGAATACATTATTGTTCTCAACTCTTGTCTATTCTGGGACCTCATTCGACCAATACCCGTTTCTACCATGCCGCGAAATCCAACGGTATACATCAATGGAGTAAGAAGGATCAATTTGAGACAGCCGAAATCTTTCACGGAAATGATTCGCCTCATGGCTAAGACGGCGATTTGCACATATGAGGACGCTAGAGAAGCTCCGTAGTGGGCTCGAATGTCGCCGAGCGTCGAAACTGAACGATGCTTCCAGTAATGGGGTATTCTAGCTGACGTTCGCATTAGCTTGGAAGGGGAAATAGAAGAGGTCCACGTCCAGCGAGGAGTAGACATGGGTCAGAGGTGCCGAGTCAAGGAAATTAGACCTAATGTTACCGTCGACGAATGACGAATTCATCGGTTCCCATGTGATGACACCATTGTTATGGATCCAATAATAAGTACGTGCACTCAACGCGATCACAACCCCGCCGTAGTTTGAAGTCGCGTAATATTGATTGAGCAGCCCCTGTAGCTCGTTTGCAATCGTGTTGTTGATAGGAGCTATTTCAGCAACTTGCAATAACCGTTGGAAGGGTAGCATATTGGAGGGCTGAGTCAACCGGACCGCGTCGCCTCCCGTTAGCCCTCCCAAGACGAGTGAGAATCCTGGATCGGAGAGAATGATGTAATTCCGCGACGGAGGGTGGGACGAAACGAACACGGCTGCTGAATACTCGGAAATCGAATAGCTTGATTGAACCGTTCCCATACTCCCCGCATTGATGTAATCGCTTGGGGTATTGTTTCTAGGGATAAGCAATGGATAAGTTGCGGACAGTACCGCCAGGGCAACGAGAAAAATCGTAGATATTCTTAGTAGGGTAGGCCGTCTAAGATGAAGGCCCTTCCACGGCCCTGAACTAATTTCTGCTAGCACCTTGCTGGCGGCGACAGCAGCAAAAATCGCGGGCCAGATCAGGAGTCTGAACATTCCTGAGATTGGAAGGAAATAGGCAAGTAATCCAAGTAGTAGGAAGTGGATAATGGGAGCTCCAAAGTTGTGGCGATAGACTAGCGAGTAGATCGCGAACACCACAGCCACGATCCAGAAACTAAGGCTCCTGAACATCAGGATTATCCTTTCATTAAGTAGGCCAATGCCGCCAACCACGGTACCCGCCCCTGGAATGTTGAATGAGAACCCGAGCAGATTGACCCCAAGGACGGCACCTGACCCCCACACCGGGTAGAGTTCCGCCAATCGATTCGCAATTTTGGGCAAGTTCAATCGCGGAATATTCGCGCCGAACATGCCTAGGGCCGTTATTGTGGTAGCTGCGGCTCCAGAATAGAAGTGGAAGGAGATCGCGGTAACGGCAGCTATGCTGAGAAGAATAAGCTTGCGATCAATCCTAGAAGACACTAACGCGAAGTATGCTGCCATTAGTGAGTATGTCCAGGCGAAGCTTGCCGGAAGGAAGTACGTCGTATCTATCACATTGTATCCCGCGAAAGAGTAAGCAACTATCACAGCCAAGAGAGCAAGGTAACTATTCTTCGTAATCAACCTGCATATCAGGAATATCCAAGCCAAACTCAAGAGACTCGGTATGATCGCCCCATACTTGATTAGCGCGACAACGCTCTCAGGATGAATGATCCCCGGAGGCATTAGAAATGCCGCAAGTATGGGGAGCCCGGTTGGAATAGGAAGTTGCTGAGTTATTGGGTTGACGGTAGTCAATGGAGAAGCCAGGAATCCTGATTGGACTCTTCCGGCTATCATCAAATAAGTGAAGACATCCCAGCCCGTTGCAAGCGGAAACGGAGACGGCGGG
>Ga0209236_1001766_pt1 | contig 13104 bp, 13 predicted proteins | sample GraSoi013_1_40cm_FD_185819 | JGI IMG/M metagenome (GOLD analysis project Ga0209236, IMG submission 185819) | Grasslands soil microbial communities from the Angelo Coastal Reserve, California, USA - Sample 09_27_2013_1_40cm (SPAdes) (version 2) | ecosystem: Environmental > Terrestrial > Soil >... | reverse complement strand
AAAGACGGCACCGTTATAGACGTTTCTCTGACGATATCCCCCATTCGGGACGGCGGCGGCACTATCATCGGAGCTTCCAAGATCGCGCGCGATATCACGGAAAAGAAAATCCTGGAGCGGCGGACTCGGAGGCGCTCGAGGAAACGCGTAAGGCGCGAAGGCAGGCCGAAGTGGTTTGCCGCATGAAGGACGAGTTTCTCGCCACAATCAGCCATGAATTGCGCACGCCGCTGACGGCAATCATGGGCTGGGTACGCATGCTGCGCTCAGGATTGCTTTCACAGGACCATGTTGAACAAGCACTCGAAGTGATCGATCGCAATGTCCGTTCTCAGGCTCAATTGATCGAATCGTTGCCAGCCTCTCCGGCTTAATGGATCAGCGTTAACGCGATCTCCGGAGAACACCCGGCGCAAGCGATTGCTGGAGAGTGCGGCCTGGCGTGTTGCGCATTGTAGAATCGCGCAGATAGTGTAATCCCAGAAAGCTTACGTGGGCGAGGGACCACGGCCATGGTACCATGTGCCCTTGTTCCGTTACGGCGAGCCGCGGCTTTGACATTTTTGCATTCGGCCCAAGGAAGAGAGGGCACGATGAAGATAACGCAATGGACCGCTGTGATCGTTTTGCTGTTTTGTACAACTTCGCCACTTCACGCCCAATGGCTGAAACATCCCACGCCAGGAATCCCTCGGAACCCGGACGGCGCCCCAAATCTCGCTGCCCCGGCGCCCCGCACGGCTGAGGGCAATCCGGATTTCTCCGGCGTGTGGGGCTTCGATGCTGGCCCGTCTCTGTTCTACATTGCCGGTGGCCTGAAGCCCGATGAAATCCAGCCGTCGGCGCGTGAGGCTGCTAAACAGCAGACTGAAAACTTGTTTCGCGATGACCCGCCAGGGTGCCTCCCGGAAGGCCCGCGCTTCAATCACTTCCTGGCGCTTCCGAACAAGATTGTGCAGACACCGACGCTGATGATGGTCATGTCTGAAAACCTCACCTATCGCCAAATCTTCCTGGATGGACGTGCGCTCCCCGAAGTGGTCACCCCGAGTTTCATGGGCTATTCCGTGGGGCATTGGGAAGGCGATACGTTGGTTGTGGAAACGATTGGCTACAACGACACCACGAAGTTGGACTTTGCTGGGCATCCGCACACTGAAGACCTCCGGCTCATCGAACGGTATCGCCGCCTCGATTTCGGGCACATGGAGATTCAAGAAACATTTTCGGACCCGGCCGTCTACAGCCGGCCGTTAACCGTCACGGTCAAGGCTACTCTGGTACCAGATACGGAGTTGTTAGAGTACGTGTGCGCCCAGAATGAGAAGGACCGTCGCGGTCAGCATCTGGTCGGGACGCGCAGTGAGGAAATGAAGGCAATCAAACCCGTCAAGGTCGCGCCCGAAATTCTCGCCCAATATGTAGGAACCTACGACTTCCGTTGGCCCGAGAATCCCACGGTTCCTTCGGTGTGGGCCGTCACGATGGCCAATGGGGAGTTGTTCCTCGTAGGTGCGCCGTTGACTCCGCTGTCCGAGACGCAGTTCCTCTGGGCGGGGAGCAATCGACTCGAATTTGTCAAGGATGCGCAGGGTCGCGTCACGCACTTCGTCGGCGTCTTCGTAGAAGGCAACCTGATCGTCAAGAGAATACCGGGTCAAAAATAACCTCTAGTCATCCGGAAAAACTCAAGACAAGCAACTGTGGGGGCGCTCTATGAGCGCCCGCGATGTCTCGGTTTCGACATTGTGGGCGGTCATAGACCGCCCCTACAGCGCATTCGTCGTTTCGAATGGGTTTTTCAGCTGCCTGCTAGGCTGCCCTGCCTGATTCCTGCAAGTCTCCACACGGTGTTACCACGTTCGAGCTATTTGCTCCGATCGTGCTTCGATAGTAAAAAGCATTCGTCTAATGCGGTCGACAGTGATGTGCTTGAGATGAACTCGCTACCTGATTACGGCGATTACGCAGCCTCCGACATTCGGTGCAGTATCCACGAGGACACCGTTCAGGTTTGGGTTTATTGGAATGGCGTTCTGGCGGAAGGTTATGAAATGGAAATCGCATCCATTCCGATCGACTGCAGGGCGGGGATCAACCTCTTGGAGCGACACAATGGTCAAACTTAACCGAGAAGAACTGCGACAAATTTCCCAAGAAATTGACGGCATTCTTGATGGGCATCGCGAAGTTCTCGACCATAACCCCCAAATCAGTCGTCCATTGACCGAAGCGCGGGACCTGGCCAGAACCAAGTATGAAAGGATTTCGGAGCTCCCGAAGCCGGAAACCACACCGCTGTAGTTCATACCTTGGCGAAGACGATAGCCTTCAACGCGCGCCCAACGTCCATCAGAAGTCCGTTTTAAACGGATCATGCGGAGGCGATGATCATCCGCATTGCGTCCAGGATTTCCAACGATGATGACGTGATCACCGCTTCAGCATTTACCGCGTTCCCCAGGCGACCGAGCTGTCCTTGTCGTCACGTGATCTCACGCCATTTCGAGTGCAGCGATGTTCCGCTCCCCGCAGCCTTTTCGATTCTTTACAATTTACACGGGAATGCTGAGAATGCTAGCTTGCATAACTCAAGTCTGAGTGTACTCACTTATGTGAAGACCTCATCTGAGGGCCCGGACGGCCTCTGCTTTCGCAAGGAAGAGCGAACTTGTTCTTAAATTAGGAGATGACTGAAATGGAGAAAATAGAATCCTTGATCCGCATGATTGCTGGAACGGCTCTTCTCCTAGTTTTCGCTCTGCCATCCCCGGCGCAATGGGTGAACTACAAAACTCCAGGAATTCCGCGAACTCCGGACGGTACGCCCGACCTCTCGGCGCCGGCGCCGAGAACTGCGGACGGCAAGCCGGACATCTCTGGAATCTGGAGAGTGAATGGGTATCAGTACAATATCGGAAAGGATCTCAAGCCAGGGGAGATTGTGATGCTCCCCGAAGCGCAGGCGATCTACAACGAGAGGCGGGAAACCAACAGCTTCGATAATCCGTGGGCGCGGTGTTTCCCGGGCGGCGTTCCACGAGCGTTTCTGTCCCCGGATCCCTTCAAAATTCTCTATATGCCCGTGCTCAAAGTCACGGTGATCCTTTTCGAAGCCGTTCAGACCTGGCGCCAAATTTTCACGGACGGCCGTGAGCTTCCCCGGGACCCCGATCCCGCCTATATGGGCTACTCGATTGGTCGTTGGGATGGAGATACGTTTGTAGTCGAGACGGCCGGGTTCCACGAGAAGAATTGGATCGATAGCGCCGGTATGCCTGGTTCCGACGCATTGCACGTGACGGAGCGGTTCCACCGGAAAGATTTCGGCCATATGGAGGTTGCTATAACGATCAACGACCCGAAGTCGTATGCCAAACCCTGGACAGTTACGCTGCCGTTCACGCCATATCCAGATGACGAGCTCGTGGAGTACGTCTGTAACGAAAACAATCGATATCCAACCGCGAAATAAGTGATTTTCTGACCGCCGTTGAAGTTTAAGGAGGTTTAGTGAAGACAACAAGGTTGGCTACATTAGCTATGTTTATTGTTGCGCTTGCTTTCGCTGCCGCCCCGGCGTTCGGTCATCACACGCTCGTAGCGATATACGATACCTCGAAACCGTTCACCATGACCGGTACGGTAACCATGTTCGACTGGAGGAACCCTCACGTCTGGTTTTTCATGGACGTCAAGAGCGCTGATGGCACGGTTACGAATTGGGGGTTCGAGTTGAATGGTGTGAATGTCCTAAGGAGGGCAGGCTGGACTCGAGATTCCCTCAAAGCCGGGGACGTCCTCACCGTGGAAGGTAATCCCGCCAGAAATGGAGGCCATACCGCAAACGCCAGGGCGATCACGTTCACGAATACAGGTCAAAAGCTGTTGGAAAGCACGGCTGCGGCCGCGAACCCCCAATAGGGTAAGAGAAGAGCTGGATTTTGCTCCTGTCCGGATAACTATCGATTACCGAATGCGGCGCGACTCGGATTCAGCGCCCTCAGGTGAAGCGTGTAGATGCGGCGAAGATCGGCGATACCCTCGGAGACCTTGGGCTTATGGCCGGCGATCCACCATCGCATGGCGCTCTGGGAGGAAAAAAAGACATGCCGCGCGACAAACGCGGGATCCTCTTCGCTACGAATGTGCCCGCGTTGTTCCGCTGCCAGCAGGAGATGCTCGATTCGGGAGATCATCCGCAGCCGGCTTTCACGCAGCCGTTCCGCCTGCGGACCGGAACAAAACGTCAATTCTTCGAAAAAAATTCTTTCAAGCCGGATGTTCTTCGCCAACTGCCTGTACATTACCACTTCCGGAACGAGCAACTGTTCGAGAAGAGGCATCTCCGGCCGGATCTTCGCGAAGGCCTTGTTTCTCGTCTCCTCCAACTCATCCATGCAGATGTCGAATAAGAGGTCTCGTTTGTCTTTGGCATACAAAAAGATGGTTCCTTCGCCAACACCCGCGCGTTCGGCAATTTCGGCAGTGGTAGTCGCCTCGAAACCTTTGCTCGTAAACAAGTCCGCAGCCGCTTCTTTGATGCGGCGCAGCTTGTCCAGCTTCTTCAGCTCACGCAGGCCGAGGCCGAAGTGCCCATCATTCGAGTTGTTCCTATTTAGCGCTCGTGCAACAGGTTGCCGTTGCTGATGCCTCATACGTTCGAGTCATCGTAACCTGCCGGCGACGGAATTTCCTAACCTTATTAACGCGGCCTCAGGGCGCCAGCGAGCCGACATAGGCCGCAATGGAAACGATGTCTTCGTCGGTCAGCTTGGAAACCGGAGCTTTCATCAACAGGGACCACGGCCCGCCGTTGTGCCCATTCTTGAAGTTAAAAAGCTGGCGGACGATATAAATCGGGTGCTGTCCGGCGATACGTGGTACTTCTCCCAAGCCGCGCAGATCCGGACCGTGACAAATGCTGCATGCAATGGTTCGGCCCCCGCCGCCGGTCTTGACGAGATCTTCTCCTTTTTTGAGACTGCCCGGCGGGACGTAGGCGACAAAACCGGAACGAGGATCACGGCTCTCGTTCCGGAACGCGTCTTCGGGAACGCTGATGATCCGGTTGCCGATAGGTTCCATGGCGCCGTCTGGAGTTGCGAGGCGCTTGTAGTTGACGTTCAAGTCCGTCTTCGGGACCATTCGTGCTTCGATCACCTTGTACCCCACGCCGGGCTTCAGGCCGGCAAAGTATTCGCTTGCTTCACGGACCTCCTCATCCGAAAGATTTTTGGCGTACGTATTCATAGGTTCGGCATTCTTGCGGATGTCTTTTTTGAGTTCCGCCATTTGCCGGACCATATAAGCCGCTGAGAGGCCCGTCAGGCTTGCCGATTCGGGATGACCCTGACCGTTAATAAGGTGGCATTTGCCACAGGCCTGAACGCGCGGAGACTTCCCGAACTGGACCGTTTTCGGAAGCGGTGGATGCTCCCCGGGAAACCAATCGGGAGCATTAAAAAACTCATCGATCTGTTTTTGCGTGTATTCCTTGTCGCTGCCTGGGACTCGACGTGGTTTGCCGTCGTCTTCGACTGGTTTCAGTTCCTTCGCAGCGACGAGCTGAGGAAACGCCCAGCTCAGGTCCTGCGACTGCTTTTGCTGGGCATTGATGCCGGCAGCAATCACCATCAGAAATGCCCCTGCTAAGAAAAGGCTTCGTGTTCTCACTTTGCGATCCTCTGTTTCTTGAAATGCGGCAGTACTTTCTCGCCGAACAGGCGCACCTGTGCAGGACGGTTTTCGCCCCATAGCTCGAGCAGGATGTGCGTGCATCCGGCAGCCTGGTATGCCTCGATCCGTTCGATGCATTGCTTAGGCGTGCCGGCAATTGCGCAGGTCTTGTCCAAAATGGAATCAGTAACCAATCGCGCTGCGGCTTTGCGCCCCCCGCTCTCCATCGCATCAGCGATGGGCCTGATTTCATCGAAAGATAGACCGGCACATTCCAATAGAACGTCCGCTGAACCACGGATGTTCTGAACCTTGTTCGCCAGGTACATCGCTGCCATTTCACGCGCGCCTTCGCGCGCAGTCCCGGCGTCTTCGCCAACACTACCGACAATCACCGCGCCGAGGTCGAGCGAACAAGGATTTTTACCGGCCTTGCGCGCACCTTCTTCCATCTTTTCGCGCGACAGCTTGATGAATGCCGGAGTCGTGATGCTCGCGGTCAATAGACCGTCGGCATGCGAACCGGCCAGCCGCTGCAAAACCGGGCCGGTAGCACCCACATACATCGGGACTCGCCAGCGTGCCGTGTGTGCATCCGGCTTGAGCGGTGGTGCAAAGGCGGAAAAGGCTTTTCCTTGATACTGCACATCCCGGCCGGAAAGCATTGCCTCAATAATTTCCAAACTCTCGCGCATCACTACCGCGGGCCCGACCTCTTTGCCCTTCTCACCTTCACCGATCTCTTTCATGAAGATCTTCGACGCGCCGAGACCCAAAAGAAAACGTCCTTCGCCGGCAATGTCCTGCAGTACGCGTGCTTCCATTGCGATCTGAACTGGATGACGCGTATATGGTGAAATGATTCCCCACCCAATGGCTATTCTCGTCGTCTCGCGTGCAATCACTGCGGTCATCGCAGTCGACGAACGAGCTTCCATCGAATGTTTGCGCCACCACGGGTATGCTTCGGCGAGCCAGAAGGAATCAAAGCCAGCCGCATCACACGCTCGAGCCATGGTGACCGTCTCTTCCATTGGTTCCATGCTGAGCTGCAAAACTCCGATACGAAAAGGTACGGTCATCGGGTACTTCTTCTCCAAAAAATTTATCGGTTACGGATCAATCCAGGAATGTTCCAGGCCTTTAATCAAAGCCCACATCGCTTTGTTCAGAGGAGTGGGAACACCGGTCTTTTCGCCCCACTTCACAATGGCGCCATTCATGAAATCCACCTCCGTCTGGCGACGGGCTATAACATCCTGCAGCATGCTTGCCTTATGTTTGCCGGGCGCTGCCGCCCCCTTTTGAACCAGTTGACGCGGATCCCCATGCAGGCTGATACTCAGCGCGCGAGCCACAGCCATTCCTTCGGAAATGAGGTCGTCAAAGAGCTTGCCCGTCGGGGCGAACCTCGTTGCTGCACCGTGGTGAAGGAGGGTCAACGCACCGACGGGATTCGTCGATGCATTGAAAATCAGTTTGGTCCATTGTGCTCCACGCGCATCTTCCAAGGCGATCGTGTTCATGCCGGCGCGCGTGAGAAGGTTCGCTAACGTTCTCACCCGATCCATCGGTGCCGCACTCGGCTCGAACGGCCCAATCCACGTATCGCCTTGAATGTCGTAGCCAACGTGGCCTGGACCAATGATGTGACCCGCGGGAAACGTTGTGCCGCGGATGACGTGACCTACATGCTCGGCGATGATCTCTTCATTTCCGACGCCGTTTTGTACGGAGCAAACAGCCGCACCATCGGAAAAGAGGGGCGCGGCGTTTTGGATTGCCAGCTTAGTATGGATGCTCTTGGTCGCAACGACTCCAAAATCGCAGCGAGGCAGGTCGGCGACATTGGTCGATGCCTTCAGGGGGACGGTGAATTCGGCCGCGCCTGAAATACGGAGACCATTGCGCTGGATAGCTTCTATATGTTCGCGTGCGATATCCAGCGCGTACACTTCCGCTTCACCGGCTTTGGCAAGGTGCGCGGCGAAAATGCTTCCGACGGCGCCGCAACCGACTACGCAAATCTTCATGGCAATCCCTGCTTCAACCTCTCGCTTCCGTCGTAGAACTTCCACGGCAACGTTGTCAGGTTCTCGCCTTCGGTCTTTCCGACGCGGTACATGTCTTGCGTATACAGGCAGGCTTCACCGTTTGGATCCACGACCTGGGGATGAAAGCTGAAGATCATGTTTTCGCGCAACTCCACGTCGCTCTTTGCACCAATTGTCGGATACTCGATCATGGTCAAGCCGATCGAGTGGCCCGATAGGTGGCCTAGCGCGAAGCCGCTCTTTTCGAATATCTGCGCCGCTGCCGCATGGACGTTGCCGGCTAGCTCTCCTTCGCGCATTTTCAAACGCGCGGCTTCGATGGCCTCGTAATAAACCGAAGCCATACGTTCGGTCCGCTGGCTGAGCCGGCCGCGGATCAGCGGCCGTGAAAGCTCAACCCAATAACCGGCGGCTCCAGTAATTTCCAGCGAGTAACACAACAGATCATCGGCGTTCACGACTCGATGTCCGGGAACTTTGAAGTGAGCTTCCGCTTCGCCATTCGTGCCCGACAGCACGATATTCATCATGCGCAATCCCGCTCCTCCGGCGAAGAAACGCTCCACGGCCGGCGCCATGATTTCGGCTTCGGTCTTTCCGGGTTCGTAGCGTTCGAGCATTGCCCAGAAGCCCTCTTCGATGATGGCCATGCTGTCGCGGAAGCCCGCCAGCTCTTCCTGAGATTTCACGGCTCTTGCCATATCGAACTGGACATCGAACCGCACCAGCTCATACGACTTTCCGGCAGAAAGTGCCTTATAATCGCGCACGGTCATGATGAATTCCATTCCATACACGCCGACGCGTTTCCATCGCTGGGATTCCGCGCGTTCCCGCAGCCACTCTCCGGGAATGTCCGCCCACACCTTCTCCTTCACCTGCGCTTTTTTCTTGTCTCCGATCCATCGCGCCTCGCGCGGAAAAACGAGGACCGGCTCGCCGTTGAGGGGAATCAAGACGTAAGCATAGCGGTGCACGATCTCAAAATCGGAAACGTAGCGAATCGCGCCTTCGAAACCGGTGTACTCGCTTCCGCAAACGATCAGCGCATCAATATTCTCGTGTGCCATGACGGAGCGGATGTTTCTGTATCTCCGCTCCAGTTCGCCGGATGAGATCGGCAACCACTGACGTTTTGCCGTAAGCATCGTGTTAGTCCTCATGCGTACCGCAGATTTCGGCGGCCGCCAGCGCGTAAATTTTGGTGATGCTGGTAAGTGTGTCGATAGCGACCTTCTCCCCTTCAGCGTCCCTCTCTCCACTTGATGGACCGTAATTCAACGTCTCGATACCAAAGCGGGACATAACGGACGCATCCGAACACCACTGAACAACGGCGCGAGCGGGAGGCGTTCCCATAATCCTGGTGTGAGCTGCGTCGATTGTTTTCACCAGTTCGTGATCTTCACTGATCTCGGCACCAGGAACTGATACGTAGGTCTCGAAATCGAGGCCGTAGTCTGGAAACTGCTGAGCGAGATTCAGAAAAAAGTCTTTCACGATCCTGCGAGCGTCCTGCATCGGCATCGTTGGAGGGACGCGAAGATCCATGCAGATCTCCGCCTCTGCCGGCGTACGACTGGCCCGCCACGGTTCTCCGGCGCGTATGCTGCCCACATTAACAATCCCGCGGTGATCGCCGTAGCAGGCGCACTCTTCCCAAGTCGGGATCCATGCGTTGATGAATTCGAGGACGTCCTGCATTCGGCGAACCGAAGTTTGCCTTTGCCGGGTCTGGCTGAACGCGGTGTGCACGTACAAGCCTTGCATCTTCAGCCGCACCCACAGCGACCCGTAGTGAGCAAGCACCATTTGCATGTCGGTCGGCTCACCCAAAATGCACATGTCCGGTAAAACGCCGTGGTTCACCAGGTAATGCGTACCAACACCATAGCCGCGGTATTCTCTACCGACGAATTCATCACCGGATTGGGATTTCTCAATTTCACCGACCACCGCCGCAATCCAGAGGCTTCCATCCAGCTTCACGCCCGCGCGTCGTAGCGCATGCGCGGCCTGGGTGTAGCAGACCAGAGCACCTTTCATGTTGTAGATACCCAAGCCGTAGATGTAACGGTCTTTGATTACAGCTTTCGGCTTGTAGCCAAGTCCGGTGAGATACTCTTCACGGCCGCTGTTGGACGTATCCATGTGGCCGTTGAACATCAGACTTTTCCCGTTCCCCTCTCCCTCCCATAGACCAATGATATTGGCTCGACCGGGCTCGACTTCCTGCGAACTCACTTTGAGCCCGGCTGCCTGGAGCGCCGCTCTCATATAGTTGCCCATCTGGAGTTCCTCACCGGTGGGGCTTGGTATGTTGATCAGGTCGCATGCTATTTGGATAATTTCGGATTCCCGCACTTCGGAAACGATCGCTTCCGCCAGGTCCGGTTTGAGCAACATGGAACCGTCGCGGTTAAGGACTGCTTTGCTCGCCTCGATATCGGACATTCTGTATACCTGTTCCCTTCTCACCGAACTTTGACAGAACCTGCTGATCTCCATGGCTGCCGCTCCGCCATTGCCATGAGAGTTCTTTTCCTTTGATTAACCGATAAAGTGCCGTATGAAGAGGAGCCTCGATTCCGTGGCGACGAGCCTCACGGGCGATAGCACCACCTAAAAAATCGACTTCGGTGCGAAGGCGATGGCGCACGTCGTACAACATGGAAGGCGGGTGATCGGTTTGAGCGCCCACCTTGTTCATCTCCCACGGATCGTCCCGTAATTGAACCCCAGCGCCGGCGGCAACCCGCTTACCTTCTTCAATCAGATCGTGTAAGAGAAAGCCGAGATCGGAGAAGTCGATCTCATTGGCAAATTCGCGGCAATGCGGCAGCTCGGTGAGTGCCGACACGCCGTTTACCGACGCATTGAAAATGAGCTTCGACCATTGCGCCGGCCTGGCATCTTCAAGGGCTTCTGCTTTCAGCCCCGACCGGACGATTAATGCAGCAGCCTCCTTAACCATCGCATACGGTGTCGAGCGAGGTTCATAGGGACCGATCCAAATAGGCCGATCCAGTTCCAGCTGAACGTGGGTGTCGGAGTGTCGCGTCCCGCTCATGAAGGTTGTGCCGCGCATGATGTATCCGGGAACAGATTCGGCGATAACGTCCTCGCCACCGAGGCCGTTTTGTGCAGATAAGACTGCTCCTCCTGAAAAATGGTCTTTCATAGGAGCGACGGCTTCGGACGTCTGCGTCGCCTTCGTGCAGACAATTCCCAGGTCGCACTCCGGAATATCGGCCGGATTGGTCGCGGCGCGGGGATACGACGTGAACTCATGCTTCCCAGTCACACGCAATCCTTCTTTATTAATCGCTAAAGCATGTTCATCACGGCGAACAAATGCGTAAACTTCAGCCACCCGGGCCAGGTATGCCGCATATAAACTGCCGATCGAGCCGCAACCGATAATGCAAACCCGCATACTTGTTTTACCGTGGACCCCGCGGGCGCTCGACGCGCACCACAGGCGCCTCGGTCCCTTGCCGGGCGCGTTCGAATAGTTGAAAAATGCTATCGCCGGTATTGTGTGAATCCGTGACGACGATACCGCGTGGATACAGCGCATCCTGCAGGGCGGCTGACAGGGCGTGAAGCGGCGCCCCCCCGCCTTCTCCCATTCCTTTCGCGCCGTTATATGAAAACGGCGACGGGGATTCGACGTGCCCATAACGCAGGTCCGGCATGTTCATGGGCGTGATGGGCGTGTAATCGCTGAAGGTGCTCGTCAGCATGTTTCCTTCGGAATCGTAGCGGCAGTCTTCCATCAGCGCGCCGCCGATGCCGTGCGCTGTTCCTCCGTGAACCTGTCCTTCGACAATGAGCGGGTTGATGGCCCGGCCGCAATCGTCCACGCAAGCGTACGCGAGAATCTTCGGCTGAAATGTTTCGCTGTTCACTTCAAGCACGGCGGCGTGCAATTGCGCGGCATAGGTCAATGTGAGATTGCCGTATTTGCGTTTGACGTCGGGAACTTCGAAAGGAGCCTTGTAGACGTACCGGCAGTTGAGCGTGATGTCTTCGAAGGATTGCGGCAACTCCGCGTTGTTGAGGTTAACGAGATTCGCCAGTCTCCAGTAGTTGATCGCTTTGTCCGTATTTTTGACGGATACCTGCGGCCCCTGCGCGCCGACTCCAAATTCCAACTCCTCTTCCTGGGCCTTCAGGGCGAAGGCGGCTAAGCGGCTCATCTCCGCTCGCAGCTTCAGCGCGGCTCCATGAATGGCCGACAGACCCGTCACGGCGAACTGGCTCGCGTAAGTCCCCGTGTGGCCCGTGTAAACGTTCTGCTCGGTGTCAAATCCCGGCCTGACGTTCAGGTGTTCCGGGTTGATGCCGAGCACATCGGCAACAACCTGCGCCGCCGTTGTCTCATGGCCTTGTCCCTGCGGCACGGACCCCATGCTCAGGACGAGTTCACCGTAGATGTCCAGCTTGATGTTCGCTGCCTTGGACTGGCCTGAATACGGCGCATACGCATTCACGATGCGTGCCTGGCCGAAATTGTTTGTGCCCGAGTCGAGCGTGGTACCGATTCCAAGACCGATCATTCGGCCTTCTGCGGCAGCTTCCTTCTGTTTTTTCTTCCATTCGTCCCACCCCACCAGTTCCTTCGCAACCTCGAGCATCTTCGGGTAATTTCCCGAATCGTAAACGCAGCCGTTTGGTGTCGTGTACGGGAATTGCTCGGGCAGGATATAGTTCCGAAGGCGCATGACGTCGCCGGGAATGCCCAGGGCGTGACCACAGATGTCGAGAACTCGCTCGAGAAACCACAGGTGCTGCATTCTCGAGTACCCGCGATTAGGACCGACGGGACATTTGTTGGTTACCACCTGTGAAAAATCGATCCGGATATTTTTGAGACGGTTAACGCCGGGCAATACCTGCGCCCAGATGATGCAGCCCAGCGGCTCATAACGCGGATAAGCGCCGCAGTCGTCGATGTGACGGGACTCAATCGCCGTGATGACGCCATTCGCATCCAAAGCGACTCGGGTGTCATAAAACGTCCGCTCGTTTCCGTGTGCACTGGCCAGCATGTGTTCGGTGCGGGTTTCTGTCCACTTTACCGGCCTCCCTCCCGTCTTGCGCGAAGCCAGCGCACACAAAGCCATGTAAGGATAGCTGGTGATTTTGATCCCGAACCCACCACCAATATCGATGCTCCGCATGCCGATCTGATCGATGCGTACGCCGAGCGCCGGAGACAAGAACTGCGCTGCGAACGCGGGGAATTGCTGGTTCGAGAAGTACTGGATGCGCTTCTCTTTGATATTCCATTGCCCGACGACAACGTTGTTTTCCAGCGGCGTGCTCGAGAACCGGTGAAAATGCAGGCGTCCGATATGGACGATGT
>Ga0209236_1001764_pt1 | contig 13107 bp, 17 predicted proteins | sample GraSoi013_1_40cm_FD_185819 | JGI IMG/M metagenome (GOLD analysis project Ga0209236, IMG submission 185819) | Grasslands soil microbial communities from the Angelo Coastal Reserve, California, USA - Sample 09_27_2013_1_40cm (SPAdes) (version 2) | ecosystem: Environmental > Terrestrial > Soil >... | reverse complement strand
GCCGTTCGCTGCTTCGAACGCCCGCTCGAGCGCCGTTTCGAATCCGTCGGTGACGAAGTGGAACGTGGTCCCGCCTTGCATCGTGATCGGAGCACGCGCGTGATGGGTGAGCACGAAAGCCGGGTGGTGATATGGCGGGTTGTCGCCCCACCAGCCCGTCCATCCGTCGTCTTTCCACGGGCCCCTGATGGGGCCGAACATGTTGCGGCCCATGATGGTGGCCCCGATACCAACGTCACCCTGGGCGATGAACTCGTCGTCGAGTCCTTCGTCGCCGCCATTCCCTACGCCGTGAGTCTGACGCGCGCTGCGGGTGGCGAACACCCACTCGTGCAGGGCAGGTCCACCCACGCCAAGCGGATTGTCCGCATCCTGGTCAGGTCCGGCTGCGTACCCGTCCAATGAGATCGCGACGTTATGGACGCGCAGTTTCGGCATGGCCTCGAACGAGGGCTGGTCGCTTATGAAACTTCTGGGACGTGCAGCGAGTCGAACGTCCCCTTGTTGACGAACTTGAACATGCGCAGCGGCTTGCCGTCGACTTCGACGTCGGCAACGACCGCGTAACGCTCCTGGCGGGTGCCCCGGGACGTGGTCCGAACGCTGCGCCGCTTCTTGATGTCGGAGTCAGGGACTTCGACCTTTTCCTTGGTCTTCAGGTTGTAGAACTGCATGGTGCCTCCTTGGTGTGGGCTCGAATCCAGCTTGCGCCGCGAATTAGAGTAGCCGGAAGTCGAAGTGGGGCTCGGAGGCGACGGCCTTCAGCTTGAACACCCGCTCCACCCTGTCGGCGTTGGAGGCGCTGGCGCTGATGTGAAGTGAGTACTCGGTGTCCAGGGCGAGTGGCGACGGCGGTTGCTTCCCATCGAAATTGAAGCCGAGCTCGAATGCCTCCCTCCATTCGTCGATCCAGAACAGGACCCAGGGCAAGTTGTCCCGCCACACCCAGTCGAGGACATCGAAATACTCACGGGCGCGGGGATTCACGTCGCACACAACCTCGAGGTTGCGTCTTTTGTCGTGACCTTTCCACTGAAGGGTGGAGGGGAGGACATGGGTGCCGCTGCGGACTGGACCGTTTGGGACCTGGTATCGCGCGGCGAGCATGGGGTTGTGCGGCTCGATCCCTTCCAACGTCACTACGACGTGCTGCGCCATGGCCGGGCCCTGGTTGACGACCATCACCCTCGCGAAGCCGACGTCGGTCGACCAAAGCGTGGGCACATCCTTGTCGAAAGAGAGATCCAGAAGGGCCCTGCCGGCAGCGCGATTTACGCGAGCTTCATCGCGAGCCTCGGCTGCCGCTGTACGCGTTGACAGCGTGAGCAAGGCGGTTGCCGCCCCGAGGAAAAGTGTGCCGCCGGCCACTGCGATGCTCGACATGTCGGCGAGTGAAAGCGGGGTACCGATCACCCAGGCGTAGAAGCCGAAGGCGCCACCAAGCGCGAAGAGGGTGACCCCAAGCGCGAATGTGGCCACGAACACCAGCAGGCCCGAGAGCGCGCGACTGAACCAATGCACTACGTCACTACGGAGCGGAGTGTAGCCACTCACGTGCCATCGCCCGGATGCGCGAAACTCATGGCCATGAGCCGACCATCGATGTATGACTTCGCCGGCGGCGCTCCAGCATTCCTCGCACTTGCCGCGGCTTTCCACGAGCGCTGCCTCGAGGACCCCGACCTGAATCACGTGTTCTCACACCACGTCAGCCCGGGGCACGTCGAGAACCTGGCGGCCTACTGGGCGGAGGTCTTAGGCGGCCCGCCATCGTATTCGCGCAATCATGGCGGCCAATCGAAGATGCTCGAGATTCACGCCCGTGAGGGAGGCGAGTCCCTCGAACCCAACTTTGTCTCCTGCTTCGTGCAGGCCATCGAGGACGCGCAGCTGCCCGATGATCCCGACTTCAGGGCGAGCATGCGCGGCTACATCGAGTGGGCCACCAAAGACGTGGTCTCCTACCTGGCGAAGGAGTCAGTTGTGCCGCCTGACCTGCCCGTACCCCGCTGGTCCTGGGATGGTCCCGCATGAGAAGAGGCGCGATACTGGGGGGAGCCGGCGCGATCGCATTTGGCGTCCTGACCGTCGTGGGGACACTAGGCGGCTCGCCAGGTGGGAGCTACGACGAGCCGACCGTTGTCGAATACGTCAAGACCAGCCACTTTCCGATCGTCGTCATCACGGGATACCTGGCGATAGTTGGCGTTGCCGGCCTCGTCTTTCTGCTCGCATACCTTCGCGAATTGATCAGCGCAGAGCCTGAGCGCAAGCTGCCGGCGAGCATTTTCTGGGGCATCGGACTGGCCTCCGCCGCCTCCTTTGCGGTCAGCTGGGGCCTGGTCACTGGAATCGCGGTGGCCGCAGCGGAGGGCGGAAGTGCCGCATCGGTCGCGCATCCCGTGACCTACGTTCTCTCAGACGCGAGCCTGAACGTGCTCTTCGGCTCCGGAGGAATCCTCCTGGGATTCGCGCTCATCGCCCTGTTTTCCAGCTCAGGCGGCTGGATGCCCGGCTGGCTCCGCTGGGCAACGCTGATCGCAGGGGTGCTGGCCATCGGCGCGCCCTTCTTCTTCCCGGCTTTCGCGATCCCGTTGTGGGGGATCGTCATCGGCGTCTGGCTCATCGCCGCCGGGCCGACACCAATTCCAGCTCGAGGCCGTTAGACCTTTCATGACGCGGATCAAGGTGGTCCAGGAGTCCGCCGCCGAGGGGCAGCTGGCCGAGCTTTACGCCACCGCCAAGGCTCAGAGCCCGATTGGCGTCGTGGCGGAAATCCTCAAAACCATGAGCCTGCGGCCCGATTTCCTGGCCGCCATCCAGGCCGCGTCACGCATGCACTTCACCGACGGCGCGCTCAGGAGAGCGCAACACGAGATGATCGCGTCGTACGTCTCAGCCATCAACCACTGCAGGTATTGACTGAGCGCCCACACGTGGTTCCTGCAGTTGCAGGGCGAGGAGTTCGGGGGAGTTGCCGACGCACTTCGCAACGGTGACCTCGAAGCGGCGGGCCTCCAGCCACCGGAGCGTCTGCTCCTCGAGTTCGCGGGCACCATCGCCCGCGCCGCCGATCGCGTCACCGACGAGCAGGTCCAGGCGCTGCGCGACGTGGGCTGGACGGAGGAACAGATAGCCGAGGCCGCATACGTGGCTGCCCTCTTCAGCCTTTTCGTTCGGCTGGCGGACGCGTTCGACATCGAGCCGCCGGCCGTTTACGAACCCCACGGCATACCGGCCGCGGCGACTCGCGAGGACGACTCAGCCGGTCGTTAGGGCGCGGGTGCCAGGCCCGTGTAGTCGACGAAGATGCGCTGGTAGCCGAAGTTGTCCTTCCCGCCGGTCACTCCCCAGCTCTTGTCGTACTGCGAGCTCGACTGAGACAGCACATTGCCCGACGCGTCCATAGTGGTCAGGGTGGCCGTTCCGTGAAGTGAGATCCCGACCAAGCGGGACCCCTGTGTGGCGAACTTCGGGAGCCATAGCTGAATGCTGATTCTGTCGAAGCTGTAGGTCTTCTGGATGATCTTTCCATCCGCGATGTCCTGGTTGATGACGTCGACGAATTCCTTGAGGCCGTCATCGGTGGCGCCGCTCTCGGCCAGCTTGAGGTCATGAGCGCGGCGCGCCTCAGACTCGATGATCAGGTCGAGCACCGTGTCATGAGCCATCTTGGCGGCGACCTGCGGCGTTATATCCGGGTTGAAGTTGGTCACGTTCGCCGCCAGGCCGACCGGCGGTATGGGCGGAAGGTTCCAGACCCGGGCCGACGCCGAACCGGGCTGTGAATCTCCCGCGGGTGGCAGGGCGGAACCCGCTGCGGCCGCCGCCCAGTCCACGATCGTGGGCCCGGCGCTCACCTTGAGCGTGACAGTCGGCGTCGAGCCGTCCGGGAGCTCTGCGGCCGGCGCCGGGCTCTGGGTGGCGATCGCGGCGGATACCGGAAGGGCTCCAGCGAGCAGCACGCCAACGGCCAGGCCGGCCGGGACCCGCCAACGGATCCTGCCGACAGCGGGTCTATAACCTCCGCCCGCCTCGAATGGGGCAAGGAAGCGCACGAGCGCGAAGCGCCCCGCGCACGCTATGACAAGGCTGGCGAGGATGGCGGTCTTGGTCCAGAACTCGAGCGTTGTCGGGCCGAGCAGGAGGACCGCGAGCAGGGCGACGAGCACTCCGAACACAGCTCTCGCGACCTGGCCGTCCGGGACGGTCCTGGGATCCGGGATCATGAAGAACGCGAAGATCAAAATCTCGGGCGACGTAACCAGGATCTGCCACAGATCGCGTCCGCAGAGCGGGGTCACGTGCCAGCTGGCGACCATGCAGTGGTCGGGTACCGGGGCAAGCGCGATGGCGGTGAAGATGGCGAACGCGGCCATGAAACCCACCACCAACCCGATCAGCTTCAGCTCCCAGGCGATCAAGAGCCCGCCACCGATCAGGATCGCGTAGGTCAGGATCATCCACGGGCCAAACGGGATCCACCACAGGTCGAGCGGCTCGGTGTGTTGCACGCCGAGAACGACGAAGGCGAGGACCAGGGCGACGTTCGAGGGATTGAAGATGTGCCGCCCATGCCACCGGATCAGGTACTTGGACGCCATTCCGAGCGCCACCACGCCGATGAAGATCTCGATGCCGTGAGTGCTCCACCACTGGCCATGGAGGGTGCCTGGGACTCGCAGGATGAAGGCGGTGCTGTTGCCCGTCAGCAACCCGCTCGCGGGCCACAGAATGGCCTTGTCCTTGAAAAAGGCGACCACGAATTCGATCAGGGCGCCCGTCGCGAGGCAGACCAGGATCTGAGCCACCGAGAGCCGGAATCCGAGGACCGTCTGGCCCAGCACCTGGAGCGTCAGCAGCACCGCGGCAACGTGCAGCCGGGGGTCGCGGATGCTGGGCAGCACAACTGCGTACTGGCGGCCAAAAAGGCGGGCAGATCTGCGTTTCTTTCCGCCGGCCGCCCGCCCTGGCCGGGAATCGCCGGGAAGGCTCAGCCCCTGCGGAGGCGCTGCGTCAGTGCTCGCCACGTTCGGGTAACGGTCATAGTATGCAGCCCGTTACAGAGCCGAGCGCCTTGGCAACTCTACGTTCCGTTCGGCAGGCAAAGCAGGCCGCGGCCGCCGCGCTGGCCGTAACCGCACTTACCGTCGCGCTGTCCGCGTGCGACGTACCGTTCGGCCTCGGCCAGCCGACGACCCGTGCCCTGGAGAGCGGAGCCGCGGACACCCTGACGGCGGCGAAGAGCTTCGAGATCACAGGCTCCTACACGGAGAACGGGGACCCCAGCTTGCCGGTGACGCCGGCCAGCGGGGCGCGCAGGACGGCTCCGCCTCCCACCACGTCATGGAAGATCGATCTCCAGCTCGTCAGGCCCAGCACTGAGCACCTAGTGTTGAGCGGCGGGAGCGCCGACCTGGAAGCGATCGTGATCGGCGGCCAGGCCTTCTTTCGAGGGCACCAGTTCCTCTCTGAGCACATGGGCAGCGACCCGCTCTCCCAGAACCTGGTCAGGGCTGCCGGCAACGCCTGGTGGATGGGTTCGGCCGGCGGCTTGCCCCGCCTGACGAACTTCATCGATGGCGGCAGTTTCAGAACGACGTTTCTGGGCCCATCCGCGACTCAGCGCTTCGATCATGTGTCGGTCGATGGTCTCGACGCAGTCAACCTCTCGGGCCCCAGGGCGGATGTCTTCATTGCGGGCGCCCCGCCTCACCAAATCCTTCGAGTGCACCTGAAGCACGGTGTCGTGGTGGACGGCATCAGCGACGCCGACCTACGGTTCGGCAACTTCGACAAGGACTTCGGAATCGCGGCGCCCGGCGCCGTCATCGATTTCTCCAACCTTTCGACCCTTCCACCTGTCTACACCGTGGTGTCGGTCGACACCACGGGCTGCGGCTCACCCTGCGCCGTCTCGGCGGTGCTCAAGAATCTGGGCGGGATGGGTGGCGCGAAGGCGGCGTCCACCGTCACCTTCACCATGAGCGACTCGGCCTCGGGGAGGGTTGTGGGCAGCTGCCAGGCGCAGGTCAAGCCTGACGTCGGGTACAACGCCACGACGACGGTTGGCTGCACCATCAGCAACCTGAGCGGTCAGCCGGCCAACGCAGCGATCGTCACCGCCACGGCCGACAACCCCGGCCGTGCGTAAGCAATGACGCGCTGCGTTCTTGAACTCCCGCGGCGGGAGCTATAGGGTTGAGGTCGTAGCCGCTTCGGCGGCCTAGTCGGGGGGAATGCGGGCTCTGGCCCGTGGTGTGAACAGGAGGAGAAGCCATGGAGGTTGGCAAGACCTTACCCGCGCAAAAGGCGCCACCAGGGGAGGAGGCGCCACCGGAATTGGCCGCGGAGGCGGCCCACTGGGAAGGTCTCGAGGAGACCCCCGAGTTCAAGGAGCTGGTCCGGGCGCGCTGGCGCTTCGTCGCTCCGGCCACTGTTTTCTTCCTTGTCTATTACTTCGCGCTCCCGCTCAGCAACGGGCTGTTCCCGAATGTGATGCGGACTGAAATCATCGGCCACATCAACCTGGCTTATCTGTTCGCGCTATCCGAGTTCGTGATGGCATGGGTGCTGGCCTACTTCTATATCCGCCAGGCAACCAGGGTGTTCGACCCGCTAGCGGAGAAGGTGCGTGAGCGCGCCGCCAGGGGGCAGAAAGGATGAGCATCACCCTCGTTCTCTTTCTGATCGTCGTCGGCATCACGCTCGTCATCACCGCGTGGGCAGCCCGCCGGACGAGGACGACTGTCCAGTTCTGGGCCGCCGGCCGAACCATAAAAGGCTGGCAGAACGGGCTTGCAATCGCCGGCGACTACATGAGCGCGGCGTCATTCCTTGGCATCGCCGGCCTCATCGCGTTCAACGGCTACGACGGCTTCATGTACTCCGTCGGCTGGCTGGTCGCTTACCTCACTGTGCTCTTCCTCATCGCGGAGCCGATGCGCAACACCGGCAAGTACACGATGGCCGATGTGCTTTCTTACCGGATGTCGCCGGTGCCGGTACGGTCCGCGGCGGCCATCTCCACGGTGGCGGTCAGTGCGAGCTACATGATGGCGCAGATGATCGGCGCGGGAAGCCTGATCAAGATTCTCCTGCCCGACCTGGACAAGAACCTGAGACCGTATTTCGACTGGGCAATCTTCGGGACCAAGCTCGACCCATCGATCGCCCTCGTCGGCCTGATGATGATGATCTACGTCATCGTCGGCGGCATGGTTGCGACCACCTGGGTGCAGATCGTCAAAGCAGTCCTCCTGATGGGAGGCGCCATCCTCCTCAGCTTGCTGGTGCTGTTCTATTTCAACTTCAACTTCCTCGCGTTCTTCGACAAGATCCATTCGGTCAAGGACAGCGCGACCAAGCTTCCGTTCACGAGTCCCGGCATCCTCTATCCCTACGGCAAGGCGACGATCTGGGGAGTCGACAAGGCGCTTGTCGAGAACGTGTCGCTGGGCATGGCCCTGATTCTCGGCACCGCCGGCCTGCCCCACATCCTGATGCGGTTCTTCACGGTGCCCAATGCCAAGGCGGCGCGCACCTCGGTCGCCTGGGCAATGGGTCTGATCGGCTCGTTCTACGTGATGACGACCTTCCTCGGCTTCGGCGCGGCGGCGCTGATCGGTAAGGCCAACATCTGCGCCCAGGTCGTGTCCGGCTTCAAGTGCGCGCCCGGCCTAAAGCCGAACAACAACATGTCGATGCCCCGCCTGGCCGATTTCCTGGGCAGCTACTTCTTCGGCACCACGGGCGGCGAGTTCCTCCTCGCCTTCATCGCCGCGGTCGCCTTCGCGACCATCCTGGCCGTGGTCGCCGGTCTGACGCTGGCCGCTTCAAGCGCGTTCTCGCACGATTTCTACGTCAATGTGGTCCGAACACACCTGTTCCATGGGACCGTGAGCGAGCGTGAGCAGGTGCTCGTCGCGCGAATCACGGCCGCCCTCGTCGGCCTGCTCTCGATCTGGCTCGCCGCCAAGACCGGCGCCACCGCCAACGTGGCGGCCCTGGTTGCCGGCGTCGCCTTCGTGATCGCCGCGTCCGCCAACCTGCCGGCCATCCTCTTCACGCTGTTCTGGAAACGGTTCAACACCTGGGGCGCCGTGGCCTCGCTGGTAGGCGGAACCGTCGTCACCATCTGGCTGGTCGCAGTCGGCCCCGGCTGGACCCTGCCGGCCGTCGCCCACCCTGCCTTCCCGCTGCAGAACGTGGGCATCGTCGCAATTCCGGTTGGCTTTGTCCTCGCGATCGTCGGCACGTACGTCGGCGAGCTTTTCAAGGCAGACAGGCTTGCGGAGCTGAGGTTCCACGAGATCGACGTCCGAGCCCAGACCGGGGTTGGCGCCGAGGCCAGCCCCATGCCGGCCTGAGTCTCGCAAGCATTAGCAGGGGGCGGACCGCTCCGCCCCCTGCGGCCCTCTTGTTCGAATGAGCAATGAGCTGGCTTCGCTGGGCGCGCTCGCCGTCGCCTGCCTCTTTACGGCCGCGATCCTGTTCCGCTCCTGGCTACGGCGGCGCACCCTGCCGCCGCTTATCGCGGCGGCCGTCGTCCTGGTGCTCGGCGCCGGCGCCGTCGTGCTCGTCATGCTCGGCGTCCCCTATCGGACGGTGGTCGGGCCCGCCTTCATCGTGGCGATCCTGGCGGTGCTGGTGTCGGCCCGGCTGGAGCGCCGCGGCCCGTAGGCTTATCCAGAGGCATGAGCGAGCAACGCAAGCCGGTGATCCCGCCGGACATGACGGCCTTCAACCGGGCGCTCATCGAAGAGTGGCGCGCCAACGGCGGCCGGCTCAGCGGCCGCATGGCGCAGTCGCGGCTGATCCTGCTGACGACCATCGGCGCGAGGTCGGGCCTGCCCCGCACTGTAGTGGTCGGCTATGGACCGCACCGCGACGAGCTGGTCGCCATTGCGTCGAACAATGGCGCGCCCGATGATCCGGCGTGGTACCGGAACTTGCTGGCCAACCCCAACGCGACTGTCGAGCTGGGCCCGGACAAGTTCGAGGTACTGGCTCGGACCGCGAAGCCGGAGGAGCGCGCGGAGTACGGAAAGGTCATCCCGTACTTCGAGGGCCAACAGAAGTTGACCGAGCGTGAGATACCGATCGTCATCCTGGACCGGATCCAGAGCTAGTCGACTAACCTCCGCGGCATGAGGTCACGGCTGATCCGAATCGCCGGTTATCTCGTCTACTGGATCGTCGCCCGGCCCGGTGACCTCGACTTCGGGTCCCAGTACGGGGCCGCTTACATCGCGGTTCACCACGGCTGGAGCCATCTCTATGACCTGCAGCTCCTTCACGAGTTCGAGGCGGCGAACCACCTGGACGGGCTGGCGCCCTTCCAGCACCCGCCACCCGTAGCGTGGCTTGCGGTTCCTTTCCTTGTGCTGCCATTGCGTTGGGCCGCGCTGGTCTGGCAGGCGCTGCTGCTGCTCGCGCTGATCGCGGCCGCCCTCATGAGCGCACCCGGGCGGCGCTGGGACCGAGCCCTGATCGTGCTGTCGGTCGCCGGTTTCCAGCCAGTGCTGTTCGCGCTCGGCTACGGAACGATGAGCCCGATCGTCTTCCTGCTCCTGATCGGGACACTGCGAGCGCTGGAGAGCGATCAGCCGGTGGTCGCCGGCGTCCTGCTGGGGCTGACGGCACTCAAGCCCCAGCTCACGCTGCTGGCGGTTCCGGTCCTCCTCGGCGCCGGTTACTGGAAGACCGCATTGACAGCGGTTGGCGTGATGGCGGCGCTGGCCCTGGCGTCGGTGGCGGTGCTCGGCGCGAGCGGCACGCGCGACTACATCTCATTCGTGACCTCTCCGGACGCTTTGAACCACCAGATGCCGTGGACCGTCAAGGCGCTCGTCGGCACCGGCGCCCCATCCTTCGCCGCCACGGTGGTGGTCGTGATCGCCGCCGTCGCCGTGGCCATCTGGCTTCGACCGCCACCGGGCGTGGCGCTGGCGGTTGGGATCCTGGCGTCGCTGTTCGTCGCGCAGCACCTCAACGTGGGCGACTTCGTCCTGTGGCTGCTCCCGGTCTGGCTGGCATTTCGAGCCGGGCGACCCTGGTGGCTGCGGGCGGCTGCCGCCGCCACCTGGATCGCGGGTTGGTTCGTGGTCGGAATCCCGATCGTGAGCGCTTTCATCGACATCGCGCTGGCGGTTGCCTTCGTGGTCGCCACCACTCAGACCCAGCCCGCCGCCGATCGGCGGCAAGCCGTCGCTATGCGATGAGGGCTACAAGCTCGGGATGGTTGCGCATGCGATCCAGATCGGGATCCGTCTTCGCGAGGTCCTTTAGCGAGGGATCCAGCTCGAATGCCTGCTTGAAGCGAAACAGCGCCTCGTCCGCGCGCCCGATGCGCGAGTAAAAGCAGCCGAGGTTGTAAGTGGATGCCGCGATCGACTTCGGCTCGGGAAACTCTGCGCGGTCGAGGTCGTAGACCCAGTGCATCGCTGCTTCGGCGGCCTCCTCGTCGTCCTTCTCCGCGTGCCAGAACCAGAGGTGCTGGCCGAGGTGGGCGTGGCCATTGCCCGGGACCACCTGCCACAGCAAAGCGCTGGGCGACCGCGGATGAGGTTTGTTCAAGTCTTCCTCGGAGCAGGCGGCGATGGCGGCTTCGAGGCTGTCGTATGACGCGCGCGCCTCAGCCTTGACCTGATCGGCGGTCTTGTCCTTGTTCGCCTCGTAGATGTGGGCGTTCGCTGCATCGATTTCGTCCGCCATCTGGGGTGCCTGGCCGCCTGTTCGCCCGGCATCAAGCACGCCCGTCGCATACATTCGCCATGCCGCGAGGTGGGCGAGGTGGTCTTTGGCCGTCCAGACGCCTGGTTCCGGAGGCGGCGAGTCGTCGCACATCGCCACCAATTCGTGCTCGCGCTCGCGCGACGCGGCGACGGTCGCCAGCAGTCGTTCCCGCATCCCCTGCGCCTTCAAGACAGGGGCAGTCTAAGCGCGGTCAGCGCTTCGGGGCTACGAACTCCAGCGCCTCGATTGCCAGAGGGAGCCATCGGTCCTCGAACCCCGGGGCCACGACGAGCCACTCCTTCATGAGCTTGCCTTTGCGGCGCGGATCGAATCGCTTGCCGAAGCCTTCGGCGACCAGAGCATCGACGCGCTGCCTTGGCAGCTTGACGACGAACTCATCGCGTGATGCGAGCATCGCGAAGATCCTGTTATCGACCTTCAGGGCATCGGCGCCGAATCCGCGCTTTGCACCACCTGCGTCTGAGTAGCTGACGCCGCGCCTGCCGACCAGCGCCTTCGCCACGGCCGCGTAGCGAGCTGCCGAGCTCATAACCCAAGATTATTGGCATCTCCATCACCAGGCGACCGAGCGACCCGGGCAAGATCGAGCGACTCCGAAGCATCTGCCTGGCCCTGCCGGGCGCCCTTGAGAAGCCAAGCCACGGCGAGCCCTCGTGGTTCGTGGGCGGCAAGCAGTTCGCGACCACGGCCGACCATCATCACGACGACCGTTTGAGTGTGTGGCTGGCGGCCCCGGACGGCGCGCAGCAGATGCTGGTCCAGGCCAACCCGGAGCGGTTCTTCCGGCCGCCTTATGTCGGGGTGCGGGGCTGGATCGGAATCTATCTCGACGTGGAGGTCGACTGGGTCGAGGTCGGGATCATGGTCGAGCGCGCTTACAAGCTGGTGGCTCCGAAGCGGCTGCTGCGCTGACTGTGCCGCGACTCCTCACCCGGCGGGCGCTCAACCGCGCGACGCTCGAGCGACAGCTGCTGCTTCGCCGTCACAACATGCCTGCACCCTCGGCGATCGAGCACCTGGTCGGGATGCAGGCTCAAGCGCCGCTTTCTCCTTATGTCGGACTCTGGACGCGCCTCGACGGTTTTCGCGCGGAGCAGCTGGGGGAGCTGATTACGAAGCGGCGCGCGGTACGCGGGTGGCTGATGCGTGGCACCGTCCATCTCGCCACGGCGCGTGACTACCTTGCTCTCCGTCCAATCACGCAGGGAGTGCTGGCGCGTTACTTCGGCGCATCGGTCTTCGCCCGCAACGTCGCCGGAGTTGACATGGACGAGCTCACGGCGGCGGCTCGAGCGCTGCTCGAGGAGCAACCCCGCACGCGTGCGGAGCTCGGCAGGCTGCTCGGCATGCGCTGGCCTGACCGCAATGCGGAGTCGCTCGCGTTCGCCATCACCTATCTGGTGCCGCTGGTGCAGGTGCCGCCGCGCGGCGTTTGGGGCGCGGGCGGTACGGCGAAGCTCACGACCGCCGAATCGTGGCTCGGCAAGCCACTCAGTTCACGAGCGTCGCCGGATCGGATGGTCATGCGCTTCCTCGGCGCCTTCGGCCCGGCAAGCGCACAGGACGTCGCCATGTGGTCCGGAATCGCGGGTGCACGCGAGTTGGTTGAGCGCTTGCGCACGCGGCTGATCACGTTCAAGGACGAGGCGGGCCGAGAGCTCTTCGATCTTCCCGATGCGCCGCGGCCCAGCCCCGACACGCCGGCGCCGGCGAGGTTCCTTCCGGAGTACGACAACCTGCTGCTCTCCCATGCCGACAGAACGCGCGTGACCGAGGAAGTGCGAAACGTGCCGCTCTATCCCGGCAACGGTGCGGCCTTTGGATTCGTGCTGGTCGACGGTTTCTATCGAGCGAACTGGAAGCTGAGCCGCCAGCGCGGGCATGCCACGCTGCTGGTCGAATCATTCAAACCGTTGCCGAAGTCTGATCGCGGCATGCTGGCCGAGGAAGGCGAGCGGCTGCTCGAGTTCATCGCGAGTGAGGCAACCGATCGCGATGTGCAGTTCGTGCCTGTCAAATAGCCCTCACGCCTATCGGAGAGCGTCGGTCGGCGACAATCGCTCCGCGCGCACCGCGGGGTAGAGCCCAGCGCTATCCATCGTCTCCCGAAACGGCTGGTAAGGCTCGACGAGGCGCTCGCGTGTCGTGTAGCTCACAATCCGCAGGCGGCGATGTACTGCGGAAGGGTGCCGTCCCAGCCGCCGCGGTTGGTGTCTCGCCAACCCGCGCCGCGCTCACCCAGCTTTTCCCAGCCGCGATGTTCGATGTCGACCCGTGTCGTTTCATCGCCCAGGTCGGAGAACCTGATCTCGACCTCCGTTGCGCTCTCGCGGTCGGTGGCGATGTGCC
>Ga0209236_1001763_pt1 | contig 13113 bp, 11 predicted proteins | sample GraSoi013_1_40cm_FD_185819 | JGI IMG/M metagenome (GOLD analysis project Ga0209236, IMG submission 185819) | Grasslands soil microbial communities from the Angelo Coastal Reserve, California, USA - Sample 09_27_2013_1_40cm (SPAdes) (version 2) | ecosystem: Environmental > Terrestrial > Soil >... | reverse complement strand
AGTCGTAGTGACACGTCCCGCTGAGGTATCCACGAAGCCTGCGATTTTGACCGATCGGCTTGCCGTGAAGCTGAAGAGCGCGCTCTGGTTGTTGATCGTCTGGGACACGCTTTGAGCGGCCCCGGGATTAATCTGATTGGTTGTTAGCTGCCCGGAGGTGGTTTGCAGAATCGGGTCCCGGTCGATCAGCAGATTACCGTCGACCTGCCAGTAGACGCCGTTGTTGACTATCTCGAAACCTATAGTGTGAGGCTTTTCATCGGCCATTGTTCCGACGAACGGGGTAAGGTCTACCAGGTACGCTGGCTCGTTGAATGCATCCACCGCTGGGATGGGCCGCCAGAGATAGGGATTCACGCCTCCTGTGAAAACGTAGGGAAACGGCCAGACTACTCCCGCTAAAGAGCCGTCAAGAAAGACTTGGATTTCGCGAAAGGCGCCACCTCCACACAGCCCATTCGCGTTAGCGTAAGCGTCGGGTTGGCTCCCGAACCAGAACTCATCGCAGCTATTTCCCTTAGCCCACAGTTCAAGATACGCTCGCAGTGGATTCGTAGGCAGAGTGACTGGCGTTGCGTTGACCGGTGTTCTGTGAAAGAGGAACAGCCAGCTACCAGAAAGAGGCACGATGGTGTCAGGATGTCGGGCCGCCGGGAAAGCGGTACTTGTCTCATAGAAGGTCAGGGTAGCGTTGACGTAGATGATCCCGGTGTAGACCTTGGTGATCAGGTTTGGCACTTGAATAGCGTAACTTTGCAGATTCAGCAACAGCGGGGTGTATTCGCTCACATCCTTCTCGGAGTGCCAGGCGATTCCCGCAGGGGTAGGCTCTGGCGTGGTGCCCATGTAAACGATCGCGTTGCCTATCCAAACGGTGGCCATCCGGTCGAACTGTCGGCCGCTAACGCTGCCTGAGAAATCTAGGACCACCATGGACCAGGGAGCTGGACAAGACATGGGTGGAGAGTAGGCTCCGGTGAAAGGCGTGCTGTAGCCCGCGAAGGGAAACGGTTGGGTCTTGGCCAGGGTCACGACGCAGGAAGGTGTAGTCGGCCTAGCGAGAGGAGGTGCGGCCGTTACTGGGTTTTGGTAATTGGTCTCGGCAGCAGAGACGGGACGCGGGGCGATTAGCGAGGCTGAGACCACCACTAGAAGGGCGGTAAGGGCGAAAAGTCGTATTCTCATTTTTCCAACCTCTCTAACTTGGGTATTTTTCTCATCGCGCCCTTCCTCGGCGCTCCGCCGAAAGCCGCGAACTAGCACCAATCTAGATCAGTTGTAGAAGATTCGGGGCAACCATTCTGAACGTTTTCGAATTAAACAGTTTCTGGGAAAGCGAAGGCGACGGCCGCGCCTCGTTTCGCAACCTCCAAATCCCGAACCCTCCCACGGTTTCCTCAGTTTCAACCGGATTGTACCATCTCTTCTTGGTCCCAACTACGGCACGCAGTCTCCATCTCAATGATTTCGGAGTTGAGCTGATCGTGGACAGAATTTGATCCACCTTTGCGATTAGCTCGGATGATTCTTGCGGGGAAAGGACAGTCATCTTCTTGACGTATTCCTCTATCCCTCGCAGGGTGGTGGTTACGGTGTGCCAGAAGCCCCAGTCTCTCGATAGTACATGGGCCACTCGATCGGTGCCAATGGTTTCTGGCTCTTCTTTCTCTGCTACAGCGTGGGCCTTGAGCAAGAGTAACGCATCGATCATATCCTTTCTGCTGAATGAGATTATCTGGAGCTTCTCCAGTAGAAGGTCGGCGAGAGGAATCGATATCTGGTCGATTTCGAGCCGATTGCGGAAGTTGATCGGATGGTTCGCAGCCTTCAATTTGTCCCAGAAGACATCGGTGTAGAACCATCCTTTCGGGTGAAAGTAGATCTGCCTCTGACTTGCGGAAGTGGACATCGTCGAGGGACGCTTGGAGTAGCCGAGTGATTTCATGACCCTCTTCACTCCCTCACGAGATTTGTAGTAGGTAGCGAAGTCGATGTCGCTGTATTCCTGACCTTTCTCAGCGGACCTGCCCAGCCGATTCGCGAACTCTTCCTCGTTGAGGCTATGAATCCTAATCGCAAGGCCGCCGAGCATTTTCAGTGCAACCTTCGCTTCTGAGGCGGCTCTGAGAATTTTCAAGGCTTCATCTATGAATACTTGAGTGGGAACCTTACGACCCCACTCGGCAGGCATCTCAACTGGTCTCGTAGCAGCCATAGACCTATTCGTCTTCTAAGATGACCACAAAATATCTTCTAAAGCATCGGATTAGTTTTCGACACCTTCATGCGCTATAAAGCTCTCCAATCGATTCGTCCCGGACGTGTTGGGACTTTGGTTCCGAGAATCAGGCTAGAAGTCAGCAGTCTTGTGAACGAGTTCTGTCACGTCTCGGTTCTCTACTCGGATTGCCTGCCGCTCGAACTGTCATCTGGCATGCTTGGGAACAGAATCTACGCGTCTCGGAACTCTCAGTTGAGACAGGAAAACATCCTTCGCGAACTTCGAAAAACGCCAATCTCGTCGCGGCCCTGGTATTCTTTCGCAAGGGACTTGATGAGGGCCAGAGATTTGGAAGAAATAGTGTCAGATTGCAAGGGACGTGAGCCGATGACTGATTTGTTTCTGAAGATCTTGTCTCAAGGGTCAAACGGTTGGGCGCAAATATGGGACCTGACCCGACCAAGGCTGGAGGAATACAAGCAGAAATTTGAATCCGTATGGAATCCGATTAGCGATCTAGTATTGTCCCGTCTATCCCAACTCGCTAAGACGGAATGGACGACCGATGAGATTCGCGTTCATTTTGCGGATTGTCTAAACGGGGGATTCGCCTGGCACGACAGCATAGCCTTCGCTACTTTGCCCGATATTGAGGTCGAGAAGAAATTCCTAGCCCACGAACTCTCGGAGCTCATAACGCCCAGTCAGCTCGTAGCGCAGGAACTGGGAAGAGCGGGGTTGGACCCGGGCGTAACTCACACCGTCGTCGACATGGTTGCTTACTTCAGTGTAAGAGACTTCATAGCGAAACCCGCGCATCCCAACATCGAGAGAAAAGGAGTTGTACCCAACAAGAGCTACTATCCGAAGGTCGAAGAATTGTACCCAATATTCGAGGACTACTCTAAGAATCCTTCAGACTACGATGATTTCGCATCTCTGGTCAAGAAAATAGTTCTAAGATTAAAGACGTCGTGAGCAGTCATGCCAAAATTGCATCCTTGGGAGCTAGCTTGGAGAGAAGGGAGATGGGAAGAAGCTTCTCCACCACTCGTGGAAGTCGTTGAATTCGCCAAAGACTTGAAGCGCGAAAGCGCGAGGACGATTCTCGACCTAGGCTGTGGAGCCGGTCGTCACTCCCTGCTTCTCGGCAAACAGGGATTTCAAGTGGTAGCTCTCGACATCTCGGAAACAACCCTCAAGACTCTTGACGATCGGCTGAAAGCCGCCTCGATTGCTAACGTCACTCTTGTCAAGCATGAGATGTGGGAGTTGCCGTTCATAGACGATTATTTTGACGGGGTGATCTGCACAAACGTCCTCCACCACGGAAGGCTCGTACAGATCAAACAGGCGACCACGGAGGTTCATCGGGTGATGAAGGAGGGAGCCTCGGCGTTCGTCGTGGCCCTATCCACAGCAGATTTCAGAAAGGGTAATGGCAAGAGACTGGAACCTAATACCTACGTTTTCACTGAGGGAGAGGAACGTGGAATCATACATCACTTCTTCCCGCGCCAAGAACTCCAATCATGTTTCAGAAAATTCGAGACCGTTTCTTTCGAAGAGAGGTTGATCCCTGTTGAAGAAGGCGGAAACCGTGCCCATTTTCTGGTGAAACTAAGAAAGCCCTAGAGCTTCCCTGTCAGCTCAACAGGTATGGTTGTGCTAGGAGAGCAGTTTGAACTGTTCAGGCCAGTTGGGCTCAGGTGCGCAGGGCCGGAGTTGAAATATCCGGGCGTTACTTGAGGGAGTTCAGGAACGAGCTGGTTGGCGTTCCTAAGCCTGTCACGTCATCGTACCCTGGTGTAGAGGTAAGGCTTAGGGTTTGGTTCATTGTTCGCAGACGATAGACCACTCCCGCGCTCGCATCGATACTGTTGACGTAGTTTGCTCGCACCACCGCTACGGTGGATGGTGGACTGACGACGTCCGTGAAGGCGGATGAGCCTGCGAGACTGTAGAAGAGTGGATTGGCAAACCCATGGGTGTGGCCAGCAGCTTGGTCGGCTAGTGCCATTATTCCGGCGACCAGTGGAGATGATAAGCTGGTTCCTCCGATGCGGTATTCAGAATACGCGACTGTGCCATTCGGGAAAGTCTGGGTTTCACCGATCAAGTATCCCGTGTTGGGATCGCCGACAGCTGATATGTCCGGTACAGCTCGACCGGTTCGTCCCTGAGCTTGGAAGACCGAGCTGGGCACTACTCCGACTTGGTAGGATGGTTCTGCGAATATGCGGCTGACTCCGCCTCCCGAACCGTACAACCATGAGCCCGGCGGAGTAGTAGACCATGTTGTGCCGGTCCATGAGGACGTCTTTGTTCCCCAAGCTGTCTCAAAGAGATAATTGTTGGACGGGCCGACCGCGAGGCTGGTCCCTCCGACAGCCGTCACAAATGGGCTGGAGGCTGGCCAGTCAGTGGTAATATAGCCCTGTACGAGCGACTCGTCGCTGTTGTCGCCCGAGGAGAAGTAGATTCCGATGCCCTCGACCACTCCTTGCAGAATCGTGTCCTCCTGCGGCTTGATGTAGCCAGCAGGCAGTATCTCGGTATTGAAACCGTACGAGTTGGTTATGATCGACGCGAGATGCCGGTCGACGACATGGTTCAGCGCCGCGTCAAGGTCTTGGAAATTGTTAGGCGCGCCCACGAAAACAATAGTCGCAGCGGGCGCCATGCCGTGAACAGCTTCCACGTCAAGCGTCTCCTCGCCATACCACCCCTGCGGATCCTGTACGAGCCCCTTCTCGGGGTGGTTGTAGGTCCCAGGTGCGACAACCTGGACGAGCTGGTTTGTTGTTAGTGTCGGAAGACCGCGATTGATCGACCACTGGTTAGTATCTTGGACGATCGTAGGTGCCGCGTAGGCATCGATAATCGCAACTGTCTGACCTGAACCATCGTACCCGGAGATACCGTAAGCGCCCTTGATCTGTTGGGGAGTATATCCGCACGGGGCAAAGGGAAGAGTCCCCGTTCCATACGGGTTCGTGAAACCTACAGCTTGTAGTTGTCCCCAGTACGATGAGCATGGATGAGCGCTAACAAAGGCGGGTGGCGGAGGCGCGTCTCCGACAGTGCTATCCGTGTGAACAAACTGTACGCTGTCGTCGAGGCCTAGGACGCCTGTGACGATGTTTGCTAGGGAGTTGGGAATGGTGACATCAGCGGACGGGGATCTGAGGCTTAGGCCACCAACGCTGTAGATTCCGAAGCTGGTGCCGAACGCGGCTTGCGCCTGCGCGACAGTTCCCTCTGCTGAGACATAATGATTGTTCATCGGGGTATACTCAACTGAGAAGCCTTGGCTCTTGAGCCAAGACTGGACCGCACCGACCTGTGATTGTGACGGAGCGAATTGTTGACGGAACTGTTGGGGCGTCAGGTATTGCCTATACGATGGGCTCTTGGGGTTGGAAACGGCTTGAGCAAGAGATTCGACCGCCGATGGGTTATTCCAACCAAGGTAGACGCGGAAACCAACGTCAATAGTCGGGTTAGCAGCGCTCTGGTAGTTCTTGTTGTTTGCCCATGTGGGCGCGCTCCCCACGAGGGTTGAGCGACCGGAATTGGTTGCTTGAGCAAACAGGCCTCCAAATGAAACGCTCAGCGAGACAATCAATCCCAAAACACTTAGTGCGAGAATTATTCTCGGTAATGACATAACGAAGACCGGCGAGGCTTGGGTTTTATCTATTTAACAGTTGGCAATCGGCAGCAACCCGCATTATTCCCAAGACGCCTAGAGCTACACCCTTATCGTGTTCGGGTATGAAGTTTGAGGCCTTGGTATTGCTTTCTTAGTGACTTCCTCGACGACACTCTGTGGGATTGAGGGTGAGGCGTTGAGGTTCTTGTTAGGCGAGGATCATGGCTCGTAGCCTTTTGGCGGATTTCCCTCAGGGTTAGCTGGATGTCCCTGCCAGTCGAAGCGAGATTCTGTTTCTTTGGTTAAGTTTTTGGGCCGCGAAGGTCTTTTCACTAGTCCAAATAGAGGATGTCCAGAACAAGTCTGCCCGTTCTCTTGGACCCGCCTAGACTAATGAGTCGCCATCATCTTTTCTGCATTATGATACGCTAGTCGAACCAGTTCCTTCGCGGCCTCAACATCTCCTTCTGAACGGATCCTGAACGTGACCCAACCGGCTTGAGGCGCGAAGCGATGCGGTTCAGCCCTACCCTCTTTCAACACTCTTTCCTATTCTTCTTTGGAGAGCCTGATGTCAAGATGCAAAGTCCCATGAATAAGCATGAATTCGAGACCGTGAACTTGGAATTCTGTGCCACCGAACCTGTGTGAAGTTTTTTGTGACATCCGGGAATTGGAGAATCCAATCTTGGAGAGAGACTCAGTCATAGGCATGTTCGTCCTGGGTCTAGACTAGTAACCTTCCATCCTCCATTACCCTCTGACCGTTAATTGTTATTGTCGCTTTGGTCATTGAGGCCCACCACCCACCGCTAGCGACATTCTTGCCGCCCTTGTCTCCATTGACGCCGAATCCGATCGTGACGCCTCCTAAGACCTTGTCATCTTGGGTGAATCCGTGACGAAGCTTTGGGTTTAGTCCGAATCCGAAATAGGCGAAGCGATTCTCATCGCCCGTTCCCTCTCTAAGGTAACGTTCGAAGATCTCTTTTCCAGATCTCGCAGAAAACTGTTTGATTCGGCCCTGTGCTACTTGAAAGGTCAAGCCCTCAACTTGGCCTTTTCCGGAACGTATTGATGTATCGTAGACTATCCTGCCTTCGGCGCTATCTTCCGCGGCCGAAATTTCGATTCCACCAGTTGGCAAGAAGACAACTTCTCCTCGCTCGGCTTTCTCTTCTGTTGCCAGGCCATATGAATAATCGGGTGGGCGTTTGTCGAGGCTGAATCTGAAGTCAGTTCCAAACGGTGTTGTCAGATGCACCTGTCCTTCTCCGCCCATCAAGGGTTCCAAGGAACGTCCATGAGAAGCCACTTCTCTCGGGTCGGCGGTACAGCCTTCAAACATTACTCGCCTCCACTCCTCCGAATCCAGACCCATAGACTCAGCGCGTTCCGGGGTCGCGAGAGTGGCTTCGATACCCACCATCCTCACTTTGTTCCTCCTAGCCACTTTCGCCCACTGTTCAGCAAAACTGCTTTTATCATACCGCGTATCGAGCCAAACACTAACCGACTTTCGTCTCTCAGCAGGAATCCTATCCCACGGAATAGGCTTTCTCGGGCCCAAAGTGTAAATGTACACGTCAGTCTCTTCCAACGCGGCGACAAAATGAGCCGGCAAATTGTCAACGAGCTCAAGTGGAGCTTCTATCATAGAGCGCAACCAAAGGTCTTCCGGCTGAACCGTCAGAAGTACCTCGCAGCCCCGTTTCCTGGACTCCCAGGCGAGATCTGACCCTAGTTTGAGGGTATGGTCCCAGCTGTTGATCCACACACGCTGACCAGGCTTGGTCCTAAGACAGCCGTCAAGAATTTGTTTAGAGAGTGCTGCGTGCTCAGGGTCCATTCTTGTGGGTCCCTACTTGTTCTGGGAACTCTCCTTGAGGTGTTTCCTGCCAATGTACAGCAGATGTTCAGCGGCTCCGTGGAGGCTCGGATCTTTTCCGAGTCTATAGTTTAGGTCGACCCAAGAGTCGAACTCATTACCCTTCAGCTCGTTGATTTTTTCTTCGATCATGCTGATGGCGCCTTCACAACCGATGAGGTCTAGGTGTTCGAATCCATTTCTCTTCATCAACGGCCTGATTTCTGTAGGATGAGCGAAGTACGAACTCGTGAATCCTACACGTGCCTTTGAGGGGATGCCGGTAGCAGGTGGACGCCACACACCTGTTTCCAAGAGCTCTTTTCCCTGCGAAAGCCACTCGGGTTCGTTCTTCGCCGACCATCGCAGAGGAGCATATCGGGTAATGAAGGTCGCGAATACCAATCCATTCTTCCTGAGGACCCTGTGGGTCTCCTTTACAGCCCGGTCTCGACCGTCCATGTCTAGGAGATGATACAGTGGCCCCATCAGCAACACAACATCAAAACTACCATCTTTGAACCGATGGAGATCAATTGCGTTTCCACGCAGATATCCAGCCAAGCTCACACCTGTTTCCTGGGCTTTCTTCTGAGCGAGCTGAAGGCAGCCCTCGGAAAGGTCCAAGAGAGTGACTTGGTGTCCAAGTTTCGCAACGGCGATAGAATATCGGCCCGGACCCCCACCCACATCCAGCACTTCAGCTGGCAAATGTGGAAGATAGTCTTTGAGTGCTCTCAGAGTAACAGCGAGTTCGGTCTTATGATGGTCAAGTCGGTCCGATTCATTCTGAGCGTTCTTATCATAGAATGCTTGAACCTCGTCCAAGTTCTCAGGTCCGGATTACTGACAGAGTAATAGTGTGTGCGCAGGTCACTACAAAGGTTTAATCGCTCGCTCTCCCGTCTTGTGAAATATGTCGAGACAGTGGACACTCCCATTGGAAATCAGCGAGTTCAAGGCTGATGACTACGGGAAGTTGGCCCACGTCTTCGGCTCTATCTTTCCTGATTACGACCGGACACCGGAAGAGTGGCGGTTTGAAGATGAGAGTCTCGACAAGTCAAAGTTCCACTTCAAACGATACTCATGCAAAACCAAAGAGAGCCAAGAACCAGTCGGGTTTGCTCAGTGTCAACATGTGCCCTGGATGTATCATCCGAAGAAACTCTGGTTCGATATCTGGGTCGACCCGCAACATCAGAGAAAGGGCATAGGGAGTGCACTCTACGAGCGGCTGAACCAGGACTTCAAGGATCTTAATGTCGCCACATCTTGGACCGGTGTAAGGGAGGACATGCCCCTCCCGATCAAGTTCGCCATGAACCGAGGATTCCATGAGAAGATGAGAGCCTGGGAATCACGTCTCAACCCAGCCACAGTTAACCTCTCTGTTTTCCAAAAATATGTAGAGAAGGCGTCTCAGCATCGAATCCGTTTCGTCACATTAGCAGATCAAATGAGGAGCGATCCTGAATGTCACAAGAAACTCCATGCTCTGGTTCAAGCCGTTTCGGAGGATATTCCTCGGCCTGAACAGTTCACCCCGGTCTCTTTCGAGCAGTGGTCGGCTTTCGAAATGAAGAGTCCCAACTTGGTCCCTCAAGGCTACATGGTCGCTAAGGATGGGGACAAGTACGTGGGGATGAGCACGGTATGGAAAGCTCAGAAGGATCCCAAAGGACTCTATCAAGGACTAACAGGAGTAATTCGAGAATACCGGGGACGAGGAATAGCAGTCGCCTTGAAGCTCAAAGTCATCGAGTTCGCAAGGAACAACGAGTACGAGAAGGTCAAGACCTGGAACGACTCGACCAACGCACCCATGTTGGGGATTAACGTGAAGCTCGGCTTCAAACGAGAAGTAGGCTGGATAACTCTCGAGAAGAACCTGGCATAGATCAGAATGAACTCGAAACTCCCGGTTCTAACCCTCAAGGGCACACCCTACCAGATAGGATACAAGCACGGGAACAAGGCTCGCCCAGAGATCGAGCATAATCTAAAAGTCTATTTTCATCGTTTCAAAAGCGAAACCGAGCTCTCGCATGATGTCGCTATTAGTCGGGCCGCGAGATTTCTAGAAGTGATAGACAAGATCAGCCCGGAATACGCGGAGACGATGAAAGGTGTCGCTGCTGGCTCAGGTCAAGAAATTCTCGACATAACTGCGTTGAACGTTCGTTATGAGTTGATGTATAGTCAGTTCTCGAAGATCGGATTGAAGCCAATGCCCAGGACTTTCGGTTGCACAGCCTTCGCCGCTCTTCCAACAGCAGTTGACAATGGACACTTGATAATGGCTCAGAACTGGGACTGGATACCTGAGGTCAAGGGGCTCTTCCTAAAGGTCAGAAACGAAAACGGCCCGGATGTCTTGTCGTTCACGGAAGCGGGAGTAGTCGGAGGCAAAATCGGCTTGAACTCTGAAGGGGTTGGCTTGCTAATTAACGGAATTGTGTCCAGCAAAGACGACTGGGCACGACTCAAGAAACCTTTCCACGTCCGATGCTGGGAGATACTCAGGTCGAAAACTCTCGGACGTGCAGTCAAAGTGATCGTCCAAGGTCAGCGGAACTGTTCCGCCAACTTCATCTTGGGACAACAAAAAAGGGTCGGATTGGGAAAGGTTGTTGATATTGAATCAGCGCCCGAAGCAGTCTGCGAGCTTGGACCAGATAAGGGAGCCATTGCCCACACCAACCATTTCTCGAACCCAAAAATTCTCGGGGTCAAACAGGTCCTGGACGAAGAGCGATTATCAACCCTTCAACGATATCGGAGAATCCAGAAGCTCTTAGACGGAACGGTCCGGGCGGGACAAAAGCTGGACCTCAACGTAGCCCAGAGCATGCTGAGGGATCACTATGGGAAGCCAGAATCGGTATGCCGTCACTCAAACTTGAAACTGCCAGAATATGAGAGGTACGAGACAGTAGTCTCTGTAGTAATGGATCTTTACAGCAAGAGACTCTGGGCGACTATCGGCTCGCCCTGCTCAACCGAATATCAGCCTATCACGCTGTGAGAAAGCTCCTCTAAAGGGACTAGAAAACGAATCGTATTTCAACAGGTAGAGCAACCGAGAGTTCCGCGAGTCCCATTTGCCTTCTGCTCAGAAACGCAAGATCCTAGAGAAAACTCGTAAAAGAAAAGGTCGCGGCTTACTCTATCTTATCCTAGCGGTTGTCCTCATTGTGATTGTAGGGGTCGGAGTGTACGCATACGTCTCGTCACTGCCTCCGGACATCATCTACGCTACGCTCAATACCTCGAAGGGGACATTCGAAGTTGAACTCTATCGTAGCCTAACCCCTATCACGGTGAACAACTTTGTGAACCTCGCGAAATCCGGCTTTTACAACAATCTTGTCTGGCACAGAATCCAGCCGGGATTCGTAATCCAGACCGGAGATGAAAATACAAAAAATGGTGGAGGCAACAACAACACTTGGGGACAATACCAGGGGACAACGATACCTGACGAAATAGTGAGTTCACTCCACAACTACGCAGGATATATGGCGATGGCGAACACAGGAGCCGCGAACAGCGGTAGCACCCAATTTTTCATCAATCTTGTTGACAGTAGCGCTAATCTTGACGGGAAGTACACCGTGTTCGGCCATGTAATTAGCGGCATGGACGTGGTCAACGCGATAGGGGGTGTTCCAGTTTACCCTGCACCGCCCAGTGAGGTATGCTGTCAACCAAGCCCTCCTCTGCCTTTCCTGACGAGTGTTACGATTTCAAACACTCCCTAGACTTGCTGGTACAGTCTCCGTGTATTCTAAGCTCCCGCGGTTCTTAGGTAGTAGGCCCAATAGCCCTTCCAGCGGCCGTACTTTTCCGCGATAACGTGAAGCCTCTGCTCCGTCATCGGTTTTCCGTAGACTCTGGCCGCTGCAGCGATCAGACGTTTCTCTACAGCAAGCTTCTCCATTCTTCCGAGACCTCTCAGGAGAATTAGTCTCGCGGACCATTCGCCGATGCCTTTGATACTCTTCAGCCACTCCTCCACCTTGTCATAGTCGGCAGTTCTCAGGAATCTCTCGTCGACTTGGTTGAATGCTTTGATTATCTCGCCTAGGTATTCCTCTCGGCGCGCATGTTTGATGAGAGCTTTCACTTCTTCTTTGGAGGCTTCGCCAAGTTGGCCAGGCTCTGGAAAGGCTCGGTAGACGCGTCCATTTACCTCGAGGCTCGTGCCGAAGCGCTCCAGCAACGCCTGCTTAGCCTTTCTTGCCGCGCTTAGTTGGTTCCTTTGCGAAAGTACTGCCCAGCAAGCGCATTCGAAGGGAGTGAGGAACTTGACTTGGTGGAGCCCGTAGAGCTTCTGAAAGATCGGCGCAAAGTTGGAATCGTTGATCGCCACGCGGTAGAATTGATCCAGATCGTCTGAGAGGCTTAGGAAAAACGAGATCCTATCGATCACCACGTCAGTCAGTCCACGAGAAAAAGGATGGTCGGCAAAGAGATTGTACTTTAACCCGGGCATCTTGATTGTTCCAGTCGGTTTTAGCTGGAACACAATCGCTCGGCCACCAACACGAACTGCTTTGGTCATCGAGAGCTCGGTCACAGTTTGGTCTTCCCGCATCGGGGGAAACACTCCTAGAAAGTCCAGCGACTTTGCAAAATCAAATGGCGGGGTCGGCCTGAGTGAACCCTCTTCGGAGTACAACCCCACTTTTGACCCCTCCTTCTTCAAAGAATTAATCGTATTATTGCCTACTTAGGTAGGCCGGAGGATCAATCTCTTTGAAGCGAAAACACGAGAGAGTCTCGATGCTACAAGTCGTCGATGATCCAAGGAAAGTAGAGAATGCTTACGCTCATCAATACGAGAATCTTGCAAGAGAAATCGCAAATCTTGTCCCTACTAGGAATGGGGTTCTCGCAGAGATTGGATGCGGGAGAGGCCAGCTAACTATCCCTCTGGCAAAGCTTCTCCCCCGCCACCGATTCAACGTCGTGGACATGTTCAGTGGAGCGTACTCAGGGACTCTAAGTCAGTTGAACAAGGCTCTATCCCGAGCGAGGATGAAAAGCCGGGTCAAGGTGCACATAGCAGACTATTTGGACCGGCTGTGGCAAGAATTCTCTGACAAATATGTGGGGGTAATATCAAGCGAGTTTCTCCCGGAGATCGATTCCTACGAGCTCTCTATGTTCTTATCAGAATGCTATCGTGTTGTGAGACCCGGCGGTCTAACAGTCCACTCATTTCTCTCGCCTACACCCAGAAACAACCGGCAGAGATTGCTGATAGAAGCTGACACCAATCCAATCTGGACAAAGACTCCGCCTAAGGAATGGTTCTCTCCCAAACCTGCATTCGGTAGGGCATTACTGAAGCGTATGGGTTTT
>Ga0209236_1001762_pt1 | contig 13124 bp, 13 predicted proteins | sample GraSoi013_1_40cm_FD_185819 | JGI IMG/M metagenome (GOLD analysis project Ga0209236, IMG submission 185819) | Grasslands soil microbial communities from the Angelo Coastal Reserve, California, USA - Sample 09_27_2013_1_40cm (SPAdes) (version 2) | ecosystem: Environmental > Terrestrial > Soil >... | reverse complement strand
GAAATCCTCGGTCATACCATTCGCCTCGACGAAGCCGCCAACCGCATCCTGCGCGAAGTCTCAGCGGTCGTCCGCGCTCGCCGGGCCACGCTCATGGTGCACGATCCGCGCGCCAATGTGCTGCGCCTGGTTGCGGCACGTGGGTTCGAGCTGGGCGAGATCGATCCGATCGAAGTGGATGATCCCAGATCGATCGCGGCGCGCGTCTTCCGCGAGATGCGCATCATCAGCTACGATCCCACCGATCAGCGCGCGGCGAAGCCCACGAGTCAGGGCGAGCGTCAATACCGCGGCGAAGCGTTTCTCTCGGTCCCCGTCGTCTATGCCTCGCCTGGCCGGGTGCCGACGCCCATCGGGGTGATCAACCTGACCGATCGCACGGGGGAAGACGCGTTCACGGCGGGCGATCGCAAGCTCGTCGCCGCCATTGCGAATCAGATCGGTGCGGCGATCGAGAATGCGCGACTCGTCGAGCGGGACCTCGGCCAGCAGCGCGTGCGGCGCGAGCTGGAGCTCGCCCACGATCTCCAGCTCAAGCTGCTGCCGTCGCCCGCGGTCGTCGCCTCGAAGGGCGACGTCGCGGCGCGCTGCCGTCCGGCCGAATCGGTCGGCGGTGACTTCTACAACCTCCTGAGCCTGCACGGCGAGCGCATCGGCGTCATGATCGGCGACGTCTCGAGCCACGGATTCGGCGCCGCGCTGATCATGGCGCTGGCGATGGCCGCGTCCGGTATTCACGCCGAGACGGCGGAGTCGCCGCACGAAGCGGTGCGGCGCCTGGAGATGTCCCTCGCCGAAGAGCTCGCCGAGACGGAGATGTTCCTGACGTTGTGCTATGCCGTCGTTGATCCGGCAAACGGGACGCTGACCTATGCGAACGCCGGCCATCCGCACGCGTTTCTCGTGTCCGCGGAGACGGGGGCGGTCACCCGACTCGATGCCACGAGACCGCCGCTCGGTTTAGGCGATGGTGGGCAGGAGCGGGCGCTGCCATTCGAGCGCGGCAAGGCGATCCTGTGTCTCTTCACCGACGGCCTGGCCGACGCGCGCGGGCCCAGCGGCGAGCGCTTCGGGGAGCCGCGCGTCCTGAGTCACGTCGTGAATCTGCGCAGCCGTCCCGCGCGCCACATTCTCGAGGCCGTGTTCACCGACATCGCCGCCTTTACCGGCGGCGCTCCCGCCAACGACGATCGCACGCTCGTTCTGCTCAAGGTTTGAGACGGCTCGGCCAGCATTTTCTCAGCGACCCGAAGATCCTGGAGCGGATTGTGGACGCGCTCGACTGTTCGTCTGGAGAGACAGTCATCGAAATAGGTCCTGGCCAAGGGGGTTTGACTCGGGAACTGCTCGCTCGAGGGGTTCAGGTCATTGCAATCGAAAAGGATCGTGCACTCGCTGAGCAGCTGCGGTATCGGCTATCGGGTACCGGCTATCAGGTGGTACAGGGGGACGCCTTGGAGCTTGATTGGCACGAGCTTGTCGCCCGATACCAGATACCCGATAGCCGACAGCGTCCCAAGATCATCGGAAACATCCCCTACTACATCACCTCACCGCTTCTCGAGAAAGCCCTGACCCCTCCATTGCCCGAGCGCGTGGTGTTCCTTGTTCAGGCGGAGGTCGCTGATCGCTTAGCGGCGCCACCGGGCACGAAGACCTATGGTGCGTTGTCGGTTGGCGTGCAGGCGGTGTGTCGGGTGGAGAACTTGTTTCGCATAGCTCCCGGAGCGTTCCAGCCGCCGCCGAAAGTGCGCAGTGCGGTCGTGCGACTCACGCCACTCGCGGAGCCGCTGATCGAGCCGGAGGAAGTCGCCCCGTTCCGGAAATTCGTCACGGCGTGCTTCAGCAGGAGGCGCAAACAGCTGCGCAATGTGATAGCAGGCGTCACCGAACTTCCGGTCGCGCGTGTCGCCGACGATCTCAGAGCGCTGGGATTGGATGCCGCAGCGCGCCCCGAAATACTTCCGCCGCATGCGTTCGTACGGCTCTTGCGCTGGAGTCGGCAGTTGTGAATTAATTCACAATGCGGAAGATCTCCGACAGCACCGTGCGGCGGCTGTCCGTCTACCTTCGCTTCCTCGAACAGGCCAAATCCCCCACCATCTCTTCAGGAGAGTTGGCGCGCCTGGCCGGTACGACTTCCGCCCAGGTTCGCAAAGACCTCTCCTTCTTCGGCTCGTTCGGCAAACGCGGCTTGGGCTACGCCGTCCCCGAGCTCGCGCGCCGCATCCGCGACATCCTCGGCCTCGAGCGCGGCTATCGCGTCGTGCTCGTCGGCGCGGGCCGCATGGGCGGCGCGTTGGTGCAGTATCAGGGATTCAAACAGCGCGGCTTTCACATCACCGCAATCTACGATCAGGACGCGCGCAAGATCGGGTCGCGCTGGAATGGCTTGGTCGTGAGAGACGTCCGCCATCTCGAAACCGATCTCAAGAAAGATCCGAGCGACATCGCCATTGTCGTGACGCCCGCCGAGTCGGCGCAGCACGTCGTCGATCGACTGGTGCGGAGTGGCGTGAAGGCCATTCTCAACTTTGCGCCGGTGCCCTTGAAAGTGCCCGCCGACGTCGAAGTCAAGACCGTCAACATGGCGCTGGAATTGGAGACGCTGAGCTACTCGCTGGCCAATCGTTAGCTTTCCCCCCCATGCCTCGGGTCCACGTCACCTCCGAAATCGGCGCGCTCCGTTCCGTTCTGGTGCATACTCCCGGCAAAGAGCTCGTCGCCGTCACCCCCGGCACCCGCCAGGAATACCTCTACGACGACATCATCGATCTCGAGATCGCGCAGCGCGAGCACCGGCGGCTAGTCGCCGTCCTGGAGCGGTTCGCCGAAGTACACGAGGTGCGCGACTCGCTCGTCGAGATCGCCGGCCGGCCGGAAGTGCGCGAGTTCATCACGACGCGCGCGCTCGAGGTGGTGCCGTCGGACGTGTTGGCGAAGCAACTGGCCGCGCTGTCGTCGGAAGACTTCGTCGCCCTGATGGTCGAGGGCGCGCTCGAAGACGGCGGGCCGATCGCCCGCGCGCTGAACGAGGTGGCCTACGCGCTGCCACCACTGCCCAATCTCTTCTTCACGCGTGACTCCGGGATCGTGATCGGCGAGCACGCCATCGTGGGCTCGATGCGGCACGGCGTGCGGTGGACCGAAGAGCTGCTCATCAAAGCGCTGTTCCGCTACGACGCGAAGTTCGAGAACGCCGGCATCTTGTACGACGGCTCCGACGAGAAACGCCTCAACTACACGCTCGAGGGCGGGGACGTGCACCCCATTCGTCCCGACCTGATCGTGCTGGGGTTCAGCGAGCGCTCCAGTCCCGCCGCGCTCGACCTGCTGTGCGAGCTCGTGTTCGCGAACTGCTCGGTGACGGACGTGATCATCGTGGTCTTGCCGACGGAGCGCACGGCGATCCATCTCGACATGATCTTCACGCAAGTCGACAAGGATCTGTGCGTCGTATACCCGCCGCATTTCGTCGGCCCGGAACGGCTGGCGGTGCTGCATCGGCGTAGACGCTCGAAAGGCGTGAAAGAAGTGCCCAACTTTTTCGCGGCCATGCAGGCAGTCGATCATCCGCTCGAGCCGATCTTCTGCGGCGGGAATCAGCGGACCGTCCAGGAGCGCGAGCAATGGGCCTCGGCGTGCAACTGCTTCGCGGTGCGGCCCGGCGTGGTGCTGAGCTACGACCGCAACGACGCCACCCTCGGCGAGCTCACCAGCGCCGGCTTCCGGCTCGTGTCGGCGGTGAACCTGCTGACCGGTGACGAGACGCTCGCGGACAACGAGCGCGCGGTGATCTCGATCGACGGCAGCGAGCTGGTGCGGGGCGGCGGTGGACCGCGCTGCATGACGCTCCCTCTGCGGCGGGACGATCTCTGATCGCGGGCCTCGGCGCCGTTCCGGCATCCTCGCTCACGGCGCGCGCCCTTTCCTTCTTACAGAGCGGCCCGGCCGCGAGCCTGGCTATCGTCCGCGACGTGCTGGGCATCGCGCAGGCAAACCGCCACACCGCCGACCGCATCGCCCAAACGCTGCTCGCGGCGGATCCCCGGTTCGGACGCACCACGGACGGCCGCTGGGCGCTGGCCTCGCAGCCGGCGACGGAAAGCCGGGCGCTCGACGCCTGCCGATTTGCGGTCGTCGACGTCGAGACCACCGGCGTCCGCGCGTTCCGCGGCGATCGCATCATCGAGATCGCGGTGGTGATGCTCGATGGGAGCGTGGCGTTTCATTCGCTCGTGAACCCCGGCATACCGGTGCCGATGTTTGTGCAGGGCCTGACCGGGATTGCACCGCAGATGCTGCGCGGCGCGCCTCCGTTCGACGCGATTGTTGACGATTTACTTCACGTTTTTTCCGGCTGCGTGTTCGTCGCGCACAACGCGCGCTTCGATTGGGCGTTCGTGTCGACCGAGATCGAGCGGGCTCGGGGGTTGCTGCTCCAGGGCCCACGGGTCTGCACCGTTCGCCTCGCGCGGCGGCTGTTGCCCGACCTGCCGCGACGCAACCTCGATGCGGTGAGCTACCATTTCGGCATCGAGATCGAAGGACGGCATCGGGCGGTTGGGGATGCGGTGGCGGCGGCGAAATGCCTGGGGTGCCTGTTGAGATTGGCGCAGGAAGCGGGGGCGGTGCGGTTGAGGGATTTGGAGCAATGCATACAACCTTCCGTGTAGGTCACCTCACTTGCCACGCGCTCGAAGGTGGTAAACAGCACTTAGACGGTGGGGCGATGTTCGGCGTCGTCCCCAAGGTGCTCTGGGAGCGGCGCATTCCCGCGGACGCGCGGAACCGCATCCCGCTGGCCTTGCGCTGCTTGCTCGTCGAACATGACGCTGGGCTCGTGCTCATCGACACCGGCATCGGCAACAAGGAAAACGAGAAATTTCGCGACATCTACGGCGTCGAGAACGCCGGTACGGACGGCAGAACCAGCCTCGAGGATGCGCTCGGCGAGCTGGGGCACAAGCCGGACGATGTGCGCTGGGTCATGAATACCCACCTGCATTTCGACCACGCCGGCGGCGACACCTACCGCGATCCAACTGGGAAGGTGGGATTGTCCTTCCCGAAGGCGCGTTACGTGGTCCAGCGTCGTGAGCTCGACTTCGCGAAGCACACCAATGAGCGCACGGCGGGCAGTTATCTCGCCCACAACTTCGAGAGCGTGCCCTTCCAGCTGATCGATGGCGAGACGGAGATCCTGCGGGGGATTCGCGGGATCCCAACACCGGGCCACGTCCCGTTTCACCAGTCGATACTGATCGAGAGCGGCGGCGAACGAGCCTGCTTTGTGGCCGATCTCGTGCCCACGTCGGCCCATTTGCCGTTGCCCTGGATCATGGGCTACGATCTGGAGCCGCTCGTCACGCTCGAGACGCGCCGCCGGCTGTACCAGCGCGCCGAAGCGGAGCAGTGGCTGCTGATTTTCGAGCACGACCCCAATGTCGTCTCGGGGCGATTGACAAAAGACGGGAAGGGCGTCGGGCTTGTGAACGAGAAACGGCTGGACTAACTTGCCGTCCACAATATGGTAAGTGGGCGTGATGACGCCCCACCCACTGCCTCTCTCATGGAGAGAGTGCTCCAGGGTTCCGAAACTTCACTTCCCAGGGGAGTGAGGCGCCGCGGATCTGGGGCAACCCGGGTCCGCTTTTTACTTCGGTAAAGGAGATCGCACAGCTGCCACCTCTCGACAACAGCAAAGCACCGCGCACGCGCGTCAATCGGCAAATTCGCATCAGTCCCGTGCGCGTGATCGCGGACAACGGCGACCAGCTGGGGGTGCTGACGATCGACGAAGCGATCGCCGCCGCGAATGAACGGGGCTTGGATCTGGTCGAAGTCGCACCCCTCGCTCGGCCGCCCGTCGTCAAGATCATGGATTACGGGAAGTTCAAGTTCGAGCAGGCGAAGGCGGCGCGCGCCGCGAAGAAAAAGCAGCACGTCATTCATCTCAAAGAAGTGAAGTACCGGCCCGGCATCGACGAGCACGACTTCGATTTCAAGACCCGGCACGCGCGCGAGTTTCTGGAAGACGGCAACAAGGTGAAGGTGACGATGATGTACCGCGGCCGGCAGATGGCGCACATCGAGCTGGGCCGTGAAGTGCTGGATCGAGTGGCGCAGGTACTGAAGGATATTGGGAAGATCGAACAAGAGCCGAAACTCGAGGGCCGCAACATGTCGATGGTCCTCGCACCCAAGTGACCCGGGGCCATGCCCCGGGGTTTGGAGCCCTAGCAATGCCTAAGCAGAAATCGAAGCGCGCCCTGAGAAAACGCGTCAGGCTCACGGGCACCGGCAAGCTACGCCGCTATCGGGCGTACAAGCGCCATATCCTGACCTCGAAGCATCCGAAACGGAAGCGTCACCTGCGCAAGGCGACGCTCGTCTCGCACGCCGACCGCCGCCTCAAGCGCCTGCTGCTGGCGTAAGGAGCAACCGATGCCTCGCGTCAAAAGCAACGTTGCGCGCCTGAAGCGCAAGAACAAGGTGATGAAGCTCGCCAAAGGCTACTGGGGCGGGCGCAGCAAACTGTGGAAGGCCGCCAAGGAAGCCACCGAGCGGGCCGCACGGTACGCGTATCGCGACCGCCGCAGCAAGAAGGTCGAGTTCCGCCGGCTCTGGATCACGCGCATCAACGCGGCGGCGCGGCTGCATGCGCTCTCGTACAACCGGCTGATGAACGGCCTGCGCAAAGCGGGCGTCGAGATCAACCGGAAGGTCCTCGCCGATCTCGCCGTGCGGGATCCGGCGGCGTTTGAGCAGCTGGCGGAGGTCGCCAAGAAAGCCCTCTGACCTTGAGCGACCTCCTTGCAGCCCTCGAGTCGCTGCGGGAGCGTCTGAAGGAAATTCCGCAGGCCGACGAGCGCCGGCTCCAGGAGCTCAAGATCGAGCTTCTGGGTCGCAAAGCCGGCGCCCTCACCGAGATCCTGAAAGCCCTTCCCGGGCTCGATCCCGAGACGCGCAAGCGTGTGGGTGGGACCGCGAACGCGCTGAAGCGCGAGCTCGAAAGCGCCGCCCTAGCTCGAGAGCTCGAGCTGAAGCGGAGCAGCACCGCGCTGGCAGGCGTCGATCTCACCATGCCCGGCCGCCCGCAGTGGCGCGGCGGGCTTCACATTGTCACGCAGATCGTCGACGAGATCTGCGACATCTTCCGCGAGCTGGGGTTTACGCGCGCCGTCGGTCCTGAGGCGGAGACCGAGCGCTACAACTTCTATGCGCTCAATTTTCCGAAAGATCATCCGGCGCTCGACGCGCAGGACAGCTTCTACCTCGGCGGCGACGTCCTCTTGCGCACACATACCTCGCCGGTCCAGATCCGCACGCTCGAGAACTACAAGCCCCCCATTCGCATCGTCACGCCGGGGCGCTGTTACCGCCGCGATCCGTTCGACGCCTCGCATTCACCGGTGTTCGAGCAGATCGAAGGGCTCGGCGTGGATGAAGGGCTGACGTTCGTCGATCTCAAATCGATACTCGCGGCGTTTGCGCGCCGCATCTTCTCGCCCACGACGAAAGTCCGGTTCCGGCCATCGTACTTCCCGTTCACCGAGCCGTCAGCGGAAATGGACGTGCAATGCCAGATCTGCGGAGGGGGGGGGGGCGGCTCTGGCTGCGCGGCCTGCAAGGGCACCGGCTGGATGGAAATCCTCGGCTCCGGCATGGTGCATCCCGCCGTGCTCGAGAACTGCAACGTCGACAGCGAGAAGTACACCGGATTCGCGTGGGGCATGGGACCCGAGCGGATTGCGATGCTGCGGCACGGCATCCCCGATATTCGGCTGTTCTTCGATAGCGATGTTCGGTTCCTGGAACAGTTCCGATGATCGTCTCACGTCGCTGGTTGGAAGGACTGCTCCACAGCCCGCTCGAGGGCCGCGATATCGCCGACCGCCTGGCTCGGCAAGTCGCGCCCGTCGACGCCGTCGTTCCCATCCACCAGGACCTGCGCGACGTCCTCATCGCGCGAGTGCTCGAGGTGCGCCAGCATCCCAACGCAGACCGGCTCACCCTCTGCCTCGTCGACGTGGGAGGCAGTGCGCCGCTCGAAGTCGTCTGCGGCGCGCCGAACGTGCAGGCAGGGAAAGCCTATCCGTTCGCGCCCGTCGGTGCGACGCTGCCGGGCGGCCTGAAGCTCGAGCGTCGCAAAATCCGCGGCGTCGAATCGAACGGCATGCTCTGCTCCGCAAAAGAGCTTGGCCTCGGCGTCGACCATGCGGGCATACTCGAGCTCGAGACCGATGCTGCGCCGGGCACGCCGTTCCTCGAAGCGATCCCCGTGGCCGACGAGCAGATCGTCATCGACGTGTCGGCGAATCGGCCGGATTTGCTGTGCCATAAGGGTGTGGCGAGAGAGTTGGCGGTCGCTTTCGGCGGAACAGTAAAGCTCCCGGAAATCCCGGGCGGTCAAGGCGGTCAAGGCGGTCACCCGCGCCGACCGCCCCGACCGCCGCCTCATCCGACCGCTGCCGTTGTTGATGGTGTCGAAGTCCGCCTCGAAGATCCCGAGGGTGCGCCGCGATATATGATCGCGGTTATTCGAGGGGTGAAGGTGGGGTCGAGTCCGGTCTGGCTGTCCGCCCGCCTGCAAGCAATCGGCCAACGATCGATCAACAACATCGTCGACGCTACGAACTACATCCTCTTCGAAGTGAACCAACCGCTGCACGCCTTCGATTTGGCAAGGCTGCGCGGACCGGCCGTGGTCGTGCGTCGCGCGAAGGCAGGCGAGCAGATCGTCACGCTCGATGGCGTCGCGCGAAAACTGACGGCTGAGATGACCGCGATCTGCGACGCCGAGCGCCCCACGATCGTCGCGGGCGTCATGGGGAGCGCCGAGTCGGAGGTGTCGGAGACCACGACGGACATCGTGCTCGAGTGCGCGTACTTCCAGCCGACGAGAATTCGCCGCACGCGTCGCGCGCTCGGCGTCTCGAGTGAATCGAGCTATCGCTTCGAGCGGGGCATCGACATGCTGGCCATGCCGGATGCGCTGAACCGCGCGATCGATCTGATCCGCGCTGTCGCCGGTGGAGACATGCGCGAGGCGTCGATCGATCTTTGGCCTGAGCCCCAGCAGCCGCGCAGCGTCTTCGTGCGCGATGCGCGCGTCTCGCACCTCCTCGGCGTCCCGGTGCCGCGCAAGGAGATCGAGCGCTACCTCTCGGCGGTCGGGTTCGTCGCCGCGCCGAAGGACGACCGGCTGGCGGTGCAGGTGCCCGGCTGGCGCCCGGACGTCACGCGCGAGGTCGACCTCATCGAAGAGGTCGCACGGCTCCGCGGCTACGATACATTCCCGGACGAGCTCAGACCCTATCGTCCCGGCACCGTGCCCGACGCGCCGTCGGAGCTGACTCTGCACCGGATTCGGGAAGCGTTGGTGCGCGGTGGCGGCGGCTTGCTCGAGGCGCGGACGCTCCCTCTGGGGCCCGCTGACTCCCCCGATGCCGTCGCCGTCCTGAACCCCCTGTCCGCCGATGAAGCGCACCTGCGTAGCCGGCTGCTGCCGGGCCTCGTGCGTCGGGTGGAGCACAACTGGAGCCAGGGTATCCGCGACGTCCGCCTCTTCGAGGTCGGGACCGTGTTTCACAAGTCCAACAGTCCACGCCCCGAAGAGGAGCTCCATCTGGCCATCGTTCTCACCGGCGCCCGCCATCCGGGTCACTGGTCTGACGCAAGCGAAGAGCGTGCGAAACTACCTGATATGGACATATGGGACCTAAAGCAGCACTTTGAGTTAGCCGCGAGCCTCGCCGCTCCTGGGTGCGACGTGCAACCAGCCGCAAGTGGGGCAGGGTGGGAAGCGGTTCAAACGGGAGCAGTTTGGGGCTCGGCTGCTTCCATTGAGGCCGATGCGCCCAAGTGGGGAGGGCCGCTGTTCGGGCTCGAAGTGAAGATCGCGGTCGAGCGGCCGGCGCTGGCGCGTTACCAAGCCCTGCCAACCCAGCCGCCAGTAGTGCGCGATCTGTCGTTGGTGGTACCGGGCGCGGTCACTGCCGGGGCCATCGAAGGCGTGTTGCGCCGCGAGGGCGGGACATTGCTCGAGCGGACCCTAGTCTTGGACGAGTACCGTGGAGCGGGCTTACCTGCTGGGACACGTGGCGTGACGTGGCGCTGCACATTCCGCGACACGGCCCGGACGCTCACGGAACGGGAAGTCGATGCGCTACTCAGCCGCATGCTGAAAGCGCTGGAGGCGGAATTTGACGTACGCAGGAGACAGGCCCCCTCCTGACGTTCGCGATGCGATCGATCAGCTCGAAGCCATCGTCCGCGACGTGGCCGAGGAGCTGGCAGGCTGGCGCTCGCGCGCCCAAAAGGCCGAAGCCGAGCTAAAGGCGCGCGGCAGCCCAGTCAAGAATGCCGACCTCGAGTCGGAGAATAAGGCGCTGCGGCAGCGGGTCGAAGGCGCCCGCACGCGCGTGCACGATTTGATGCAACGACTGACGTTTTTGGAAGAACAGGCGCGCGACAACGGCGGACATAAGTGACCGCGAAGAAGCATGCGGTCCGCGTGATGATCGGCGGTGAGGAGTACACCGTTCGCTCCGATCTCTCGCCTGAGTACACGCGCGAAGTCGCCGCCTACGTCGATCAGGCGTTGAAAAAGGTGTTGAGCCAGGGTCCGCTGGTGGAGACGCACAAAGCGGCGATACTCGCGGCCCTCGATATCACGAACGAGCTGTTTCAGGCGAAGCAAACCGAGCGGGAAGTGGCGGCGCGCCTGGCGGCAGTCGCCGATGATCTGGCAAAGATGCTGCCGCCGGCCAAACGAAAGGCGCTGACCGCAGGCTGACTAACCTCGCGTCCTCACCCCCTGACCCCCTCTCCCGTCGGGAGAGGGGGAACGACGCCTGAGGACGCGCGTTGGAGATAGATCTATGACGGATTGGCCCAGTTATGTCGCGGCCGTTCTCAGCGGCGTGCTTGCTGCAACACTTGCATTCTATGTCTGGGGCCGGCGCGTCGAGCGGCGGGCGTCGGAAATGAGCCAGCGGCTCGTGCTGGCGGCCAAAGAAGAACTCATGTCGGTCCGCGAGAACCTCCACAAGAGCCTCGATGATAAGCTCGCCGGGGTGGACCGGCGCGAGCACGAGCTGCGGAAGCTCGAGCAACAGCTCGCCGACCGCGGCCGGGCGCAGACCACGCGCGAGCAGGAGATCGGCGCGCGACTCGAGCAGGTCGCGGGTCTCACGGCCCAGGAAGCGAAACTCGAGCTGATTCAGCGGCTCGAAGGCGAAGCGCGCGACGAAGCCGCGGCATTGGTCCGGAACATTACGGAGCAGGCCCGGAAGAACGCCGACCGTGAAGCGAAGAAGATCGTCGCCCTTGCCATCCAGCGGATCGCCGCGGAGCAGACTGCGGAGTCGAGCGTGTCGGCGGTGACGTTACCTTCCGACGAGATGAAAGGCCGCATCATCGGCCGCGAGGGCCGCAACATCCGTGCGTTCGAGGCAGCGACGGGCGTCGACGTCATCATCGACGACACGCCCGACACCGTGGTGGTGTCGTGCTTCGAGCCGGTCCGCCGTGAAATCGGGCGGCTGGCGCTCGAACGCCTCATCGCCGACGGTCGAATCCATCCGGGACGCATCGAAGAGATCGTGAAGAAGGCGAAGGCTGATGTGGATGCCGGTATCGTCGAGGCGGGCGAGCAGGCAGTCTATGAAACCGGCATTCGGGGGATGCATCCGGAGCTCGTGAAGCTCGTCGGCCGCATGAAGTATCGGACCTCCTACGGCCAGAACATTCTCGAGCACTCGAAAGAAGTCGCCTGGCTCGCCGGTATCATGGCGGCGGAGCTGAAGCTCGACGTGGCGCTGGCGAAACGCGGCGCGCTGCTCCACGACGTCGGCAAGGTGATGACGCACGAGCACGACGGCACCCACGTGCAGCTCGGCGTCGAGGTGGCGACGAAATACGGCGAGCAGCCGATCGTCATTAACTGCATCGCCGCGCATCACGACGACGTCGCCCACGAGTCGTCGGTCAGCGTCATCGTGCAGGCGGCGGATGCCGTCTCCGGCTCGCGTCCCGGCGCGCGGCGCGAAGCGTTCGAGACGTACGTCAAACGGCTCACCCAGCTCGAGAAGCTCGCGTCGGAGTTTCAGGGTGTTGAGAAGGTCTTCGCCATCCAGGCCGGACGCGAAGTGCGGGTCGTCGTCACACCCGATTCGGTGGACGATGCCGCCGCGGCGCGTCTCACGGATGAGATCGCGCGCAAGATCGAGCGCGAGCTCCAGTACCCGGGCCAGATCAAGGTGGTCGTGATTCGCGAGACGCGGGCGGTCGGCGTTGCACGCTAATCCGTCTGCCGCGGTGCACAGCGGCGCGAAGATAATCGACGGCAACGCCATCGCCGCGACGATGCGGGCCGAGCTGGCTGCGGAGATCGGGGCGCTGAAGAGGAGCGGCGTGACACCGGGGCTCGCCGTCGTGCTGGTCGGCGACAATCCGGCGTCCCAGGTCTACGTGCGGATGAAGGGCAAAGCCTGTGCCGAAGCGGGCTTCTATCACGAGACGATCAAGCTGCGCAAAGAGACTTCGGAAGCAGAGCTGATGGCCCTGATGGAGCGACTGAATGCCGATTCGCGCATTCACGGGATTCTCGTACAGTTGCCGTTGCCCTCGCAGATCGATACCAATCGCGCGCTGCACCGCATCGATCCGCGCAAGGACGTCGACGGCTTCCATCCCGAAAATGTCGGCAAGGTTGCGCTGGGTGATCCCACCGGATTCCGGCCCGCGACCCCCTACGGCGTCCAGCAAATGCTCATTCGCACTGGGGTCGAGACGAGCGGGACGCACGCGGTCGTGCTCGGCCGTTCCAACATCGTGGGACGACCGATGGCGCGGTTGCTGCTGCTCGACGCCCCGGGGGGCAATGCGACGGTGACGGTGTGTCACTCGCGTACGCGCGCCATCGAGCAGTACACGCGTCAGGCCGACATCCTCGTCGTCGCGATCGGGAAGCCGGAGTTCGTAACGGGGGCGATGATAAAACCGGGCGCGGTGGTCATCGACGTCGGTGTGAATCGCGTCGACGATCCGTCGCGCAAACAGGGCTATCGCCTCGTCGGGGACGTGAAATTCCAGGAAGGGAAGCAGGTCGCGTCCGC
>Ga0209236_1001758_pt1 | contig 13133 bp, 11 predicted proteins | sample GraSoi013_1_40cm_FD_185819 | JGI IMG/M metagenome (GOLD analysis project Ga0209236, IMG submission 185819) | Grasslands soil microbial communities from the Angelo Coastal Reserve, California, USA - Sample 09_27_2013_1_40cm (SPAdes) (version 2) | ecosystem: Environmental > Terrestrial > Soil >... | reverse complement strand
ATAGAGACGAAGGAGGGTCGGAGAACAAGAGTCTCAAATATTGAACTGGAAGATGGTACGGGTAGGGTACGGGTCAGCCTCTGGGATACCCACGCGCAGAAGACTGAAAGCCTAAGAACCGGAGACAATGTAAGATTGGTAGGCATCAAGGTCCGAGAGAACATGAACGGTGAGAAAGAAGCCTCCACCGTATTTCTGACCCAACTCGAGAAATCATAGACACTACTTGTGAGCAAGTTATGATGGCGCTCAGAGTCGGAAAAGACCCCTTCGACTACATCAACGAAGTAAAGATCGAACGATCCAAGCACGCAATGAAGCGTCGGTTACAGGAGTACACGCCGAATCCCAACTCTATCGATAAGATGGAGAATATCGACCAGAAATATCATCTCATCGTCTTCTCAGCAGAATGGTGCGGCGACTGCGTAGCTTACGTCCCGGCTCTCGCAAAATCGCTCGCGATCGCAAAGAACAACATGATTCAGGCCAAAGTCGTAGACCATGACAACTACCGCGACATCGGAGACGAGATGGGTGTCGGGAAACTCCCCACCATCATCGTCTTCGACAAGAACTGGAAAGAAATCGGCAGATTCATAGAGACCCCCAAGAAATACGGGACCGTTGAAGAAGAACTATGCGCAATTCTTGACTCCGCGTCAGGAACAGCAAAAGTCTAGCTATTAGCGGTCGCCAACTCGTTCTGACTATCTGAGCTAGCGTCCTAGTGAGGTCTTAATCACTGGATATTTCTCAGCAGCCTTTTTCAATTTCGCCTCGATCGCTTCAGAAATGTCAATGCCCATTACGTCAGAGAAACCCAAGCATAAGATCAAGACATCGGCAAGTTCATCAGAGATTTGGTTCTTCTTCGCTCTATCCTTGACCGCTTCGCGAATCTGTTCATCGGTCTTCCACTGAAAGTGCTCCAAGAGTTCCCCAGCTTCTACGCTAATCGAAATTGCAAGATTCTTGGGAGTATTATCATTCAGCCAGTTTCGTTGGTCCCTGAAACCGGAGACCTGTTTCTTGAGCGTCATGATGGTGGTCTGCTCGTCCATGAAAGGTTCAGTCGAACAACCGGTACATTTCGCTTCGCATCGAAGGAGGACGATCGCTAATTCTACAAACGTGTTACGTCGGCTGGAAGTGATCCTGTCACAGAACCTTGACTTCATGCGGATGTGCTCTGAAGCTGTTCCTAGTGTGTGTGCCGTCGCAGAAGGGCTTGTTGCTGGAGCCTCCGCAGCGACAATAGGCCTTCACAACCCTTCCATCAACGACGACTAGGTTAGGCCCGTTTTCTGTGGAATGGATAACAACTTCTGGCGTAGACACTAGATTCGTTTGATCTTATAGGATTCTTGTCTGCCCGAGAATTTGATAACTCGGTATTTGTTCTTAGACCCATTTTTCCAATGTCTGCTTCTTCACACCTGGCTCTGCGACCTTTGGAGCGTTGGTGTTGAGGGTCTCCCTGTTCTCCAACAGTTGTTTGAGAATCTGGAAGTCATGGAAGATTGTCTCTTTGAGACTGGCATCGTAAAGGGCTGCTGCAGGATGGTACATTGGAAGGAATGTTACCTTTCCTTTTTTCAACGGTTTTCCGTGGAATCTGCTTGCTGAGTATTCATCTCCCATCAGCGTAGTGATGGCCGGGGTTCCCAACGCGCAGACGATTCTAGGGTTGATCAGTCTGATCTGGGACTGCAGGTACGGGTTGCAGGCTTCTATCTCAGATTTTCTGGGTGCCCTGTTGTTCGGGGGTCTGCACTTGACGATGTTCGTGATGAACACGTCGGATCTTTTCAGACCGATGGACTCTAGGAGTTCTGTGAGAAACTTGCCGGCTGCTCCTACGAAGGGTCTCCCTTGCTCATCCTCGTTCTGACCTGGACCTTCGCCCACGAACATGATTCTCGCGTCATAGGGACCCTCGCCAGGAACAGCCTTTGTACGGCTCTTGTGAAGTTCACATTTCGTGCACTCCAAGATTTCAGAATGAATGAGCTGAAGCTCGCTGGACAAGGGACTCTCTTTCCGAGATGGAGGGTTGTTGACTTAAGGCTCGTGTCTATTCGGTGTATCTCAGGGCTTCGGCGGGTGGAATCCGAGCGGCCCTTCTGCTAGAGCTTAGGGTGGCGAGGACGGCCAGGCCGTAGCTGAAGGCAATGATTTCGAGAAGGGATATCCACGGTATGACGAAGCTTAGGCCTGAACCGGGGCTCGTGGCTATGGCGTAGCCTAGGTCTATCCCGAGTACTATTCCGATCAGGATTCCGAGGAGCGCGACGTAGCTGTTTTCGAGAAGGAATGCTGCGAGTATCATGTTCTTCCGGTAGCCTATGGCGCGGAGTACTCCGATCTCCTTCCGACGCTCTACGACGGATCTTATCGAGATTATTCCCAGTCCAGCAATTCCTACTACCAGTCCTAGGGCTAGGAATGCTTCGAAGATTCCGAGGAAGGATTGGCCGATTTGTATGAATGAGCTGACCAGGGCGGCTATTGCGATGGTCTGCATGCCGAGATGGGCGAAGTCCTTTTTCAGTATGTTTGAGACTGAGGTTGGGTCGACGCCGTTGTAGACTTTTACGAATCCGAGTTGTCCGGTTCCTACTCCGAAAGCGTTCTTGAGAAGCTGGCTTGTTGCTACGATTCCGCTGAAGAACACCCCGTTCAAAATACCCGCCACGGTAACAGTTTTCGTGAGCACTGTGGTGTTGTTAGGTGCATAGAAGAGCTGCAGTAGGTCGCCGGCTGCGGGACTTCTGGAAGCGGTAGGGGGTCCGTTGAAGCTCACGGACCCGGAGGACCAGACAACATTAGAGGAGTTGGCGGTGGTAACTGATTTCCAGACATCTCCTGCGGTCTGATAGCCATTGGCCATTTGGGTCATCGTGAAAGTATTCCCGGTGTAGAAGTTGCTTTGCGAGGGAGCGTTTGGATCACCTCCAACCACTAGCTGCGGATCGAAACCTATTCCAGAAGTAAGGTCTCTCACCGCTACTCCCGTGCTGTTGAATGGGATCACGGCAGATACTTTTGTCAAGAGGTTCGGGTCGATTCTGATTCGATTTGCCAAGTCGGCTACGGGCAATGTTGTTTGGGTTACGATATCGTAGCCGCCGGAGTCTTGTTGTACTACGCTGTTCAGGGCAGCGCCTTGTTCTGCGGTTAGAAAGGCGATTACGGTGACGGAGAGAAGTACAAGTGCGAACATGGCGACTGTGGCGCCGGTTCTGAACCTCTTGTTCCCAGGATAGGAGAGTGCTGTTTTGAAGATGACTGTGAGCCGTTTTCTGCCCCGATAGAAGAGATGGAGGATCTTCAGTATAACGTCAGTGTTGTATAGCGCTAGGAGAATAGCGCCCATAACCATGATCATGCCACCGACTATCAGGGTCTCAGGGCCGACATTGTAGTTCTGGATGATGCTGCTGTTGAACGAAAAGCTCGGGACGCCCCATTGGATCAGGAGTGCTATCCCCGTCAATGTGAACGCGTATCGATTTAGGAGAAACCGTGAGAGTACAAGTCCTGCTCCGATGATTACTAGGCTGGGACCTGCCAGCGCTTCTATTGCTGACTTAGCTGCGAAGGATGCTTCAAAGAAGTAGACTCCCAGTATTGCAAGTACGACGCCGAGGATCGAGAGGACCGTGTAAGTCCTTTTGCCCTGTGGAGGCTCCGGGATGTCTCTAACTGCTCGGATGATGTTGAGCTTGCTAACCCGCCAGGAGGTTAGGAGGATCGTGAGATACGTGATGAATAGTCCTTCAGTAAACGCGGTGAAGAGGCTGACGGGTGTGAAGGTAAAGCTGTCTAGGACTTGGGCTAGGCTTACCGGGAAGAAACCGCTGATGATGCTTCCAAACGCGTAGAGTATTCCATACGCGATGCCGATTCCGACAAAAATCCCAACGAGAGACGCGCCCACCGCGTATAGAGTTCCCTCGAAGAGAAACAGTTTGGTCAGCTGGCTTCTCTTCATGCCTACGGCACGTGCCATTCCCATCTCCGACTTTCGTTCCTCAGCAAGCATGATGAACATGTTGATGATCAGCACTACGCCGGCAATGATCGTGATTGTGCTGAGGACGGTGAAGAGGTTCGTGAGCTGCATGGCTCCTGTAGTGGCGCTGTTCACTGCCTCCATCTTCGACCCATACGCGCAAAGTAGTGTTGTAGAGTTTGCCCGGACGTTGGGGCTGGTCTTACATTCAAAGTTCGGCGCGAGCGGTTGAAGACTGTTAAGGGTCTGGTTTGCAGCTAGGCCGACGGTTGAAGTGTACTGGATGGAATTGCGAAGGCCACCGATGTTTGTTATCGCGATGTAGTTTGACATTCCGGGATGGAATGTTAGGGCTTGAGCCGTATTCATGGTGACAAAGATATTGTCGCCCCCTGAGAAAGAGCCCCTGGCATCTGACACTGCGATCCCTACAAGTTTCACTGAGACTGAAAATGTCTGATTGACCGGAGAGAATATTGTTAACTGGTCGCCGACCGTTGCATTAAGGTCCCGTGCGGCTCGATCGTTCACGATTGCCTGGGTGTCTGTCAAACCGGACGGGATGAGGGACCCATCGCTCGCGTGAAAGTCGCCGAGTACCTGCGAGGCATTGGCGAAGGTCCCAATCAGGGTAGCGCCCGATTGAACAACACCCCATGAGGTATTATTGGCTGTGACGGTGCTCAGTATCTCAGGAGTTACTCCTCGAAGGTCCGAGCCAGCGCTGGAGCTACTTGAAAGGATCTGGTAGAGGCTGTGGGCTATGCCGACGCTGAAGAATTGATATCCGCCTTGCGGGCTCTGCGTATACACGACCTCATCTGCGTAGCCATAGCCATTGTAGGCGCCTCGCGTGAAGAGATTGGTGAGTGTGTCTCCGGTAACCAAGGATCCTGATATCATGGCCGTCCCAATCATGAGTCCCGCGATGACAAGTGCCATGCTTGTTTTTCGACGAGTAAAGTTTCTGAGGCTCATACGGACGGTGATCTTATCCCCGGCCATCATTCCGACAGTGATTAGGAAGAGAACAATCACGCCGTAGATTTCAAGGGCTAACAGAGAGGTTCCGAATATCGAACTGAAGACGGTGAAGTAGAGAACTAGAGCGATGATAACCGCGATTATTGGAGAGAGCCCGCGGATTCGACGGGAAGCGCGTCCCAGTCTCCCTGTTGGCCTCGCGTTGGAAAGTTTGTAGGCTAAGAATGCGCTTCCAGAGCCTAACAAAGCCAGTCCGAGGATCTGTTCGAAGATTAGAGGCATGTTGTTCGAGACGTACTGTTGAAGGTAGGAGTTGTTCTGGTAATCCATGAGAAGCGCGAACAGTTCGCCTAGCGCGATGATCGCGACCAAGATTGTTAGGCTGATTAGTAAGGGTCTTGAACGGTTCGAACTCAAGTGCCGGACCTTGACCCTCTGCCTAGGCTGTTGCGACGGCGGTGGGAATGACTTCTCTCTCGATCACGCCGTTCCGCATGTGAACGATCCGGTCGGTCTGCTGAGCAATCTGTTGATCATGACTGACCAAGACTAGGGTTAGACCGTATTGCTTGTTCAGGCTCCGTAGAAGCTTGATTATCTCCTGCGAATTCTCCGAGTCCAAGTTCCCGGTCGGCTCATCAGCCCAGACGATCGCTGGCTTGTTGACCAGGGCCCGGGCAATGGTGACGCGCTGCTGCTGTCCTCCGCTCAACTCCATGGGCTTGTGAGACTTCCACTCAGTCAGCCCAACCATCTTCAACGCATCGAGAGCTAACGGATGCGCATCTGATTCAGAGACACCCGCAAGCAATAGTGGGAGTTCGACGTTCTCCTGAGCGGTGAGAACGGGGAGGAGATTGTAGGCTTGAAAGATGAAGCCCATTCGTTTGGCACGGAACTCAGACTTTTGATCATCAGACATCCTAGCAAGGTCAGTTCCTTCGACCGACACTCTGCCCTTCGAGAGGTCGTCCAGGCCCGACACACAGTTGAGGAGGGTTGTTTTGCCGCACCCGGACGGGCCCATGACCGCGATCATTTCTCCCCTCTTGACGGCTAAGTTGACGCCTCTCAGGGCTTCAACTTTGACGGAGCCCGTCTGGTAAATCTTCCAGATATTATCGACGTCAACAATGACTGAGTTTGAAGGCCGGCTCAAGGGAATTTCGCAGTGATAGCCGCAGAAAAGCGGCTTAGTTATTGCTTACGAAATTCTGTCCACAACACTTCTTGAGTATGCCGGCCCCGTCTGATTTTCACTGAAACTCTCACGCCAAAGTGTGTGTGTGAGGGCCCATAGCAGCTCTAGAAGGATCGAAATTTGTGGATTAGATTCCTTTCCAGCAAGCCTTCTTGCTTTTGTCATACCAAGAGTTGACGTACTCGCCGCCGCTTATCCGGTTGCAGACGAATTTCGCATCGCAGTAGTCGCAGAGCTCAAGGTTTCCTATTACCCACCCTGTTCCAGGGTTCATGTCTGTCTTCAGTTCCACCATTTCCTCCGATAGCCCTTGGGTCAATGTGTCCAGAGGATTTTTTGTGCATTGGTTGCAACCGTTGCCACATGGATAGGGTTCAACCGTGTAGAAGGGACCCTTGGACCCGTTGACGGTGTTGTGATAATCACAGAAGAATGCGCATGATGCTTCAAGGGGCGAGAGAGACACAGTAACTCCAGGTGGCAGGAATATGTTGTACGCGCCCCGGCCGCCTAGGTTGGGGACCGTACCTTGAGCTATCCAGCCGGCAAGGGTCTGTTTGACTTGCCCGTCAGATATTTTCGCTGCGGGAGCCGTCTTGATGTTGATGAGAGGGCTAGCCTTCCCGATTCCAACATTGTACTGCGATAGCCCTCCGGAGTATGTCTTGTCCGACTCAATATTTGCGACAGCCTTCTCTACACTCGTCACCCAGGCCGACGCCGAAGAGCTTGTGAAGTATGGACCCCAGTAGATGCTCTGCCAGGTGTAGCCGTTCTTCCAGAGTGGGCCGCCGCCGTATTTCACATTGGCTGATGTTGCGCGGAGCTGGTTCCGATGACGGCAGGGGGTTGCGTAGTGCCAGATTCCAGACTCTTGACCTGCTGTCGCCCTCACGCCGGTGTGTTCGAACCCGGATATTGAAATGCCACACACGTTGCAGGCGGAAATATTCCTGCACGCTTCACACCTATCTTTCAAGTTACTGAATGGGAGCTCGCTTGAGAGATCCGAATCCTTTCCTTGGACTCTTGACATGTCGTATTCTACGCCAGTTGCGCTAAGGTCAATCTAAATTGTGGTGTTCCTCGTCGCCCAGCTCTAGGGTAGCGGGATGCGAACTCTGCTTTGTGAAAAGGGCGCGAGAGGTCCCTCTTTCGCTAGTCTCCATAGCCAACAATCAGTCGCAACCTTTGACAGCTATTCCTAGAAAGTTCTAACCATAGACACAGCTGAGATAGGAGCTATGTCGACATTGACTGATCACAAGGCTACTCACAGCCAGGTGTATCCTGAACCCACCGTGGGCGCGTTGATAGTCAACAAGGAAGGGAGGATTCTCCTAACGAAATCTCACAAATGGTTTGACAAGTACACCCTGCCCGGCGGGCACATCGAGGTTGGCGAGACGATGAAGGAAGCTGTTATCCGAGAGGTCAAGGAGGAGGTTGGATTGGATGTGGAAGTTGCGGAGATGCTGCTTATGCAGGAGGCTATATTCGCGGAGGAATTCTGGAAGAGGAAGCATTTCATCTTCTTCGATTTTCTCTGCAAAAGCAGAGACCAACAGGTCAAGCTTGATGGACGCGAACTGCAGGAGTACGCTTGGGAGTATCCGGGTGCGGCGTTTAGGCTGGAGCTCGACTCATTCACGCGTAAAACGTTAGAGAAGTATCTTCAGAGAAGCTGATTCAGGGCAAGTGCTATATTCGCATAAGCCATTAGCATTAACGAGTCACGTCCTACGATAGACCCTGCGTCCTTCAGAGAGAGCCAGTTCTACGAGATGGTTAGTTCTCTCCATTCCCATCCTCTCTTCTACTTCCTAGGGGAAACAGGCAGCGCTCAGACTTCCTCTATGTCTCCACGAAAACGGGTCTCCCGCTTCTGTATCGTTGGGATGACAATCTAGATCGGGGCCAGCTGCTAACTCCTGGTGACGGGCCTATTTTCCCATATGCGGGCGCGGCGGCGATTCACCCTTCGAAGCCTCTCGTAATTTTTCCAAAAGACAAGGGAGGCGACGTAAACTATGAACTGTATACATTGGATTATTCGAAAAACGTCTTAGAAAAAATAACCGGACCGATTGGCCGAATCTTCTACACTTTCTGGATCAGTGACGACGAGTGGCTCGTTGTAGGGCACGAGAAGGAGACTGTGTACGCCAAATCTCTCCTTCGAGACGGAACAATGAAGGATCTCTATACGACAAATGAACAAATTCTCGGTGCTGCATACGACGGCCAGAGGAACGTTCTCACATTCTCCGTCGGAAGAGAAGCGGCTAAACTCGTAATCATCGATATCGCCCACCCTAATCATTGGCAATGGGTTCCGGAGGCCGGGATTCCCCCATTCTATCTCCCATCAGTCTACCCGGAAAGAGGATTCCTCGCATACTCCATTGACCAGCGAACGCACCAAGAACTCGTGGTCAGATCCATAGAGACCTTGGAAGAGCTGTATCGGATGAGGATTCCAGGTTTCGGATCCATGGAATGGGACACGTTGAGTGATTTGCCGGAAGACTTGCGGAAGGAACTCGAACCGTTATTGGATACGTGGCCGGAAAATCTGAACCGCAGACTCCGAGAAGCTGGAAGACCTGAGCTACAACACCGTATTGTGAACGGACAGACAGAGTTTCCCCCAATGTTACCCGCCGACTGGTATTTCTGTGCCCAGATTGTCAAAACCTTGCCGAGCCAAAAGGTTCAGTATTCTGAATGGTGACTCCACTCGGGTTGTTTCAAACACCGAGAGAAGTCGGTTATCTGGTCAGTTTAGACCGAGTAATCACCCAGAATCAGCCCCATTCACGAATCTAAGCCTTCGATTTTGATCTATGGGTTTTCGCGCGTATTCGTTGGGGAGTAGTCCAACTTTGGAAATCATTGACAGAACACATTTCCAGGTTCTAAGCCGGAATCTTCGCCCGGAATGGTTGCAACTAGCGAGAGCCCTCTCCAAAAACACCCCGGGGGGGGTATTAGGGGTCCACGATGCGGATGAGACACTCCCGGGTTCTACGAAGAAAAGAGTCAGGGGGGTCCGAAACGAACGGTTTTGCTATATCGTCTGTAGCTTTTGTGCGAAGGTCTCATTGGCAGGTTCGGCGCGGACGGCTATCACTAGCCCCAGATTCCTGCCCCGAGAATAGACGCAACAACGGCGAACAGTCCTGCCATGGGGAGAGTCACGACCCAAGCGGTCGCCATGCCACGTAGAGCGGATCCTAGGAACTGCCTACCCTTCTTCCCATGATGGCCCGCTGCTGCGCCGTCCGACACGTGAGTCGTTGAGAAGGCGTCGCCGAAGTAAGCTCCCGCAGAGACTAAGAATGCCGTTGCGGCGTGCGCCTTCAGCCTGTGCCCGCGATGCTGCGGGGTATGTCCAATCAGCGTCTTGGCGACTCGGTCTCCCCAAACTAAGGAACCAGCGACAACAGCAACGCCGACGACCACATAGGGCAACCAGACAGTGTCCTGTGGGGTGCCTAGCAGGAGGAATGTTCCCAACGCAGCCATTTTCGGTGCGTCGTTGATCCCCCTCGCGAAGGCGACGCCCGCGGAGGAGCCCCAATCAGCTATCCCAACGCGTCTTGACGAGGCATCATCCGCCTCAGCCCCTCGCCTGCGAGACAATCGACTAAGGATGTAGACTCCCAGGAGGGCGGCAAACGGACCCGCCGCTAGAGGAAGGAGGATCCTCCAGATGAGGAAGGACCATTCTAAACCAGAGCTCCCGAACAAGAAGATAGCCTGCACAATTATGGCGCCGACTATTGCGTGGGTTGTCGAGACTTGAATTCTGAGTAGAGTCGCGAGCAAGATCCAAGCGGCAGCACCTACAATCGCTGCTAGAATGAAAGAAGACCCAGGAGCTGTCTGGAGAAAACTCTGGGGCGCGAACGCGGAGAACAATCTGACCGAGATCAGGATGGCTGCGACGCTGCCCAGACCGCTGAATAGGCCTCCCCAGATGAGAGGCGAGTATCGCGGCCGAAATGTTGACGTTTCGGGATCTGTCATGAGGGCCACAATGCTTTTTCCAACATCGTTCGCTCCATTGCCAAAGGCTAGAACGAACAATACTCCAAGCCCAAGGTCCGCTGTCAGAGACATTAGTGGCGCTCACTCTGCCTTGTTCCGTAGAACACGTTCCACGATTACTGGCAGCCAGAGGTTGTGCGACGATATTTGCAGAGTGATACTATCGCTCGTGCTCCATAGAGCCGGACCTTTGCTCAGTTCACATGTCAAACGACCCGACGAGTGCGATTGTTGTCAATCCTAAGCGCTAGGCCTGCATATCCGTTTGAGGATTCGACGCGTCGCGCGGTCAGCAACCTAGGAGTTTCAACAGGAACTCAGCAGACCATTAGCGGCAATGTGACTTCGATCAGCTCCTATGTTGTAAGTGGGAACACAAAATGGGTCCTTGGAATAAGGACGAACAGCACGACAACCGTTCAAGTTCTGGCTAAGGCTGAAACATTGACCGCAGCAGACCAGGTCACAATAGCCACAATCACAATGGGCGCCAAGATCAAAGTTCTCGTCGACACGTCTCAAACACCACCAACAGTATTAAGCGTACAATAGGACTTCGTGTTGAAACACTCGTTTGGAATAAAGTTCTAACCCAAAGAATGTCATGAAGATTCTGAATCCAGATTCAAACACGAATCTCCATTCTGGCTAATCACTTCCTAGCCACGAGGGTTTATTCCACAGATCCGCAAGATTACTAGTATGTCGAGGTTTAGTCATGTTCAGCGAGCCTTTGAGGACCTTCGGCCCTACGTCTCGCCACTCATTGTTCTGTTGATAGTATCTTTGTTAGCAGTGCCGATGACCCTGATTTTTCCCCTGCCCATCAAGCTCCTGGTTGACAGCGTCCTGGGTTCTCAGCCCTTGCCCGGGTATCTCACAATTTTTGTGGGATCACAAGTCTCCAAGACCCTCGCGCTATGGCTGGCGATTAGCATACTTATGGCAACCGCAGTCCTGACTTACCTGCAGAACCTAGTGAATGTCTGGTACAGCAACAAAGTCGGAAATCGAATGACGCTCGACATTCGAGCTCGCCTCTTTCGTCAGATGCAGCGTCTCTCAGTCGCCTATCATGATACTATGGGAGCTGCAGACTCAGCGTATCGAACGCTGAACGATGCTCCGATGCTTCGTTCGTTCGGGATCGATAGCCTGATTCCCTTGACCACTTCCATCCTGACTCTTGGCTCGATGATTCTTGTCATGGTCTTCCTCGACTGGGAGCTTGCCCTAATCGCCCTTCTCGTCTCCCCTCTAATGTTCATTCTGACATTCGTATTCAGGCCACGGATTCGCGCGGGATGGCGGAAGTTCAGGGCTTCAGAGAGCGCCGCTATGGCTGTGGCTCAAGAGAGTCTCGGAGCCTCCAGACTTGTAAAGTCATACGGTCAGGAGGAGCGGAAGAACAAGGAGCTAGTCTCTCACTATGATGCGAGCCTGTCTGCGTCGCTCAAGGTCCAAGTGGATAGCGCGGTCTACAGTTTGCTCGTGGGCATTCTAACAGCTGCCGGTTTAGCGGCTGTCCTCTACATAGGCATCGGCCACGTCCAAGCCAATACCGGTCTGACCCTAGGGAGTCTGCTTGTAGTGAACTACTATGTTACACAGCTCTACGGTCCCTTGAGAAACGTTGGCCAGTCAATACTCGATATTCAGATGTCGCTGACCGGAGTCGAAAGATATCGCGCCGTTCTCGACGAGAAACCTGACGTGCCCGAATTACCAAACGCGATTCCACTTGCGAGGGCAAGAGGCAATATTGCATTCCGGAATGTATCATTCGCCTACACGAAAGATCATCCAGTACTCCACGACATAACATTCGAATTGCCATCAGGCAACCGTCTCGGCGTAGTCGGTCCCACCGGCTCAGGCAAGACCACGCTCTCCACGCTTCTTCTACGTCTCTTCGACCCGACCGAAGGCGTGATCACTCTTGATGATCTCGATCTGACGGATTACAAATTGGCGGATCTTCGAAACCAGTATGCAGTGGTCCATCAAGAAACCGTCCTCTTTTCTACTAGTGTAGCTGAGAACATTCGGTTCGCCAAACCCAATGCAACCATGGACGAAGTTATTGCAGCCGCAGCAGCCGCAAAAGCTCAACACTTCATAACAAATCTACCAAACGGATATGACACCTTGGTAGGTGAGCGCGGCATGAAGTTGTCAGGCGGAGAGCGTCAGCGAATATCTCTCGCTCGCGCATTTCTCAAGGACGCGCCTATCCTCATACTGGACGAGCCTACCAGCTCATTGGATGTTCACACGGAATCGGCGATCCTCGACACGATTCAAGAGCTGATGAAGGGCAGGACGACCATGATGATCGCTCACCGTCCAAGTACTCTGAGGGACTGTAACATGATTCTGGTGCTTGAGGATGGAAGAGTCAATCGAGTGACAAGCGAAGTCGAGTCAGTAATCTCCGACATGCAGGCTGTAAGAGTTCAGACGTGATTCCGCAACCGTTGGCACAGTTTCAGTCATGCCTGAAAGTTGTAGAAGCCTTGAATCAAGGTTGACGAAGTTGTTGAGTTAACTCTAGATCGAATTCCTTGACTAGAGCCATGGCTACGCCCATGTTTCTGAACACTTCGCTCGGATGATGAGCGTCGGATCCAAGGCTCACTCTGCAGTTGGCTTTTGAGCAGGCTGTCGCGAGTCTGCGTACAAGAGCTGGGGCGTAGTCGATATCTCTCCCGTTCAGTTCAAGGGCCTTGTTCCTCCTCCTAGCTACTCTTGCAAGGTCAAGCAAGAGGTCATCAAGTTCGGGAGGAGCAGCCTTTGAGGCTCTCGAGATTCTGACTGGATGAGAGAGCACTTTGAAGGGAACAAAATCGCTCTCTAGAGCCTTCTGTTCAAGCTTCA